>PVBE010003821.1_pt1 | contig 51131 bp, 44 predicted proteins | sample 1631181 | NCBI WGS metagenome assembly PVBE01 (sample SAMN08397723, study PRJNA350692) | Marine metagenome, whole genome shotgun sequencing project. | isolation source: water | place: Pacific Ocean | collected 2012-04
CGCGCTTCTTCGATTGCACCGACCGTGCCACGATCGGCGGGTGTCAAAATAAGTTGAGCGCCGTACGCGCGCAAAATGGCCCTGCGCTCCTCGCTCATATCCTCAGACATGACAAATACGGCGGGGTAGCCCTTGACAGCAGCGACCATGGCCAGCCCGATCCCCGTATTGCCGGAGGTGGGTTCCACAATTGTGTCACCTGGTTTCAGCAGGCCGCGCTGCTCCGCATCCTCAATCATGTTCAGCGCCGGGCGATCTTTAACTGAGCCACCGGGGTTAAAACTTTCCAGCTTGACCCACAAAGCATCTGCCTGCCCGGGGTTAAAGTGATTAAGGCGTACTACGGGTGTGTGCCCGATGGTCTGTAGAATGTGGTCATACTTCATGGCATGAATTCTAACGGCCTGCCGCTGTATTTCGTGATGGTGCGTTACGTTAATGTCACTGGTGCAGTCCAGGTCTTCGACTGCACGGTGATGGTCAGCGGGGTTCCCACGGCCAGGCAGGCACGGTAACCGGCGGGTGAACTGAGATCGTGCAGTACCGTACGCGCTGTGTCATCGGGGCACCATTCGCTCGATCGCAAGATTGCCGGTGCCTTGGGGTCTGCAGCGACGGTAAATTGCCCCAGAGGTAACGAGAGGCCACGACCGTGCAGTTTGATATAGGCCTCTTTACGGGTCCAGCAGGCAAAAAATGCTTCTGTCTGCTCTGAACTCGGCAACGCAAGCAGTTCTGTGACCTCTGCTTTGGAGAAAAAACGTCGGGCTAGATCGATCCAGCCGTTACGCGCCGGTGGACGAAGGCGTTCAACATCGATCCCAACAGGGGTCGTAGTGCTGATCGCGAGGTAAGCCCAATCACCCGCATGGGAGAGGTTAAAGTGAATCGGGCAACCTCGAATAGTCGGTTTGCCATGCGTCCCGTAATCAAACTTAATCTGCTCGGGGAGAATGTCGACATAACGGGCCAGTGTGGCACGCAGTGTCCCCCGGGACCGGGTAAAACGCGCCCGATCAGAGTCAAAAATAAAACGGGCAGCACGCCTGCGTTCATCAGGATCAAGCAGCTTATCGTGCTCACTTGGTTCGCTAGTCAGCGGGATTCGCCAGACATCAATCTCGATCATTGCTTCAGGATCGATATGTGCGTTCATTAGGCGAGCCAGGTCTGGATGGGGTTAGATTGTGCCGCACGCCACGCCGGGGTTACGGTCACGATAATCTTAAAGCGACACATGGTCAGCCCTGTTCAATGCCTATACTGAGATTTTACTATTGCCATTGGGCTCATTCCTAACCCTGGGTCAGCAAGGCGCGGCTGTTGCTCGCTTAGTTGGAGTGGTGCCTGGGCGCTGATCTGAGCGGAATTCCCAGTCGACTTTACCGTTGATATTGGTGCTGACTGATAGCCTACGAGACCAAAGGGCCTGAGTTCAGGTCGAAGGTGTTCGGGCAAAAACAATCAACGCTACCCCGCACAGAACCACTGCACCGCCCGCTAATACCCCCAGGGAGGGTCGTTCGCCCAGTAGGATAACGGAAAAGGCAATGGTAAAGATTGGCAGCAACAGCAATACTGGCATGATATGCGAGACTGGGTTGCGGGCCAATACGGTATACCAGACACCGTAGCCCAGTACGGTCATGATCAGGCCCAGATAGACAACACTACCCCAGCCGATCCGGGTCGCGTGCAGCAGGGCGTCGAGTTGTCCGCTTTCAAGCAGCAACGAAGCCAGCGCCATTTGCCCTCCGGCGATCAGGCCAATCCAGGCGACGGCAGAGAGCCCGGTGACACGATCACTGATGCGCTTGTACATAATCTGCCCAATTGCCCAGATCATCGCACCACTGCCGGTCAGCGCTACCGCGAAGAGCTGTCCTTTTACGCTGGGCAGGCCAGCGATCATGACAATACCGCCAAAGGCAATGCCCATGCCCGCAAGGCGTTGAATACCTGGCCGTTCACGGAACAGGAGTACTGCAAGCAATATGCCGAAGGGAACCTCCAGGTGCACGACGATAATGGCCAGTGACGCATCGATCATGGATAGCCCGGTAAAGGTCAGACCATACTGGATGGTGGACCCGACCAGCGCTACCCAGAAAAGGTCTTTCATGCAGTTGCGCGGAAAAGGAACAAACCAGATCAGAACCCCTGCAGCAATGAAAAAACGTATGCTCATCAGCATCAGGGGTGGAAACTCTGTCAGAGCTAATTTGGAAAGGGTGAATCCGAGGCCCCAGGACAAGGGTACGAAGGTAGCCAGCAGCAATTCGCGAATCTTCATAACGGAATCCTACTCTGGTTGCAAAGCCGTGAATATCTTGTGCGCGACCGTCTTACCGGGAGTTGGCACACCGTGGTCTATCAGGTAGTCTGTGCTGTGCCGATAAAACCGGATTAAATCCACACATCATGCCCCGCATCCCTTTCATTGCGCCCGCCCTGGCGTTGCTATTTTCGTATGGCGTTACGCTGCCACAGATCACCCAGGCGCAGACATCTTCAGTGCCCATGTGGATGAATCTCTCTTCCGGCTCCGGGGTAAGTGGGTTTCACACGCTGGCGGGTCTTGCGGGAGACGAGCAACTGTTCTTCGCAGGAATGGAGCGCCCAGGCTATGGGTTAAGCGGCTTCTGGGGTCAGGGTGAGGGTTTATCATCGCTCTCACCTGGTCATTTCTCCTCCAGTGTTGATGCGAGACTGTTTCATCCGACATTCAGCCGTGATATCCGTTTTTCGGGCACCGCCTTGGACTTGTATCCCTTCCAGGGGGGTCAATGGACCGTTGGCGCTTCTCAGATAGAGGCTGGGAACGCCCCGGATCGGACTAACTGGTTTACCCAGTGGCGGTCGCAACGGTGGGATGTGCAGTTATTTCAGATCCGACATTCAGAAGGGATTGCAGCACACGCATTTGCTCTGAACCTGCGTCTACCTATCGGAGGGGTACTCGCAAGTCATATTGCTGGCCGGGATCAAACGGGGACCCGTCTTTTGAGTTGGGAGGTGAATCTAAGTCACCGCCTGAAACTGGGGTTTCAGGTTCGCGATGGCCGTAGTACGCGTTATACCGAGGGCGGTTATCAGCGATGGCTGGTCAGTTTATCCGGGAGCTCCGGGCTTCCCCCAGGGGTGCATCGCAACCAGGAGGCAACAGAGCGTCCCGGAATGGCAGGCACTGCTCTGCTCGCTGCTGCAGCTGTTGGGGTTGCGCTGGTGGCAAGTTCTGGCAGCGACAGTGCCGATTCCCAGTTGCGCTATACCAAACAGCATGATGCTGCCCGAAACGTGATCAATGGAATAAACCCCACCTCGGTTGCTGAGAACCGTGAATACGGGGGTTGGGTATATCAAAATGCCGATGCAACCTTCAGTGCCACTGAACCGAGAAAAGGCACCGTAGACACGGTAAATCTGGGTTCACCGTTAGAGGTGCCCGGAGGGGCCACTACAACTGCGAGTTACCATACCCATGGGGCCTATGATCCTGCCTACGACAATGAGAATTTCTCGCCTACCGACATTGCACTCGATAATGCCTGGGCGCTAGATGGTTACCTGGGAACACCGGCTGGGTACTTTAAGTACCATCACTACATCACAGGTCTGGTTCTGACTTTGGGTACTGTCGCTAACTGATCTGTGACTCAGCCGGAGCATCCTGGTGGGCTCCCTATTCATAATTACCAAGAAAGGAGAGTCCTGATGGCTAAGGAGTTATCGGCAGATGCCGTGGTGATCGGTGCGGGGATAATCGGGACAGCGATCGCGTTGGAGTTAGCCCGAAGCGGGAGACGAACCATCAGTGTGGACCGGCTTCCCGCCGCAGGTTATGGCTCTACCTCCAGTTCTTGCGCCATCGTGCGGGTCCACTATTCGACGTTGCAGGGCACGGCTTTTGCCTACGATGCCTATTTTGACTGGAAAGACTGGCAGAGTTATCTCGGTCTGGATCTCTCAGAAAGCACCAAGCTTGCCCGGTTCCGGGAGACCGGATGCCTGGTGATGAAAACCAAGGAGAACGGTTTCCTGGAGAACGTGGCCAACCATGCCGGGAAGCTTTCTATCCCGTGCGAGAACTGGGATGCACAGCGCATTGCTAAGCGGTTGCCCGGGTATGACTTGAGATCCTTTGCCCCGGCCCGCCGGCAGGAAGACCCAGAATTCGGGCAGCCAGGGCTGGGGCGCATTGAAGGGGGCGTATTTTTTCCAACCGCCGGTTTTGTCAATGACCCTCAGCTGGCAACACAGAACATACAGGCCGCGGCTGTGCACCACGGTAGTCAGTTCCTGTTCAATCGCGAGGTGACCGAAATCCTGACGACGGCAGGACGGGTTGAGGGTGTCGGGCTGGATGATGGCACAATCATTCGCACACCCGTAGTCGTCAATGTAGCAGGGCCGTACTCAGCCAAGGTCAACCGCTTGGCTCGGGTGGATGAGGATATGAAGATTACGACCCGGGCGCTGCGCCAGGAAGTTGCGCACGTCCCGGCTCCGGATCACCTGGACTTTGAGCGTAATGGGCTCATCGTCTCCGATAATGATATCGGGGTCTATTGTCGTCCCGAGTCCGGTAATTTCGTTCTAGCGGGCAGCGAGGATCCGCCTTGTGATCCCCACGAATGGGTAGACCCCGACGAGTTTAGCCGCGACTTCACCGATCAGGCGACAACCCAGGCGCTACGCCTGGCGCAACGGATGCGGGGGCTGAAAGTCCCGAGCCGCATGGGGGGCGTGGTGGATCTGTATGATGTGACTGAGGACTGGTTGCCGATTTACGACCGTTCAGCCCTGGAGGGTTTCTATATGGCCTGTGGGTCCAGCGGAAATCAGTTCAAGAACGCGCCCGCAGCGGGGCGTTTGATGACGGGCCTGATCGATTACTGCGAGGGAGGTCACGATCATGACCGGGATCCGTTCCAGCTCAAGTTGGCACACCTGGACTATGTTCTGGATACGGGAACTATGTCCCGGCTGCGCGAAGTAAACCCGGACAGCAGTTTCTCGGTACTGGGTTGACCGGGCCTGGTGGCAAGGTCGATTCCAGCCGCCTGGGTCAGGTGATTTCCAGGCCAAACTGTTCAGCCGTTTCCGTCAGAATCTCCCAGAGTGATAAGGCAAACCCGCGCGGCAAAAAGAGCTCGTAACCGGCAGCACTGCGCCAGATGGTGACACCTACGTGGTGGATTCCGCTGGACGCTACCTGGCCGACGGCGAAACTCCCGTCGCGCAGGTCGATGGGGGCCAGGCGATTCAGGCAGGTCGCGGCTTCACTCCCTTGTACTCGGATGCGGCTGCGCGAATGGGATAAATCCAGGGTCGCGCCGGTTTCTGCAGGCAAGGCGGGAATGGGGGTATCGAGTATCCACCACTTAAGGGGCTCAACCCGTAACGCGGACCCTTTGGTCCCGATCACCGTTTCTCCCGATGCCGGCGCCACACCGGCGCCAATACATTGCGCCACAAAGGCGCCCGCCTGGGGTAGGGTTTCTGGCCAGGTCGCAACCTGATACAGCGTCAACTCAGGCACCTCAAGCAGGCGCACGCCCGGCTCCCCGGGACAACCATGCAGTCCGCGGGCATAGTGCGTTGCCAACGGCGAATGTCGCTCAGCCATACACGCGCTCTCCATCAGCATCGAACATATGGGGGGAGACAATTTCAACTCCCGTGTTGCCTTTGCGCAAGGGGTCGGCGGCGATCACTTCTCGGTTCTGCCATTCACCATAACCGCCGTTGATAAACCCCAAGCCGATCCAGTGACCCAACGCCGGAGAGTGTGTGACGGCCGTAATCCAGCCTTCACCGTAACCCTCAACATGGTCTGCAGCACATAACAGTGAGCCGGCGTTGAAGATCTCGCGACGATCCCGCGGAAAGATACCGACGAGCCGTGGACGATTCTTGCGGGTCATGTCTGGGCGCTTGCGTAGTGCGCTGCCGATGTAGGATTTCTTATCTGATGCCATACGGCCAAGGCCTGCGTCTTCAACCGTGACCCGGCCGTCGAGTTCAGCACCCGTGACATGTCCTTTTTCAATACGCAGTGCGCCCAGCGCCTCCAGGCCGTACAGGCAACCTCTTAATGGACGCGCCGAGTCCCATAGAGCCTGCATGACGGTTGGCCCAAAATCAGACGGGACATAAACTTCGAAGGCGCGCTCCCCGGAAAAACTGATGCGGGCAATACGACAGGGGATGCCACCTTTCAGCGTAGTCTCGAGCACACCCATGAAAGGCAATGTCGAGTCAGCAACACACCCCGGATCTTCAGTACAGGATTCAAGCACCTGGCGAGACAGGGGTCCCGCTACTGCCACGCCAGCCCACTGCTCGGAAACCGAAGTCACGTGTACCCGCAGGTTGCTCCAGCGTGTCTGCAAGAGTTCCTCGAGGAAGGCCATGACCTTGCCGGCATGGGCTGTCGTTGTGGTCATGAAGTATTCGGTTTCACCAAGGCGCCAGGACGTTCCGTCATCCATAACGAAGCCGTCATCGCGCAACATGATGCCGTAACGGGCCTTGCCGACCGGGAGTTTGGCGAAAGGGTTGCTATAAACGCGATTTAGCAGTTCTGTCGCATCGGGCCCTTGAATCGCAATCTTGCCCAGGGACGTCACATCGCACAGCCCGACCGTGCGACGAACGGTTTCGGCTTCACGCACATAGGCATCGCCGATGGTCTCTCCCGTGCCGGCAAAATACCAGGGCCTATGCCAGAGTCCGGCCATGGTCATGGTGCCGCCTTGCTTGAGGTTCCAGTCATGCAGGGGCGTACGGCGCAGTGGACGGAAATGGCCGCCGATATTCCGGCCTTTAAGCGCGCCGATACTGATCGGGGTGTACGGGGGACGAAAAGTCGTAGTGCCTACCTCGGGGATTTCCTTGCCCAGGGCTTGCGCCATGAGCGCCAGGCCGATGATATTACCCATTTTCCCCTGATCAGTTGCCATTCCCAGCGTGGTGTAACGCTTGAGGTGCTCGACTGAAACATAGCCCTCCCGGTGTGCCAGGCGTATATCCTCCGTTGTCACGTCGTGTTGGGGATCAACAAATGCCTTGGGGTTGCGGCGCGGCACGCTAACCTCGTACAACGGGGTGATGGCACCTTCCCAGCCACCAGAGGGCTGGTCAGCCTTGGGGACCGGCTGGCCTGCCAGATGCGCTAATGCACATTGGGTGGCAGCCTGCCCGGAGCGCACACAGGCGGCTTGATCCCAGATACCCGCTGCACTGCCGGCCAGTGCCAGGGGTTCAGTAGTCGGCGCGGGAAGGAAACAGGCCTGTTGGGCATCCCAGACAGGCTGTATGCCCCGGTGTGACAATAAATTAACAATGGGAGACCAACCGCCAGAGATCAACGCAAGATCGCACTCGACGACACCCGCCTGGCGCCAGTTCCCCGGATTGCCCTGGGCGAGTTCGACCGCAGTCACGCCCTTGGTGCCCAATGCATTAAGCGGAGCCATGCCGGTATGAAGCGCTATACCAGATTGCTCGGCCTGGGCACGAAGTTGGCGGGGGACTGTGTCACGGGCATCTATCAGTTTGATGTGGGCGCCGGCCTGGGCGAGATTCTGGGCACAGCTATAGGCAGAATCGTTGTTAGTGGCAATGAGGATATCCTCACCCCCGCGTATGCCAAAGCGATTGAGATAGATGCGGGCCGAGTTGGCGGTCATCACGCCGGGGCGGTCATTGTTGCCAAAAGCGACATGCCGTTCGAGCGCGCCAGCGGCAACGACGGTGTACTGGGCACGCAAGGTCCAAAAGCGCTGCCGCGGCATCCAGGGGGCTGGCGTAGCGACATGATCGGTGACCCGCTCAAGCAGGCCAGCAACACCCCCATCGTAAAGGCCAAAGGCAGTCGTGCGTGGCATCAGACGCACCCCGGCCGTACTCAGGGTTTTAATCTCCTGGGCAAGGTCCGCGCGAGCTTGGGGCTGAGACAGGCTGTCTCCGCCCAGGACTGCGTCCTGTTCGACTAAGACCACATCAAGCCCCGCCTGTGCCGCACTTAACGCTGCAGCCCGCCCGGCAGGACCGCTGCCTACGACAAGCAGCTCACAATAGGCGTGGGCATGTTCGTAGGGGTCTGGGTCTGGTGCGCGTGAGGCTTTGCCCATCCCTGCGGCTTTGCGGATGATTTTCTCGTAACGCATCCACATGCCCGTGCCGCGACCCCATTCAAACGGCGGCAGTCCCATAAAGGTCTTGTAGTAAAAGCCCGCCGAGAAAAATCGCCCAAACAGCCCATTCACAGCGCCGACGTCCAAGCGAACACTGGGCCAGGCATTCTGGCCTTGTGCGACCAGGCCATGGTAAAGCTCTTGAGTCGTGGCGCGAACATTGGCATCGCGCCGTGCACCCTGACCGACAGTCACCAGGGCACCGGACTCCTCTACCCCCGCTGACATCAAGCCACGGGGCCGGTGATATTTGAAACTGCGACCCAGGACCTGTTGATTGTTGGCAAGCAGAGCGGACGCAAGTGTGTCGCCAGCGTAGCCTTTTAAGGGTTCACCATCCCAGGTGAAGCTCAGAGCCTGGGTACGGTCGATGTGGCCGCTGTTGGGAAGTCGACGAGCCGTCATGACCTGTCTGCTGGCCCCCTTTCCGGACTCTGAGTTTGTGCCATGCCCGGGTGGGCAGGGCGAACAGAGTGGATTTCGTGGGTACGCGTGTCGCGTTCGACGATGATCCACATACGACACCCATGCAGGTGTTGCCAGGTTTCTTCCTGTACGCCGTCGATGTTTTCTCTCTGGAATACCGCTTCAAGCCAGGCCTCGGCTGGCGCATCGAGCGCGGGGTAGTCTACCGAGGCATCACCGCCATAACTGAACTCGCTGTGATCACGGGTGCCACAGAAGGGGCAGGGGATTCTCAACATGATGCTGGCCTATCCGTGCAGTTTCGGGTCCGGCCCGGCGCCACGTTCATCGATATTAACGCCCTGGGCAAAACGCTCCAGGGTGTGATTAGCGATCACCGGGTCAGGACGATCATTGGCAATCAGGTCGGCGAAATACCAGCCCGAGGCAGGGCTCGCCTTGAAGCCGCCATAATTCCAGCCCGCATTCAGGTATAGGTTATTGAGCGGTGTCTTGCACAGAAACGGAGAGCCATCCATCGACATATCCATAACGCCAGACCAGTGCCGTAGCAGTCGTACGCGACCCAGACAGGGAAGAATGGAGGTGGCGCACTCAGCCACATCCTGAACCAGGGGCAGGTTGCCGCGCTGGGCGTAGGATTTATACCAGTCAAGATCACCCCCGAATACCATGCCGCCCTTATCTGATTGGGAGATATAGAAGTGGGCACCGCCGACCCCAAACACCACGACCTGATCGAGAAGAGGTTTAAGGGGTTCGGAAACAAAGGCCTGCAACTTATGCGATTCGATCGGAAGTTTTCCCAATTCAGCCATCCGCCAAAGCCGTGAGGTATTGCCCGCCACCGCAAAACCCACTTTTTTTGCCCGGATAACACCCCGATTGGTTTGCAGACCGCTCACCTGGCCGTCACAGCGGTCGACGCCGGTGACTTCGCAGTTTTGTATGATGTCGACCCCTCGTTGATCGGCCGCGCGAGCATAGCCCCAGGCGACCGCATCGTGCCGGGCGGTGCCGGCACGGGGTTGAACTGTGGCACCGATGATAGGAAAGCGGGCATCGGCGTCATAGTTAAGGTGAGGTATATGTCGCTTGAGGGTCGGTAAGTCCCATAACTCGCCGTCACTGCCGGTCAGTCGCATGGTGTTGTATCGCCGTGCCGCCCCATCCCGGGCGGCGGGACTGTGCAGCAACGTCACGTGGGCACGTTGACTGAACATGACGTTGTAATTCAGATCATGACTGAGTTCCTCCCAGAGTTTCAACGAATGCTCGTAGAACTCGCGGTTACCTGGCATCATGTAATTGGAACGCACGATGGTGGTATTGCGGCCGCCATTGCCACCACCAAGCCAACCTTTTTCCAGAACCGCTATATTTGTGATACCGTGGTTCTTGGCGAGATAATACGCACTCGCCAGGCCATGTAGCCCCGCGCCGACGATAACAACATCGTATTCGGCTCTGGGTTCGGGATCGCGCCAGGCGCGTGTCCAGCCTTTTTGTCCCGACAGGCCATTAAGGAAGACATTCCAGGCGGAGTAGGCTTTCATTGGCTGGATAACAGAAAGTACGATGTCACTTGAGGGAAAATCGATGTTAATTGATCAGGTCCGAAATACCTTTCAATTATGCGACATGTTTGATTTTGAGCGGGCAAATGGTAATGCGCGCCCAGTATATTCGACAGACCCAATTTGGGACCGAAAGTGATGCAAAGTTGACTGTCTGCGGGCTAATCCCCAGGTGAGTGTGCCAACCCGCTCATGCTATGCGCCGCCTACGATGGCCTGGGCCATCTGTGGTATGGGGGCCGGTTTTTTCCTGCTGGGCTTTTTCCACCGAGTCGCGCCGGCCGTCCTCCACCGCGAACTTAGTCTCGATTTTGGCTTGAGTGCGGCAACGCTCGGCAGCCTGTCGGCGCTTTACTTTTATTCTTATGTCGCTATGCAGGTACCCACCGGGTTGCTGGCGGACCGTTTTGGCCCCCGACGCCTGCTGGTGGCCGGTTTGTTGGCGAGCACGGTGGGAGCCCTGGTTTTTGCGCTCGCACCCAATCTTGTCTGGGCCGGAATCGGACGGTTCCTGATCGGCGGATCTGTTTCAGTTGCGTTTGTCTGTACGCTCAAACTTGCCACGCACTGGCTGCCCGCAAGACAGTTTTCGTTAGCTGCCAGTTCGTTGCTGATTGCGGGGATGACCGGGGCAGTATTCGCGGGGGTCCCGCTGCAGTCCGCGAGCGAGCAGTTCGGATGGCGAACTGTGACGGGGGTCGCGGCCGGAATTGGATTGCTGTTGGGGCTGGCCGTTTGGCTGGCTGTGCGCGATGACCCGACCGAACGGGGCTATAAAAGTTACGTTGAGCCGAGCACCTCCAGCGGGCATGCGAACGCCGAATGGCAGAAGCTACGGGCGGTATTCGCGTATCGCAATACTTGGCTGCTGTCCATTGCTCCCGGGGGTATTGTCGGTTCCGTGCTGACTTTTTCGGGCCTGTGGGGGATGCCTTTCCTTACCGATACCTATCGGCTGTCTCCTTCGGTCGCCGCGATGTTATGTTCTGCGGTGATGTTGGCTATGGCCCTCAGTGGGCCGTTATTTGGGATGGTTTCTGAAAAGCTCGCGCGACGCCGGGCACCCTATCTTGTAGGTACAGCACTGGTCCTGGCTAGCTGGAGTATCGTCCTGCTGGTTCCGGGCCTGCCATTGTGGCTTTTGATCGGAAGCCTTCTGTGCGCCGGGTTTTTCTCTGGCGGAATGATTCTGGGCTTTACCCAGGCAAAAGAGTCGGTTCCTATTGCGCTGGCAGGCACGGTTTCAGGAGTGGTGAATATGGGGGTGATGTTTGGCCCTATGCTGTTACAGCCGTTAGTGGGCTGGCTGCTTGATCGATTGTGGGATGGTACCGCTAGCTCAGATGGGATGCGTATGTATGCCTTCGCAAGTTATCGCATTGGTTTTTCCCTGATGCTGGCGTGGCTGGTTATCGCTTTGATCAGTATTGCCTTGACCCGGGAAACTAAAGGCGCACAATTTGAAAGCAGATGAACGCGTCGGAGGTTTGATGGCGGCGTGCGAAAAAGGATAATCGTTTAGGCATGAGCAAAGAGTTAGCACAGTTTCTCAGAGATTACCCCGAGCTCAAGTTTGTCGATGTTTTGTTGCCGGATCTTTGTAATATTGTGCGCGGCAAGCGGGTCGGGCGTGACCAGGTAGATAAGTTATTTGCTGAGGGATTACAGATTCCCAGTTCTATCTATCTTGCAGATGTCAACGGCAACGGGACCGATGCGGGGGGTCGAGGGTTCTCCGATGGGGATCCAGACGTTAAAGTGCGCGCGGTTCCGGGTTCACTGGCTGCAGTGCCCTGGGCTCCAGCAGGTGCTGCCCAGGTATTGGGCAGCCTCTATGAACTGGACAACACGCCTTGCCCAGTCGATCCCCGACATGTTCTCGCCGGGGTTGTTGCACGGTTACGAGAATCAGGATATCACCCGGTTGTGGCCCTTGAGCTGGAGTTTTATCTCCTGGATGGAAAGAGCGCGCAGGATGGCATTCCACGCCTACCGGTGTTGCCTGACACTGGCCGGAAGGTTTCAGGCACTCAGGTATACAGTCTTGCCGATCTCGACGGCTTCACTGAGTTTCTCTGTGAAGTCGAAAGCGTCTGCCGCACTCAGGGGGTTCCCATTGGGGCAACCACAGCAGAGTATGCTCCGGGCCAATATGAGATTAATCTTGAGCACGTAGATGATCCATTGCTGGCGGCTGATCATTCGATTTTGCTCCAGCGCGCCGTAAAGGGTTTAGCGCGTCGACATAACGCTACTGCAACCTTTATGGCTAAGCCCTATCCGGAAGATGCCGGTAATGGTCTGCATGCCCACGTCAGTGTACTGAACGATGCCGGGCAAAATATTTTCGACGATGGTACGGATCAGGGAAGTGCTCAGTTGCGTCAAAGTATCGCTGGGCTGTTGGCATTACTGGGTGAGTCGATGGCGATTTTTGCTCCCAACGTCAATTCTTTCCGGCGGTTTGCCCCCAATCTTTATGTGCCTACCGGGCCTACCTGGGGTTATAACAATCGATCGGTAGCCGTTCGGATTCCCGCCGGCCCAAACGCAGCGAGGCGTATAGAACATCGTATGGCGGGTGCTGATGCCAATCCGTATCTGACTCTGGCAGCCGTGCTCGCGGGCATTCACCATGGGATCAGCCAAAAACTCGAGCCACCACCACCGCGCACGGATAATGCCGGCGCGTGTCTCGATCCGACTGTGCCGTTCACGTGGCAGAAATCTCTGGATCAGCTTTTGCCCGGAACGGGTCTGAGTCAGTACCTCGGGGAGGAGTACCTCGCGTTGTACCGTGAGTGCAAGCAGTTTGAGCATGATGCTTTTGCTCGGGAGTTCACACCGCTTGAGTACCGCTGGTATCTTGCCCCCGAATAACGGGTTGCGAAAACAACTCAGGCAAAGGCGGCGAGAATCAGGACACTGGTGCCGGTAAACATGGCCAGGGTATAGGCAATATTCCAGGTGAAGCACTCCCAGGCCTTAACGTTATAACGGCTTTGCATTGCCAGATTCAGGCCTGATATTGGCCCGCCGGTGGCTCCGACTGACCAGGTGACGATAAACACCAGCGCAAGCAGTATGGGGTCGGGGTTAAGTGGGGCCAGTATTGCGGACGTCGCCACGATACTGATCAGGGCGTGCACCCCAATAATAGCGAGCGTAAGCAGTATGGCCAGTACTGCAATGGCCGCGCCGGACGTGAACGCATCGATACCTAGCTCCGGTGCAGTCTGAGATACCAGCACCGAAAGGCCGGTTGCCATTATCCCGGCACACAAGAACAACGCCAGCTCACCGTACATATCCGGTAGACGATTGCAGCTGAAATCACGAATGGTACTAAGAGATCGAGAAAGTGATTGGCGCCACGCCAGTACCGCGGTGGTGACCACAAGGGACAGTGCTGATACCAGCACCAGCACAGAAACGCTCGGAAGTGCCCGGTGCGCCAGCAGCACACAGATCACCATAATCAAGGGGACCCAAAGTGCACGAAAATTCACCGGGTAGCCTTCAAAAGCCTCTAAATCCCCCCCGCGGCGAAACCGGTGTTCAGCGAGGGTAAAGGCAAATCCGAACAGGCATAACGGCACAGACAGGCCCCATAAATCAGCCAGTCGGGCACCCGGCGCATAGAGCAGGCAGGTGCCCATCGCCGCAAAGAAAGGTGACCATAGGGAAGCCAATGAAAAGCTGCGTTGGATCGAAGTCGCGGCAGTGCGCTCAAGTCGACCGTGGCGGGAGAGGCGGTCCCCAAAAATGATCAGCGCCGAGAGATTGATCACCGATGCAAAAAGGTGCAGCCCGGCGAGTGTTTTCAGGAAGGCACGAAAACCCAGTTGCACCGTATTGTGGTCTTCCTTGCTGGCATCGGTGATCAGCCGTAGAAAACTGACTGCAGATAACAGGCTGATCAGCAGATGATTTTGCGTCATCAGTTGCAGCACTGGGATTTCGCGATAGCCCGCGAGCCAGGCCCAGATCAAGGTCAGCAGCCCCACACCCAAAAAAATAAAACACTGAATGCGCTGAACTCGCCGCATGCGCGACCACAACAGTGCGAGGGCAGTTAACGCACACCCCCCGGAAAGCCAGAGGAAGTCTCCCAGCCCCAGGCCGGCAAGCGTGGTCGCCAGGATCATCACCAGCAAAAGAATGCCGGCGACCTTGTGCTGCGCAGGTTGACGGACAGTTTCTTTCAAAAGGATCAGACTCCGATCGGTGTGTCGCCCAAACCCGGTGCCTTGCGTCGCGACCGAACAAGAAGTTGCACACAACTGAGGAAGGTAAGCCCGGTATTGTAGAGCGTGTTTAAACTCGGTTAGATTGCACGCTGGCTCGGGCCGGGCGCGGGGCCTTGTTCTCCAGGCTAGCTCAGGATAGCGGCAAAGGGCTGGGCGGATAAGATATCAGCTCGAAACTTTTGGGGTGAGAAACATGGGCGTTGAAAAACTCGGACCGGTGATCAGCCGCATAGAGACCTTCAGTCGCGAGGCCGTTGCTTTTGTCCGGGTCAGTGCCAGTGACGGAACACTCGGTTGGGGCCAGGTCTCCCCGTATAACGCAGATATCAGTGCACAGGTTGTGCATCGGCAGGTGGCGCCGTGGGCTCTGGGAGAATCGGCAGATGACATCGCGTCCCTGGTCAGCGCCGTCCCCGAGCGGGAGCACAAGTTTCCCGGCTCTTATCTGCGCCGTGCGCTTGGGGGTGTTGAGACCGCCTTATGGGATCGTTCCGGGAAAATACAGCAAAAGAGTGTGTGCGAGTTACTTGGCGGTACACCTGGCCGGTTGCGTGTCTATGGGTCCAGTATGCGTCGGGATATCACGGCCCAGGTCGAAGCGCAACGCCTGGCGGCATTGCGCCAACAGTTCGGTTTCGACGCGTTTAAGTTTCGAGTCGGCGCAGAGTGTGGCCATGACGTGGACGAGTGGCCGGGGCGCAGTGAAGAGATTGTGCCCAGCGTGCGGCGTGCATTGGGGCCTGAGGTGTCACTACTGGTGGATGGCAATGGGGGGTTTTCGCCAGATCGTGCGATCGAGTTGGGTCGACTGCTCGAGGATGAAGGGGTCGAGCATTTCGAGGAGCCCTGCCTTTACTGGGAACTGGAACAGACCCAACAGGTGACTCAGGCGTTGTCCCTGGACGTAACCGGGGGAGAGCAAGATTGTGATCTTGCAACATGGCGGCGAATGATTGAGATGCCGGCAGTGGATATCGTACAGCCAGATGTGTGTTACGTTGGCGGCATGCTCCGGGCGATCAAAGTGGCCGAGATGGCAGCATCGAAGGGATTGGCCTGCACCCCGCACTGTGCCAATCTCTCAATGGTGACGCTTTTCACAATGCACCTGCTGCGTGCAATCCCGAATGCCGGAAAATACCTGGAGTTCTCGATTGAAGGCCCTGAGTACTACCCCTGGCAGGAGAACCTTTTTGTGGAATCCCCTTATACCGTCAGCGAAGGCCAGGTTACGGTGAGTGATAATCCTGGCTGGGGTGTTGAAATTCATCCTGACTGGCTGGCCGGTGCGATCTATCAGGTCAGCGAGTTATCCCACTGAGGTTATCCTTTATGGCGAGTGATCACTCTGGTTTGCTTACGCCTGGTTTTAAAGAGTCGCCTTACTGGTGGGAGCGTACCCCGCGGGCGCCAGAGTCTCCGACCGATCTGCCTGCTTCGGTAGATGTGCTGGTAGTGGGTTCGGGCTATACCGGTCTTTGTGCTGCGCTCCAGACAGCGCGGGGTGGACGCAGCACACTGGTGATTGATACCCATGAGCCGGGCTGGGGCTGTAGTTCCCGAAATGGCGGGCAGGTGTCCACCGGCATTAAGCCCGATTTTGCCGAGCTCGAAAAAGCCCATGGGGCCACGACCGCCATGGAAGTGCATCGGGAAGGCCAACGCGCACTGTCGTGGATCGGTGACTTTATTGCCCAGGAGCAAATCGATTGTGATTACCGGGTTTGCGGGCGATTTTATGGTGCCCACACGCCGGCACAGTACGACAAACTGGCGCGCAAGCTCGAAACTCAGCCGGTGGACCTTGAGACGGAGGCTTTTCTGGTGCCCCGGGCTGAGCAACAAAGTGAAATCGCAACCGATTTCTACCACGGAGGGTTGGTGGAACCGCGTCATGCCAGTGTTGACCCTGCCGCCTACCATCAGGGCATTCTGGACCGCGCGCTGGAGAGTGGGGTTGCGGTGGTGGGTGGTGTATCGGCAACTGCGTTACGCCGGGCCCGTGATGGCGCGGGGTTTGTGGTCGAGACCAGTCGGGGCCCGATTCGTGCCGAAGATGTCGTCATCGCAACCAGTGGCTATACGTCTGGGCTTACTCCCTGGCAACAGCGCAGGGTATTTCCGATTGGCACTTATATGTTGGCCACAGAGGACCTGGGGCACGATGCGGGGCGGGCTCTTATACCCGGCGATCGGATGATCGTCGATACCCGTCGAATCGTTGTTTACTACCGACTGTCTCCGGATGGGCGTCGGGTTCTGTTCGGGGGACGGGTTTCACTGAACGAGACTGATCCCCGGGTTTCGGGGCCGCGGCTTCATAAACACATGACAGCGATTTTTCCGCAATTAGGCCAGGTCGGCATAACTCACTCCTGGATGGGTTTCGTTGGCTGGACTTTTCAGCATATGCCCCATCTGGGGCGACACGATGGCGTCTGGTATGCCATGGGGTACTGCGGGTCGGGGGTTGCGTTGGCCAGTTATTTTGGAACCCGATTGGGTCAACAGGTGCTCGGCCTGGAAGAAGGGCGCAGTATCCTGTCGAACCTGCCCTTTCGAACACGGCCACTTTATTATGGCAAGCCGTGGTTTCTTTCTGCATCGGTGGGTTGGTACGGCCTGCTGGATAGACTGGGTATCTAGCACTTCAACCCGATCGGTTGGGTTGTGGGACATTGCCCAGTCCGATCGAGAGTTAGATACCACCATGATAATGGTGGGGCTCCCTTTTGTGGCGCGATGCCGGTGGTGATAGTGGTATCTCTGTGTTGATGATATCGATTCCTTTACCGTGTATTATGGGTCGGTGTATTGCGGTATCAGGCTGGCTGTTTTCAAGGTGTATGAAAACCGGCCTGCCAAGTGGGTGCGATTTCAATTAGAAAACAAGAGGAGAAGGAAATGAAACATCAGATTATTCGGAAGGCGTGTAGCGGTATTTTGGCGCTCGGTATTGCGGCTGCGGGTCAATCAGTTCTGGCCGGTGGCGAAGTGACCGTGGCATCCTGGGGCGGCTCCTATCAGGCTGCGCAAAGTAAAGCGCTGTTCCAGCCAGTCGCAGAGGCGATGGGGATCACAATCCGGGAGGAATCCTACAAGGGGATTGGCCAGGTCCGTACTAAGGTTGCGGCTGGTGCAGTTCCTTGGGACATTATTGATACCGGTTCCGGTGGTGGCGCCCGGGGTTGCGCCGAGGATATCCTGATCGATCTTGATTACAACATGATCGATGTCTCTAACTTTGTCACAGATACCTACTTGTCCTGCTGCGTGGGTACGATTGTTTTTGCAACAGTGCCGGCGTGGAATACCGAAACCTACGGTATGAATGGGCCCAAAAGCTGGGCAGATTTCTGGGATGTCGACAAGTTTCCTGGAACCCGGTCTATCCGGGGAAAAATGCACGGCATGCTGGAGCCGGCACTTATGGCCGATGGCGTACCGATCGGTGAGGTGTACAACGTTCTCGATAGCGAAGCAGGCATTAACCGGGCACTCGATAAGATCCGCGAGCTCAAGCCTCACGTAGCAGTGTGGTGGGGTTCGGGTGCGCAGCACGCCCAGTTGATGAAAGACGGTGAAGTGGATATGGCCACCGGCTGGAATGGTCGTTTCGACGTGGCCAAGGCCGATGGTGCGAAAGTGGCCTACACTTATAACGGTGCACTGCAGGACTACGATTGTTTCGCGATCCCCAAGGGTGCGCCGAACGCAGAATTGGCCATGAAGGTGATCGCCGAGATGAGCAAAGCCGAACATCAGGCCAATATCCCGCAATACATCACTTATGGCCCCACCAACAGCGATGCGTATAAGACCGGGAAAATTGACGCGGCACTTTCTAAGAACCTGCCGTCGCATCCGGATAATGCCAAGAGCATGCTTCCGGTAAACCAGGAGTGGTATGCAAAGTGGGAGAAGAAAGCTTCTGAGATGTATCAGGATATGATGACGGAATAAGGCCTTTAATTGTCATTAACCTCTTGAAGGCGGCGTGCGGAAGTACGCCGCCTTCATTATTTGCGCGGACAATAATGGGTAAAGCGAATGGGGCAAGAAAAAGCACTGCCGATCAAGATTCAGGGCGTTACTAAAACATACGGCAGCGTATATGCGCTGAACGATGTAGATCTTGATATTCACAGCGGCGAATTCCTGACACTGCTTGGGCCCTCTGGCTCGGGTAAAACGACCCTGTTGATGGTCCTGGCAGGGTTCAATCGGCCTGACTGCGGTAGTGTGCGCTTTGGAGAGCGCGAGATCATCCGAATGCCGCCTCATAAGCGGGATGTGGGCATGGTGTTCCAGAACTATGCATTGTTTCCCCACATGGATGTCGCTGCCAACATTGGTTTCCCTCTTAAATTACGGGGGTTAGCGAAAGAACAGATTCGACCCAGGGTCGATGAGGCACTCGCCACAGTTCAATTGGAAGGTTATGGCGCGCGAGGTGTCGATCAGTTATCCGGTGGTCAAAAACAACGGGTAGCGCTTGCCCGGGCAATTGTTTTTAATCCGCGCATTCTGTTGATGGATGAACCATTATCTGCTCTGGACAAGAAACTACGCGAGCGGATGCAGATCGAACTTCGCCACCTGCATGAAAAATTGGGTATGACAACGGTCTATGTAACCCATGACCAACGCGAAGCTTTGACCATGTCTGATCGGATAGCGGTGATTAACGAGGGGCGCCTGATGCAACTCGATAAGCCACGCGCGATCTACGATCAGCCTGCCAATGCCTTTGTCGCGAACTTCATCGGCGAATCGACCCTGTTGCCGGTAGAGCAGAATGGGGGAGTGCCCAGTTTTGGCGGGGTTGCACTGAAACTGGCTCAAGGGAACGCGGATGGCGAGTTGCTTCTGCTACGCCCGGAACGGCTGATATTTCTTGATGACGATGATAAGGCCGAGTTCAACCGGTTTACAGGCGTAGTGCGCGAAGTGGTTTACCAGGGCGAAAGTTTTCTCGTCTACATAACGCTTGCGGGAGGGCATGAGGTTGCGGTGCGCAGCGTCAGCCAAAGACATTCGATCGCGGCTGCGCCGGATGTAGGTGACCAGGTCTCCTTAGGGCTTCACCGCGATGAAACTGTGTTGATCGAAGGATCAACTGAAGGGGGAATGGATTGAAACCCCAATCGGTATCGTCAGTCGGTGTGAATGCAAAGGCATTGCGAAAAGATGAGCAGCGGGAACGATTACTCCTTTTTGGGTTGTCATTCCCAGCCTTGCTGATTGTGCTCCTGGTGATCGTCGTTCCCGTTGGCTGGTTGTTCTGGCTCTCACTGTTTAATGATGCGGGTGCTCTTTCGACCTATAACTACAGCCGGATGCTTGAGAGCAAATCGTACCTGCGGATATTCAAGACGACCTTTAATGTTAGCTTTCTGACGACGCTGATCTGTGTTCTGATTGGCTACCCCTTGGCGTATTTCCTTTCCCAGATCTCCCGGCGCTGGGCTGCCCTGGGATTAATCGCCGTTCTGTTGCCGTTCTGGACCTCACTGCTGGTCCGTACATACGCTTGGCTAGTGGTGCTCCAGAGAAAAGGATTGGTTAACCAATGGGGAATCGAGCTTGGTTGGTGGGAGACCCCACTGCGACTGGTGCATAACCTCAACGGGACGTTGATTGGCATGGCGCATATCATGCTTCCATTCCTGGTTTTGCCGTTGTATGGATCAATGCGATCGATCGACTTTGACTATATCAAGGCCGCGGCGAATCTGGGTGCAAATCCGACCAAGGCGTTCTGGTATGTGTTTTTCCCTTTGTCGCTCCCGGGTCTGTTGGCAGGAATGACGGTGGTGTTTGTCTTGTGCCTGGGATTTTTTGTTACACCTGCGGTGCTCGGTGGCGGCAAAGTCATCATGGTTTCGATGAAGATTGAAACTCTGATTGACCTCTTTTTTAACTTTGGCACTGCCAGTGCATTAGGGGTTGTGTTGCTAGTGCTGACCCTTGGCGTTCTCTTTATCGCCCACAAGTTAGTAAGCCTTGACAAGGTATTGGGCTCGGGAGATGGAGTATGAACTGGTTTCAACGACCCGCTTCTGAAACCCAGATTACCCATGGGGGCCGCCTTTGGCTCTATGCGGTCGGCGTCCTGGTTCTCGCTTTTTTGATCATCCCCACCCTTATTGTGATTCCGATGTCTTTTTCAGAATCACAATATCTCGAGTTTCCGCCGCGGGTTTGGGCTGTTCGCTGGTATGAAAATTACTTTGGTTCCGTCGAGTGGATGACTGCAACCTGGGTTTCAATTAAGGCTGCATTCTGGACTGTGCTCGTTACGACACCGATCGCGACCATGGCGGCTTATGGCCTGTATGTTTCAAATATTCGAGCAGCCCGATTGGTCTTTGTTTTATTGATTACACCGATGATGGTGCCAGTTGTGCTGATCGCGATTGGCGTATTTTTTGCTTACACCCGATTGAAGCTGAACAACACCATGTTTGGCCTGGTGCTGGCCCATTCCGTACTGGCGTTGCCGATGGCACTGATCGTGATCAGTGCAGGCCTGCGCAGTTATGACATGAACCAGGAGCGGGTAGCGCGAAGCCTGGGAGCATCAAGGATAAAAGCATTCCTGGTGGTGACCTTGCCGCAGATTCGGTTTTCAGTTATTACCGGCGCACTTCTGGCGTTTATCGTCTCTTTTGACGAGGTGATCGTAGCGTTGTTTATATCAGGGGGTGACATGTCAACGATCACCCGGAGTATGTTTCTTGCTCTGCGAGACCAGATAGACCCGACAATTGCCTCGATATCGACTGTAATGATTCTTATCACCACGACAGTGTTCTTGTTGGCGCAGGTTTTGGGGAAATCCAAGAAGGTAGGCAAATGACCCGCCAGCTGCACGACTGACTCCCGGCGTGTTGATGATCTAGGTGGCCAGAAAAACACAGTAGCCCCGGCCCCTCTGGGGTTCTGCTATGAGCCTAGCATCACCTCGAGCACAAATCGGGTGCCAAAGTACCCCAGTGCCAACAGGGCAAAACCGGTCCCCGTCCAAAGGATCGCAATCCGCCCGCGCCAGCCAAAAACCAGTCGGCCGGCAATCAGAATAATCAGGCTCACCCAGGCAAGCAGCGCCAGCACCGTGTGATGATTAAACAAAAAGACATCCCCAAACATTCTCCCGGAGGATAACGCGCCGCTGATCAGGGTAATGCTCAGCAGCGTGAAGCCGGCGTACACCAGCTGAAACAGAATTTTCTCCATCGTTTGGATAGGCGGCAGCATCGAAAAGAAGCCCCCGGCGTGTTTTTGTTTGAGACTTTGATCCTGGGCGCGCAACAGCAGTGCTTGTGCCAGTGCCAGGCTGAGCAAGGCATAGGCCAGGCCGGCACCCAGAATATGTGCCAGCCCTGTCAGGCCTCGCAACTGTATCGCGTAAGACGCCCCGGGGAAAAGCCAGGCGATGGCGATACCCAGGGTTGCAGCGGGGAATACCAGGGCGCCAAGGACTTGTATCGGCTGCAGCAAACGTGCCAGAAGGAAGAGGATTACGACCACAAACCCAATCAGGGATAAAGTGGTGCCCAGCGCCAGATTAACCCCTTCGGTGGATAACACCACGGGTGCCAGGCTCAGACCGTGGGCGATCGCACCGGGGTAAGCGAGCAGGAGATCGAAGCCGCGTGAAGCAGGCCGCCTATCCACTGCTGCGCCTTGGCGCAGCAGTGCCACAGTAGCACCTACGTAGAACAGGGCGCCGGTGAAACTGAAAATGTCAGTCATGCGGTGAGACCGTCTTGAGTGTGGATGTCGCTGGTTCGCAAAAGCATAGTCGACGCGCGGTGTAAAATAGGTCCTGATAAGGCAATGTTGGCCTGATTTTATCCCAAACAAGCGCGCGTTTATCCTGGCATCCGGCGGGACGGCTAACGGCGAGTTTGCTTATACCAGAAGGAAACCATGTTCTCCCAACTCGGTGACAAATTAAAGACCACGTTCAAGGGCCTGACTGGACGGGGGCGGCTCAGCGAGGACAACATTCGAGACGCCCTGCGCGAGGTGCGTATTGCCCTTCTGGAGGCTGATGTTGCACTACCTGTGGTCCGCACTTTTCTGGATCGCGTGCGGGAGCGGGCCGCGGGAGAGGCGGTGTTAAAAAGCCTGACACCGGGCCAGGCAGTCATCAAGGTGGTTCACGATGAACTGGTCACGCTGATGGGGGAGCGCAATGAAGGCCTGGACCTTGCCGCCCGACCCCCGGCAGTAATACTGCTCGCTGGGCTGCAGGGTGCCGGCAAGACCACAACGGCCGCAAAGCTCGCGCGGATGCTTCATGAGCGGGAAAAAAAGCAGGTGATGTTGACCAGTGTCGATGTCTACCGTCCTGCTGCCATCGACCAACTGCGCGCACTCGCGCAACAGATAGGCGTAGGCTTTTCGACAGAAGGCAGTGAGCCTGAAGTAATAGCGGCACAGGCCCTGGCTCGGGCCCGTGTTGGCGGTGCCGATGTGTTGATTGTCGACACCGCGGGGCGATTGCACGTGGATTCAGAAATGATGTCTGAACTCTCTACGCTTCATGGTGTTTTGAACCCGGTGGAAACTCTGTTTGTGGTAGACAGCATGACAGGCCAGGATGCCGTGAACAGTGCGCGTGTTTTTGATGAAGCGCTTGCGCTCACCGGGGTGATTCTGACCAAGACAGATGGCGATGCCCGTGGCGGTGCGGCGCTGTCGATCCGGGAAGTGACCGGGAAACCTATCAAGTTTCTCGGGATCGGCGAAGCAAGTGACGCGCTTGAGGCATTTCACCCCGATCGTGTCGCGTCCCGGATTCTGGGAATGGGCGACGTGGTGACCCTGGTTGAAGAGGTACAGCGTAGCGTCGATCACGAGCAAGCTCAAAAGATTGCGCGAAAGCTTAAAAAAGGCAAGGGTTTTGATTTCGACGATTTCCGCGCGCAATTACATCAGGTCGAACAGATGGGCGGACTCGGGGGGCTGATGGAGAAACTTCCGGGCATGTCCGGCTTGCCGCCAGCGGCCCGAGCTCAGGTCGGCGGTGCCCAGACCGGGCGTCTGATTGCGATTATCAATTCGATGACCCCAGGTGAGCGTGCGTTTCCAGCCGTGATCAAGGGGTCGCGCAAGCGCCGGATCGCACAAGGCTCAGGCACCCAGGTACAGGAGGTCAACCGCCTGCTCAAGCAGTTTGGGCAGATGCAGAAAATGATGAAGAAGGCGAAAGGAAAAGGGGGCCTAAACCGGTTAATGGGCCAGATGAAAGGGGGTGGATTCCCCGGGGACAACCCCTTTGGCCCCTAATCGGGCACAACATCTTGTTCAAGACGGGGATTTCCTGTGTTAAAATTGACTGGTTTAGCGTATTTTTTAAGAGGATTTGATACATGGTGACCATTCGGCTCGCCCGTGGCGGCTCGAAAAAACGGCCGTTTTATTCCATCGTGGTTTCTGATCGGCGCCGTCAACCCCGGGGTCGGTTTATCGAGCGGATCGGGTTTTTTAACCCGATGGCTTCAAAGGGAGAAGAAACACTGCGACTTGATCGCGAAAGAGCGCAGTACTGGATAGGCCACGGCGCCCAACCCTCCGAGCGGGTTAGCGCTTTTTTGAAGCAGCCGGATACGCCGGCCGCCTGAGATCTTCCAGCGCCGTCCCGATCCTACCGGCGGGATAAACAATGCCAGTGCAGGCAACACGGCCACTGGTTCTCGGTCGGATCAGTGGCGTCTTCGGCGTTAAGGGCTGGGTCCGGGTCTTTGACTATTCCCGGGAACGGGGTTCGATTCTGGAGCATCCGCGCTGGCTGTTGCGCCGCGGTGCCAATTGGCAAGAGGTCGTCCTGATAGCGGGGCAGCGACACGGCAAGGGTGTGGTCGCGCAACTGGAAGGGTGCGAGGATAGGGATCAGGCACTGGCGCTGATCGGAGTAGACATTGCGGTGTGGCCGCAATGGCTAGCCGCACCGGAAAAAGACGAGTATTACTGGTACCAGTTGGAGGGGCTGGAAGTGGTCAACCTGGCGGGTGAGCCGCTGGGTCGGGTGGACCACCTGATAGAGACCGGTGCAAATGATGTGTTGGTACTGAGCGGAGAACGAGAGCGCCTGATTCCGTACCTGCCGGAGACGGTTCGGGAGGTCGATCTGGACACCGGTCGAATGGTAGTCGACTGGGACAAGGATTTCTGAGGGGCGCATGAGTTTCTCCGGGCTCGAATGCAACAGTTATGCGTATAGATGTAGTCAGTATTTTCCCGCAGATGTTTGATGCGGTACGCGGGTCCGGAATGACCCGAATCGCGTTGGAGCGCAAAAAGCTCCAACTGGAATTGTGGGATCCGCGCAACTTTTGCGAGGATCGTTACCGGCGGGTGGATGAGCGACCTTACGGTGGGGGCCCCGGGATGGTCATGCAGGCGCCACCGCTGGCGGCTGCGATACGTGCGGCGCGGTCGTCGGGCCACGGGCGGGTAATCTGCCTGAGCCCCCAGGGCCCGCGGTTGACGCAGGAGCGGGTCCGGAGTCTTGCAGGCGCCCCCGCACTGGTGCTGCTGGCTGGGCGCTATGAGGGGATAGATCAGCGACTGCTGGATAAGGAGGTCGATGAAGAGGTATCCATCGGCGACTACGTGTTGGCCGGTGGCGAGCTGCCGGCCATGGTGCTAATTGAGGCGCTGGTAAGATACCTGCCCGGCGTGCTGGGAAACGCGGGTTCGGTAGAGGCGGATTCGTTCAGTGACGACATGCTGGATTGGCCGCATTACACACGGCCCGAAGATTTTGAAGGTGCCAGGGTACCGGCGCCGCTATTAACAGGAAATCACGAGGAAATTCGACGCTGGCGGTTAACACAAGCCCTCGGGCAGACATGGCTCCGAAGGCCAGACCTGCTGGCGCAAAAGCAGTTAAATGAGGAAGAACGCCAGTTACTGGCGGCGTTCAGGAAGCAATACGAAGAACAGGAGAGTTCGGAATGACGAGCATCATTGAGCAACTGGAAAGCGAACAGATCAAGGGCGACGTGCCGGATTTTGGCCCCGGCGATACCGTTCGGGTCCAAGTCAAGGTAAAGGAAGGTACCCGTGAACGGCTACAGGCGTTTGAGGGTGTGGTGATCGCCCGCAAGAATCGGGGCCTGAATTCGTCGTTTACCGTTCGTAAGATTTCCTACGGTGAGGGGGTTGAGCGGGTCTTTCAGACTCACAGCCCGATGGTAGCTGGGATCGAGGTTCGACGCCGTGGCGCCGTCAGGCGAGCCAAGTTGTATTACCTGCGTGGCCGAACCGGAAAATCAGCGCGAATTCGCGAGAAGATTTCCTGAGTTTTTGAGGGGCGGCCCCGCGCAGCCGTACCACAGACCACGCTTGGGGAAACACCCCCGTTCGGGATGAGATTTCCAGCGCGTATTATCTCTTACTGTTTGAGCTGGCGCCCTCGCGTGATGGTGAATTCAGGACACGTTGTATCGCGTCATGTCGGGCTGCTTTGTCTCCTACTGAGTGCTTCGCTGGCGGCACAGACAGGTACTGTTTCGACACCAGCAGGCACCACCGACTCCCCCTCCATTAGCGTAAATCTGGATCTGGATCTGGATCTTGATCTGGAATTTCGCACCCACATCGAGCCTGACGCTAACACCCAAATAGAGTCCGATTCTCCGACGGGGGAGGCGCTGCGCACCGTAACCCCGTTCACGCTTTCGCTGGCACTGCCCGCCCTCGAGCGCATCAGGCAACAGGGGCTGAACGAGCTCGCATTGAACCTGCTCGACGTGCTGCCCCTTGCGGACGGGGAGTCCAGCGAGGCCCGACAACAGGTTCGTTGGCAACTGCTTGAAGCACAGGGACATTGGGAAACCCTTAAGGCGGAGATTTCGTCTGCATTCATTTCAGCGAAGGGAGAGTTGCGTCTTCAAATCGGAATCAAATTGGGCGATCTGCTGCAACGTCGAGGGGACGCCAGCAAGGCATTGTCGGTTTATCTTGCCCTGCTGAGTGAGGACCGACTGGACGATACCATCGTGCAGCAGATTCGCTACCGTATCGTTCAGACTTATCAGCAGCAAGGCCGGTTCGAAGACGCTGAAGTTGCGGCCCGGTCGTATGAGACAGAATTTTCTCCCGAATCGGAGTCCTGGCAGTTACTAAGAGCGCGGATCGCGCTGGCGCGGGGCCAACCGGAACAGGCCGCCTCCGTGTTATGGAAGGCTAAGACACCCGAGGCGCGACTGTGGCGTAGCTATGCCCTGTGGCAAAGTGGCGCAGAGGCGGTCGAGCTGGCCCTGATTCAGCTCGGATCGGTGTCGATCCCAGCAGATGATGCGGTGCTGGCGTCAACACGTCAGGCTATGCTGGTGCAAGTGGCGTCCGGTCCGCGGTACGCCGAGCTGCGCGCCCGGGCTGTGGAAGACCTGATTGCCAGTGATGTGGCGGTAGATCCCTTAGTGCACGTGAATGGCGAAGCAGTATTAATAGAAGCTTATCAGGAATTTGCTCGCAAGATACTTCACACAAGGGGGCTATCAGAACAGACAGCGGATGAGGTTTGGGAGATGCTGATTCAAAGCACAGACCTTGGGGCTACGGAAGAGCGGGCTCTTTGTATTTATCTGCTACAACAGGGGTTGGCGCCGCGGCATCAGGTGGCGGCCTACGCGTGGTTGGTACGCCGGTTATTGGAGGAGGAGCGGGGCGCGTTAGTGAATCTGCTGTTCGGCCAGAACGGTCAACTGGGTCGTTATGCTGACCTGGATGACGAGAGTCTGCTGTTATTGGTGGATCAGGCGCTAGCCGATTCGGATTTTCCGGGCGCGGCCCGGATGCAGGCGTTAATCAATCAACCGGTTGCCGGGGTGAATCCGGGCGCCTGGGTCTTGCGATCCGCAAGGCTTCAAGTGCTAGGCGGCAACGCCCAGGCCGGCGCTACGGAATTGGAGTTGTGGCTCTCACGTTTGCACTCGATTGCACCCGCCAGCCTTGATCAGGTTATGCAGGTCATGTTTGATCTGCAGTTCCTCGGGGAACACCAGTTGGCGTTGGATCTTTTTGCGGCGGCCGCCCCATTGGTCCAGAGCCCTGACCATAAGCGTGAACTGGTGTACTGGGTAGCGCAGTCCTGGATCGAACTGGGTGATTTTGTTCGCGGTGCTGCCTATTTTATTGAATCAGCGAACCTGTCAGGCGCACAGGACGCCCTGTGGGCGCAGAGCGCCTTGTACCGGGCCGCCCAGGCGCTGGAATCAGCTGGGCTGTTCGACGACGCCAGCACGGTTTACCATCGTCTGCTTAATGACACTTCAGATCCTAAGTTGCAAGCCAAACTTCGTTACCGGCTTGCGCAGATTCAGTTAGGTCGTTTACGCATAGAGTGACCGTTTCCATGCCTGATGTCCCGGACTCACCGCTGCTTGACCAGTTCCTGGATGCAGTATGGCTTGAGGCGGGCCTCAGTCCCAACACGCTGGCGGCCTATCGTACTGATCTGCGGGCATTCCAGGCGTGGCTGATAAAGCGAAAACTTACCCTCGAGAAAGCGAGTCGGGCAGATCTATTGGCATATCTCGCTGCCAATGTGCGGGCAGGTCTTAGCCCGAGGTCCTCGGGGCGACGCCTTTCAACCCTAAGACGTTTCTTTCGTTACTTGCTTCGCGAGGGGTTGATTCAGATTGATCCCACTGCCGATGTCCGTTCGCCTGCGATCGGGCGGACACTGCCCCGCGCGATCACGGAAGAGGGTATCGAAAAGTTACTGGATATGCCTGCGACTCACACCGCGCTCGGAAGAAGAGATCGAGCCATGCTGGAAACTATGTATGCCAGCGGCCTGCGGGTTTCAGAACTGGTCGGGCTTTCATTAAACGAGCTCGACCTGACAACAGGGTTGGTGCGGATTACCGGCAAAGGGGGGCGCGAGCGGATTGTTCCACTGGGCGAAGAAGCTCTGGAACAGTTGCGCGAGTATCTCGATCAGGGCCGGCTCGAACTTCTGCGAGATCGCATCAGCGACGCGGTCTTTCTAACCCGTCGCGGCAGCGCTATGACACGACAGGCGTTCTGGCAACTGATCAAACGTTATGCCCTGCAGGCAGGTCTGGGAGCAGAATTGTCGCCCCATTCTCTGCGCCATGCCTTTGCCACCCACCTAATTAATCATGGCGCAGATTTACGTAGTGTGCAGATGTTGCTGGGCCATGCTGATCTTTCAACCACGCAAATCTATACCCACGTGGCAAGGGCCAGGCTGCAGTCGTTGCACAGCACGCATCATCCGCGGGGCTGACCCACGGGGAATCGGGGTATCAGTTGAGCGCCTGTGCCAGCAAACGCCGGTAGTGACCGACGCGCTCGTCTTCCGCGCCCAGGCTGGCGAAGATCTGCACCAGGGTCTGGCGGGCGCGGTCGGCAGTGTCATCACCCCGACCCCGTCGGATGACTTCGAGTAGTTCGGACATCGCCGTTTCCATTTGCTCGCCCTGCTGTATCAGACACTCGGCCAGGAGAGTACGGGCGGTAAGATCGTCCGGGTTACGCTCCACGGTTTTCGCTAACTCAGTGGGATCGCAGTCGGCGCCGGTTCGCAAGGCGAGATCGATGCGTGCCCTTAATCGCTTAATTTGGGGTTCGTGTTCGGCCGCTAAGGGAATTTCACGCAAGGTGGTGCTTGCCTTCTGGGGATCTCCCGAGTCCAGTTGGTATCCAGCCAGGGCCAGGCGCAGGCGCACATAACCGGAGTCATTCTCAAGTGCTTTCGCCAGTAGAGTTGCCGCGCCAGCCGAGTCGCCATCTGCTGCGAGGGTCTGGGCCTGGGCGATCTGGGCATCTGCGGGTCGTTCAATATGACGCTCTACCACTTCACGCACGGCCTGCTCGGGCAGCGCACCCATAAATTCATCCACCGCGACCCCATGGCGGAACACCTTTACTGTGGGGAGGCTGCGTATTGCGTGGGTAGTAGCAAGTTCGGGATCCGCCTCGGTATCCACTTTGGCCACCCGGATCTTGCCATCGTATTCCAGCGCAATCTTATCGAGTACGGGCATCAGCATTTTGCATGGGGCACACCAGTCCGCCCAGAAATCCACCAGAATCGGGACTGATGCCGAAAGTGCGATGACCTCTTGTGGGAAGTTCTCGGCGGTGACCACCGTGACAAATGGGTTGTTACTCATCTAAGGTCGCTCCAATCTGGGTCACCCCTTAGATAGGGCTGAAGTGAGCGAAACTCAAGTCAGGGACTTGGTAAGTCAAGACTGGGTCGATCGCCTAGACTACGCAAATTCCAATGTTGACACCCCCAGCTGATATCAATGAGTCAGGATCCAACTCCTCCCCGCACCTCTTTGCTCTTCTCCGGCGCACCAGCACTGTTCGTCGTGTTATGGAGCACCGGATTTATCGGGGCAAAAATGGGCTTGCCCTACGCAGAGCCAGCGACCTTTCTGGCAATTCGATTCGCGCTGGTAGCCGCAATTCTGGGGCTCTTGTCTCTTCTGGCCGGTGTTGCACGACCCAAAGATTGGCGCAGCGTCTGGCACATCATGACTGCCGGTTTGCTGGTGCACGGTGTTTATCTGGGTGGAATTTACGCCGGGATCAGTATGGGCGTATCGGCTGGGGACAGTGCTTTGATCGTAGGGATGCAGCCCATGCTTACGGCGGTGCTGGTCGGGCCGATGCTGTCGGAGTCAGTCCGGCTGCGCCAGTGGGCAGGTTTGATTCTGGGCACGGTTGGAGTGGCGCTGGTGTCCTCTCGATACTTTGGGCATTTCGACAGTTCGGCCGGGGGTGTGGTGGTGTGCGTTATTGCGGTGATCGGAATGAGTGTTGGAACGCTCTATCAGAAGCGTTTCTGTAGCGAGATGAATTTGTTAAGTGGTTCATTCTTACAGTTTCTGGCAGCGGCCGTGATGATGGGTCTGCTCGCCCTGGTATTTGAGAGCGCTCAAGTGCGCTGGACAGGAGAGTTTATCTTTGCGCTCACCTGGCTCGTCGTGGTTTTGTCGCTCGGGGCGATGACCGTGCTCTGGCTTCTGGTTAGGGCGCAGGCGGCGACGCGGGTTGCCAGCCTGTTCTTTCTGGTTCCTCCGGTTACTGCACTGATGGCATGGCCTCTGTTTGGAGAAACACTCAATACCAGGGCGGTGGTGGGTATGGCGCTCGTGGTGGGCGGCGTCCTGCTGGTCAGTTATGGAAAAGCGCCTGAACCGCTAGGAAGGAAATCATGAACCGGCGCAACGCCTGCTCACTTATCGCCAGCGCGGGGCTCATCAGCCTGGTGGCGGGTGGTACCTGTGCTTGGGCCACAGAATCATTCACTGACTTTGAAGGGCGGATCGTCAATTTTAGCGATCAGATTCCCCAGGATCGGTGGCTGGTGGTGATGATCTGGTCTCACCTTTGCCCTGTATGTGCGAAGGAGATGGCAGGCCAGGCCCAACTGCATGAACGCCACCGCGACGGGAATCTCGCATTAATGGGTCTGTCATTGGATGGCGCCGATGCCACAATGGAGGCCTGGGCTTTTACTGAAGAGCACGGAGTCACTTTCCCCAACCTGATTGGCGAAGCGCAAGACGTGGTCGAGTTTTACACTCGCCAGAGCGGTCTTGCCTTTCGGGGCACGCCCACGTTTTTACTCTACGCCCCCGCGGGTGTACTCAAAGCAGTGCATGCAGGGGCGTTGCCCCCCGGGGCGATTGAAGCGTTTATTGACGGTGAGCAAAAGGAGCACAACTGAAGCACCCTGAGATAAAAGGGCCTACCGGGCTCGCACCAGGTCAGTTCAGCGGATATTGCTAGGCATGAAAGGGGAGTATCGAAAGGGATTCTTGCTCACGCTGGCCGGGGTGTTGGTGTTTACCCCAGACGCTTTGCTGATTCGGCTGACGGCGGTGGACGCGTTCACCCTCACCTTTGGACGGGGGCTTTTAGGAGGATTCGTGATCCTGTTGGGTTACGTGTGCTTTGTTCGCGGAGGCTTCTGGTTGGCGGCCCGAAGGCTGGGTCGTTGGGGTATTTTCGTCGCTTGCCTGCAGGCCACGTGCTCTATCATTTTCTATTGCGCTTTTTCATATACCAGTGTCGCTAACGTACTCATCATTTTTGCCTGCACCCCGTTAATTGCGGCGATGTTATCCAGAATCCTTTATGGCGAGCGAGTCGTCAGGGCGACACGATGGGCGATCTTAGGCGCGGCATTTGGATTGATGATGGTCGCGAGTGGTAGTCTGGGTGGGATTCAGTGGTATGGCGACTCGTTGGCGTTGGCCAACGCAGTGCTATTGGCATTGATGTACACAATTCTTCGGGGTCACCGCGAAATCAATATGGTGCCAGCCGCAGCAGTGGGGTTGCTTCTTGCGGCAGCTCTGTCTGCCCCGTTTGCGCTGTTCCCGGTGATGGATTCAATGCAGTGGCTGTGGTTGGGGGTGGGTGGTCTCCTGGTTTTGCCGCTGGCGTTGGTTTTGATGACCTTGGGTCCGCGGTATCTGCCCGCACCGGAGGTCGCGATGCTGACTTTGCTGGAGGCAGTATTGGCGCCCCTATGGGTGTGGTGGGTGATCGGTGAGAACCCAGGGTGGAGAACCATAGTGGGAGGTACGATCGTGATCTGTGTGCTGCTGGTGCACTCCGCGGTTCGCTTAAGACGGGAACCTCGCGAGTAAGGGCTGGAAACGATGCGCGGCGAAAGTTGACCATTCGGTCAAACTTGAATCAAAATGGCTGGCGTCATGGAAAATCAACTCCAACCTTCCAAACGCTCCGGCCCGTTGCGGATCGGCCCAGCCGAATCGCGCAGCATCGGCAACCGCCAGCGCGATAAGATTGTGCACGCCGCGACCCAGGTTTTTTCCCGTAAAGGTTACGATGGTGCCCGCGTGGATGAAATCGCCCGCCATGCTGCACTGCCCAAAGGCAACGTGCTGTATTACTTTAAGACTAAGCAAGACCTTTACCGCGTCGTGATCGAGCAAGTGGTCGCACTCTGGCTCGATGCGCTTGGAGATATCGCGCTCGACACGAGCCCCCGGGTTGCCATCAGTCAATACATCACCCGCAAGTTGGCACTGTCGAGGAACTACCCCGAGGCATCGCGTCTTTTTGCTATGGAAGTGATCAGTGGGGCGCCCATCATTGGGGAGCAACTGCGATCACAATTGCGTGAGTGGGTGGAAGAGAAGGGTCTGGTTTTTCGGCGGTGGCAGCGAGAAGGCCGGATGGCCGCGATTGAACCTGCCCATGCGTTCTTCATGATCTGGGCGGTGACGCAAACTTATGCAGATTTCCAGACCCAGATCGAGGCCGTGACCGGGGCAAAGGACTACGATGCTGAGATTTATGATCTGGCAGCGCCAGATGTGGTCGCCGTGCTGGTTCGGGGGTTAGGCCTGCGCGATGAAGAATTAGTAACCTGAAAAGTTGACCAGATGGTTAGGAACTGTTACAAGCGAGAGGAACCCCGGATTAATAAAGGTGCTGAACGGGGCGCAGGCGTACAGCGGTGATGCTGGGAATCCTATAACGATCAAGACCCAAGGGAGCACAGATGAGTAAACTGAAATCAGGGTTGATTCAGATGAGTCTCAAGGCGGGGACCGACTCCTCTCCTGAGGAGATCCGGGACGCCATGTTAGCGGCACACCTTCCGCTGATTGATCAGGCCGGTGCAGCGGGTGTACAGATTCTGTGCTTTCAGGAAGTCTTCACGCAGCCATACTTCTGCCCAAGTCAGGATGCCCGATGGTATGCGGCTGCCGAGGTAATCCCCGACGGCCATACCACGCAATTGATGTGTGAATACGCTCGTAAGCACAATATGGTGATCATTGTCCCGATCTATGAAGAAGCGATGACCGGGGTCTACTACAACGCTGCTGCCGTGATTGATGCTGATGGGCGTTATCTGGGCAAGTACCGGAAAACTCATTTGCCGCATGTGGCTGGGTTCTGGGAAAAGTTCTTTTTTAAGCCTGGCGCCTCCGGCTGGCCGGTTTTTGATACCGCTTACGGCAGGATCGGGGTCTATATTTGCTATGACCGACATTTCCCCGAAGGTTGGCGGGCCCTGGCGCTCAACGGTGCTGAGATTATCTACAACCCTTCAGCCACAGTAGCGGGCTTGTCGCAGTACCTGTGGGAACTGGAACAGCCTGCATCGGCTGCGGCCAACGGCGTATTTATCGCGGCGATCAATCGTGTGGGTACTGAGGCGCCCTGGAATATCGGTGAGTTCTACGGCTCAAGTTATTTCGTCAATCCGCGTGGCCAGATAGAAGCACAGGCCAGTCCGGACAAAGATGAACTTTTGATCCACGAGTTGGATATGGACATGGTGCGCCAGGTCAGGGATACCTGGCAGTTCTTCCGTGACCGGCGCCCCGAGACTTATGGTGGACTGACTGACCTTAACTGACGTCATCCCCCAGGGCAGGGACGATGGAATATAAAAGGAGTTAAGAGTGTGAACCAGGAAGCAACATTGAAGATCAACGGCGATCGCCTGTGGAGTTCGTTGATGGCGATGGCCGAGATTGGGGCGACAGAGAAAGGCGGATCTTGCCGCCTGGCTTTGACTGACCTCGATAGACAAGCTCGCGACCTGTTCGTCCAGTGGTGCCGTGAGGCGGGTTGTACTGTCACTGTCGACCAGATGGGCAATATCTTTGCCCGGCGCGGCGGGTCTGATCCGGACCTGGCTCCGGTGGTCGCAGGCAGTCATCTTGATACCCAACCTACGGGCGGCCGTTTTGATGGTGTTTACGGTGTTCTCACCGGGTTGGAAGTGATCCGGGCGTTGAACGATCATGACATCTGCACTCGTCACCCGGTAGAGGCAGTATGTTGGACTAACGAAGAGGGCAGCCGTTTTGCACCGGCAATGGTAGCGTCCGGCGTTTTCGCAGGCGTCTATGATCTTGACTATGGCCTGTCTCGGGCAGATGCGCAGGGCCGCACGATGGGTGAGGAGCTTGAGCGTATTGGCTATGCTGGTGATCAGCCCATGGGTCGGCCGCTCCACGCGTATTTTGAGGCGCACATTGAACAGGGCCCGATTCTGGTTGAGGAAGGCACCGAGATTGGAGTGGTGACCGATGCACAGGGACAACGTTGGTATGAGTTGGAGTTAACCGGCACGGAATCCCATGCTGGACCGACACCTATGGATCGGCGTCAGGATGCTCTGCTGACGGCAGCCCGGATTATCAGTCTGGTCAATGAGATAGGCCTCAGCAACGCGCCGCTGGCCTGCGCAACGGTGGGGATGCTTAATGTGTATCCTAATTCCCGAAACGTTATTCCTGGGCAGGTGTTTCTTACGATTGATATCCGCCACCCGGATGATGATGTGTTATCTGATATGGATGACGCTATCCGCCAGGGTATACGCAATATTTCTGAACAGGCCGACCTTTCCTACCAACTGGAAGAGATCTTCTACTACGCGCCGGTGCCATTTGATGAAAGCTGTGTCGCCGCGGTCAACTCTGCGGCTAAGAACTGTGGCTATAGCTCACGGAAGATTGTGGCCGGGGCCGGACATGATGCCTGCTTCATCGCACACGCATCACCTACCTCTATGATCTTCATACCGTGTGTCGATGGTATCAGTCACAACGAGGTTGAGGATATCGAGCCGGCGTGGTCTACGGCCGGCGCCAACGTGATGTATCACGCAGTATTGAGCAAGGCGGAGCAGGCCGGCGATTGAGCCTCGTCTGACGTTAAATCAATTATGAGTCAGTCGACCTCCCACTCTACTGCGGTCGTTCAGGTGGATCAGCTTTCGCTTGATTTCAATACCCCGGATGGACCCGTTCACGCGCTCGCGGGTATTAATCTGGAGATCACAGAAGGAGAATTCGTCTCCCTGATCGGGCCATCGGGTTGCGGGAAGACCACGCTGCTTCGGGTCATCGCTGATCTTGAGTCACACACTGCTGGCGATATTCTGGTAAACGGCGTCAGCCCTGAACAGGCGCGTCAGGACCGCGCCTACGGTTATGTGTTTCAGGCACCCGCTCTCTACCCGTGGCGAACCGTGAGGCAGAATGTATTGCTACCCCTGGAGATCATGGGAGTGAGCCGTTCTGAACAGCGCCAGCGTGCGGCGCGCTATCTTGAACTGGTTAATCTTGGCGGCTTCGAAAATAAGTACCCCTGGCAATTATCCGGTGGCATGCAGCAGCGGGTCTCAATTGCCCGTGCGTTGAGTGTTGAACCCCAGTTACTGTTAATGGATGAGCCTTTCGGGGCGCTCGATGAGATTACCCGTGATCACCTGAATGAGCAGTTGCTGCAACTGTGGCGTAAAACCGGCAAGACCGTTGTCTTCGTGACCCATTCGATCCCCGAAGCGGTTTTTCTCTCGACGCGAGTTGTGGTGATGTCACCCAGACCAGGCCGGGTGATGGACGTGATTGAATGTAGCCTGCCGGCGCAACGGTCGCTGGATATCCGGGAAACTCCTGAGTTTCTTGCTCTGGCGCATCGGGTACGCCAAGGCCTCAAAGCGGGCCACAGTTATGACGATGAGTGAGGTCAGTCACGGGCAGGGCCGGCTGTTGCCTGTGCTGGTCGTGATTATGGGATTGATTCTGATCTGGTACGCCGGTGCGGTGTACCTGAATAGCACCCAGTTGATCGATCGCTATGACAAGCGCAACGTGAACTGGAATCTGGGTCAACTGGCCACAGATGCTTGGCGTATGGAGCGACCGGTATTGCCCGCACCGCACCAGGTGGGTCTGGAGCTTAAGAAGACTGTGTTGGATAAGCGCGTTTCCTCCAAGCGCAGCCTGGTCTACCACGCGGGGATCACGCTTTCCTCATCACTGCTGGGCTTTTGTTTGGGTACCTTGCTGGGTATTGGGCTCGCGATCGGCATTGTCTATGTAACGACGCTGGATCGTAGCCTGATGCCCTGGATCATTGCCTCACAGACCGTTCCCATTCTCGCCTTAGCGCCTATGATTATCGTGGTGCTGGGGTCAATCGGTATTACCGGCCTTTTCCCGAAATCAGTGATCTCGATGTATTTGTGCTTCTTTCCGGTGGTAGTGGGTATGGTCAAGGGGTTGCGTTCTCCCGAGCCTATGCTGCTGGACCAGATGCATACTTATCACGCTAACAGCATGCAGGTTTTTTTCAAGTTGCGCCTGCCTTCATCTATCCCGTTCCTGTTTACTTCATTGAAAGTGGCGATTGCGCTTAGTGTGGTGGGTGCGATCGTGGCCGAGTTACCCACGGGAGGCCAGGGCGGGCTGGGAGCGCGACTGTTGACCGGATCCTATTATGGACAGACGACGATGATCTGGGCCGCTTTGATTGTGGCATCGGTGGTCTCTGCGTTGCTTGTCACTGCCGTGGGCTTTTGTGAGCGTATTGCTCTGTACCGGCTTAAGGGCGGACAGGTCATTCGGGCATGACGCGCCGCTGGTTCGAAGGGTTTACTGGCGTCCCACTTATGACGGGTGGTTTCCTCGCACTTGCGCTATTGCAGGAGCCGGCACCCGCTGTATCGTGGCTCCACATCCCAGGTTGGGGGGTCAGCATGACCGTTGGTGCGCTTGCGATTAGCCTCAGTCTATCGGTGATCACGAACTTGGGTCTGACAGCGCGGCATCTGATCCAGTTGCTGTCTGTGGTCTTGGGGTTATCAGGTGTATCGGAACTGGTGCACGCGCAAAATATCCAAGGGGTGGCGGGAGCGGGTTTCTGGTTTCTGGTAGCGGCACTGGCATTTGCCATTTGGGATGCGATGCGCCAGTTCTCTATTGCGACCCCGTCAGAGCCCTGGCGAGGTGTTCTCTATCAGTTGCTTGTGCCAGGCCTCTTCGGGGCGTGGTTTTTAATGTTGTGGGAGTTGATCACTGTCGGTTTTGGAGTCCCACGGGTTCTGCTACCTCCGCCAAGCCTGGTGGGCGACGCAATCGCTTCGTCTGTGCCGGTGCTTGCCGCTGACTTTCGCCAGACGGTGGTGCGGGCGGTAGTACCCGGGTTTGTGATCGGGAATCTGGCAGGTTTTGCGATCGCGCTGATTGCAGACCGGGTTCCTTTTCTGCGCCGTGGACTGTTACCGGTGGGCAACCTGGTCAGCGCGATCCCGATTGTAGGTATCGCGCCGATTATGGTGATGTGGTTCGGTTTTGACTGGCAATCCAAAGCGGCTGTCGTGGTCATCATGACCTTCTTTCCGATGCTGGTGAATACCATCGCGGGTCTGGGGAGTTCAGGTGCCATGGAACTCGATCTGATGCGATCAGTGGGGGCAAACCACTGGCAGGCTTTTGCACGAGTGCGATTGCCCAATGCGCTGCCGTACATTTTTAACGCACTTAAAATCAATTCTGCCCTTGCCCTGATCGGCGCGATCGTGGCGGAATTTTTCGGAACCCCGATTGTGGGGATTGGTTTTCGGATTTCGACCGAGGCCGGGCGGATGAATATGGAAATGGTCTGGGCGGCGATTGCCTTAGCGGCCGTGTCCGGATCCTTGTTTTATGGTTTACTGGCGGTTGCGGAAAGGCGTGCCACCTTCTGGCATCCATCTTTTCGGAAACTATCAGGAAAACGCCTGTAATCGGGCAAGCTTAACCAACTAGAGGAGGCTCAAGATGAGAAAGAGATTTAGTACACTCGTTACCGTTATGGCATTAGGACTGGTCAGTGCGACTGCCCTGGCAGCCGACAAAGTGACCTTGCAGTTGAAATGGGTAACCCAGGCGCAGTTTGCCGGGTATTTTGTCGCGCAGGATAAGGGTTTCTATAAAGAGGAAGGCCTGGATGTCACTATCAAGCCCGGGGGCCCAGATGTTGCACCACCCCAGGTGATCGCCGGTGGGGGTGCAGATGTCATCATCGACTGGATGCCTTCGGCATTGGCATCCCGCGAGAAAGGCCTGGCCCTGGTGAATATCGCCCAGCCGTTCAAGCGCTCAGGCATGATGCTCACCTGTCGTAAGGACAGCGGCGTCAAAACTCCTCAGGATTTCCCCGGCCGGACGTTGGGAGTCTGGTTCTACGGCAACGAATATCCCTTCCTGAGCTGGATGAGTCAGCTCGGCACACCCACCGACGGAAGCAGCGGGGGCGTAACGGTGCTGAAGCAGGGATTCAATGTTGACCCCATTCTGCAAAAACAGGCGGACTGTGTTTCGACCATGACCTACAACGAGTATTGGCAGATCATTGATGCTGGTCTCGGCGCCGATGAACTGGTTACGTTTAAGTACGAAGATCAGGGTGTGGCGACATTGGAAGATGGCCTTTATGTGCTGGAAGCTAACCTGGCAGACTCAGCTTTTGTAGACAAAATGGCGCGATTCGTTCGTGCGTCCATGAAGGGCTGGGCCTGGGCCAGAGAGAATTCCGATGCCGCTGCCGACATCGTACTTGAGAACGATGAGACCGGCGCCCAGACACAGAAGCACCAGCGACGGATGATGGGTGAGATTAACAAGCTCACCGCTGGCGGCGGCAAGCTGGTAGAGGCGGATTACGAGCGTACCGTGGCCACGTTGATGAGCGGAGGTTCTGATCCTGTTATTTCCAAGGCGCCGGCGGGGGCCTGGAGTCACGCAGTCTGGGACGCCGCTTTTTAGTCGGTAACCGCAGCTAAACCAGGGAGATCTAATCATGAGTGTCATCATTAAAGGCGGTACCGTTGTAACAGCAGAACAAAGCTTCAAGGCGGATGTTTACTGCAAGGATGGCAGGATCGCCCAGGTGGGTCTCGACCTCGATGCCCCTTCAGGTGTCGAGGTCGTAGATGCTGGTGGTCAGTTTGTGATGCCCGGGGGGATCGACCCGCATACTCATATGCAATTGCCCTTCATGGGAACAGTCGCCAGCGAAGACTTTTATACCGGGACAGCAGCCGGTCTGGCGGGTGGTACGACCTGTATCATTGATTTTGTAATTCCCTCTCCACAGACACCTTTGCTCAGCGCATTTCAGCAATGGCGCGAGTGGGCTGAAAAGTCTGTTTCGGATTACGCCTTTCATGTGGCTGTCACCTGGTGGGACGATTCAGTGCACGCGGATATGGGCACATTGGTACACGAGCATGGGGTCAATAGTTTCAAGCACTTCATGGCCTATAAAGGTGCGATCATGGCTGATGACGAAATCCTGGTGAATAGTTTCAGCCGCGCGTGGGAATTGGGGGCCTTGCCTACGGTACACGCCGAAAACGGCGAACTGGTATGGCAGTTGCAACGCAAGATGCTCGATATGGGCATCACCGGCCCGGAGGGGCACCCACAGTCACGCCCGCCTGAGGTCGAAGGCGAGGCAGCCAATCGGGCGATTCGTATAGCCCAGGCATTAAGAACACCGGTTTATCTGGTGCACGTATCGGCCAAAGAGTCACTGGAGGAAGTAACCCGTGCCCGAAATGAAGGCCAGCGGGTCTTCGGGGAGGTTTTGGCAGGACACCTGTTAGTGGATGACTCGGTCTATCTGAACAAGGATTTCGATACCGCGGCCGCCCATGTGATGAGTCCGCCCTTTCGTCCTAAAGATCACCAACGGGCGTTATGGCGAGGTCTGCAGTCGGGCAATCTGCAAACGACCGCTACCGATCACTGCTGCTTTTGCGCGGATCAAAAAGCAATGGGGAAAGAAGATTTCAGCAAGATTCCCAATGGTACGGGAGGTGTGGAGAATCGGATGGAAGTTCTGTGGCACACGGGAGTCAACACCGGCAAATTAACGATGAATGAATTTGTCCGGGTGACCTCGACCAACGCGGCACAGATATTCAACATGTACCCACATAAGGGTTCCATGGACGTGGGTGCAGATGCCGACCTGGTGGTCTGGGATCCTGAGGCGACCAAGACGATTTCGGCCAAGACCCACCACCAGAACGTGGATTACAACATCTTCGAAGGTATGACCGTCCGGGGAACCGCCTCACATACCCTTAGCCAGGGTAAGGTGGTATTCAAAGACGGCCAGTTGAATGTCGAAAGGGGAGCAGGCCGGTACATTAAACGACCGCCCTTTGCTCCGTATTTCGATGCAATTGCGAAAGTCCGAGAACATACCGCACCGGTTTGTGTGAAGCGCTAACAGGACATGGCTGTGGGTCACGCTGGTGTCATGAGCCCGGCTGAACGATCAGGTCCTATGATCAATCGCAAGCCGGGGGAGGAACAAAAGTGGAGTTGATTGCAACTGCGCACAATGGGCCGGCTGGGATTGCCGCAGCGCGCCTGGGTGAGGAGGACTGTCGGCACAATTTTTGCGAAATGCATTCGCCACTGGAGGCCAACGGTGCACGGGTTGAGGCCGAGCGATGCTATTTTTGTTTCGATGCGCCGTGTCTTGAGGCCTGTCCGACCGGAATCGACGTCCCGGGTTTTATCCGCATGATCGCCAACCACAACCCGGCGGGCGCGGCGGGTCTGATTCTCCAAGAAAATATCATGGGGGGAACTTGTGCCCGTGCCTGTCCGGTGGAGACGCTGTGTGAGCATGCCTGTGTACGCAACCAGGACGATGACCGGCCAGTGACGATCGGGTTGTTACAGCGTTACGCTGTTGACCAGGCGCTGGATCAGGATGTGAATTATTTTTCGCGAGCCAGCGACTCAGGACGATCGGTCGGAGTCGTGGGCGCTGGCCCGGCCGGGCTCGCGTGTGCGCATCGGTTGGCGGTAATGGGTCATTCGGTCGTGGTGTATGAGGCGCGTGAGAAAACCGGCGGCCTCAACGAGTACGGCCTGGCAGCCTACAAAATGCTCCATGATTTCGCTCAACGCGAATCACGCTTCATTACATCGGTGGGGGGGATAGAAATAGCGCACGATAAAACATTCGGCCACGACTTTAGCCTGGCCGATCTTCGAGACCGTCACGACGGCGTCTTTTTGGGCCTGGGCCTGGGCGGGGGCAATACGCTGGGAATCCCAGGGGAAACCTCTGCCGGGGTGGAGGACGCGGTTGATTTTATTGACCGGCTGCGTCAGGCCACACGGTTATCTTCCATTCCTGTGGGCAAACGGGTGGTGGTAATAGGGGGCGGGATGACCGCAATTGATGTTGCGGTTCAGGCTAAGTTACTCGGGGCCGAAGATGTCACGCTGGTGTATCGGCGGGGCCCCGAACAGATGAAAGCCAGTGCGAAAGAGCAGGACTTTGCCCGGATCCGGGGCGTCACCATCCGATTCTGGGCTCAGCCTGAATCTGTCGTGCATCAAGACGGTTCTGTGACCGGGGTTGAGTTCCACGTAACGGGTGGGCCAGATGGGCAGAGACGGCCACCCAATTTTGTGCTCGACGCCGATATGGTATTCAAAGCGATCGGTCAAGCGCCTCAACCCCTGGCGGAGGCGCTGGCAGGATTCAAACGGGAAAGAGGACGATTGGTGGTTGACGCTAATCGACTGACTTCCCAGGCGGGCGTTTGGGCCGGGGGGGATTGTATCGCCGGGGGTGATGACTTGACCGTCAGTGCGGTCCAGGATGGCAAACTGGCCGCCAACGCGATCCATGAGACGCTGTCTGCTGGCGGGACGGACTGACTTTCAGGGAGCGGGTTAGATAAAGGAACACGAATATGAGTGAACTCAAAACAAGCTTTATCGGGATTGAGTCGCCGAATCCGTTCTGGTTGGCGTCGGCGCCACCCACGGACAAAGCCTATAACGTGAATCGTGCGTTTGAGGCCGGCTGGGGTGGGGTGGTCTGGAAAACACTGGGCGAAGATGGGCCTCCGATCGTTAATGTCAGTGGACCCCGGTATGCCGCGATGCACGGCAAGGATCGTAGTGTGATCGGGTTTAATAACATCGAACTGATCACCGATCGGCCGCTTCAGACTAACCTGGAAGAAATTGCCCAGGTGAAGAAAGACTGGCCAGATCGGGCACTGGTGGTGTCGCTCATGGTGCCCTGTACTGAGGAGGCCTGGAAATCGGTGCTCGCCCGGGTTGAGGATACCGGGGCTGATGGCGTCGAACTCAACTTTGGTTGCCCCCACGGCATGTCCGAAAGGGGAATGGGTGCCGCGGTCGGGCAGGTCCCCGAATATGTCGAAATGGTTACGGCCTGGTGCAAGCAGTATTCTGGGCTGCCGGTCATCGTAAAGTTAACCCCCAATGTCACCGATATCCGTCAGCCAGCCCGGGCCGCACTCAAAGGCGGCGCGGATGCGGTATCACTGATTAACACCATTAGTTCAGTGATGTCAGTAGATCTGGACTCGTTCAGTGCTGTGCCGACAATTGATCAACGTGCCACCCACGGCGGTTACTGCGGCCCGGCAGTGAAACCGATCGCCCTGCACATGGTCTCGGATATTGCCCGGGATCCGGACTGCGCAGGAGTGCCGATCTCAGCCATTGGCGGTGTCAGTAACTGGCGTGATGCTGCGGAGTTCATCCTGCTGGGAGCCGGGAATGTTCAGGTGTGCACGGCTGCGATGACCCATGGGTTCAAGATCATCGATGATATGGTCGATGGCCTGTCCCGTTATCTTGCCAGAATGGAACTGAGCTCCGTGGGTCAAGCGGTTGGGCAGGCTGTGCCTTCACTGACAGACTGGCAGCACCTTAATCTTAACTACACGGTTAAGGCGCAGATTGATCAGAACTTGTGTATCCAGTGTGGTCGATGTCACATCGTCTGCGAAGATACGTCTCACCAGGCAATCAGCGCACGAATGAACGGCCGCCGTCACTATGAGGTGGTTGAAGAGGAATGTGTAGGCTGTAATTTATGTGTTACGGTGTGCCCGGTCGAAAACTGCCTTACTTTGCGTACCCTTGAAAATGAAGTGGATATGCGAACGGGCCGGATGATTAAGTCCGAAGAGAAAATACAGTGGACAGCCCACCCGAATAACCCAATGGCCGCCCCGGACGCGTAGATTCATGAATCTACCCCGATCCCGGCGATCGGAACGGGTTGCGATCTTTACCTGAGGAGCGATGATGACAGCACAGCAACAGATTCTGGTCAATCGAGATGCGGCTCACCTGGTACATCCACTCCATAGCCCCAGCGCGCATGCAACAGCGCAAGTTTGGGCCGGAGGAGAGGGCGCGTATCTTGTAGACGTGGAAGGCAATCGATTTATCGATGGCTTGTCAGGCCTTTGGAATAACACCGCCGGTAATGGTCGCAGCGAACTTGCTGACGCCGCGGCGCGCCAGATGAAAGAGATGGCGTTTGCCTCTGGCTATGTAGGCAGCACCAACCCCCGTGCCATCGAGCTGGCCGAGCGTCTGGCTGGGCTGACCTATCCCGACATTAATCATTTTTACCTGACTTCCGGTGGAGGAGAATCGACGGACAGTAATATCAAGATGGCTCGCTACTACTGGAAACTCATGGGTAAGCCAGAGAAAACCAAGGTGATTTCCAGGATCTGGGGCTATCATGGTGTGACCTTCGCTGCCATGTGCGCCACCGGGATCGCGCCCTATTGGGGCATGTTTGAGCCCCGCATCCCGGGGTTTTCCCACATACCAAGCCCTTATCCTTATCTGTATGAGGCGCCAGAAGGGGCTTCGAGCCAGGGCATCGCTGCCGCGGATGAACTGGAGAAAAAAATCCTGGAAGAAGGGCCCGATACCGTGGCCATGTTCATCGCCGAACCCGTACAGGGTGCCGGTGGAGTGATCGTACCCCAGGATGATTATTTTCCACGAATCCGCCAGATCTGCGATAAGTATGATGTGCTCTTAGTCTCGGACGAGGTGATCACCGGCTTCGGTCGTACCGGGCGGATGTTTGGTCTGGAGCACTGGGGTGTTCAGCCGGATCTAATCCAGTTTGCCAAGGCTATCACTTCCGGTTATTTCCCCTTGGGCGGAATCGGAATCAGTGACGAAATAGCAGCTGTGATGAATGATAGCGGCTCCCCGTGGATGCACGCTTATACCTACAGTTCTCATCCAGTGGGTTGTGCGGTGGCGCTCGCTATGCTCGACCTGATAGAGCGCGAGCAATTCGTCGATCAGGCCCGGGATAAAGGCCGGCGCTTACTCGTTAAACTTAAAGAGGCGTTGGCCGATCACCCCCACGTGGGTGAGGTTCGCGGCCTCGGGCTGATGTGCGCAGTGGAATATGTGCAAGACAAGGCGGCTAAGACTCCGTTTGATGCCAGTGAGGCAATCGGTTCCCGCATTCACGCAGAAACCGTGAAGCGGGGCATGTTTTCGCGGGTGCGCGGTGATGCTTATTGCATTGCACCTCCCATCGTGACTGACGAAACCACTCTGGATCAGATTCCACAAATTATGGCCGAAGCAACCAAAGCCGTTCTGGGTTAACCCTGGCCGTAGAGATTCTGTTGCCAAGGAATCGGTCGCGTCTAAATGTCCCATCGACGCATCGATACTGGCAATCGATCCCAGAGTTGTTCATGCTCTAAGCCCTGAGCGCGACAAGGACGGGTGAGCGGGACTATGTCAGAGGGGTCACAGGACAAAGCACCAGGCCGGGCAGGGCGAAAAAAAGCTCGTGCCCAGCGCAAGGCGGAGCGCCGTGCTACCACCCGTGTCTCCCAACCCGTGTTCGGGCCACTGGTCAATCGTTATCCCCCCATCGAGCCATTATCGGAAGATCAGGTCGAAGCGATTCATCAGGCCTCACTTGAGGTGATTCGCGACCTGGGCATCGAGGTCATGAGCAAGGCTGTGCGCCAGGCTTTTGCTCGGGAAGGTGCCAAAGTGGATGCTGGACGGGGCATTGTCTGTGTGGATCCGGACATGATTCTCGAATTGATCGCACGTGCGCCCACTCAATTTACCCTGACACCGCGTAATGTGGGTCACGCCATTACTCTGGGCAATAACCGGATCCACTTTGGGATGGTCTCAGGGCCGCCTAACGTGCACGATCGGGTCAATGGGCGCCGACCCGGCAACTTTGCAGACTACCAACGCCTCATCAGTCTGGGTCAGTACTTCGACGTGATCAGTGTGTTTGGCAACCAGACCGTCGCCACCACTGATCTACCTGCCCAGACCCGACACCTTGACAGCTATCGAGCGAATCTGACGCTCACGGACAAGGTGTTCTCGGCTATTCCGATAGGGCGTGGCAGGGTGAATGACGCGGCCGAAATGCTGGCTCTGGCCCGCGGAATCAGCCTCGATGAGTTGCGGCTGAGTCCAGGTCTGATCGGCAATATCAACGTCAACTCGCCGCGCAAACTGGATGAAGCCATGTCAGACGGCGCGCTGGCCCTTGCGGGTCTGGGCCAGGCCGTGATTGTGACGCCGTTTACGCTGCTGGGCGCCATGACGCCGGTCACCATGGCAGCGGGTCTGGTACAGCAAAACGCGGAAGCCCTGATGGGTCTTGCGATGGTTCAGCTTTTTCACCCTGGCGCTCCTGTTGTGTACGGCGGCTTTACTTCAAACGTGGATATGCGTTCCGGGGCACCCACGTTCGGAACGCCTGAAAACGCCAAGGCGAATCTAGCGGGGGGGCAACTGGCGCGTCGCTATGGTCTGCCGTACCGCACCAGCGCCTGCAATGCCTCAAATGCCGCAGATGCACAGGGGGTGTATGAGACTCAGATGGCGCTATGGGGCGGTGTCATGGGGCACGGCAACGTGATTTACCATGCGGCAGGATGGCTAGAAGGGGGGTTGGTTGCCTCATTTGAGAAATTCATACTGGATATTGAGATCATCCAGCATCTGGTGCACATGCTCGGGCCGATCGACACTTCGGCAGATGCGTTGGGCATCGATGCAATAAAATCCATCGAGCCGGGCGGCCACTTTTTTGGCGCCGAACATACCATGGCGCGTTATGAGAACGCTTTTTATGAACCGTTCCTGAGCAATTGGCAGAACCATGAGAACTGGCAGGCGGCGGGGGGCAAAGAGGCCACCGAACGTGCGACCGACTTGTGGCAGGCAATTCTATCGGAGTTTGAGCCGCCGGCTTTGGAGGTGTCGCGGCGCGAGGCGCTGGACGAGTTTGTGGCCCGGCGCAAGCGCGAGATTGGTGTCGAAGAACCCTGACTGAGGCAAGCGCGGGTGGAATCTGTTCCCCATCCTAAGGGGAGCAACAGGTGGGGCTCATTGGAGCAGAGGCTGCAGTGCCTGCAAGATGGTATCGCAGATCAGTCGCTGTGCTTTTTGGTTCGGGTGAATCCCGTCGGCTTGTAATAATCCGGGGCGCAGGAAGATGTCATCAAAAAGTGAGGGGAGCAGGGTAACGGAAAGTGTCGCGGCCAAATCAGAATAGATCCCCTGAAACGCTTTTCGATATGCGGGCCCGTAATTAGCAGGGATCCCCATACCGACGAGTAAAACACTCGCCCCGCTCTTCTGAGCAGCCCTGACCATTGCCCGCAGATTGTTTTCGATAGCACCTGGCGTGTGACCCCGAAGGCCATCATTGGCGCCAATTGCAAGCACAACGATGCCCGGCTGGTGGCGGGTCAGCAAGCCTGACAGGCTATGCCGGGCCCCTGCGGTGGTTTCACCCGAGATGGAAGCATTGATTATGATGCGCCTCGACCCCAGTTTTTCTTGTAGCAGATTGACCCAGCCAGCCTTTTGCGGCATCTGGTAGGCGGCACTGAGGCTATCCCCGACGACCAGAATAGCCCCGGGCGATGCCAAAACGACGGGCCCTGTGATAGAGGCAAGACCAAGGAGTAGAACAATAATGAGCGAGTTCATTTTGCGGGCAATGGGTTTGTCGCGCGAGGTGGTAGGACCATCGGGCCGCATGACCATATTGCAGGATGTTTCTCTCGATATCTCGGCGGGTGAGTCTCTGGCGATCATGGGTCCTTCAGGGTCTGGCAAGTCTACTTTGGTGGGCCTGCTGGCTGGACTGGATCTGCCTAGTGCCGGTAAGGTGGAATTCCAAGACATCAATCTGGGCTCGCTGGATGAGGACGGCCGCGCGCAAATGCGGGCAGGCCAGGTCGGCTTCGTTTTCCAATCCTTCTACCTTATTGAGACCCTGACGGCGTTAGAAAACGTCATGCTGCCCCTGGAACTGGCCGGTCATGCCGACCCGCGTGGGCAAGGCGCCCGGTGGCTTGAACGGGTTGGGTTGGAAGGACGTTTTGATCATTATCCCAGGCAACTGTCTGGCGGTGAGCAACAACGTGTTGCCATTTCCCGGGCATTTGCCATCGAACCCAAGATTCTATTCGCAGATGAACCCACGGGGAATCTCGATGATGCCGTGTCGGATCAGGTCGCAGAGTTGCTTTTTTCACTATGTTCGGATCGACAGGCTACGCTGGTTCTGGTGACCCATGATACCGCGTTAGCCGCGCGATGCCAGAAGCAGTTGAAGCTGAGGAGCGGTCGCGTGGTTGCGGGTAACGGATGAAACAGTATGGTCGCCAAGCCGTTCGCCAGTTCCTGCGGGAGTGGCGCGCTGGCGAGTTGCTGGCCGTAGCGATGGCGCTGGTCACGGCAGTCGCCGCGGTGACAGCAGTAGGGGGCTTTGCAGAGCGAATATCAATCGGATTGGGGCGAAGCGCCGGGGAAGTGATTGCCTCTGATATCAAGCTGGTCGGGCGTGAGCCGATCCCAGTCAAGTGGGAGCACCGAGCTGCGGCCCTGGGCCTTAAGACCGCCTATACGGTCACGTTTCCAACCGTATTTTTCCATCAAGGGCAGACGCTGTTGGCCTCCGTCAAGGGTGTTAGTGCGGCCTATCCGCTTCGCGGTCAACTTCGATCGCGTGGGCGTTCAGATCAGCACGACACGACTAGCAAAGGCGGCCCCGAGCCTGGACAACTCTGGGTGGAGAGTCGGGTGCTTACCGGTTTGGAACTGGAACTGGGTGATACCTTAGCTTTGGGCTCAGTTTCTTCGAACCTGGAGTCGCTACTGATTTATGAGCCTGATCGCGGCCAGCAGTTTTTCAGCTTCTCACCCCGGGTTATGACGACAATTTCGGACCTTGAGCGATCGGGTCTGCTGGGCCCGGGCAGCCGCGCCAGGTACGCCCTGCTCGCGGCTGGGCCAATCGAACAGGTCGAAGCATTTCGCGCTCATGCTGCCTCACAGACGGGGTCACAGTTCCGCGTGGTGGACATTGCCCGCGCGCAAAGCCAGGTCGGCACAACGCTGGACAAAGCGCGAAACTACATCGGCCTGACCTCCATTGGCACCCTCCTGATTGCGGGTATCGCGATCGCTGTAGCGGCGCGACGATATGTTGACCGGCGCCGCACACAGGCAGCCCTGATGCGATGCTTTGGGGCTACCCGTCACCATGTCATGTTAATCCATGCTCAGGTACTGCTACTGGTTGGCATCACCTGGGGCCTGGTCGGTCTGTTAATCGGCTATCTGGTCCAAGTGCTGATGGCATCGATTCTTGGCGACACGTTGGGGATCGAACTGGGCCCGGCGCGTATGACCTCAGGGTTACTGGGACTGTCTCTGGGCATCGTGCTGTTGTTGGGCTTTTCCATACCGGCGTTGATGAGGCTGAATCGCTTCGCACCGCTTGGCGTGCTGCGTCGTGTCGAGGAGCCCAGCCATGGGTTCTTGGATCGTTTGTGGTATGCCATTCCCATCGTGGTACTGGTGATGTTGGCCCGACAGCAGGCCGGGGAGTACGGGTTAGTGGTCGTTGTATTGCTTGGGATCGTTGCAACCCTTGTGGTCATGATGGTGATTAGCAGATTGGTGTTGGCGCTGCTGCGCCGGGCAGCCCGAGGGGTTGGCGTGTCCTGGCGCTTCGGATTGGGCCGGCTTTATCGCGACCCGCTATCGAGCACCTTCCAGATTGCGGCTATTGGTCTTGGCTTGACGGTGCTGGTTCTGCTCACTCTGGTTCGTGGCCAGCTTTTTGAGTCATGGCAGGGGCGAATCGGGCCGGGTGCGCCGAACTTCTTTTTCGCCAACGTCCAGGCGCATGAGAAGGTGGCCGTCGGGGAATTCTTTGAAAGTCGATTAGGTGTGAAACTGAAATTCACCCCAATGGCGACTGGAAGGTTGACCGCAATAAAAGGAGACGTTCCCGATCCAGAGCACTATCCCGATCCCCGGGCGGCTTCGCGGATTGAAGGGAACACCAACTTTTCCTGGGCAAAGGACCTGCCGGCGGGGAACACGCTGGTTCAGGGGCAATGGTGGGAATCGAACCAGACCAAGCCTGGAGTGTCTCTAGCCAAAAGTTGGGCGGAACCGCTCGGTGTCACCGTAGGCGATGAACTCGGTTTTCGTGTGGGGGCCGAAACGCTGGAGGCCGTGGTCACCAATATCCGCGAAGTACGCTGGGAGTCTCTTGAGCCCAATTTTTTTATCCTCTTTCCACCACAGGTGTTTGACAATGCTCCGCACTCTTTTTTGAGTGCCGCCTTTCTTGATGCACCCGAGGAAGTTGTGCTGACCCACTTCAGCCGGGCTTTTCCTACGGTAAATATCATTGATATCGGCGCTGTTCTGGACCAGGTACGACGCATCATTGCGATGGTCAGTCTGGGGTTAAATCTGGTATTTGTTTTTACGCTTGCGGCTGGCGCAGCGGTGCTTTTTGCGGTGATGCAAGCAGGGCATGACAGGCGGGTCAGGGACGCGGCCATGTTGAAAGTGCTGGGCTGCGATCGGCGACGACTCCGGGCTACCCTAAATGCCGAATTTGGGGTAATTGCGGTGCTGGCTGGCTTGATCGCGGCATTTACGGCATCGATGACGGGTGCTTTTCTTGCGCGGGAAATCTTTGACCTTGATTACTTTCTGGATTGGCGGGTGCTCGGTGTTTCAATCTGCGTCAGCCTTATGATAGTGTGGGTGGTGAGTTGGTCTGGGGTTCGGGCAGTGCTGAAGTCACCCCCAACGATCATTTTGCGAAGCAGGTAGCGCCCATGGCGCAATTTGGGTATAGGGTCTGCTGGTATTTTCTGTGCTAGCGACCTGATTCTGTGATCTGACCCGCGATTCAGCCTTAACAGCAAGAATAATATGACATTCAGATTGCAAGGGGAGATCAACAGACTGGGTCTGCGTGGGGGTCTTGCGGGTTTGGCGTTATGGGTGGGACTATCACCGGCTGTGTTGGCGCAGGGGGGCGATGGGGGATGTCAGGGCTGCGAGAACGTGGTCCCAGTCGACTCTGGAGACCCAAACGATTCTGGCGACATTAAACCGCCCCAACCCAGCACGTCATTTTTTGGCGTGGCAGTGCTCGATACCGGGGTGGCGCTTAATGCTCCTATGAATGGGGTGACACTGGCACCTGGCAGTGTCAGTTTTGTCGGGGGCAACCCGTTAGTGGATCTTGCGGACCAGGGCACGCACGGTACGGCTGTTGCCCAGGTTATTCTCACCTTAGCCCCGGGCAGCAAAATTATGTCGGTGCAAACCTCGACGGGTGGTCGGTGGGTCTCGAGCAGTGCGGTTACGCAAGGAATGCTGCATGCTGCTGCCAATCCTTCAATCCGGGTGATCAACCACTCTAATGCTGCGCTAACGACCGTACCGGGCAGCGCGATATTGGCGGCCGCGGCAGCGGATCAGGTTGTGGTGATGCAGGCGGGTAATGGTTCCTCGGCAAACCCGGTTGGCGACGCATTGCATGCACCGGGCCTTGGAGGCAAAGGTCTCATCGTGGGCGGGTTGGGGCCAGCCGGCGACTTGCTTGGTTTTAGCAACCGAGCGGGCGGCTATGCGCAGCACTACGTGGTCGCCCTCGGCGCATCTGAGTTCGCCGGTTATTGGGGTACCTCGTTC
>PVBE010903674.1_pt1 | contig 51118 bp, 49 predicted proteins | sample 1631181 | NCBI WGS metagenome assembly PVBE01 (sample SAMN08397723, study PRJNA350692) | Marine metagenome, whole genome shotgun sequencing project. | isolation source: water | place: Pacific Ocean | collected 2012-04
GTCCCCGGGATCCGTATCGCCGGTCTCGTCCTCGTGGCCGGCAACGCCTGTCGGCGTGCTTGTCGGCGTATCGGCCGGGACGGCATCTTCTGTACCTTCGTCTGGTGCAGTTGGAGACTCCGGCTCCTCCAACTCCGACTTGTCCCCGGGATCTGTATCGCCGGTCTCGTCCTCGTGGCCGGCAACGCTTGTCAGTGTGCTTGTCAGCGTATCGGCCGGGACGGCATCTTCTGTGCCTTCACAAGCCGGGCTCACGAGAACCAGGCCCACCAACAGGACCACACCGTGGAATCGCAGGATGCTCACACCCTATAAGATGGCGGATGGGGACCGCGAGGTGACGGGTGTACCCAGCTCGTCCAGCATTTTCTTGTAAAAGCGAGCCCTTTGGCGCATCCAGGAGACGGAAGGCCCCTCTAAGTTGCCTATCCCGGCCCCTCGAGCGAAAGTCAGGCCTCGCGAGGTACACGGCCCAACAGGTAGAACTCGTCGTTAGGCTTCATCGCGGTGAGGTTCGCCATCCGGTTCGAAAGAGCGAAGAGCGCTGTGATGGCGCCAATATCCCAAATGTCGTCGTCGTCGAATCCATGGACTCGTAATTCGTCGAAGTCGATTTCTCCTACCTCCCCTGAATCTATCGCCATGAGGATCGCGAAATCGAGCATGGCCCGTTGGCGCGGAGAGATGTCAGCGCGGCTATAATTCGTTGCCACCTGGTCTGCGAGGAGAGGGTCTTTGGTGAAGATCCTCAGTAAAGCTCCGTGGGCAACCACGCAGTAGAGGCAGTTATTTGCCGCGCTGGTGGCGACCACGATCATCTCCCGGTCAGCCTTGGTCAGGCTTCCTCCTTCCCGCGTCATCAGGGCGTCGTAATAGGCGAAGAAGGAGCGGAACTCTTCGGGACGGTGGGCAAGCACAAGAAAGACGTTTGGGACGAAGCCGGTGCTCTCCTGTACTTCGATTATCTGCGCGCGGATGTCCTCGGGCAGGCCCTCGACTTCAGGAACGGGAAATCGGCTAATCTGGCCGTCGCTCATGGCACACCTCCTCGGAACGCTAGTCTCGGTGATGGAAACGCCTGCCGTCGACTTGCCTCAGGAATTTCGCTTGACCGAGGGTCGCAACCGCGATGCGGACGCCGGTAGACTGCTCCGGGCCAATCGGGCCAATTCCCAGCCCCCAATCAAATGGAGGACCCCCATGCTCAGCTACGAAGAACTCATCTATTCGAAGGAGGGGCGAATCGCCACGATCACTCTCAACCGGCCGGAGCGGCTCAACGCCTGGACCAGGATCATGGAAGAGGAGTTCATGACTGCGATCCGGGCCGCCGCGGACGACAAATCTGTCGGCTGCGTCATCGTCACGGGGGCCGGTCGCGGCTTTTGCGCTGGTGCCGACATCCATGGCTGGGCCGAAGGCCAAGAGCAACTGAAGATTGAGGACGAATGGCCGCCGGCCCTGAACACGAACCCCTCTCGTCGCGCAAGTCCGAATGTCCCGATCGCGCTGGCTGAAGCCAAGCCGGTGATCGCGGCCATCAACGGCCCGGCGATCGGAATCGGCCTGACCATGGCGCTTGCATGCGATATCCGGATCGCCTCAGAGAGGGCAAGGTTCTCGGCCCGTTTCGTCCGCGTTGGCCTGATTCCGGAGTGCGGTGGCTCGCGCAATCTGCCAGACGTCGCCGGCATCGAGACGGCGCTAGAGTTGGCGCTCACCGGCCGGATCATCGAGACATCAGACCCGCTCGCCCAGAAGCTCGTGAGCCGGATCGTGCCGCACGACGACCTGCTTCCGGAGGCAAACGCCCTGGCGACTGAGATCGCCTCGGCGCCAACCGAAGCTGTCTGGATGACAAAGCGCGAAATCCGGCGCAACAGCGTCGAGCAGAGTCTCCAGAGCGTCATCGCTACCGAGACCCAGCTGTTCAGCCAGCTCCAAGACCGCCCTGCCCATCGCGAAGCTGTCGCGGCCTTCAGGGAGAAGCGGGAGCCACAGTGGCACTGAGCGCCACTTGATGGGGTGCTCAGTGCTGCGTGGAAGGGTGCTAAGCGGCAGGGCACGCGGGACGACTAGCCTCTTGGCAGGCCCAACCCGCGCGTGGCGATAACGTTACGCTGGATTTCGCTGGTGCCGCCCTCGATGGTGTTGGCGACCGAGCGCAGGAAGCCGCGCGTGTAGTCGTCCCAGGGGGAGTCTGCCGGATGACCCGCGGCGTCCATACCAAGCACCTGCATCGTCATCAGCGTGATCTTCTGGTTCAGCTCCATCGCAGCCAGCTTGGCCATCTGGGAAAGCTGAGTGGGAGCAACGCCTGTCTTCTCCTGCTCCGCGGCGATCCGGTAGCCAACGAAGCGGAGGACCTGCGTTGCCACGAAGACATCGACCAGGCGGAGGCGGTTGGCCGACGTGAGCGTGGCCTCGCCGAGCCTGATCAGCGCCATGAAATCGTCCAACGTCCGCTGGGCGCCGGACGTCGAGCCGATCGAAGATCGCTCGAAATCCAGCGCGACCGCTAGCGTGTACCAGCCGCGGTTCTCCTCGGCCACGCGCTGCGACGAGGGAATGCGGACGTTGTCGAAGAAGACCTCGTTGAACTCGTGGCGTCCGGTCATGTTCCGCAGCGGGCGAACCTCGAGGCCGGGAGCATTCATAGGGACTAAGAACATAGAGATGCCACGGTGCTTGGGCGCTTCCGGGTCGGTGCGAGCAGCCAACCAACCCCAGTCTGAGCGGTGCGCACCAGATGTCCAGATTTTCTGTCCGTTAATGATGTAGTCGTCGCCGTCGCGCACAGCGCGCGTCTGGAGTGAAGCGAGGTCTGAACCAGCTCCGGGTTCCGAATAGAGAGTGCACCAAACGTCGTCGCCGCTCGTGATCCGCGGAAGGAAGCGCCCCTTTTGCTCGTCCGTGCCGTATAGAATCAGCGCTGGGCCAACCCACCAGACGCCCATGCCGCCGGTCGGCATGCGGTTATAGGCCATGACCTCATTGAAAACCATCTGCTGGAGAGGCGACGCACCCAGCCCGCCGAACTCCTCAGGCCAGGGCATGGCGAGCCACTTTCTTTTGGCAAGCTCATCTCGGACCTTCTTGTCGAACCTGGGGTCCTCACGCGAACCCTTGTCCGATGCCATGTCGCCAATGAACGACAAGACCTCGCTCCTGAAGGAAGCGTGTTCGGGGGAGAGTTTGAAGTCCATCAGCGAGTCTCCTCGAGTCGACTGCGACGCAGTCTAGCTGCTACAGCGCCTTCGCCACAGGCAAACCGGTCCGATGCTACTAATTCCAGAATTCGCCCAGTCGATCCGCTTCCGTCTTACCCTGAGAGATTCCGCTCTCTGCCGAGACAGGGCGCCGCGAGCCATCGAGCATGTTTGTGCCAAATGCCCCGATGCTGTCCGCGTCCGGCTCGATCAGCTCGACCGACCCACCGGCATCCCTGATCGCCTGGAGTTGCTCTAGGAGCAGCTGCTGAGCCCTCTCAGCGACTGCAGTATCGGCATCCCGATTGGGATTGGTCACAGAAACAACCAGGACTTTGTCGTAATCCTTCGCAATGTCTGCATTCGTGCTCGAGCGGACACCGCCATCGACATATCGTCGCCCGTTAATCGTGATCGGCGGATAAACGCCCGGGACACTGCAGCTCGAAGCCACGGCACGACCAAGGCCAACGCCGGAACCGTTCTTCCACACCACGAACTCGCCCGACAGTGCGTCCACAGCAGTGCAGGCATACTCGCGCTCTGGCCAGGCGTCCTCCGGAAGTGATCTGAGCAGTCCGCCGAAGGTGAAGATGAATTCCTCCTCGCTGATAGTCTTGGCGACCAGGGCAAGCTCGCCAACTCTACGCCTCACCTCCTCAGCCGGGATCGAACCAGCTTCAGCCCCGACTATCAGGTGCTGGAAAGAACTGGAAGCAGGCGCGGCTTGTGAGCCCTGATCGCCGGATCCAGACACGGTTACCTGAGAACGAAGCTGAGTCGCCACAATAGCCGACGGCTCTCTTCCCATTGAAAGATGCGCGCCCACGAATGATCCGGCGGACGTGCCGAGGATGAAGTCAGCGACGGTGAGGTCGACGCCCATCTCTTCAAGGCCCGCGATGAGTCCGGACTCCCAGGCGATTCCGACGGGACCACCTCCTCCAAGAACAAGTGCGCGTGTCGGCATGTTTCTCCTCCTAGCTGTGCGGCGCTTTGCGCAGGCGCTGAGGTGAGCTTCAGCTACCCCGCCCATCGAGGACGGTCGGGTTGACGCATGATGCTGGCTCTTGCCCCGCTAGAACAGCGATGAGATTGTCGACGGCAAGCCCTCTCATCGCTTTGCGCGTCTCCTCCGTCGCAGTCCCGATGTGGGGAAAGACGATGGCGTTGGGTAGGCTAACGATTGGCTCGTTCGGATCGGGAGGCTCGGCCTCAAGGACATCCAAGGCCGCCCCTGCAATCACCCCGGACTCGAGAGCCCGGGTCAGCGCCTTCTGGTCCACAGCGCCACCGCGGGCCGTGTTGATCAGGTAGGCGCTCGTCTTCATCAATCCCAACTCACGTTCACCGATCAGGTGGCGCGAAGTGCGGTTGAGATCCGTATGGACGCTGACGAAGTCCGATTCGCCAAGGAGATCATCAAGCGATCTAAAAGCGCTGGTCGGGGCATCAGTGGGTGCATTCTCGAAGACGTCGTGCCAGATAGTGCGCATCCCAAGGGACTGGGCCCGGCGCGTGACCTCCCGGCCGATGCGCCCGAAACCGACAATCCCGAGAGTGTGGCCCGCCGGGTCGTGCGCCAACGCCGGGTACGGTTCTCGACGACCCCAGCCGCCGCTTCGCGAGTACGTCTCGAACTCCATCAACCGGCGAGAAAGCATCAGTATCATCGCCACCGTCAGATCGGCGACGGCAGCATTCAGAACTCCTGGCGTGTTACAGAGCGCTACTCCCCGCCCCGTGAGAAGGTCCACGTCGAAGGCATCAAAGCCGACGGAAACGCTGGAAACTACTCGGAGCGAGGGCCAAGCGTTCAGGAGTTCCTCGTCGACGCGGAAGCCGGGTGTGAGTAGGATGCCGTCCGCATCCCGGGCCACCTCGATGACATCGGTGCGCGGCATCCCGCGGTCGAGGGTCCAAACTTCACCCGCAGCACGGAGCTGTTCCTCAAACTCGGGCTCCACTTCAACTGCGCACAGGATCGTGCTGTTTCCGATCATGGCTGCCTCTTTCCCGCGACGGCATCGAACCAGATCGATCCGAGCCGTGCTAGCTCCCTTAGACCGAGGAATCTAAGTAATCGGAAGCGCCACCGCAACGCAACGTACGCTGGCAGCGGAATCGCCGGTGAGCCAACTAGCCCTCTGCGCGATGCTTCAGCACCGTCGCCTCGAGTGGGAGATTCCGCTTCGAAGCACGCTTCGCCAACCACCATCCAAAGAAGAATACGCCGAGCCCCGACCACTCGACCCAGAGATGAGCGCGGGACCCATTACCGATGGGCTCTATCGAGTGTCCGGCTTGGACAGTTATCCCGGCAGTTCGTATCCGCCAGGTGAAGGACAAGCCGCCTTCAAACTCGGCGGCTCCACGCTCCGACTGAATCAGCCTCGCCCTAGATCCGACTCGCATAAGTGGTTGATCGATCAGCTCGCCGGCAGTCAAAGGCGGGGGGCCGGTGGGGTCATTGGAGCACGTCGAACAGTAGCCGCCGGACCGTCGAAGGCTGCGCCTCGATACCAGCGCTGTGTTCGGCCGAGCCCATCGCCGTCGCTCCCCGATCGCTCATCGATACTAGCTCGGAATCCGACTCCCGTTTACCGATGCACGAGGATTGCCGGGCTGCTAGCGTGTTTACAATCACGGAGGTGTGCAGGTGCGCGGCGTTTCTTTTGACCTTCCCGATCCTGACCTCGAGCAGTACACGTGGGCATACGAGAACGAGCACGGGCCCGCATCGCAGCCACCACTTCTCCGCGGAGGCGCTTTCCCGCCTACGCCAGAGGACGATGGCCCTCCGGCACGGCTGGTGATCAACGGATACACATACGTCAGAACGAGTGACTCTGGTGACATGCAGCCCCCGTTCGATCTGCCGGACGTGGGCGACCAGAGTGCCCTGGGGCTATGGCGAAATAAATGGCTTCCTCGCGTCGAAGCCCTGTTCGTGAAGCTAATGACCTTCGACGCATCGAGTGTGGGTGCGGGTGAATGGGAATCGACGCTTAACCAGCAAGCCTCCGATTTCGGCCGCGTATTTGCTGGAGTCCACGGCCAGACTGTGGTTCCGTCCGGGGTGCGCGCCGAACGATTCGTCGAGAAGTACACGGACTGTTTTGGCGAAGAGCGGCGGGAGGATGGACTGGCACTTCTTCAGGGCTTTCCAAATCGCACCCTCGACAGAGCGCTTGCCGCCTGGAAGCTGGGGCGAACTGTGCACGCGACAAATGGGTTGAAAACAGATCTGGAGTCCGCACGCGGCGGCGGTGAGATTTCCGACGCGGCGTTTGCTGAGCAGTTCGGGGAGTTTCTCGAAAACCACGGCCACACTATCGACGCCGGCATCGCTGACGCGCCCACCTGGCTCGAAGATCCCCGTCTAGCCATCGAATTGATACTCCGTTTCGCGGACAAAGACGAAGAGGCCTCCCCTAAAGCGGCAGCCGACCGCCGGGTGAAGCGGCGCCACCAACTCGAAGAGGAACTCAGAGCTGCGGCTACGAACGGCTCCGAGGAAGCCGAGCTTCTTGAAACCCTTCCCGCCGCACAAGAGATCCTCGCTGTCCGCGAGGACCACAACACTCTCTGCGATCAGCGACTTCTGGCAGCTTCTCGGCGGCGCTGGCTGGTGGTCGGGGAGATGCTCCGCAGCCGCGGCCTGGCGGAGGACCCGAGCGATATCTTCTACTTCCAGCTCCAAGAACTCTACGCTGCGCTCGACCATGGACGCTCTATCGCTCCCAGGACGATCGATGAACGGCGGGTCTTGCAGAAAGCCTATCGTGCGGCCCAGCCACCACCCTTCCTCGGAAAATTGGCGGCGGCGGCCAGACTTGAGAAAAACACATTAAAAGGGGTGGCGGCATCACCCGGGCGGCAGCGCGGAGTTGGCCGCCTGATCCGCTCGCTCAATGAGGCCGACCGACTCAAGGATGGAGACATCATCGTCTGCAGTGCGACCTCGCCCACCTGGACGCCCTACTTTGCCGTCGCCGGCGCCGTTGTAACCGATGCTGGTGGCGCACTTTCCCACACTTCAGTAGTGGCTCGCGAGTACGGCATCCCGGCCGTGGTAGGCACACGTACTGGGACCGCTGACATTCCCGACGGCGCCTTAATCGAAGTCGATGGCACAGCCGGGACGGTCGTAATTCTCTAACGCGACCTGGGCGTTCGGCCTCCGGGGCGCTCTTCACATTAGCGGTCGCAGCCCGAAGCTTTTTCAGCACCTAGGCCAGGCGGCGCTGGCGCGCGTCATCCCTCTTGGCGGCGTGATCCATCCGAAGTAGTCGTTCCTCCGGTATGGCGGGCGCTCTTCGAAGAGCACCCGCATGCGAACACGCGGAGAGCTTCCTCGACACCTGGAGACATGAGGTTACAGGGCCGCCATAAGCGTTTCCTGCCATCGAATTAGGTCATGAACACATCCCGGCACAACGATGCCGCTTCTCGAAGCCGGGAGGCGCCACGATAGGACCGAGGCAACCGGGGCGCTGCAGGCAAGGATCCGGACCCGGCCGGGCCAAAACCCGGCCGGGCCGCCGAAAAAGACGGACCAGGCGTCATCGTGCATGCTGTCAGCACCATCTCATTAGCGGGTTGCCCCACATGGACCTCATCCTCAACGACGTCGCTCCCATCCACTGGGCCCTCGGCGGAGCGGCCATCGGCCTGATCACTCTCACTCTCCTTTTCGTCGGAAATCGCCGTTTGGGGGTGTCGACGGGCTTCGAGAACATCTGCTCGTTAGTGGTCAGCGCACCCTATTTCCGCCGCGAAAGCCTGCTCGCCTCGAACTCATGGCGCCTCCCGTTACTGGGTGGCCTGGTGATAGGTGGCTTCGTCTCCGCAATTCTCGGCGGCGGCTGGGATCCCACCTGGGACCTGGAAGTGTTTGATGATGAGATCGGTTGGAACGCCAGCGGCAAGGTTGCCTGGATGTTCGTCGGCGGTGTTCTGATCGGGTTTGGGACAAGGCTGGGGGGAGGCTGTACGAGCGGCCACGGCATCTTCGGACTTTCCAATCTCGAACTGCCGAGCATCGTGACGACGATTTTTTTCATGACCGGCGGAATCGTCACAACCAACCTCATCTACCGCGTGATTGTTTAGGGGTCGAGTGATGATTGCTTTCTATCTTGTCCTCGGCTCTCTTTTCGGACTGGTGCTCAGCCGCTCAGGCGCCGCTGATTACAACTTCATCCAGGGTATGTTCCTGTTCGAGGAGTTCCAGCTCTACGGAATCATCGGAACGGCCGTGTTGGTGACGACCCCTGGCCTTTGGCTGATGAAACGCTACGGCAAGACCCTGACCGGAGTCGCTCTGAGCATCGATCTGAAGCCGGGTCACCGAGGCAACATCTACGGCGGAGCGCTGTTCGGCATTGGCTGGGCAATCACCGGTATGTGTCCCGGGCCCGTCCTCGTCAATGTGGGCGAGGGTAAGCTCTACGCCATCGCCGTACTGGCAGGGGTACTTGTGGGCTCGGGCACATTCGGGGTCCTCTACCCCGGGCTCAAGAAACTCTTCCGCCTGCCCGAACTGCAGGTTGGGCCCGGCGAAGGATAGGGACGGCCCGGGCTGAACCAATCGCAGCCAAAGCGGTTTTGCTAGATTCGCTCGATGATCGTCGCAGTAGCCATCCCGCCGCCGGTGCACATTGCCACCAGCGCTGTTGACTGATTCCGTCGCTCTAGTTCGTCAATCGCCGTCTGAATCAGCATCCCCCCCGTAGCGCCGATGGGGTGGCCCAGGGCGATCGCTCCACCGTTCACGTTGAAATTCGTGTCATCGATGTCGACATCGCGGAGGAACTTCAGCACCACCGAGGCAAAAGCTTCGTTGATCTCCCACAGATCGACATCGGTTTTGGCCATCCCGGCCTTTGTGAGGCAAAGCTTCGCGGCGGGTCCCGGCGCGGTCAACATGATGACCGGCTCAGCCCCGGCGGTGGCCGTCTGGATGACCCGTGCCCTGGGCTTCAGCCTGTGCGCCTTTGCGTATTCAGGGGAAGCGACAAGGACAGCGCTTGCGCCGTCGACGACTCCCGACGAGTTTCCTGCATGATGAACGTGGTCGACCTGATCTATCTCGGGGTAGACATCTTTGCAGATCTCGTCGTAGGTCCTTGTGTCATTACTGGGATTCATAACGCCCATCTTGGCGAACGAAGGGTTCAAGCCAGCCAGCGCCTCCGTGGTGGTGCCGGGACGTGGATGCTCGTCGTAATCGAGAGCGACACTTCCATCTTCGTTGCGAATCGAGACGATACTGCGCTTGAAACGACCATCGTTAACCGCCTCGGCCGCCCGCTCCTGACTCTGAACTGCGTAAGTGTCCACGTCGACCCGGGTAAATCCTTCGACGGTGGCAATGAGGTCAGCGGAAATGCCCTGCGGAACCAGCGGGAACTGTTCATAAAGGTGGGCGTTGTTGGCGGTAAAGCCGTCTACGCTCATCGGGGCTGTATTGGACATGCATTCGATGCCACCGCCGACCACCAGGTCTTGTTGCCCCGCTGCTACACCCATTGCGGCGAAGTTGACGGACTGTTGCCCAGAACCGCAGAAACGGTGGATAGTCACTCCCGGCACTGTGATAGGCCAGCCGGCGTCGAGAGACGCCATCCGTGCGATATCCATTGCGTGGTCGCCCACTCCCGTGCTGTTGCCCATGATCACGTCTTCGACATCGGCAGGGTCAAAGCCGACACGCTCCTGCAGCGCAAGGAGGACCTGCCCGAGTATGCGTTGAGGGTGAATATGGGTGAGGGCACCTCTTCCAGGCTTGCCGCCGCCACGTGGCGAACGCAGTCCATCGATGATCCAGGCTTCGCTCATTCTTCAATTTCTCCAGCTTCGTTCGAAGGTTCCGACCAGATGCAGAGAAGTAAGGCACAGCAGGACCCGAGCAGCAAGGGTTCCGGTGCCCAGGCCAACTTGACGCCACAAAGAGTTTTCGTGGCACGGTCGATCCCTCGATGTAGTGCATCTTCAAAGCTGGTAGTAAATGAGGTTGTGACTTCAGTGAACCTGACGATAGCTATTGTTCTCTCCTTCGTGCCAGACACTCCCCACCCAGCGATAGTCCTCCCAAGCGACCTGCGCCGCGACGGTCAAGTAGACCTGCTTGTGAGGCCGGATGGCCCGTTAAGACTCCGTCGATGCCAGACGAATTCGATCCTCATCGGAACGTCCCTCTCGGCTGGTCGCTCGCCGGTGACCAGAACCGCGGCCGCGAGTGTTAGTGGGCCTACAGCGCGTAGGCGCTGGTGTGCGTACCGTATGGGCGGGGGAAGCTGCCGCCATATGGCGGGCGGGCTTCAAATTGGCTGCCAAATGCCGGGCGTCTTCTTCGACCGGGGAGAGTACGCGTGACCAGCGCACACGCGATATCGACTGCAAATGCTCTAGCCAGCGTGGCGAAGGAACTGTTCGCTGCCCGTGAGGGCAGAAGCGAAGGTCTCGTCAGCGTGGCGCTACCGCTTCCATTGCTGAAGTCGCTGGTCGGCACCTCGTTAGAACAGCTCCGCCAGGAGGCATCGGCCACCTGGGAACGACCATCCGACGACTTTCACCTGTTCGCGCTCGGTACCGCAATACGGCTGCAGGGTGCTCCTGACGAAGCACTTTCAGCGGTGATTCCGGCTATCCGCGCCCTCAGGAGAAGCGCCGTCTCCGTGGGCGTGGCGCAAGACGCCCGACCGCGCTTTTTCGGGGGTGCGCGGTTCGACCCGGACGCCCCGGCCTCCGACCCGGCTTGGGAACCGTTCGGCGGCTGGCAGTTCTTCCTTCCACAAATGCTCGTGGCGCTGCGCGATGATCGTGTGTCAGCAAGTGCAACAGCGTTCGTACGAGACGGCGACACCCCGCAGTCCCTGGCCTCAGCGCTGCGCTACACACTCGAACGCCAGACGGCGCTGCCAGCTTCCCCACAGGCCGTCGATGAGCCAGGGGAAACCACCTGGCGCCGTTCCGTAAGCCTTGCAGTCCAGGAGATTCACGGCGACGCCTATCAGAAAGTGGTTCTCGCGCGTCGAACCGACCTCGAGTTGCCGGGAACCCCAGGCAATTCGACCATTATTGGGCGTCTTGCCTCCAAGTACAGCGACTGCTTCGTGTTCAGCTTCCGGGCAGGAGAATCGACTTGGCTCGGAGCCAGCCCCGAACTCCTCGTGTCTCTGAGCGATGGCGTGGTGCGGGCGGTCAGCCTGGCGGGATCACGTCCCCGGGGCGATGACTCCCACACAGACAGGTCGCTCGGACAAGAGTTGCTGGCGAGCCAGAAGGAGCGCAGCGAGCATGCCTTCGTGGTCGATGCAATTCGCGACATACTGCGACCGCTCTGCGCAGACCTGACGGTCCCAGATGGCCCAGCACTGATGAAGCTGGCAAATATTCAGCACCTCTGTACTCCGATCACTGGATTTGCAGCCGACGGCGTGGACGTACTCGACTTTGTTGTCCGAATGCACCCGACGCCGGCGGTCGGCGGTTCACCGCGCGAGGCGGCGATGGAAGCCGTGAGGAGACTCGATGGCATTGACCGCGGCTGGTACGCGGCCCCGATAGGCTGGCTCGACCTCACGGGTGACGGCGAGTTCGCGGTCGGTCTTCGCGCGGGGCTGGTCTCAGGAACCACCGCTCGTCTCTATGCGGGAGCCGGAATCGTTGCCGGGTCCGATCCTGAGCAAGAGTTCGCCGAGGTCGAACTCAAGTTTCGACCCCTCCGGGCAGCGCTCGGAGGCGGATAGTGGATAACGCCGCTGCAAATACCCGTGCGGCGCGGGCGCTCATCCGGGGACTGGCTCGGACCGGTGTCCGGCACGCGTGCGTGACGCCCGGTTCACGATCGACCCCGTTGACCGTCGCTCTGTCCGAGCAGTCCACAATCCGGCCGTGGCTGCACCTGGATGAGCGCTCTTCAGCATTCTTCGCTCTCGGCCTCGCGCGCGCGACCGGCAGCCCCGTTGCGATCGTCTGCACTTCCGGGACAGCGGCCGCCAACCTGCATCCAGCAGTCGCCGAAGCCGACCTCAGTCGAATCCCTCTCGTGATGCTAACCGCCGACCGGCCCCCATCTCTGCGGGGAGTAGGCGCCGCCCAGACCATCGACCAGGTCAGGCTCTTCGGAAACGCCACAAGATGGTGGTGTGATCTGCCGCTTCCCTCCGACGGAGCCAGTGATCCAGTGCGGTTCGAGTCGCTGGCTGAGCGGGCGGTGAGGCTCGCTCTTGGCGCTCCCGCGGGCCCGGTGCATTTGAACACTCCGTTCGACGAACCGCTGATTGCGGCTCCAGGGGAGCATCCGGCGCCGGATCCAATCGACGTCATTGGCACTGCACCGGAGGCCAGCGAGAGCGAACCCGCAAGGGCGGATGTCGAGGCCGCAGTCAGGCTCCTCGCTCGCTCTCGGCGGCCGTTACTTGTAGCGGGCCCGGAGACCGGCGGCCTGCCGGCAGATGAAATTTGCCGCCTCGCAGAGCGGTTGGACGCGCCGATCCTTGCCGACCCGCTGAGCGGGCTGCGAACCGGGGCCCATGACCGCGAGAGAATCCTTGATTCGTACGACGCGATCCTGCGAGACGATCGTGCGTCGGCGTTTGCGCCAGACGCGATCGTCCGTCTTGGCGCCATCCCTACATCGAAAGCGCTCGGTCAGTTCATGAATACAGTCAGGGGAGTGCCCCATGTGTTGATCGACCGGCCGGAAGCCTGGCGGGATCCCTTCGCTGTGGCAACGACCCTGTTGCCGGGCTCGCCCGCGGCAACGGTGCGTGCCATGGCTGACACGATGCCGGAAAGGTCAGCCGAACCTGGCTGGACCAGCAACTGGCTCACCGCGAACGCGCAGGCCACTGCGGCCATGCAGGCAAAGTGCGTCGGCTTCACCGAAGCCTTCGAGGGACGTGTGTTCCCGGAGTTGCAATCGGCGCTTCCCGAAGGCACCACGCTAATGGTTGGAAACAGCATGCCTGTCCGGGACGCGGACTCGTTCCTGGTGTGCTCCCAGGGCCGGCTGGAGGTGATCGGCAATCGCGGCGCAAATGGGATAGACGGTGTTATTTCCTCGGCAGCGGGAACAGCGGCCGCCGGGAAGAGCCGCGTCGTGCTCGTAGTCGGGGACCTGTCGTTCTACCACGACATGAACGGCCTCTGGGCGGCTAAGAAGCACAGCCTTGATCTGACAGTCGTGCTGATCAACAACAAGGGCGGCGGAATCTTCCACTACCTCCCACAGGCAGCTCATTCGGAGGTTTTCGAAGACTGGTTCGGCACCCCTTCGGGACTGGATTTCGCGCAAGCTGCCGAGCTCTATGGTTCGAGGTATTTCCGAGCCGATGAGTGGGACACGTTCCGGGAGGGGCTGAACAACCGAGATGAACCGGGTCTGACGATCATCGAAGTCCCAGCCACCCGAGAGGCCAACGTCGAGATGCACAAGGAAGCTTGGGCGGCTGCAGCCGACGCAGCCTGGAACCATGAGGGCTCTGGACCGTGACACGCGTGGAGGCCTCTCCCGGCCTGCTTCTCAACGTTGAAGACTCAGGGAACGGGCCACCGCTTATCCTCCTACACGGCTTCATGGGCTCGTCCGACATCTGGGGGCCGATGGTTGAAAGACTTGGAGACAACCATCGCGTGATGGCTGTCGACATCGTCGGACACGGGAAGTCTGACGCCCCACATTCGCTCAAGCATTACCGGATGGAGCAGGTCGCCGTAGACATCGTGGGAGCGATTGGGAAACTGGGCGGACAGGGAGCGGCCTGGCTTGGATATTCGATGGGGGGACGAACCGCGCTGGCCATCGCTGCGCTTCACCCAGAAGCGGTTGAGCGACTTTGCCTGGTCGGAGCATCTCCAGGTCTACGCACGCAGAGGGAGCGCGCCTCCCGACGTAAGTCAGACACTGTTCTGGCAGACCGAATCATTGAGGACGGGCTTGAAACCTTCGTCGGCTATTGGGAATCGCTGTCCCTCTTCGCCTCTCAGCAACGTCTGCCCGTCGAGATCCGCGACCGGATTCGTCAGGGCCGGCTGGCCAACCGGTCCATCGGTCTCGCGAACAGCCTGCGGGGGATGGGCGCCGGCAAGCAACCGTCGTTCTGGGGCCGGCTTCCGGCGATGGATATACCCGTGCTCCTAGTGGCTGGCGAGGAGGACAGGAAGTACAGTGATCTAGCCCGGGAAATGGCCTCTTCGTTGCCCAACGGACGAGTCTCATTGGTTCCCGAAGCCGGGCACGCCGCTCATGTCGAAAACTTGGATTTCTGCGCGGCAGAGATCCGCCAATTCCTCACCAAAATGCACCCGGAGAAACGGCCATGACACCAAACTGGCAACCGGTACGAGAGTTCGAAGACATCCTGTATGCAAAGTCCGACGGAATGGCTCGGGTCAGCATCAATCGCCCGCAGGTTCATAACGCTTTTCGCCCGACTACAGTCGTAGAGCTTCTCGAGGCTTTCAATGACGCCAGGGACGACTCATCAATTGGAGTCATTCTATTAACCGGGGAGGGGGGCAGGGCATTTTGCTCGGGGGGCGACCAACGCGTGCGGGGGCACGGCGGCTACGTTGGCGAAGGCGAGACGCCCCGTTTCCATGTCACAGAGCTTCACAAGCTCATCCGCGCGATACCCAAGGTAGTCATCGCTCTGGTCCCCGGGTACGCGATCGGCGGTGGGCATGTGCTGCACGTCGTCTGCGACCTAACGATCGCGGCCGACAACGCCCGTTTCGGGCAGACGGGACCCAAGGTCGGGAGCTTTGACGGCGGGTTCGGAGCCATTCATCTCGCCCGCCTTGTGGGCCAGAAAAAGGCGCGGGAGATTTGGTACCTGTGCCGCCAGTACGACGCCAGCGAAGCACTTGAAATGGGACTCGTAAATGAGGTGGTACCGCTCGAGCACCTCGAGGCAGAAGGTGTGAAGTGGGCCGGCGAGATCCTTACGAAGAGTCCTCTGGCCATCCGACTGTTAAAGTCATCCTTCAACGCCGAAATGGATGGCATGGTGGGCCTGACCGACCTCGCTCATAACACGAACATGCTCTTCTACATGACCGACGAAGGCACGGAGGGAAAGGCCGCGTTCTTGGAGAAGCGGACTCCCGAGTACGGCAACACCGACAAGTTCCCCTGGCGGCCGTAGTGCGTGGTACGCATTAATAGAATCCGGTGGCGCCCGTTCAGAGTCCCATTCAACCGGGAATTCCATGCCTCACACGGGGTACTGACCGAGAGGGAAGGCTATCTGGTCGAGGTCCGGACGCAATCCGGCTTCACCGGATTGGGAGAGGCGTCCCCTCTTCCGGACTACGCAGGAGGCTCACTTGGCGAATGCGGATCTATCCTCAACGGCCTCTGCCATGCCCTTGTCGGCAAGGACGCGGAAATGGTCACGAAAGTGGGCCTGCCCAAGGGTATGAGTGTCTCCGACGGGGCGGCCCGACCGGCAGTCGGTTCCGTTCAGTGCGCCGCAACCGATGCTTTGGCGCAAGAAGGTAGAAACCCTTTCTGCTCATTGCTAATGAGCGGGTCCGGGGAGAGTTCCGCCGCTGGGGCGACTTCCGTTCCCGTCAACGGACTCATCGGGGATGAGAGCCCGCAGCAAGCAGCCGAGCAGGCGCGGGCTCTCATCACGGATGGCTTCGATACAGTCAAGGTCAAGGTGGGCCGTAACCGGGATCGTGACCTCGAACGCATCTCCGCCGTTCGTGACGCAATGGGGGAATCCGGAAAGATTCGCCTGGACGCTAACGGGGCCTTTGACGAGAGAGTTGCGTTGAAGCGACTCGGAGACTTCGAGCGCTTCGGAGTTGAGTTGATCGAGCAGCCCGTACCCCCCGGCCCTCAGGCTTTCGAGACGATGGGCAGACTGCGGAGTGCAAGCGGAACACCGATCGCTGCAGATGAGTCGATTCGCTCGATTGAGGATCTACACGCGCTGCGCCGCGCTGAGATTCAGAACAGAGGCACTCACAACCGCCCCGATGCTGTCGTGGTCAAGCCAATGCTGCTTGGTCTCGCGGATTCGGTAGCGATAATCCAGGATTGTGTTTCGACCAGGGCTCCGCTCAAGGTGATCGTGGCGACAGCATTCGATGCCGGCGTCGGCACTGCCATGGCTCTCCACCTGGCCGCGACCATCCCGGAACAGCACCGACTCGCCAACGGGCTGGGAACCCTTCGATTTCTCGAAAGCAGCCTCGTGCAGCCGATAGACGTCGGGATCAGCGGCGGTCGCGCTGAGGCAAGAGGACCAGGTCTCGGGGTCAGGCTCGATGACGCAGCCATGGCTCGCTACGCCACGGGCCCCTGGATCGAGGCCGTGGCATGAGCGAGCTCATCCGCGATTGGGTGGCTGAGCAAGCAGCGTCCGACCCATCCCGGATCGCGATCGAAGCCAGAGACCAGCTTCTGTCGTATGGAGATCTCGACCACAGAAGTGCAAGCCTGGCTCTCAGCCTAAAACAGAATCGAATTTCTCTCGGCGACAGAGTGGCCGTGCTTGCTCAGAATTCTGTCGAGTTCGTCGAAGCCGTTCACTCCGTACCCCGCGCCGGCGGGATCCTGGTGCCGCTGAACACGAGGCTCACCACTTCTGAACTAGCGTTTCAACTGAAAGACTCCGGCACGAAGATGCTTCTCTGCCACGCTCCAACTGCGGCAGCTGCAAATGAAGCTGCGACGACCGCTGGGATACAAGAGGTTGTCAGCCTGCCATTGGGCTCATCCGGCCCTGCCGCGAACCTCACTAAACTCCACCGGCCCGACGACATTCACAGCATCGTCTACACCTCCGGCACCACTGGCACTCCGAAGGGATCGATGCTCACGTTTGGGAATTTCACCGCAAGCGCGGCCGCCTCAGGTTCAAATCTTGGCGTCGAAGCGGCAGACCGGTGGCTGGCCTGCATGCCGTTGTTCCATGTGGGGGGTCTATCGATCGTCACGCGGAGTGCGATCTACGGCACCTGCGCTGTCATTCAAGATAGCTTCGACGAACGGGCCGTAAATAAGGCCTTACGTGAGACGGACGTCACTCTCCTTTCCGTCGTGGCGACAATGCTTCAACGGATGCTGGACGCCGACGAAGAACCTTACCCCTCTTCGGTTCGAGCGGTACTCGTGGGCGGGGGACCGGTCCCAGAGGACCTAATCGAGCGATCCTTGAGACGGGGACTGCCAGTGTCCCAGACTTACGGCCTCACCGAAGCAACCAGCCAGGTCAGTACTCTCCGGCCCGGTGAAGCCCTAACCCACTTGGGATCAGCCGGGAGGGCGCTGCAGAACACCCGCCTCGATATCGACGCGCCCACGGGGGAGTCGGGGGAAATCCTGGTACAAGGTCCCACAGTCAGCCCTGGATATTGGAACGACGAGAGCGCCACAGGTGCCGCCCTGAGCAACGGCTGGTTTCACACCGGCGACATTGGACGGCTCGACGCTGATGGATTCCTTTACGTCCTCGACCGGAGGGACGACCTCATAGTCTCCGGGGGGGAGAATGTCTATCCCGCCGAGATTGAGGCGGTCTTACTTGACTTCCCTGGCATTGAAGCCGCAGCGGTGGTCGGCTTGCCGGACGAGCATTGGGGCCAGGCAGTCACCGCTGCCATAGTCACCAAAGACGGCGAGGAGCCCGATGGACTTGCGTCCCACGTGCGTAAGAAGCTCGCTGGATACAAGGTCCCTCTAGACGTTCTAGTGGTCGATTCTCTCCCAATGACCGCGTCCGGCAAAGTGCAGAGGCGACTTGTGCGCGACATGCTCACAGCCCCGAAGGCTCGTCGCAACTAGAGGCGCGGCAGAAAGTCGAGAGGCTCCCAGGCTGTGCCCAGCAGGGCCTCGGGTGGCGCACCGAACCAGCGCTCGATGACCGTGGCATAGACCGAGCGAAAGTCGGTTGTGTGCGCGAGGTTCCCGCGATCGACCAACTCCGTCAGGCTCGGAGGCTCACCAAACAGCCCTCCGTTCACGCCGGTCCCAAGAGCAAAGAGCATCCCCGCCGAACCGTGATCGGTACCACCGTTCCCGTTTTCCTCGACACGCCTCGCGAATTCACTCCATGTGAGGATGAGCACATCGTCTGCCTTTCCGTGGGCCTCCAGATCAGCATGAAATGCGGCGAGTCCACCGTCGAGCGTGCTCATGAGCGCATCATGGGCGCTGTTCTCGTTGGAATGCGTATCGAAGCCACCCAGCGTTATGTGACCAACGCGCATGCCGAGATCGCCCACGATAGCCTGGGCCAGCACCGAAAGGCCGTTCGCGAATGAGTCATCTGGATATGCGACCGCAGGCTGGTAGACCTTGCCCGCTTCCCGCAGGAGCTTGGAGCTCGAGACCGTGCTGTCAACGGTGGTTTCGAGCAAAACGCCGTAGGGAGCAGTGGACGGGTACTCCTCGTAGAGCTTGAGAAGTGTGGCCGTGCGGGCGTCCTCTGCGGTTACCGGTTGTCCTGCACGTTTGAACCCGTAGTCCGATGGCTCTTGCACCGAAGGTACCGACAATGATGGGGCTCGGAGCTCCGCAGGGGTGCTTCCGCCAATGTTGAACCCCTCAAATGGGTCGTGCTCCTCGGACTCTAGTGTCTCGAGCGTCCGCCCCAACCAGCCATCAAGTTCCTGGAGTTCTGGGTCGCCGTACTGCCAGATCGCCATTGACTTGAAGTGGCTGTAATTCTGATTTGGGTAGCCAACGCCGTGGACAACGGCGAGATTTCCTCCGTTCCACAGATCCTTGAGGCCGACCAGATTGGAGTGGAGGCCGAAACCGTCGGCCAGCGGCAGGATGTCCTCGTCGGCAATGATCGTAGAGGGCCTTGCGCTTTGGTAGGCTCCACTGCCAATCGGAATCAGCGTCCTCAGCCCGTCGTTGCCCCCGGCGAGCTGAACTAGAACCAGGACCTTACCATTGTCCGGCGTGAGAACATCCGACGGATTCGCCTGGGCAAAGGCAACCGTCCCCTTGAGAAGTGAGTTCACTCCGGCGCCAAGCGTGATCATTGACACGCCGCCCTTCAGAAAATCTCTGCGGGTAATCACAACTGGCCTCCTCAGGTCGTCTGGAACTCTGGGCTCGAAAGAGCCAGGTAGGCGGCGGCCCGGCCACGCTCGATAGCGTTCCGCGCGCTGGAGACGTGCTCGACCATCAACTCCCTGGAGCTATCAGAGATGTTCCCGTCCAGCAAGGCGACGACAGCAAGGTCGACAGCTTCCTGGGCTGAGCTGTTATCGCTAAGAATCCCCGGCTTGATGCCGAACTTGGACTGGAAGAACAGCAGGTCGATGAAGTTAACTCGCGCTAAGAACGTGCCAGAGGAGATCCAGGCAGGCCCGCCGGGCCAACCCGCAACATTGGGCGGGTTGTACAGCAGCTGCCCCATACTCTCTGAGAATCTCTCGGCCCCACGAAAGTCCCATTCGAGCTCGAGGCCCCGGACCGCGCCGACCAAGAGTTCAATGGGGCTTCTGACCTTCGCTCTGTACGCCTCCTCGGAGTAGAACTCGTCGCTAACGAGAATGGCTCGTACAACGGCACGGACATCGTGGCCGGAATCGTGCCAAAGGCCTGACAGTTCATCGAGCGCGGACGCAGACGGATGATCGTGAACAAACTCGTGGAACAGCCTTGTAGTTATAAACCGCACGGGCGCATCGTCGGCCATGATCAGGTCGATGATATCGATGCCATCCCAGTTGCCGGTCGCGCCAAGAAACGTCTTTTCGTCCTCGTCGTGCAGCCGTGATGCGACAAAGAACTCCGGCTGCCAGCCCCGCATTAGCTCCTCCTGTTCGTCGCGGTCGTCTGGGTTCGAAGGCCTTCTCCCCGGCCCGGTGAATCGCCACCCTGTGAACGCCCGGGCAGCCTCGCGAACATCCTCCTCGCTGTAGTTGCCCTCACCCATGGAAAACAGTTCCATCAGCTCCCGCGGGTAGTTTTCGTTTGGCTGCCCTGCTGAGCTGTCGACGCTATTAAGAAATATCATCATGGCCGGGTCTTTGCTGACGGCTTTCAGGAGCTCGTCATAAACGGGGAGCGCCATGGTGCGGTAAAGGTCGATCTGTGCATCCATAAGCTTGATGCGCCTGCTGAACGGGCCACCGATCTGGCTCAGCTGAGATGTCAGAAACCCGTGCCAGATGAAAGTCATCCGCTCTTCGAGCTGCCGCGGGCTGTAAACCATGCGAGTGAGCCAGCGACGGTAAGCATCACCTAGCCTGTAGGTGTTGTAGTCCCGGGCCAGCAGGTGATCCTCGAGCAACGAAGCATCGAACGAATCAAAGTCGAGGAGGCGATCGGCGGCTTCCTCCCGCCCGAGCTCTGCGAACTCGGCCACCTCCTTTCGAGTACCACCGAAGCCAGCCCGGCGGAGCAGGTGTGCGGCTCGTCTCTCAGGTTCCTCAATCTGACCTGCCGGCGGCACGACCGTCGGCTCTTCATCGGGGGGCTCCGTGGTCGAGTCCCCCGGCCCGGACTCACCTCCACCTGCAGATCCATCGCCGTCAACGCCATCACGAGCCAAACCGAGGATCACGGTGCTGGCGCCACCGGCCACTCCCGCGGCCCCTATCCCTAGTAGGCCCCGTCGCGTCGAACGGCGCTCCCAGATACCAAGCTTGTCGTTGTTGTCCGTTGCGGGATCGGGCATATGCAGCTCCAGACCAGGATCGTTCCCCGGTTGCTCAGCTGCTTATGGTTCGACCCCGTTGAGAGGTGACGGGAGCGGCGCCCGTCTTAACCGTTGAGGGCCAGTGTGAAGAGCATCAGGATCCGAGCGCCCCGGCCTGATGAGACCTCGCCCGTGCCCGCGTAGTCCACGCCGAAACGGTCCATCTCTCGAGGCGAGAGAGAACTTATACTCAATCACCTAACCCTGCTTCTCGGTATCCTCAACTTGCTTCGCGGGTGATCCTCGCGATAGTGACTTATTTACTGGGGGAGGTAAACGCGCCGGGGTCTCAGCGTAGAACAGTGATGAAGGAGTAGCGACGGACGAGAGTGTGCCCAATAGTTAGATCTTGCAGCCTTGGTCACCTACAACGCCCAACTTCAATCTGTGCCCGGACTGCATCAGGGGCGCGGTCCGTGCGCGAGAGCCGCAGACGTTTGTAAGGTATGTCGAGCGGCATCCGACCAACGATGGAGGCTCTCCTGCCGACGGAGCACAGCATCAGCCGACTACTGACAGGCTTTTCGCCGAGCTTGGTGGCTCCGGGCCCGCATTGCGGCCGGGTCATTCTCCAGACCTCAAGTCAGCGATCCTCTTATGCAGGAGCTCGGCCGCGTGGCGTCATCGACCCCGATACTGCCTTCCAGTTTGGAACGCGCGATCATTCGCGCCCGCGCCCATCGGTTACCTGGCGTACAGGGGACAACACGGCCGTCTTCGAGGCGCGCATTGAATTCGAGACCCACCCTCCTCACCTGAGCCGAAGGAAGTGTCGGGCCCCCGCGGAGGGAGAACTAGAGCATGACTGACGAGCAGGTTGCAGCTGTTTCCAATCGATACCAGCGGGCCGTAGCGGGCGGTGATGATCCTCACGACTGGGCCTATGCCTGGCGCGCTGAATTGAATCGAGGAGGGTTTCGCGCCGTCGATTTTCTAATGGATGAGATCGTCGGCAACGGCAAGTGTGTCGGTTGCGCCGCGTGTGTAACCATTTGCCCAACAGATGTGTTCGACTATATCGATGAGCAGCCCACCGCCGCCCGCGAAGACGCCTGCGTTCAATGCGTGCTTTGCGCTGACGTCTGCCCTGTTCTTCGTCCCCCTGATGCCAATCTTCCGGGCGAGCTCGGCCTGAAGCAGCCGATCAAGGACGATGGCTACGGCCCATATTCATACGAGTTATATGCCCGCAGCAGCCGCCCGGAGATCGTCTCCCGTACTCAGGACGGGGGCGTCGTCAGCACGATACTCATTAATGAACTCAGGCGAGGCAATATCCGCGGGGCGATCGTCGGCGACACGGATCCAGACGATCCCCAGATCGGCCGACACAAGCTGGCCATGACCGAGAGTGACATCCTCTCTTGCGGCGGCTCCCGGTACACCTACTCGCCAAACACCCTCGCGCTACAACAAGCCATGGCACAGGACATCCGGCCCGTTGCGGTCGTGGGCGTACCTTGCCAGGTCGATGGAATCCGGCTCCAGCAACACAGCAGTATTCGTATGGAAATCAATCGCTGGTACCGCTCCAACGTGCCACTCGTGATTGGCCTCTTCTGCTCTGAAGCGTTCACCCATGAGTCATTGGACTCCCTGGCTGAGCGCTTCGAGATAGAGCGTAAAGACATCGAGAACATCAACATCAAGGGCAAGGTCATCGTCCGCATGACTGGTGGTCGCACCGAGTCCATGTCGCTCAAGAAATTACGCGCCTATGCGCGCCCCGCCTGTCTCTATTGCACGGACTACACTGCCGAAAACTCCGACATCGGAGTTGGAGGAATCGGTCTGGACGACTGGTCCTTCGTGGCTGTTAGGACAGAAGCTGGCCACAAGGCACTCCAACAGGCCATCGAGGATGGCCACCTCGATACCAAACCTATTGAGGATTTCGCCAAGGGCAAGGAAATCCTTGTCCGGCTTGCACAACAAAAAATAGGCCGGCCACTCCCAGCATTCATGCCCACGCTCCAAGAGCGAGAAGAAACCGGTGACCTCGACCCGAAGGAATTCGGTGACAAACTTGCAGCATTGGCCCGAGGCGAAACCGTATGACTTCCAGTAAAGACCATCTGGACGACGTCAACATCATCGTTTCCGGTCAGGGCGGTGACGGTTCGCTCACCGTCAGCACCATCCTGTCCGATCTTCTACGGGAACGCGGCTACAACATCTACACAGAGCGTGATGTCGCGTCACGCATCAAGGGCGGCGTCGCCACAGCCAGCCTCCGGGCCAGTCGTGAATCCAGGCACGTGCGCAGCGACGATGTCCAACTGATGGTCTCTTTCGATGCGGAGGGTGTCGAGAAGGTCAAGGACCAACTTGCTGATGACGCGTTCATTGTCTTCGACGACTCCGACGGCCGGCTGCCCGAGGGGGCCGTTCCGGCCAGCGCTCGTCTCCATGCCGCACCGTTCGGAAAGATCGCCGTTCGGCAGCTCGGACGAACGCTATACAAGAACAGCATCGCCGTTGCGTTCGCCACACGCGCCCTCGCGATCGAAGACGACGAGGTTCGCAGCAGTTTCGAACGCCGCTTCCGCCGGATGGGCCAAGCGATCGTTGATCAGAACCTCCAAGCACTGCAGGTCGGATTCGACCTCGCGGACAAGATGGGCATTAGTGCCGATGTCCCGATGGCTCGTCTCAGCGCCAAGGGCCAGAACAAGCAGATACAGATCACCGGCAATGAGGCCGTATGTCTTGGCTTCGTCGCTGCTGGCGGCCGGTTCTTTGCCGGATACCCCATCACCCCGGCGAGCGAACTGCTCGCAACCCTGGAGTCGTGGATGCCACGGCTCGGAGGTATAGCTTGGCAGGCCGAAGACGAACTCGCTGCGGTCAACATGGCGATCGGCGCTTCGATTACAGGCGTGCGGGTGATGACCGGGACGTCTGGTCCAGGTCTCGCACTCATGCAAGAGGGCATCGGCCATGCAGGTGCAGCCGAGATCCCGCTCGTCATCGTAGATGCCCAGCGCGCTGGCCCGAGCACCGGTCTGCCAACCAAGCCGGAACAAAGCGACCTCGACCTCATGCTGTACGGCGGAAACGGAGACTTCCCGCGCATGGTGCTTGCGCCTGGAGAACCAGGAGACTGCTTCGAGCTCGCTGTCAAGGCCACGAACCTTGCCGAGAAGTACCAATGCCCCGTCTATCTCGCATTGGACCAGGGCCTCTCTCAGAATCTTGCCACGGTCGATGAGTTCGATCTGGATTCGGTAGTCATCGACCGTGGCAAGATTCTCTCCGAAGAAGACCTCGTATCCATGGATGTTTTTCAGCGGTACGCACTCACAGATGACGGTGTCTCTCCGTACACTACCCCCGGTACCCAAAGCGGATTTTTCCTGCTGACCGGCAACGAACGCGACGAATTCGGCCGCGTGACAACTTCCTCTGCCAACCGCGTCAGGATGATGGACAAGCGAATGGCGAAACTTGATTCTGCGCTTTCCGAGCTCCCGACAGGACGCTTCATCGGCGACCCAAATGCCAAGGTGGGCCTCATCGGGATAGGGAGTGCGTACGGGACGCTCGTGGATGCGCTCGAAAAGCTCTCTGCTTACGGCTTGAACGCCCAGTTACTCCAGCCCCGGACGTTGTTCCCCATGTTGCCGGAGACAATCGAGTTCATTACGAACTCTGATCGCGTTTACGTGGTCGAACATAACCAGACCGGGCAACTTGCCGGGCTGCTCATTCGCGAAGGTGCGGAACGTAATCGCGTGCGCAGCGTGATCCGATACGACGGCACTCCACTTCGCCCCGGCGATATCGCCGCCGAAATCTTGGAAAAAGAGGCGCAATCGTGACCCAAACATTCCCCACCACAGAGCCCATTTGGTGTGCTGGTTGCGGCCACTTCGGGGTCCTGAGAGCGTTGGATAGCGCATTCGATCGGCTAAGTGTGTCCAGGCACGAATCGATGGTCTTTGCCGGTATCGGCTGCTCCGGAACGATTCAGAACCACGTAAAGAGCTATGGCTATCACGCACTTCACGGCCGTGTTCTCCCAGCAGCGGCCGGTGCCAAGCTCGCGAACCCGTCATTGACCATCGTAGCGGCTGGTGGTGACGGTGACGGGCTGGCCATCGGCATGGGGCACCTGGTTCATACGTTCCGAATGAACCCCAGCTTCACATACATCATGATGAACAACGGGACCTATGGCCTGACAAAGGGCAACGTTTCACCCTCCAGCCCAACCGGTTTTAAGGGTATGACGGCCGGGCGTGACGCCGATCCAATCATGCTCGGTCTCAGCCTGTCAGGTACCACTTTTCTGGCAAGAGGCTACAGCGGCCAGATGGAACAGCTTTCGGAGCTGACCGACGCTGCCATCACGCACTCACGGGAAGGCAGGGGCTTCGCCTTTCTCGAGGTAATCTCGCCCTGCGTCGCCTACAACGACCGCTATCAGGATTGGCGCTCGAAGTTGCACGACCTGGGCTCGGAGCCAGCTTATGATCCCACCGATCGTGGTGCAGCCTTCACACATGCTCTTGAACTGAAAGAGAACGGCCAGCTTCCGACCGGGCTCATCTACAAAGGCAAGAAGGACTCGCTAGAGAGCACTCTTGGCGTTTCTGCCGCGAACGCGCCGGCTCATCAGGACATAACCTCCTCCGTCCATCGCTCCGAGTATCAGTCGCTAATCGATTCATTCAGGCGTTAGGTCGCCGAGCCCTCCGCGCAGGCGGTCAGTAAGGGCGCTGAGGAGCTACTCGCGATTTGTCTCGTGAAGGGCAGACTTCGCATCATTAGTTCGCTCTGCTCGTAGGAGGCTGCCCGGGCGGTGAATGGTGCACCACGTGGCGGCTGAAGATCCGCATCCTGGTCAAGCGCCTCGCAAGCAACCCACATGCATGCGCATCCGAGGAGGTCGTGCGGAAGTAGAACCAGCCACCACTTCCATTGGTGTAGTAGTGCACAAGGACCCCTATCAGTGCATCTGCTTCCGAGTGCGCCTCGACCAGGACCTCATATTTTCGTCCTCTCACGATGGAGCCAGAGGAGATTCAAGAGCCACGAATGGTTCCACAGGTTCGAAGACCTCGTTGCTGACAAAAGTTTGCGACTCGCCTTCCCGGGTCACCAGTCGAACCCGATAGAGTGATGCACCCCCGGCACCGGGTTCCACTGAAAACGACTCACATCTGAGGCTGGCAACGTCTCTGTAGGATCGCTGACCCCCGTCCTGAACTCCTGATTGTCGACAGGCGAGGTGAGGTGAAACACCCGGACCGCCGCCAGGTACCGTTCCACTTGGGGGGCATCCGCGGTAATCGTGACATTCGGGTTTAATGCCGAGAGGCGCGAAAAGAAGTCGCCACCTGACTCCCGATTGTCCGGCACCCCAGCTTCTGCGAGCACGAAGACACTGTAGATACCTGGTTCCAGTCGGGTCAGCGTGAAAATCGACGTCGCCACGTCGCATTCATCAATAACATCGACGGTGATTTGCGTGCTCGAATCAATGACCAAGAAGACAGCCGGCGCATCAGAGACTTCAGCGAAAGGGTGACCGTTGAACAGCGCCATGCCCCTGACCACCCCGGGCCCGGCGGGAACCGTCGTGGGGTCCCCCGTGGCCGTGGGCCGAGGTGTGCTCGTCGGCGTCGGGGGAGCGGCTAGGCGGGGCGGGGTTGCGCTGGTTGGCGCGTTCGTATTGGTTACCGCCGCTTCCGCAGCTGGCCACGGTGATTGCAAGTACCATCAGCGACCACACCGTAGTCAACAGCTTTACATCCCACACAGGGGCCCCGCTATATCCCACGACGGCTAGCCCCCAACAGCGAGTTAACGCGAGCGCGCCTGAATGAGGGGCAACCCGAAAGCCCCTTGGAACACCGCCGAGCAATGCGCCTAAGGGCCTTTGACGCCCTCATACTCAGTCATGATCACAGCTTCGAGAATCCCCAGTCCCACGTCTGTGGGATCGTCGAAGTTGGTGTACTTCGCGTACACCTCGGCAAAGGAGGGGCCCGTGCCAAACGGCTTTACTGGATTTCCATCTGCATCAAAGACATTCACCGGGTGCGAGACGTCCCAGACTTCGCCCTCGACGACCTCTTCGCCGCGGTAAACCCCCCGTCCATGACCGTCATTCCAGCCGTCCGCATAGCCACCGCCCCTCATCTGGACGGGTTCTGAGACCACATCTATCTGGTAGCGGTCCTTCCCTCCATCAGGCCTCGTGAAAGCGACTTTCCCCTGTTTGAGACGGGGAAAGCCATCTTCCCACGCGTGCTCGTAGGCCTCGACGCCGAGGTACGCGAAGCCCTCCTTGCCCGAGTTGTAGGCATACTCCGTCCAAGAGTGGACGCCTTCGCCCGACTGGCGGCCGGTCCCTGAAGCTGTGTAGACGCCGTCCTCACCCACCCTGAAACCGTAGAACAGGCAGCGGTCTGGGAAGTTGACGACGGCCCAGTGTCTCAGACCGTCGGCGTTAAAACTTGTCGTGAGCCCGCCGCCGTCGAGAGGAGCAACGAACGGATTGCCCTGAGTGCCGGTTCCCGTTCCACCCATTCCCCAGGAATGATCGCGGGTACCTGCCCAGCCATCGCCGACTTCAAATTTCCATTCCTGGCCGCCGATCTTGATCCACCCGGAAACATCGGCGGATTGGACGTAGTTCGATCGCTCCGCAACAAGGCGACCGTCAACCCAGAATCTACCGCCCGGCGCCTCATCGTAAGGTGGTGCCTTGCTCTCCCAGAGGATATCGAACTCGACGTGGTGTGGGTTCTCACGACAGCCGATTCGTAGCGTCCTCATAGGATGAATTAACTCCTGCCAGAACGGGCCCACGTCCAGTTCGTCAAGTCGCGGCCGGAGACGCCTGCTTGCCCGGAGGTTGTACTGCTTACCCTCCTGGGTACTGACAATTGCATAGGCATCCATCACGTTTGTGTTGTGGTAGAGGCGGATCGCCGTGATCAGGTTGATTTCGCCCGCCGGATCTCCGATGCAGAACCAGTAGCCATCACTCCATTCCATCGTTGGGCTGGCTATCGAGTCGAACGTGTCTATTGTTTGGTGGCGCGGCCACTCGTCTAGTTCAGTGATAACACGTCGTGGGGACATGAACAGACTCCTTTGCGAGGTGACGCGAAGCATACCGAAGAGTTGGACACGCGGCCCTGTTGCCTCAGCGGAGACTTCCGAGCCAATCAACCACCAACTCGTTTAACTGTTCCGGCCGCTCCTGATGGAGCCAGTGGCCACATCCCTACCGGGCATCTTCCCGAGACGCCCGGTGCCCTCTTCGCTCGAATACAGCTTTCCCTCGTTGACCGCGGTATGGGCTCTCCGGCCTCCCTTATTCATCTTCGCTACTGGAATAATGGCGGCGGGGCGCGGGTGGCTTCGGAATCGTCGAGACGTAAGCCCGAAGCCTGTACTGCCGCCATTTCTAGTTTTGTTTTACCTGACTCGGAGCATTTGGATCGACTAATTGACACTCTCCAGACGAGGCGAATATGTTCGGCCCCGGACGAGTGGGGACGAGTCTCCGTTGCCCCCCACTCACCCTCGCGCGCAGGTCACAGAGCAACCAAACTAAGACCGCGCATCCTGGAGAAGTCGATGTCAGAAAACAACGGTTATAGCGCACTGGCCGAGCGGCTCGGTTACCCAAAGTCCGAGCGCTTCCACAAGATACTCAAATTCCTGATGACGCCGGTCGAGGCCCGTATGGTTGCGGCTCTTCCCGTACCGCCGGAGGACCTCGCCAAGCAGGAAAACCTGCCGGTGGAGGAGGTTAAGGAAACGTTGGACGTCCTCTACAAGAAAGGCATCATCGTTCCCCGCAACTTCGAGACCCGTGAATACTATCGCTTCGCCCGGACAATGATGAACCTTCACGACCGGACGGAATCCATCGATGGGATCGACGTGTACACCGAGTCCGAAAAGAAGGAGCTGTGGTTCCTGTGGTGGGAGTTCGTGACCAAGGAGTGGGACCCGGATCGCATGCCTGAGCTCAAGACGCTCAAGCGCCCTCCGACCCGCATCATCCCAGCCTGGAAGGCGATCAAGGACATTCCAGGCGTTCTCCCAGTCGAGAACATGCACGCGATCGTCGAGGAGGCTCCACTGATTTCGACGGTCTCCTGCTCCTGTCGAAAGAGGAAAGAGGCCATTGGAGAGCCTTGCCGCCTGTCGCACGACATGAACTGCATCCAATTCGCGCGGTCGGCTGAGTACACCGAGAGCCGCGGTCACGGACCCATCCTTTCGAAGGAAGAGACCCACAAGCTGATCGAGCAAACGGAGGACGACGGTCTGGTCCACACTTGGCCCAACGTTGGCGTGATGAGCTCGGCCACCCTCTGCAGTTGCTGCGACGACTGCTGCATCTTCATGCTTCCGATGAAGGAGTATGAGGTTCCCTGGACCGCCTATTACGAGAAGAGCCGCTTTGAGGCGACAGACGACCTAGAGGTCTGCGACGGGTGTCAGGACTGCGTCGAGCGCTGCCAGTTCGATGCCATCGACATGGAAAAGATCGGGGGTCACAAAAAGATGAAGGCTGTCGTGAATCCCGAGAACTGCATGGGCTGCGGAGTCTGTGTACTCGTGTGCGATCCGGGAAGCCTTACAATGACGATTGTCCGGCCGCCAGAGCATATCCCGGCCCCGAAAGACGTGGGTTTTAAGGAGCACTCGCACGCCTGATAATTCCATGCTCCCCCTGCGGGGAGGTACGAGGGAACGATGCGGGAAGCCGAGATCGATCCCGACCTTTGTGACGGGTGCCAGGATTGCATCGAGCAATGTCTGTATGACGCCATCGATCTCGTTCGTATCCCGCCGTCAAAGCGACTAAAAGCGTACGTTGACCCCGATATCTGTGTCGGTTGCCATGCCTGCGCGCCGTCGTGCCCACTGCACGTAATCGCTATGAATCTGCTTCGCCCAAGAAAGTCGACGGCGTCCGACCCGGGCCTTTACTAGGTGACCTTCAGTTCAGGAAGTGTCAGGTTGCCGGATTGAGTGAAATCAAGCCACCATCGCCGCTTGGAATCAACCGACCGCATTCGGAGTATCCCCCTGAGCAGACATTCTCCGCTGTGTACAGTCACAAGATGCTGCCCGCGTCCGAAGTAATGGCTCACCACGGCCCCTTTCTCATCGGTCGGGCAAAGTCGATGAGCCGCGGATCCTTCTGTGGTCGAACAAGAAACGCTTATGAGGGATTCACCGCGTTCACAGTAGCGCGGCGAATACTCACGAGGCGAAACGCACACGGCTCGCCCGTCAGAGAAACCTCTCATCAGAGCTCCCGGACGGGTTCCTGCGCCGCGTTGGTGCCGGCGATGTATCCGAAAGTCATCCCATTTCCTATCGTGCAGCCGGCGCCGAAATAGGCGAGTCCGGTCGGTGAAGCCATCGTGTTCCCCGCGGCGTAGAGGCCTGGGATCGGATTCCCGTTGGTATCGAGCACCTGGGCTTTAGAGTTTGTCCTCGGTCCGCCCTTAGTGCCGATCGTGCCCGAGTGAAGTTCGACTGCGTAGAACGGCGGAGATCCCAGGGGGCCAAGCGTCGCGAACGCGCCCTCTTCATCGCGGTCGCCCATAAAGATGTCGTACGCGCTCTCCCCCCGGTGAAAGTCGGGATCGAGTCCTTTCGAGGCGTGTTCATTGAATCGCTCAACAGTGGCATCGAGACCTTCCGGATCTATACCGGTCTTCTCTGCGAGCTCGCGTAGCGAGTCGGCCGCCTGTACCCATTCGGGGACGAGCTGGCCGTGACCGATGAGCGGATATCCATCTCGATAACGCTGGTCGAAGACGAGCCAACAGGGAAGATTCTTCGGCCGGAACGCAGTTGAGTTGGTGTCGAACTCGTGAAACACACGGCCGAGTGTGCTGTAGTTGCAGGCCTCGTTGACGAATCGTTTGCCTTCGCGGTTTACCATGACCGAGCCGGGATAGGCCCGCTCGCCTCCCGCGGCCAACTGGTAGATCTCCTTACCGCGTATTTCCATCCCGGGTATGCGGATTGTCGGCATCCACCACGCTTCGCTCATCAGATGTAGATCGGCACCGGCCGCCATCGCCATTGAGAGGCCGTCGCCCTCGTTTTCAGGATTACTTCCCGGTCCCGTCATGGGACCACGCAGAAAGGCTTTCACCAGGCGCTCGTCGTGCTCGAAGCCACCTACGGCAAGAACCACGCCCTGGCCGGCGCTGACGAAGTGGTCAGCCTCGTCTTTTTCCGCCCGGATGCCGACAACCGACCCGTCGACTACCACGAGTTCACGCGCTCGGGTGCCTAGAGAGATCTCGATTTCACGCTCAAGGCAGCCAAGCAAGAGCGCGCCGACAAGGGCGTTACCGTGGGCGTGCATATCCTGGGCGACTCTCTCTTCGATTACCTCTCGACTCGGGAGGCCACCCTCGCGGGCGAGTTCGCCCAGCGTCATGGCAACGTTCGTCGTGAGTGAGGCGTTGACAAGCTCGGACCAGTCGCCCAGACGCTTGAAGGAGAACAGTGAAGAGTCGAGTGAACGTCCACCCACCTTCCCACCCGGTAATTCAGGTTGGTAATCGGGGAACAGCTCGTGAGTTTCGAATCGGACCGGGGTGTGGTCTTCCATATAGGCAACCATCTCTGGCGCCGTATCCACATAGGTTTCCTGGAGCTCCTCATCACCCATCCCGGCCGAAAACTCGCGCATGTAAGTGAGAGCCTCCTCCCGCGAATCCAGGATCTCGAGCTCCCGCTGATGGCGATTGTTGGGAACCCAGATCATCCCACCCGACATCGCAGTCGTGCCGCCTACCACAGGTGCTTTCTCAATCACGACGGTCTTAGCGCCGCCATCGTGAGCGAGGATTGCCGCGGTCAACGCGCTTCCGCCCGAGCCAAGAATCACAACATCGGCCTCGAGATCCCACTTGCTTGGAATCACCATCTAATGCCCCCAATCGCAATCGCGAAACTGACCAAGATTCTACGCTGTAGATTCTGGTTCCGAGCGTTCTCTGATCGAGGCCGACCGAAAGAGCGTTGGATCTGTAAGGTCCGCTGTAATGGCGAAGTTCACTGCCATAGTGAAAGCTGCTGATCGCGGCGGCCACATTGTCCCCGTACCCGACGACGCAGCAACCACCATCGGCGTCAAGTACATGATGCCCGTGCGCTGCAAGGTCGCGGGTAAGAGCGTCGGAAACGAAGTGGCGTCATTTATCAAACCTGCCCTCGAGGAGCGCTAGTTCCGGAGCCGGCGTGCCCTAGGACTGAGCTAGACTGCCGCTGGGAGGTGCTGCCATGAAAGTTCTCAAGGCCGGCGAAGGCGCGACAATTGAGCGCACGAACGCTCCGATATTCGACGGGCAAGTACACGGTCGATCCCTACCTGAGAGCGACCATTTCAACGCCGCTATCGTGTCATTTACCGCGGGAGCCCATACTAAGCCGCACATGCACACCGGCGACCAGCTGCTTTACATCGTGTCCGGCATCGGCAAAGTCGGGGATGCTGATGGGGAGCACGTCGTAAGCGCTGGAGACACGGTGATCATCCCGGCCAACACCGACCACTGGCACGGTGCCGGAGACACAGGGTCGCCGATGTCTCACCTGACCGTACAGCGTTCAGACTCCCAAACCACAGTTCTGGGCTAACGAGCCGCAAGACCTCCGAAAGGATGGGGGCTGCGCTGGCGATCCGGCCGGCCGCCAGGGGGAGCGCGTCCCCCTTTGGTCGCGACGATACCGGGCACCGGGGAAAACGCCGAGACCACTGTCACCCTCGCACAAAGCGCCTACGGGTCAGTCCCGATCTGCAGTGCAACTCCCGGCTCCGGGGCGAGCCTTGGACGACCAGCCACCACCATCGCGAAACCAAATATCTGCGCATTCGAACGAACGGTAAACACTCTTTGCGAGTAAACTGCCGGGACTCGGACTGCGGGTCCGACACGAAATGGCAAAAGGGGTTGCAATGCTCAAGACAAGATTTACTGAAGAATTCGGGGTCGAACATCCCATCGTCCAAGGCGGGATGCAGAACGTCGGCACTGCCGAGCTCGTCTCAGCCGTAGCCAACGCCGGTGCACTGGGATTCATCACCGCACTCACTCAACCAACGCCCGAGGATCTCCTCAAAGAGATCCAGCGCTGCAGTGAAATGACCGATAAGCCGTTTGGCGTAAACCTGACAATCCTCCCGACTCTCAACCCTGTGCCCTACGACGAGTACCGCCAGGCAATTATTGACGGCGGAGTGAAAGTCGTAGAAACGGCAGGCAGCAATCCGGCCCCGCACCTTCCCGCTTTCCAAGAAGCGGGTGTGAAGGTGATCCACAAGTGCACCTCGGTTCGCCACTCGATGACTGCCGAGCGAGTCGGCGTTGATGCGATCAGCATCGATGGCTTCGAGTGCGCCGGACATCCGGGCGAAGACGACATCCCGGGGCTGATTCTCATCCCGGCGGCCGCCGACAAGATCGAGATTCCGATGGTTGCCAGCGGCGGCTTCGGAGACGGTCGCGGACTAGTCGCAGCCCTCGCACTGGGTGCCCATGGCATTAATATGGGTACGCGCTTCATGGCCACAAGAGAGGCTCCCATCCACGAGAACATCAAGCAGCAGATCGTTGCGAACGACGAGCGCGACACCGTTCTAACACTTCGTACTCTCCACAACACATCACGCGTCGCCCGTAACAAGGTGTCCGAGGAAGTCGTGGCGATCGAGGCAAAGGGAGGAGCGACCATCGACGACGTTGCCCACCTCGTCGCGGGCGAACGTGGCCGGGTCACCGTCCTCGAAGACGGTGACCCGGACGGCGGCATCTGGTCAGCAGGGATGATCCAGGGACTCATTCACGACGTACCCACGTGCGCCGAGTTGGTCTCCCGCATCGTCGAGGAGGCAGAGGAGCTCATGGAGCGCCTCTCGACCATCCCACAAAGCCTTTCCGCGGCGCGAAGCTAGTCGACATTCGGGACGGCTGAACTTCCTCAGTCGTCCCGGCTGACCCCATAGACTCAACGCATTTGATGCGAAGCCAGAAGCCGGCGTTGTAGGCCTGCGACCGTGGCCTTCTGTGCACATTCGTGGGAGAACACACCAGAGCCAGGCGGCGGCGCGGGTAATATCGATCCCCGCCGGTAAAGGACTTTCTTCGGCGAAACTTAACTCAATCGCGTTGCCCTCCGGCGGCCAGAAGCACGCGCCATCGCCGAGGTTGACGTCCTTTGTGCCAACTTGGGTCTCGCGGCCTGAGATCGAGTCCTCGGCGTTGCCTGCGGTCACGGACGGCACAGCCTCGAGCTGGTCGAATACATCACGTACTAACAACGTCGGGCGCGATTACCGCAGCCCTTCAACTGGTACCATGCCGCCTTCGGTGAAGAGGCGAATGTCATCGAATCAGCGAGCGACATCTTCACACTGACGTCGACCACCTGGGGAAACCAGAACCAGGCCATTGGACGGGCAACAACGGAGACTGCAGCGTCATGTCGGCGACGGCCATGCAATCATCCACCCGACTGAAGAAATCAAGCGTCATGTCTTCATCGGCTCCCGGTCGGGATTGCTGCATTATGAGACACAGCCTTCCTCTTTGATCCGACCGATGCGGCAGTGCGCATAATAGGGCCATGGATGACCATCCATCCTTTGCACTGCCTGTCCAATACTTTTGCGACGCCACTCCCCCGGGCGTTGCCTGCCGCGAGGAGGATTTCGAACGGCGTGAGCTCTCCTTTCGCCTTCCCCTCCCGCAGACCGCGCTGGTTCTGGTGGATCTGTGGAATGTTCACCACATCGACAGCTGGGTGGAGCGGGAGATCGAGGTGCTGAAGGAATACATCCTTCCGGCCATCGACGCCGCCCACAGTGCCGGGATGACCATTGTGCAGGCGCCCAGTCCGGAGGTGATTCGAAAACAGAAATATCTTCAGAAACGCGTTCATGGCGGGTGGACCGACCACGAAGAGGACAAGACCGAGGCGGACTGGCCACCACCTGTGTTCCTCAAACAAACCGGGGACTATCACGCGTTTCGCAATCCGCGACTGCAGCCGCCGGGGATCCGCCAGTACTGGGACAACCTAGACGGACAACTGGACATCAGTCCCCTCGTCAATCTCGAAGACACCGATCACATCGTGGCCACCGGCGAGCAGTTGCAGGCCTTGTTCCGCGAGAAGAGGATCCTTCACATTCTCTACGCCGGCTTCTCCACCAACTGGTGCATCCTCGGGCGCGATTATGGCCTAGCGGCGATGATGGCCCGCGGCTACAACGTGATCCTTCTCCGCGACGCTACGGAGGGCATCGAGTTTCCCGACACGCTGGAGGCGGGCTGGGCCACTGAACTGGCCGTGCACGAGGTCGAGCAGAAGTACGGATTTACCGCCGCCACCGCGGATTTCATCGAGGCGTGCAGAGAGGTTTCCGACTGAGGCCAATTGTCGTTTCGTCCTCCGCTTCTTTCCCCGGAAATCGGACGTCCCGGATGCAGCGCGTGCGACAGGGCTTACTGAAGTTGGAGAAGCGTCCCACGCAGAAACAGACGGGGACACTGGTTGATCCAAAAAAAATTCCCGGGATCTCCCAAGAGATCGCTGCAGACTTGAAGAAGTTTCCGCTGGGCGGCGGCCAGCGCTCCTCTAACTGGGTCCCACCGACGCGAGCCCTGTAGCCGCAATCCTGTCGAGCATGTAAGCCCTCATCGCGTCCATGTCGGCCTGCGTCGCCCAGCCTGTCCCGGCGTCGATCGCAACATGCCAGCGGTGTAGATAGACGGCCGCGCCGAAGGCCTCGAACAACGGGGTCAGAGGCCACGAGCCAGACTCAACTTCATACCCCTCCCTCCAGGCACGGGTGAAACGCTTTCGGAACAGTCGTACGAGCGCTCGTAGTGGGCCCGGTGCCGCGGGCGCCGCCACGAGGATGGCCTGCGCCAAGCCCAGATCGGCTCTCCTATCGCCACGGCCGGCGGAGGAGAAATCAAGAAGAGCTGTGATGTCGCCGCCCTTGGCAAGAACGTTCATTGGGTGGAAGTCATAGTGGCAGAACGCGTCATGCACCGTTTCTCGCCGCACCTCCTGCAGCAGCTCGTCCTCGCGGTCAGCGAGTTCGTCTGCCACTTCGTCGAGCGGACTCACGTCGAGGGCGTGCAGCTGCGCTTGGAGGCGGCCGAATGCCCGCCCCAGGCGCACCGTCAGCCACGGCCGCCTCTGGAGCACCTCCACCAATGGCCGCCCCGGCATCCACTCAAGAATAAGGAATGGTATCTCCGCGTATGTGGCGGAAAAATCGATGGCGGGCACGGGTAAAGTATCACCCGTGGCACGCATGGCTGCTTCCTCACGCCGCGCCTCCGCATCCGCCGATTCGCCGAAGAAGATGGAGTGCGTGCGGTACACGCGGAGGGCACGTTTATTGCCGTCCGGCGCTGTAAAGCTCCACATGTGAGTGTCCCAGCCGCCGGTGACCGGCTCGATGTCGGCGGGCTCGGGCCAATCGACGGACCTGATGAACGCCAAGGGATCGGGCTTATCCTCCGCCATTGCCTGCGATTCTGGCCCATCCTTCCCGGCAGATGCAATGGAGGACTCTGTGGAATCGTCTCCGTGACCCTCTGGGTGCCCGGTCCGAAGGTGCCGCCTGTATTGTTTCCGGAATATAGGAGGCGGCCATGAAGATCGGACTGGGGGTTAGCGGCTCAAACGGGATCACTTTCGAGCAGTGGCGCAAGACCATCGCCACGGCGGAACGACTTGGGTTCGCAACGCTCGTCGTATCAGACCACTTCGTGGTCGGCGAACCTGAGGATTCGCTCGAGCCATACCTGCTCTGTGCGATTGCAGCTCGGGAGAGTTCAACGATTCGGTTTGGACCACTGGTTTCCCCGATAACCTTTCGCTCACCCTGGAATGTAGCCCGCTTCGCCGCGCAGCTGGACATTCTCAGTGGGGAAAGATTTGTGCTTGGTCTCGGAGTGGGCTGGAACGCAGCAGAGCACACGGCCTTCGGCGTGCCCTACCCATCGCTCCGGGAGCGCTACGATCGGCTTGAAGAACAGATCGAAGTAATCAAGCGGATGTGGGCACCCGGCGCCGCCAGCTACAAAGGCCGTTACTACAAGCTCGAGAAGGCCCTTTCCCTGCCCAAACCGGCGGCAGGCAGGCCGCCAATCATGATCGGCGGCCTCGGCGAAAAACGAACTCTACGGGTGGTGGCAAAATACGCAGATGAGTGGAACTCGGGAAACATGGATGCCCCCTCCTTCCGTAAGAAACTTGCTGTACTCAAGCGGCACTGCGAAGCGGAAGACCGCGACCCGGCGACGATCTACAAATCCGTGTTCCACGTCGCCCTGATCGGGCGCACGCAGGCCGACCTCGACGAGGCCACTCCGCGGATGAAAGCAAAGTGGGCTCCGGACCTAGAGATCTCTGTCCGTGACTACCAGCAGCGCCTCCGCGACGGGGGCCAGATCGTCGGCCTTGCAGATGAGGTGGTCGAGCAACTCGGCGAGTTGGCCGATGCGGGGGTCGACGAGGTCATCTTCAGCTACTACGACTTGGACTCCGACGCAGTTCCGGAATTTCTGGCCTCGGATGTGGTGCCGAAGCTGTGAGCGATTGTCTCTGCCGCGTGTAGGCGCCTACGCCGCCTCCGGCCGGACCATAACGCCGGTGCCGTAGATGCGGCGGAGATGAGGGCCGACGGCCATGGACGCAAACACGATCGCGACGAAGGCCAAGCCGGGGATTATGAGCATCGTCGGAGCACCCCACTCGTCGGACATCGCCCCGTACCAGAAGTTGGCAACCGCCATGATTCCCCCGGCTGACATGCCGTAGAGGCTCATCACACGGCCGCGGACCGCATCGTCAACCGCTTCCTGGAGAAATACAGCTGCGAGCGCCATGAACATGGCCTGCGACGCGCCCATTGTCGCCGCGCCCAAGGCGCCTGGGGGCATCGAGCCACTCAGTCCAAGGAGAACGGGCGAAATACCGCTGGCCGCACCGGTAACCAAAAAGACCATACCGCGGCCGCGATTCGAGGCCATAGCGAGGCCGAACGTTCCCAGAAATGCACCGACCCCAACGGAGACCACGAGAATCGTGTACCCGTTCGTGGGACTGTTCAGATCGTTGTCTGCCAGACCCGGAAGCAACGCGTCGAAGGACATCGTGAGCGTGCAATGGGCGACGACGATCGCGAAAACCGATAGCACAGGTCCGTTTGATTTGACGTAGCGGAACCCTTCGCGAAATCCGTCGAGGGCAAGCCGAAGGTCGGACACTCCACCGGTCGACCGGTGCTGAATCCCAAACAGCATCACGTACGACAGCACCGCGAATACCAGGGCGATGGCGTAGGCGCCCTCAACTCCAATCCCGGCAAGCAGTGGCCCCGCAAGGAGAGGCCCCACAGCCCGTGAACCCAGCCTGGATGTGGTGTTGAGCACCACCGCGTTGGCAATCGACTCGGTGGGAACGAGGTTTGGGAGAAGTGCCTGCTCGGCCGGCATCTCGACGGATCGCCCGAGCCCCTGGAGCAGCGCGACAACGATTACCATCCAAGCCTCAATAGCGCCCGAGAGGGCCAGCAAGAGAATCAGTGCGGTCATAATCACTGAGCCACTCCGGGCAACTCGAAGCACCTGGGACCGCTCGAACCGATCGGCGACGATCCCGCCGAGAGGCGAGAGCAGGAAAGGAAAGAGCGTCGCAAAGGCAGTAGCGCCGACCCAACGCGAGGAATCGGTCAGGTCGAACACGACCCACGCGTTGCCGAGGAACAGGGTCCAGAGGGTCACGCTTGCAGCCGAACCCGCTACCCAGAGCCAGACAAAGTCTGAATGGGCAAAGGCTGGGAATCTTTGTTTGAAGGCGGAAGGCGTGGGAGGTCTCCTCGCTGCGAAGTGTTCAGTATGACCGGCCCTGAACTACCCGGCGATCATCCGGTGGCCTGGAAAGCTTGGTGGCGTGGCGCAGGATGAGGCGGCGCGGGATCAAGAGACCAGATCGACAACGATTCCAACGCCCCTCACGGCGCAGGGATCAGAGCTGGACGCCAAGTACCCGTGCCACCTCATCCTGCTCGAACAGGAGAAGCTGACCACCGGCAGCCGTCGTAACTCCAGCACCGAGGCCAGCCTCCCCGATCACCGCGGCTTCAAATCCAGCCTTCAGCAGCGTTGCCAACACAGATGGCGCGTCCGCAGCGGCGAACGCCGCGAGCAGAGTGCCCGAGGCAAGAGTCCCCCACGGATCGGCTCCCAGCACCTTGCAGACGGCCAGGCCGGGTTCAAACCAGAGCACGACCTCTGGATCGATCACGAGCGCGACACCAGAAGCCTCGGAGATCTCCCAGAGTGCCGTCGCCAGCCCTCTCTCAGTCGGATCGTGAAGCGATGTGGCACCCAGGGCAGCGGCGGCTAGGGCAGGTTCGACTACGGATATCCCCGGTACCGTCGCTGCGGTGGCGGCCTTCTCGCGGATGACTTCGTCCAGCGACCCAAGTCGCTCCTGACGCTCGCCCGCGAGCACGGCTGCGTCCTCGACCGGGGCAGGCCCAATCTGGACGACCAGGTCTCCCGGCCAAACTCCTCCGGTCCGCAGAACCGACCATCCAAAGCCATGCCGAGAAACTGGCCAACAACAACGGGTTGATTCACAGCATGAGTAATTTCGGTATGCCCCCCGACCAGCGCACCACCAAGCACCCGCAACTCGGTGCGAACATCTGCGAACAGCGTTCTCACGTCCAGCTCTCTGGTCCCTTCAGGAAGGAGCGCCGTGCAGAGAAGCCAGCTCGGTCTCACGCCCATTACCGCAACGTCATTCGCGTTGATGATGACTGCGAAGCGTCCAATGTCGCTGCCTGTGAATGTGACCGGGGCCATCGCTGCGACCAAGGTTCCTCGGGGTATCTCGATGGCCGCCGCGTCTTCCCCGGGGGCCGGCCCGATAGAACTTCCGGCCCGGTTGAAGTACCCGTCTCGAGGAGCTCCCTGAGAAGCCTAGCGGGCAATTTACCGACGGGAAGAACATCATCCTGCACACACACAGATTACTGCTCTTGCGCAACCCGGCCTCCACCATTTGCTGGCGACTCAGCCCTCGGACTGATGACGTCAAGCCTACCGGCCGGACGCGATTCGAGTTGCTTGCTGGTATCCGTCCTGCAGGAGTGGGGAAGTGCCGATGAGTCGCTCGCGGGAGAAGCAGGGCAGACGATGGCGGTGGCAGAGGACGACTGAGAGGGCGCTCTATAGGCCCCAGGTGGTCCACTCCTCGGGTGGCCTGTCCGGCTTGATCACCAGTAGCACGCGGTTCTCGCGATTGAGCCCGTCTAGAAGTTTGGCGTCCGAGGGAAGCCGATGTCCGTGCTTGGTCATGATGCTCTTGAAATGGCGCAAGTTCGGCTCCAAGTCCTCACGGATTTCGACCGCCCCGTCCACAAGCACCGTCTTGAACCCAGCCGGATCGTCGAACGCCAGTTGTACTCGAAAATCCCGGCTGAAATTCCGGTACTTCTGCCGGTCCTTGGTAGTCGACACATAAAAGTAGGTGCCATCCCAGTCGTACCAGTTCGGAGTCATCTGGGGACGACCATCGGCGCGGATGGCGGCGACCATCACGTTCCGCGGCTCGCCCAAGAAACGCTCGAGCTTCCCTTGGTCTTCGGATTCGGCCATGCCACACCTCCAGAGTGCTGGTGATTGTATCGGCCGGGTCTTAGTTGGGCTGCCACTGGAGGATCGCGCCCTCCTCCAGAAGGGTCGCAGCAGTTTCGGAAGCGAACCCGAACTCCTCTAGAACCTCCAGAGAGTGCTCGCCGGCCATCGGCGCGCCACGAGGGAACGCCGATGGGGTGCGGCTCCAGGTGGCGTAGTGGCTGACCGACCTCAGCGGGCCAAATTCCGGATGGACCGTCTCCATGAAGAAATCCTCGTCAGCGAACCAATCGCTCTGACCGAGTTCCTCAATTCGCATGACAGGCGCAGCGGGAACGCCCGCCCCCTCCAGCGCGCTCAGGGTTTCTTCCCGAGTACATTCGCGAAGAAACCCCTGGGCTCCGCGCGCGAGCGGAGAGTCCGCAGGTTGGCTGGCCAGTTCGTCGGCGTTGTGAGCATCGCGCAACTCCCGTAAACCCAGCGCTCGGAAAAAGCGCCCGGCCTCGTCCTCGCTTCGACAGGCAACCGCGATCCATCCGTCTGAACATTCGTACATTCTCCGGACGAGGCTCGTCCCCAGGTAGTCACGATCGCCGACCGGCGCCGGGGGCCTCCCCTCGTACCAGGTGATCTCACCCGATTGGAGAAGGACGCTCTGGTTGGCTAGTGATGTCTCGACCTTCTGGCCACCGCCGAATCGCTCTCGCGCGACCAGCGCAGTCAGCATCCCGAACGCGTTCATGATGGCAGTCGATTCGTCGTTGATGGGGAGCTGGTAGAAAACAGGCTCCAGCTCGCCGCCCTGCGCGTGCATCATGCCACTCTCCGCCTGGACCAATGGGTCGAACCCCGGCCTCGCTGCCATCGGTCCCCACCCGTAGCCGGTAACGGAGCAGGTAATAATGTCCGGGTTCACGGCCCGCAAACTGTCGTAGTCCACTCCCAATCGCTCCGGTACACCCTTTCGGAAATTGTCGAGCACGAGATCGGACTGCCGGGCGAGCTCAAGAACCGCAGCGATACCCCCGGAGTGCTTCATGTCGACCGAGAGGCTGCGCTTTCCCTGGTTGTGGCCAATCGAGCTCAATCCCGCAAAGCGGAACGGATCTCCGTCGAGTCCTTCGACTTTAACCACATTGGCACCGTAGGCCGCTAACACGGTGGGGCCAAACGTGCCTGCAATGTAGCCGCCGAGGTCGAGCACATTCACACCATCCAGCGGGCCTGCGCCGGAACGCCGACCCAAAGAGCCGAGGCCGACCGGCGAATGCGCGGAAAGAGACTCCACTGTCACATCCTCGACAAGGTGACGGACAGACCCTGGGTGCCTCGCCAGCTTTGCCGACACGCCCGGGACAAGCACGGTCCCCAGGTCGGAATCCCGAAGCTCCACCCGCATTTCATTCGCAGCAACCACCTCACCGTGGAACCATTCCTCGCGGTTGCCGGCCGGTGCTCGAGGCACGTCGGCGTCTTCCAGGATCTGCATCCACTCTGCCATGGGCTTCTCAGCAAACTTTTTGTCCAGCTCTGCAATGGCAACGACGGCACCCGGGCCAAACCTCAACTTGGCAGCGTCTCCGCTGATCGTCTCGTGAGCCATAATGTCGAGCAGGTCCAGCGCCTCGAGCGCCCTGAGGAAGAACTTTTCAGTCAGCGATCCGAGGAAGAGCCACTTGCCGTCCGCGCACTGGTAGAGGCGGTAATTAGCCATTCCTCCCCGCGCCCCAGGGACGTTAGCCCCCATTCGGGTCATCCCTTCCGCCTGAATAGCGGACCCGCCCTGGCAGATCGCGAGGGCGTCGAGACCCGTCATCACGAGCGACTGCCCCAGCCCGCTCTGGAGCCGTTCGTAGAGCGAAGCCACGAGGGCCGCCCCCGCCCCGAGGCCGTAGTGGTAGCTGACCATCGGAGCTACGAACCAGACGGGCACGTCTTCGTAGCTGAACTGCAGAAATGAGTGCCCGGTGACCGCCGAGAGGAGAGCATCGTCAGGCGGCAGGTATTTCCAGGGTCCGGTCGCTGAGTACGTCGGCAGCCACACGTGGAGCAACGCTGGATTGGCCTCCAACAGGGAATCCGAATCAAGGCCTAGACTTTCGAGTTCGCCCGGCGCCGAGTCGAACACCGCCACATCGGCCGTTCGAAGCAGCCCGCGCGCCGATTCGAGGTCCGCCGGGCTCTGCAGGTCGAGCATCAGGCGCTTCTTGTTCCGATTCCAGGCGAGATAGCCAGGGTGGTCCTTCATCCGATCGCCGCCAGACGGCTCGATCTTGATCACCTCAGCGTTGAAGTCGGCGAGAAGCATTGTCGCAATGGGCCCGGGGATTCCTTGGGAGAAGTCGAGGACTCGGTAACCATCGAACGCCGACATGGGACGGAAGTATAAGGGGAGTGCTGCATGCTTAGCGGGCGAACAGCACCCCATCCCTCAAGTCCTTCAGGATGCCCCCTCACACAACACACAGCCGTCGAGAAGCGGTACGGCTCTGGCTCTCGAAGTGTCCCCCATCCAGCCGGCATACAAACCAAGAGCCTGCAGAGTCCCTCCGGCTTCAGCTCCCAGCCGAGCATGCGGGCTACATCAGCGGCGGATAGCAACGGCTTCCCCAGTCCCTTGGCCATAATTTCGTTAACCGGCCCATCGTGGATTAGCGCCAGAGCGTCGCCCAAAATGTCCCCCTCGTTTCAGTGCTAAAAAACCTATAGCCAGATGAGGAGCCGATCTCACAGTTGCCCGAGATTCCTTAACCCCCGCAGACTAAAGGCTGGGAACTGCCGCACGACGGACCTAGAATCTGGACCTCGGAGGTGGCTGATGGAGCTGTTCGACCCCGAACGCGTTGCCGCAGCGGCAAACGCAGACCCCGAGTTTCAACTCGCATCGCGATTCTGGACGACCAGCATCCGCATCGACATCGGCGAAACGCCCCTTCTCCTAAAGGTCACCGACGGGCGCGTGGAGCGGTTTTCTGAGCTGAATGAATCCGAGGCCCGCGAGTCACCTTGGACCTATCGCATTTCGGCTCCGGCCGTGGACTGGACACAGTTTCTGGAACCGGTTCCGAAGCCGTTTTACCAGGACCTGATGGCTGGGGTATACCGCCACGGATTCGTCCTCGAAGGGGACGAATCCGAGTTCTACCCCCACTACTCAGCCGCCGATCGTCTCTTCGCGATCGCGCGGTCTGTTGCCGCGACAAGTTAGGAGACGCAAGATGGCAAGATTTGACTCGGCCGTGGGCCGCTACACGTACCTGACAATCGACGGTACAGAGTACCGCGTCTATTTCGAAGAAGCGGGACAAGGGATACCACTGATCCTGATGCACACGGCGGGCGCAGACGGTCGCCAGTGGCGACACATCCTCGAGGATCCGGACGTTCAGAAGGACTACAGAATGATCGTCCCCGACCTTCCCTACCACGGGAAGTCCGTGCCCCCAACCGGAAAGGAATGGTGGACTGAGGAGTACAAGCTCACACGCGACTTCTTCATGAAGACGACCATCGCCCTCAGTCACGAACTCGGGCTCGACCACCCTGTCTACATGGGGAGTTCGATAGGTGGCCACCTAGCCGGCGACCTCGCTCTTTACCACCCGGAGGAATTCCGCGCAGTGATAGGCCTCGAAGCAGCACTATCGACACCGGGCGGCTACGAAGACACCCTTGATCACCCACGCATTGGCAACCAGTACAAGGGTGCGATCATGCGCGGGATCACGTCACCACACAGCCCGGAGCCGTACCGCCGGGAAGCGGCCTGGATCTACAACCAGGGCGCTCCCGAGGTGTTCCGCGGCGACATTTACTACTACTGTGTCGACCACGACCTCACGGAGACAGTCGACGGAATCGACACTTCGAAGGTCGCCGTTTATTTGCTCACAGGTGAGTACGACTACGGCAGCACACCCGAGATGTCTGAGGAGATGGCACGCAGGATCCCCGGCTCGAACTATCAGACGATGGAGGGTCTGGGCCACTTCCCCATGCAGGAGGACCCTGAGCGGTTCCGTGGCTACATCCTGCCTGTCCTTGAAGCGATTCGAGAGGCACCGAGAATGCCGGCCGCAGCTCGGACAGGCTAAGAGTCTCGGCTGGGCTCGGCCCCGCCCATTAGGACACCTCGAAAGCTCGAACCAGGGCTGCGATCTCGTCGGCATGCCACCGGCACGACAGAGAAGAAGATGGGAGTGCACTGGTGGACCCGTGGTAAGCCCCGGGGTAGACGTGGAGCTCAACCGGAGTGCCTGCGGCGGTGAGAGCCCGTGCGTAGGCGATGTCCTCGTCGAGGAAGAGATCGAGTTCACCGACGTTAATGTACGCAGGCGGCAGCCCGGCAAGATCCGTTGCTCGCGCCGGCGCTGCATACGGGGAGACGTCATCAGACCCAGCCTTCCCCGCCAAGTAAGCGTTCCACCCGGCGAGGTTGCTGGCGCGATTCCAGACTCGTTCGTCGAGAATCTCGTGACTGCTGGCCGTGACATTACGATCGTCGAGCATGGGATACATCAGAAGCTGGAAGCAAACCGCAACCTCGCCTTTATCGCGGGCCAGCAGCGCCAATCCCGCAGCGAGCCCGCCACCGGCGCTACCTCCCCCTATCGCAAGGTGCGCGAGATCTAGCTGGAACTCGTCCGCCAGCGAGACCAAACCTTTCAGGCCGGCGTAGCAATCCTCCAACGGAGCGGGGAATGGGTGCTCAGGTGCGAGTCTGTAATCGACCGAGGCCACGAGCGCACCAGTACCCTTGGCGATCTTGGCGCAGCGGACGTTGTCCTGCTCGACATCGCCCATCACCATCCCACCGCCGTGAATCCAGAAGAACGCTGGCGCTCCGGGGCCGAGTGCCACGGGCTTGTAGATCTTGAGCCGGATGTCAGGGGCTCCAGCCGGTCCCGAGACCGACCGGTCCTCCATCGTGACCTCGCCCGGGAACCTGGTCTCTGGCAGGTTTTCGCGAACGGCCGCCAAGCGGGCCCTGGTCCCGGGGATATCCGATAAGTCGCGGACACTCACGGTGTTCGCGACGAAGCTTGAAACATGCTGCCGGTCCACACGGTCCGAAAGATCGATAATAGCCTTCAATTCTTCCACCTTGCGATCAGGCGTTCTCCTAGACCTTCTGGAGCTCTTGGACGAGCCACTTGGCCCTCTCGACCGACATCGAGGCGGTAAGTCCTCTTCCGCCCGCATTACCACCAGGAAGGGGAAGCATCCCCACCCTGGAGCAGAACGGGAAGTTTTCCCTGAGGTACCCGGGCAGCTTGTCGTACGTGGATACGTTAGCCATCTCAGCTGCCACGTCGAACGGCACGGCGCCAGGCATCTTGTCCCACTCGCCGCGGAGTGACATTTCGTGAAGCTGCATCCCCAGACCCTCGTAGCCGTGGTGGTCAAAGATTCTGTGGTAGGTTCGCGTCGAACCGTAGAACGAGATCGGCACACGGATCCGCTGGATCGCCTGCTCCACCTCGCTGTCACTTTCACCCAGTGCGAAGAATCCGCCTGCGCTTATCTCGATATCGCTCAGGTTACGGCCGGCGCTTCTTGCGCCCTTCTCTACCGCCGGTACCAGGACATCCCGCAGGAAGTCCACCGTCATGAACCCATGGGGAAGGAGTCCATCGCAGGCCTCGCCGCTGAGCTCGGCCATCTTGGGTCCCACCGCCGAGATCGAAATCTTGGGGAACGGATAATCGATCGGGCCGGGGTCAAAGTTGGGAGTCATGAGCGTGTAGGCGTAGTTTTCAGAAACGTACTCCGGCTTTTCGCCCGTCTGCCAGCTCTTCCAGACCGCCCGCATCATCCCGATGTAGTCCTTCATCCTCTGGTACGGAGGCGTCCATGAACCGGCAAACCGGCGCAGATTGTGGCCCTTGACTTGGCTGCCGAGGCCGATGTTGATTCGCCCTTTCGAATACTCCTGCAGGTCCCAGCAGGCCTGAGCCATGATCATCGGCGAACGGGGGAAGACAATCGTGACTCCCGTGCAGATCTCCACGTTCTCCGTGTGCTCGACCGCAAGAGTCATCGAGAGGAGCGAGTGGCGCTTCACCTCGCCCGTCGTGATCGCATCGACGCCCATGCTTTCAGCGAATTTTGCCTGCTCCGGGATGTTCGAAAGGCTGGTTTCTCCATAACCACCAACAACTTTCATTCCTGATGCTCCTCCTTCTGGCCGGCCACCCGCCGACATTGCGTTCGGCTTGACACGCTCCTCCGGTCCCAGGAAAAGCGTGTTAATCGACGAACCGTTTTCCTCATTTGTAATATGGGATGTGACAGCAGGCGTGATAATAACGGACCAACGCAAGAGAATGCGGCGACAGTGCAAGCCCGGTGGTTAAGCGTGCGTCGCGGATCGGGCCGAACAAATCGCCAGTTACGCGCGAGCGGCATCATCGTGAGCGCGGAATCACTTGCCGAACTGCTGGCCGCCGGCGCGGCGGTGCAAATCTTGAGCACGCAAAGATGCACGAAGCGAATCTCACGAGCGCCTCCATACCCGATACCCGGCTCATCAGGGCAGATTTCAGCCATGCAAACCTGAGTCGCATGAATTTCGCCGGTGCCGAACGACCTCTGCAGATAGCGCCCTAATCCTCGACCAAGATCGCCAGAAAGCCGTCCGAACTCTTTCATCCGTCGTCTGCAGGCGCTAGCGTGAGCGGGCGAGTTCGCGGGGCTCGTTACACCAACCTTCTTTAGGGGGCATCATGCCTGTCGAACCAAGGGACCTCGAAGCCTCACGCAAGCTCTTCGAAGAGGGCGGCTGGAGCAGCGGCGATCCGCTCGGACCGGACCAGTGGTTTTCGGACGATGCGGTCATGAGGGACATCGTGAGCCACGCCGAGGCCCTTACCGGCAAAGAGGAAATCCGCCAGTTCTGGGCCAGCCGCAAAGTAGGGATCACTCTTCGTGTGCCGGTCGAGGAGCTCTACGTCGCCGAGAATCACAGAGGAACGGCGGTGCTCTGGATGGCCTACTCCCAGATTGTCGATGAGAACAACGAGAACTACGGCAAATGGGCCACTTTCGAAGGGATGTCACGGCTTGAATTCAATGATGAAGGCGAAGTGACCCTCGAAGTCGACTACCATCACGGCCGCCAGGGCATTACCGATAGCTGGGTAGCCCACTGGAACGCGCGGCGGGCACGACCTTGGCGGGAACTCGGCGAAATAACGGGCGCCTGAGGCCATCCAAACGAACGAGGCCGCTCGAGCCGGCATCCTGGGCGACGACCCTGACCCTTCCATCCGTCGCGCGCAGGCGCTAGCGTGTGCGGGCGAGTTTCGCAGGGCTCGCCAGACCATGTATGTGAAGGGGGCATCATGCCTGTTGGACCCAAGGATCTCGAAACCTCACGCAAGCTCTTCGAGGAGGGCGGTTGGAGCAGCGGCGATCCCTTCGGACCGGACGAATGGTTCTCGGACGACGCGGTCATGCGGGACATCGTTAACCACGATGGCGCTCTCAACGGAAAAGAGGAGATTCGCCAGTTCTGGGCCAGCCGTAAGGTCGGCATCACTCTGCGCGTGCCGGTCGAAGAGCTGTACGTTGCGGAGAACCATCGCGGCACCGCGGTGCTCTGGATGGCCTACTCCCAGATCATGGACGAGAAGAACGAGAACTACGGCAAGTGGATCACTTTCGAGGGCATGTCCAGGCTCGAGTTCAACGATGACGGCGAAGTGACGCTCGAAGTTGACTACCACCACGGCCCCCAGGGCATTACTGATAGCTGGGTGGCCCATTGGAACGCGCGAAGAACTCAACCCTTTGCTGAACTCGGGGCAATCACGGGCGCTTAGCCCAGATAGGACTGGCGCGGTACAGGATCTTTCCTGCCACGCGTGCGGAAGGTAACGTGTGCCGACGACAGCGGAGCCAAGCACATGCAACGAATTCTTTAGGAGAGCGTAATGCCTGTTGGACCAAAAGACCTCGAAACCTCGAGGAAACTCTTTGAAGAAGGCGGTTGGGGGAGCGGTGACCCTTACGGGCCGGACCAGTGGTTCTCAGATGATGCGGTTATGCGCGACATCGTTGGCCATTCGGATGCCCTGCGGGGCAAAGAAGAGATCCGCAAGTTCTGGGCGAGCCAGCCGGTCGGAATAACCCTCCGCGTGCCCGTTGAGGAACTGTATGTAGCGGAAAATCACCGCGGGACCGCCGTCCTGTGGATGGCCTATATGCAGATCGTCGACGAGAAAAACGAGAACTACGGCAAGTGGATCACCTTTGAGGGTATGTCCAGGCTCGAGTTCAACGATGACGGCGAGGTGACGCTCGAAGTCGACTATCACCACGGCCCCCAGGGAATCACCGACAGCTGGGTGGCTCACTGGAACGCCCGGCGCGCGCGCGCCTGGTCCGAGCTAGGAGCGATTACGGGCGCGTGACCTCGCAAGAGCCACGAATCAAAGTCGGTATCGGCCTACCGGCGGGCATTCCCGGAGTAACCGGGGATGCCCTTATTGCGTGGGCAAAGAAAAGCGACGACGCGGGATTCTCGAGCCTCGCGGTGATCGACCGGCTAGCATACGCCAACCAGGAACCACTGGCTGTGCTGGCCGCCGCCGCGGCCGTGACCAGAACGGCCCGCCTGGCGACAACTGTCCTCCTGGGCCCGCAGCGAATCAACGCAGCGCTCCTCGCGAAACAGACCGCGACAATTGACAGCATCTCCGGCGGCCGCCTGATGCTCGGCATCGCAGTGGGCGGGCGCCCGGACGACTTTGAGCTGAGCGCTGCCGATTTTCACCGCCGCGGCGCGAACCTGGAACGTCAACTCGCCGAAATGAAGGAGATCTGGAACAGCAATGGCCCCATCGGTCCACGCCCGGCCCGCGCCGGCGGACCAGAGCTCATCGCCGGCGGACACTCGGATGCAGCGATCGCCCGTGGAGCGCGGCTTGCCGACGGCTGGATCGCAGGGGCCGGCGGAATAGAAGGATTCAGAGCGGGCGCGGAGATACTCAAGGCGGCCTGGCAGGCCGCGGGTCGCAAAGGCAACCCTCGTCTGCTCGGCCTCACGTATTTTGGCCTTGGCCCGGGCGCCGATGACTTCGTCGGAGACTACATCACCGACTACTACGGGGAGTTCGGCAGCCGCCTCCTCCCGCAGATTCCGCGGACGGCCGACAAGGCGCGACAAATGGTGGCCAGCTACCATGCCGCCGGCTGCGATGAGCTGATCTTATTGCCCTGCTCGGACGACGTCGGCCAAGTAGAACAGCTGGCCGAGGCTGTGCTCTAGGTTTCCGTTGCCGACCCGCAGGAGGGGAGCGAGATGGCTGACTCCACAACAGAAGAAGAGCAGGGCCAATCCGGCGAAGAAGCGGCTGCCACGCTCGGAAAACTGACAGGCGGCACGCGCAACCCGGGGGTCGTCTTTGCCCTGGCCGACCTCGGCGTGCCGGAAGTCCTCGCGGACGGCCCGAAGACCCCTGCGGAAATCGCCGAAGCGACCGGGGCCCACTCCGGCGCCCTTGCCCGGCTTCTCCGGGCCATCGGAGACACCGAGCTGTTCACGGTCGATCCGCAGGGCCGGTACGCCCTAACCCCAGCCTCCGATCTGCTTCGCCGTGGTCACCCAGCCGGCCGGCGCTCACTGTTTCTGTGGGGCGCCTCCCCATCGGTCCAGCGGGCCTGGGCCAGTCTCGGGCACTCTCTTCGAACAGGAGAATCAGCCTTCAAACACGCCAATGGCGTCAGCCAGTGGGACTACAACAGGGTAAACCCCTCAGAGGGCGCCCTCTTCGACGAGATGCTTTCCGTCTTGCGTCCGAACCGGCATTCAGCAGTTGTTGAGTCCTACGACTTCGCAGGAAGGACGATCGTCGATGTCGGTGCCGGTTACGGGCAGCTGATCGAAGCGATACTGAAGACACACCCCGCGACCCACGCCATCGCTTTTGACGCCGCGCCGGTGCTGGATGGAACAAAGCAACTTCTGTCGGAAGCGGGAGTGCTGGATCGCTGCGAACTCACAGCAGGGGACTTCTTCGTCTCAGTGCCCGCGGGCGGCGACGTTTATGTGCTTTCGGACATCCTGCACGACTGGGGCGACTCGGGGGCACTGAAGATCCTTATGAATTGCCGAAACGCGATGAGACAGGACTCCCGGCTGCTCATCGTGGAGTACGTGATGCCGGAGAAGGATACGCCGCCCCACGTTCTCGGCATGGATCTGATGATGCTCGTCATGTACGGAGAGGCTCGTCAGCGAACAAAGGCCGAGTTCGAGGAACTCTTCGCGGCTGCTGGTCTGGAGTTCTCGAGCGTGATCCCTACGGCCGATGCCGAGATCGTCGAAGCAGTCCGAGCCTCCGCCGGGTGACTTGGCCGGCCCCGAGGTGACCCCGCCTTCGCAGAATTTCTACCCCCACGGCAGCGGCTGCCGCGGCAACCACAAGGGCTACCGCAATCACGACAAGGGTCACCGCTCCGAAACTGCCACCGTCGTTTCCCTTAAGCAACTTCGCCACCGACTCGCGGAAAGAGTCGCCGGGGAGGATGCTCCCCCCAACGCCAATAA
>PVBE011088567.1_pt1 | contig 51034 bp, 43 predicted proteins | sample 1631181 | NCBI WGS metagenome assembly PVBE01 (sample SAMN08397723, study PRJNA350692) | Marine metagenome, whole genome shotgun sequencing project. | isolation source: water | place: Pacific Ocean | collected 2012-04
CCCAATACCAACTTACCGTTTTGTATGCGCCCATTCTTCCTTTCTCATCAACCAATGTAAGGAAGGCAATAAAACAAGGCAATGACATTTCTGAAATGGTTCCGTCAAGTGTTGAACGTTATATTAAAAATCACTTTTTGTACACCTGAAATTGAATTTCACATTTGGAAAAACAGCTAGTTACATTTCACTCATTATCAACGGTTCCAGACATCACGTTTTCCAATGCAAAATGTGAATAGCTGTGCAAAAGATTCAAACAAAAACTTTTGGTTAAGAGGCGAAATTTTTCCTCTAGCCAAATGAAAATTTTCTTCAAAAAGCAAAACAATTCGAATGAAATTTCTACTTGATTTTTCGACACCAATTGTGAAGAATTTTTCACTTTTTATGAAACTTCTTTTCTTCATTTCGTCTTTCAACATCATGTGGGTAAAAGTGAGAATTTCACTGAATTCCTGCTTTTCGCATGTTCATTCAATGTTAGTTCCGGTTGACAAAATGCTTGTCTTTAATTTTGCAAGCAATTCGGAAAAATGTTTTCCCCATGTTAACGCACCTAATAACAATGAACTAGTTTTTTAAAAAACTCTTTTCAATTATTAAATGGAAAATAGCACTGTTGATAACGCACGTTTGAAAAATGGTTTTCTCGATGTTCCGATTGATTTAACATTAGACCTTTTTGAAGAAATAGAAAGGCTGAAACAAGAAAAGAATGCGGTGATTCTTGCCCATTATTACCAGGATCCTGATATCCAGGATATTGCTGATTACATTGGTGATAGCCTCGGTTTATCACAGCAGGCTAAAACTACCGAGGCAGAAATGATCGTTTTTGCAGGCGTCCATTTTATGGCTGAAACAGCGAAGATTCTATGTCCGGATAAAAAGGTAGTGCTACCCGATCTTAACGCAGGTTGTAGTCTGGCTGATAGTTGTCCGGCCAAAGAATTTAAAAAGTTCAAGGAAGATCATCCCGATCATCTGGTAGTTTCTTACATCAATTGCACGGCAGATGTAAAATGTTTAACAGACATAATTTGTACTTCCACTAATGCCAGGGCGATTATTGATTCTATTCCTGAAGAACAAAAAATCATTTTTGCTCCTGATAAAAACCTGGGGAAGTACCTGGTGAAAGAAACGGGTCGGGATATGGTATTGTGGGACGGTTCGTGTATGGTTCATGAGTTGTTTTCTGCTGAAAAAATTGCCAAACTTCGGGTGGTCCATCCCCATGCAGAGTTGATTGCTCATCCGGAATGTGAAGCCGTTATTTTGGATGATTCGGAGTTTATCGGCTCTACCACGGCTTTGCTGAATTATTCGGTTAAATCTGAAAAGCTGGAATTTATTGTAGCTACAGAACCAGGCATAATTCACCAAATGAAAAAACGTTCTCCGGAAAAAACATTCATCCCTGCACCGCCCGACAACGATTGCTCGTGTAACGATTGCCCACATATGAAACTAAATACGCTTGAAAAAATCTATTTGTGTATGGAGCATGAAAAACCCGAGATCGTTCTTACTGAAGAACAATTAACAGGTGCACGGACACCTATTGAACGAATGTTAGAAATTTCCGAAAGCCTGGGGCTATAGGGCGATTCAGAAGATTGGGTTGGGGTAAAGTAAGCTCTTACACGCTTACAAATTCGTTCACTTTGTTCATTACGCCTTTTAGTTTGTCGTAATTCACGCTGTAAAAAATGAACTTCCCTTCTCGGTTGGCACTTACCAAATCAGAATTTCTGAGGATTCTTAAGTGTTGCGAAGTAATTGACTGCTCAAGTTTCAATGTACCATAGATCTTATTGACGTTGATCTTTTCGTGCTGATCGATAAAAGCGAGCAACTTCATCCTCAGCGGATGAGTTACAGCTCTGAGCAAATCGCTTGATTTTGTAAGGTTGGCATTGTCAATAGAAGTGTGTCGACCGTTTTTCATAGGTTAGTTAGGTTGTGATGAAATAATGTTGTCTATATGGAAAACCCCTGAAATGAACTTAATAGCAAGTTAATTTCAGGGGCTTTTGTCTGGAGAGTATGAAAGTAAATATAAGATTATTGCGCGAGATCTTCGATTAAACCCGCAATTTCTGATATGCGGTCTGTGTTCAAAGAATAGTCCACAAATTTTCCATTTCTTTCTGTTTTAACGACTCCTGCTCTTCTTAGAATAGCCAAATGTTGTGAAGCGACTGATTGTTCCAAACGAAGTTTGATGTAAATGTCGGTAACCGTCATTTTTTTGTTTTCCTCCAGAATTTCAATAATACCTTTTCGGAGGTCATGGTTTACGGCCCTGAGGGTAAGGACTGCTCTACGCAGAACATTGTAATTCAATTCAACTTTGTCATTGGTTTTTCCTGAGAGAATCACATTTTTTTGAGTAGAAGTTGCCATAAAGTTCAGTTTGGTTAGAAATGAATGCCAAGGTAATAATTCAGCTAGTATTAAAAGAATCGAAAATAGACTAAACTGAAAGAATCGTTACTCAATAAGATCTGATTCAACTTTGAAAAGGTTTCAGATAGTTGGGTTGAATAGTGGCGATAGGGTCAAATTGTTCTGTAGCATAGTTGTTGAATGAAAGTGCACTCATAAATTTTGCGGAGCAGTTAAAATCAGAGATGAATCTTGCATTTTGATGAGAACAAAGCTGCTCCCACTTTGAAGAACCAGTGCCAGCAAAGTAAACCAGGCTGTCTGCAAGTACATCCAAATAAGAGGTTTCATCCAATATTTTTGGATGCTCGTTTTGGAAAATAGTTGTTTCGGGGTAAGTGTAAATGGCTTGAAAAACTTCCATCCTCCGGGCGTCAATCATCGGACAAATCAGCTTGGGCAATTCAGATTCTTCTGCCACCATCATATCAGACATACCCACTGCCATTGACGCAAGTGTATTCACTTGTATGAGAGGTTTGTCTAGTGCATAACACAATCCTTTTGCCATTGAAGTACCGATTCGCAAACCAGTGTAGGAACCAGGACCGCTACTAACTGCAACGGCCGAAAGATCTTCAAATGAGAGGGCATGTTTTTTGAGCAACTCTTCTATCATCAATGTTGTTCGTGAGGCATGAGATCGGGGTTCCCGGGTTTCTATTGCATCAACAAATTTTCCGTTTAAGGCAAGCGAAACCGAGCAAATGTACGTGGCTGTTTCTAGGTTTAATATATATGCCATTCGCTGTATGGCTTTATTGAAACTTTACCTCGAATGAAATCTCTTTCTCTCCTCTTTGCACCACCACAATAGTTTCATCTCCTGAAGTGAAAAGACTTAAGCCCTTCATGTATGACATCATGTCCTTGACAACCAGGTCGCCCATTTTGATCACCACATCACCAGCTTTAATTCCAGCTTTTGATGCTGTTTTACCATCTGTTACGCCATCAATACGCATGCCGTCACCATCGTACATGTAATCGGGAACAACGCCCAATGTGACCGTAAATCTTGGAACAGCATCTTTTTCCTCTTCTTTGGTTTTGGTGAATTTCAATTTGCCTTTATCGTTCAATAATTCGATCAGATTGAGGGTGTAGGTTAAAATCATCTGAATACCTTCATAGTTTACCTTATCAGCATCATCTCCGGGTTTGTGATAATCGTTATGCGAACCGGTAAAAAAGTGAACAGCAGGGATGTCTTGCAGGTAGAACGAGGTGTGGTCGGAAGGTCCGATACCAGATTCAGAAGTTTTGATTTTAAACTCTGAATCTATTTTCGCAAACGCGTTTTGCCATGCTGGTGAAGTTCCAGCACCATTAATGGCGAGCGCCATGTCTGTCGTATCTAATCGACCCACCATATCGTAGTTTAGCATGTAGTTGGTGGAGGAAATTTTCACTGTAGGGTTTTTGCAATAATGATTGGACCCATAAAGACCCAACTCTTCGCCAGAAAAAGCAATGAACAAGTAGTTGTTCTTTGTTGCTTTACCAGCTTTGAGCGAACGTGCTGCTTCAATGATAAGCGCAATGCCGCTGGCGTTGTCATCTGCCCCGTTGTGAATATCTGGTTTGCCCCGGTGTAAAGTTCCACCGGATTCTCCGTGCCCAAGATGGTCGTAATGTCCTCCTATAACTATGGTGCGTTTGGCTTTGTTATTCAAAAAGCCGATAACGTTGTGTCCGGTCAGATTCACTTTTTCAAGATTTACATTCAAAGATATGGTCGTGTTCTTGTCCTTTTTCAGGATTGAAACCGTTTTCGCAGCATTCAAAAAAATGACGGGAATATCCGACTCCGCTACCTTTTTAGTCAAATCCATTTTGGGACTTTTTACAGATTCGAAAGGATTGTAGAAGATAACTCCAATAGCCCCACGCTCAATGGCTCCATCCACTTTTGTTGTGGCATCGCTGTATTTGGTAAAATCGGAGTGAAAATCATCACCATCGGGTGAAGCCCATTTCATCAGAAAAATTTTTCCCTCCAAATCAGTTTTACCTTTATAATCATCATGTTCCAAATCTGGGGCATGGATACCATAATTTACATCGGCCAACAATCCTTCTATCTTGCCATTTCCTGAATTAGGTAAAGGAAAATAACCTGTCTTCATCGCCAGCTTTTGTGACCCAAACCTCAGGTTGTTGGCACCTACTGGCTTTTTGTGGGAAAAGAACTCAAAGGGTTGCAGGAAACTGTTGTCGGCACCATAGGGTTCAATGCCAATTTCCTCGAAATTCCGGACGATGTAATTGGCAGCCATCATTTCACCCTGTTTTCCAGTAGGTCTTCCACCCAGACTGTCATCGGCCAGGGCATAAACGTGGTGTCGTAAATTGTCTAACTGCGTTACTTCATTTTGGGCGGATGAATAAAAAGTTATGGCAGTTGCCAGGCATAAAAAGATCAAAGGAAATCGCATGGTGTAAATTTTGGGAGTGCAAAATAAAAAAGAGGGCGGCATGTTTAGTGCCAACCCTCTTTCATTCATTTACAGGTTTTTTAATCCTGGTCTTTGAGAGACTCGTGTTGCTTGGCACCACTGAGCAGAGCCGTATATTCCTGATCGTCTTTTAACAATTTTATGGCTTCTGCCACTTCTGAATCATCATCGAAACCGGCTTGTATCATGCCTTCACGATAATAGTAACGACCAACGATTTCCCTCTCCAGTATTTCTACAATTTCGTCCTTGTTTTTGTGAATATCGTTTTCCTTGTCGTGATTAAGCCCTTCTTTCAATTTTGTCAGATCAGCGCTGATAGCCTCAAAGTACTTTTCCTTTTTTGATTGCTCCTCAAGGTCTTCCACTAATTCTTCACTTTTTGTGGTATAACCATAATCTTTATCAGCAAGGAATTGCACGAAATCATTGAACTCGTCTTCGCTAAGATGAAACTCATTGGGTTCAGCAATTTTGGAGGTTTTAGTCTTATAAATCGTGGCGAAATCAAAAATGTGTGATTTGGTGATCAGACTTTGGGCGATTTTACTGAATTTTTCGGCCTCTACTTTTACATCTGGATAGATTCCCCCGCCATCGTAAACCTTACGTCCATTGCTGGTGGTAAATTCAGTTCTGAGACTATCAGGTATTTTACCAACGCTGCCATCATCGTTTCTATCTGAATAATCTATGGCCTGTATGCACCTGCCGCTTGGAATGTAATATTTGGCGGTGGTAACTTTCAATTTGGTATTGTAAGGAAGAGTTCTGGTTGTTTGAACCAACCCCTTCCCGAAGGAACGCTGCCCAATCACCAAGCCACGATCCAGGTCTTGAATTGATCCTGATACAATTTCCGATGCGGATGCAGAGCCACGATCCGTTAAAACGATCAATGGAACATCGGTATCCACGGGCGGATTCAGAGTTTTGAAGGATTTATCCCATTCATCAATTTTTCCTCGAGTGCTTACAATCTGCTGGTTCTTATCAACGAAAACATTCGAAACGTTTACAGCCTCATTCAACAAACCGCCAGGGTTTCCGCGCAAATCAAAAATTACTCCTGTCAGGGTTTCATTTTCCTGTAGTTCTTCTAGGGCATTCCTTACTTCCTTGCCTGCTTTCTCGGTGAAATTGCTCAATCTTATGTAGCCAATTCCCTCATCTACCATTCCGAAAAATGGAACGTTTTTAATTTTGATTTCCTCTCGCTCAATTTTCACGTTCATTTCCTTGTAGCTTCCATCTTGCTGCAATCGTTCCAATTTCACACGAACTTCTGTTCCTGGTTGGCCTTTCAAAATTTTACTAATCTCATCTGTATTTTTACCGATGGCAGATTTGTCATCAATTTCAAGGATCTTATCTCCGGCAATCAGTTTCGCTTTATCTGCAGGATAATCTTTATACGGTTCGGCAATGATTACATAATCCCCGCTGGTCCTGATCAGTGCACCAATACCTCCATATTTACCAGTGGTTTGAAGTCGGTAATTTTCAATGTCCGATTCTGAAATATAAGTGGTGTATGGGTCCAGGGATTTCAACATGTGATCAATGCTGTTTTTGATCAAAGTAGAAGGCTCTGTGTCGTCCACATAGTAGCTGTTAAGTTCCTTGAAAAGCGATATGTAGATCTCGAGATTCTTGGTCACTTCAAAATAGCTGGAAGGCGTATATGCCATTGGAATGGTCATGGCGAAAATCAGTCCCAGAATTAAGACCAGGGAACGATACTTTTTGAAAGTTTTCTTAACGAATTGCATAAGGTTTTACTTTTTTGAAATTCTAATTTACCCGATAGAACTCAATATTGTTGAATCGTGGTATTTATTAACTGAATGCACCGGTCATTTTAACATGATTTAACCGGCAATGTTACGGAACCGGATCGTAACCATGCCCGCCCCAGGGATGACAACTCAATATTCTTTTGGTGGTTAGCCAAAGGGCCTTAAAAAAAGGATATTTCCCAAAAGCCTCAATACCATATTGTGAACAGGTTGGTGTATATCTGCAAGTTGGTGGTAGGTAGGGAGAAACGGCTTCCTTGTAAAAGCGAATAATGAGAATGAAAATCTTATTCATGACTAATTTCAAAGCGCTCCATTTCTTGGCACAATCGTAAAATTACCTTTTCCATTTCGGTATGGACCTGATCATTTGAATTGACTTTTCTGGAATAGATAATCATGAAGACCAGGGATAGGTTTTTCTCGATTAATTGGTGGTAGAGTTGTGGCTTATTCAACCTGAACCTTTCCCGCATTTTTCGTTTTATGGAATTACGGTCAACTGCCCTGGGATATAACTTTTTGGGAACCGAAAATGAAACTTGAAGTGGTGGCTTGTCGGAATCTGGAGAAACAATCCACTTGACATTAAACGGATGTACAAAAAAAGATCGACCCTCTTTGAAAAGAGAGTCGATTAGTATTTTGCTTTTAAGCCGTTCAAACGAACGGAATGTATTTCGCGTTGTGAGCTCGGCTTTTACTTCATCAGAAAGCCGAAATGACAGGCTACTATTTGAGTTTTCTTTCGTCAGAAACCGACAGTTTATGGCGACCTTTTGCTCTTCGCCTTGCCAATAAAGCTCTTCCAGCTTTGGAACTCATTCTTTCACGAAAACCGTGCTTGTTCTTTCTCTTTCTATTAGAAGGTTGAAATGTCCGTTTCATCTTACCAAATTATGCTGTCTTGTACTTAAAAAAGGAGTGCAAAGCTAAAGGTTATTTCACGAAAAATCGAATTTATCCACACTCGTGAAATCCTTTGTGAATAACCTATGCATTCATTCCAACCAGGAATTCTTCATTCGATTTGGTGCCGCGCATATTACCGAGAATGAACTCCATAGATTCCTCTGTAGTCATGTCGCTGAGATGGTTCCTCAAAATCCACATTCTTTGCAACGACTCCTTGTCTAATAAGAGGTCTTCACGTCTTGTGCTTGAAGCAACAAGGTCGATAGAAGGATAAACTCGTTTGTTGGCTAGTTTACGATTCAACTGAAGTTCCATGTTACCGGTTCCCTTGAATTCTTCGAAGATAACCTCATCCATTCGTGAACCGGTATCAATCAAAGCGGTTGCCAAAATTGTGAGCGACCCCCCGTTTTCAATATTTCTTGCTGCACCGAAGAATTGTTTTGGTTTGTGTAAAGCGTTGGCTTCAACACCACCAGATAATACTTTACCTGAAGCTGGTGCGACTGTATTATGTGCGCGAGCCAGTCGAGTGATAGAATCTAAAAGAATCACTACATCGGTTCCGCATTCCACTAATCGCTTGGCTTTTTCAAGAATAATGTTGGAGACTTTCACATGTTTGTCTGCAGGCTCATCGAATGTTGAAGCAACCACTTCTGCGTTTACACTTCTCCTCATATCGGTTACCTCTTCTGGGCGCTCATCCACCAGCAAAATAATGAGGTAAACTTCTGGATGATTGGTGGCGATGGCATTTGCCACATCTTTCAGAAGAAAAGTTTTCCCTGTTTTTGGTTGGGCAACAATCAAACCACGCTGTCCTTTACCGATTGGGGTAAAGAGATCGATGATCCTGGTTGAGTAGTGTTTACCCTCTTCTGCCAACGTAAACTTTTCTTCAGGAAACAATGGTGTCAGATAATCAAAAGGAACCCTGTCACGAACTGCTTGTGGGTCGTGCCCATTGATGGATTCAACTTTGAGCAATGCGAAGTACTTTTCACCTTCTTTAGGCGGTCTTACTGCTCCCCTAACCGTATCGCCTGTTTTCAAACTGAAAAGTTTGATTTGTGAAGGAGACACGTAAATATCGTCTGGTGAAGTGAGGTAGTTGTAATCGGATGATCGAAGAAACCCATATCCGTCCGGCATCATTTCCAGAACCCCTTCTCCGATAATTATTCCGTCCAGTTCAACATCGAAAGAATTTTCCTTTTTGGGTGGTCGTTCCTGTTGACGGTTCCCTTGGTTCCCCTCGCGGTTTCTGTTGTTGCCGCGATCTCTTCTTTCACGGTTCCTGTCTTCTGCAACCTGTTCTGCATCTTTTTCAGCAGGTGCCTTAACTGCTTCTTCGACCACTGCAGCTTCTTCAGCTTTTGCTGGTTCAGTTGCTGCTGATTCTGTGGTTGTCGCGGGCGGGTCTAGATCAAAATTCAGCTCTATAGCCGGTTCAGCTGCTTCTTCCTTTTCTTTTTTGGGTTTTCTTTTTCGAGTGCTGCGTTTGGGCTTTTCTGCCTCCTTTTTCTCTTCCGTTTCGGCTTTTGCCGGAACAACTGAGGGGTCAACAGCTTGTTTGTCCAGGATTTTGTAAATGAGATCTTGTTTGTCCAGCTTAGCGCTGTTCTTAATGTCCAATTTCTCACCAAGGTCGATGAGTTCTGGGGTGAGCATTTCGTTTAATTGAAGAATGTCATACATGACAAGTAAAAATTTTAAGTGAAGTTTAAAAAGGTATTTACGCGATCGCGTGAATTATGTAAGTAAAATGTGAGTTATTCGGAAATAAAGAAAACTACGGAATTTCGCCTCCAAAGGGTAAGAATAGCAGGGCGTGACTGCAAAACTACCTAATTCTATTGATAAAAATGTAACTAATAGAAAACTCAAATACGCAAAGGCGAGATGCCAATAGGCTGAAGCAACTTGCGTTGGTGCAAATGTAATCCAAGAAATGCTATCCTTCCTATATTTGCCGAAATTTTTTTATTAAGAATGTTAGAACTTCAATACATACGAAACAACAAGAAAGATGTTGTACAGCGTCTCGCAATTCGGGGCATCAACGCTGAAGAGTTGGTGAGCCAGGTATTGCAGATGGACGAATCACGAAGAACGACTCAACAACAGCATGATGATGTGCTGGCGAAAATGAATGCCGGTTCAAAGAAAATTGGTGAATTGTTTCGTGAAGGAAAACGAGATGAGGCAGAGCAGATTAAGTTAGAAACTGCCGCGTTGAAGGAGACGGCACATCAAATGAACCAGCAATTGAGTGAGTCTGAGGCTAATTTGAAAGATATTTTGCTGCAAATTCCCAATGCTCCAAATCCTTCTGTCCCAAAAGGAAGGGAAGAGACCGATAATGAAATTGTTTTTCAAGTTGAAGAACTACCCACGTTGCCGGATGGTTGCCTTGCGCACTGGGATATTATGAAGAAGTACAACCTGGTGGACATGGAGTTGGGCGTGAAGATTACTGGAGCCGGATTCCCCGTTTATAAAGGAAAAGGTGCCCGATTTCAAAGGGCATTGATCAATTATTTTCTGGATCAGGCAATTGATGCTGGTTACCTGGAACTAATTCCTCCGCTTTTGGTGAATGCAGAGTCTGCCTACGGAACCGGCCAGCTTCCTGATAAAGAGGGGCAGATGTACCATGCCAGGGATGATGATTTCTACCTCATTCCCACGGCAGAAGTGCCAATCACAAATGTTTATCGTGATACAATTTTGGAAGAATCTGATTTCCCGATTAAGATGGTGGGTTATACTCCGTGTTTCAGAAGGGAAGCCGGATCTTATGGAAAAGATGTGAAGGGCCTGAATCGTGTTCATCAATTCGACAAGGTTGAGATTGTTCAAATTCAACACCCTGAAAAATCTTATGAAACGTTGAACCAAATGGTAAAACACGTTGAAGGTTTGTTGAACAAACTTGGACTTCCGTATAGAATAGCCAAGCTCTGTGGTGGTGACTTGAGTTTTGCTTCTGCCTTGACTTTTGATATGGAGGTTTATTCTGCTGGCCAGGGAAGATGGCTGGAAGTTAGTTCCATTTCAAATTTTGAAACCTTCCAATCCAATCGCCTGAAATTGAGATACAAGGACGAAAACAAGAAGAAACATCTGGCGCACACCCTTAATGGGAGCGCGTTGGCTTTGCCGCGAATTGTTGCCGCCCTGCTGGAAAATAACCAGACAGAATCTGGCGTTGTGGTGCCGGAAGTGCTGAGGCCTTATACAGGTTTCGATATCATCAACTAACTTAGATTTCATGTTTTTTAGAATTACCTCCCTAGCCGTGGCATGTTGCATGTATGTTTTCACTCCTTCGTTTTGTCAAAATGATTTGAATGGAAATGAAGATGAGGCTCTTGTAGAGGTGCTGTTCACCGATTTTGAGGATATTCCTAAATCCGGGGAAACCATTGTTTTTCGAGGAACAGAAACCGAGTTTGAAAGAAAGGTGGTCACCAACGAAAAAGGCAAATTGAAGATTCTACTGCCAGAAGGTGATGTTTATAAAATCATTTACCTGAATGGTACCAAGGAGGTGGATTACAGCAACTTGGATGTGCCCAAAGTTGAAGGAATTCAAAGTTCAAACCTTCAAATGAAGTTTGAACCGCCAAAATCATGGACCCTTGAAAATGTATTGTTTGATTCTGGTAAAGCCACTTTGAGCCCTGCATCTTTTAAGGAATTGGATGTCCTGGTAGATGTGTTGAAACACAAGAAAACCATGAAAATTGAAATTGCCGGGCATACTGATGATGTTGGCAATCCAGAATCGAATAAGAAGCTTTCATTAGCCCGGGCACAAACTGTGGTGAACTATCTGAAGTCAAAAGGAATTAATCCGGAACGGCTTGTTGCAAAAGGGTATGGCGATACGCGGCCCATTGCGCACAATGATTCTGCTGAAGGCCGGAAACTTAACAGAAGAACGGAAGTGGTGGTTCTGAAAGAATAATTTTCAATTTCGACCCGCCACTTACGACTTCCTCCCCATCACCTTCAGGGCTGCTTCCACAACATCGGGTGTATCAATTCCATATTTAACCATGAGTTCATCGGGTGTACCACTTTCCCCAAAAGTGTCGTCAACAGCCACCATTTCCTGGGGTGTAGGCATTTTGGTTGAAAGTAAGTGAGCCACCAACTCTCCTAAACCGCCATATTTATTATGCTCTTCGGCAGTAACCACACATCCTGTTTTCAAAGCGCTTTTTAAAACCGCATCTTCATCCAACGGTTTGATAGTATGAATGTTTATGATTTCAGGATCATATCCCTTTTCCTGTAAGATCAACCCCGCTTGAACGGCTTTCCAAAGTAAATGCCCGGTAGCGATGATCGTAACATCAGAACCTTCGCTTAGTGTTGTGGCTTTTCCAATTTGGAATTCCTCATCAACAGGTGTGAAATTCGGAACGCTGGGCCTTCCAAAACGCAGGTAAACTGGTCCAACATGCTTGGCAATGGCCAAAGTTGCTGCACGGGTTTGATTGAAATCGCAAGAGTTGATTACTGTCATATTGGGCAGCATACGCATCAAACCAATGTCTTCCAGTATCTGGTGAGTAGCACCGTCTTCGCCCAGGGTTAACCCACTATGTGAAGCACAGATCTTTACGTTTTTATTGGAATAGGCTACTGATTGCCTGATCTGATCATAAACTCTGCCGGTAGCAAAGTTGGCAAACGTTGTGGCAAAAGGAATTTTTCCTCCGGTTGCCAAACCTGCAGCAACGCCAATCATATTGGCTTCAGCAACACCGGCATTAAAAAATCTGTCAGGAAAACTTTGTATAAAGTCGCCTAGCTGAAGAGAGCCGGAAAGATCTGCACAAAGTGCAACAACATCGGGATTATCTGTTCCGAGTTGGCACATTGCTGAGCCGAATCCTGCGCGGGTAGCCCTTTTGTCCTTTACCTCGATTTTTTTGAGCATGCTGGTGATCATAAGTTTATGGTTATGGATTTACCGGAATGAATTTCAAATTCTTTCTCCTGGGTGTTGTGACTGGAGTGTGAATACTTTGCACGATAAACGATGATATAGTTACCGGGTTGAATGGCAACTTGCTCTACGGTCATTTTGGGATTCAGTTCGTAGATCTTTTTCAAAGCGCCATTATCTGAGGTGAAAATAGAGCCACTAACTTCATACTTTTTAGAGATATTCGCAAAACCCGGAGCCTTGATTTTGATGTTTGTTGATTTGTTTTGAGAAATGTGGATTTCGCGGATTACAATTCGCGGAACTGTAAGCGCTTCGAAACGGTATTTCCCAGTAAGGTATTTCTGTTTTGTGCCAGATTCCTGAACATGAAGAATACCATCATTTCCCATGTTTGAAACAAGGCATTTTACTTCCTTTCTTGCACTTGAATGGGGTGTAGGATTTTCGATTTCAATATCAAGAACACCCTGAGCAGCATTGACTTTAAAAGTGTTGTGCTGCTTGGGTTGAAGATGTGCATCGTTTATTTCGACCGGAGGAATGGTGTGTGCCTTGATATCGTAAACATTCAAGGGGTCAATAATCATGGTGTCGGGCAATCCGCGAGGATTTAGTGTGTGGTAGTAATGATGCCTGACATTTCCGGAGAAATTATCGGTAAAGGTGAGAACCACATCCGTTTCGGTTGGTTGTTTTTGTTCATCCAGCAAGTCTATTTGGGTGGTGGTGACACTCAAAACGCGGGTGATAAGATTGGTGAGGATCGTGCGCAAAGTTGTCGGATCCTGGGCGTTATAAAAAGTACCCAGGCAGCCGAAAGTTTTTGAAGCGTCCTCGGTTACATTCATTCCAATCACAAAATGTTTGAGTACAATGTTTTGTTGTTCCAGCTGGAGAGCGATGGCACATGGGTCGCCTCCGCAACTTTCGTCTCCATCTGTCATTAGGATCACAATGTTTCTGTCATAAATACTTGGAAAATCTGAACCGGCTTTTAAAAGCGAATAGGCGATCGGTGTAATTCCCTTAGGTCGAATAAATTTCAATTGGTCTTTAATGAAAGGCGCATTGTTCACACGAAATGGCACTTCCAGTTTAGAGTCTTTGCAATCTCGTTCAAACGGAGAAGACTGATGACCATAAACCCTTAGCGCTTGTTCCACATTCGGATAGGTATCAACGCTGTCGGCAATTTCCCGGAGAATGCGTTTCGCTGCACCCATTTTAGTGTTGTTGTCTTCCCAATCGTTCAGCATACTACCGGAAGCATCTAATAAAAAGAGAATTCTGGTGATACCCGATTCTTCTTGTTGGGCCTGAATTGTCCAGGGTGCCATCATCGATAGGAGAAGTAACAAGGATGGTATGTATGTATTGCCGCTCACCTAAAACTTTAATACTGAATTATGGTCACCACGCACACTGAATTCTTCTTCAACGGTTTGGGATGATTTCCGATCATCATCGGGTCGAAAAACGAAGAGATAGTTTCCGGGTTGAAGAAACAATGATTGTTTTCCGAGCAGGTTTTTTTCCTCCCAGATTTTTTCTGGGCTGCTTCCGGTCTTGGTATAAATGCTACCCATACCTTTTTTCTGGAAATACATGTTCAAAGTGCCTGGAGGAGGAATGCTGAGTTCCAGCGGATTTCCCTGGCTCACGGAGACATTCGGAATTTGAATTCGAGGTAGCGTCAGAATTTCCAAATCGTACATGCCCATCAGATATTTCTGACTGGAATTCAGGTTTTGAACAAAAAGCGTTTTACCGACCTCCGATTTTCGAACCACACACATGATGTCATTTCCGGTGCGCATGGTTGTTTGGAGGCCCAGTTCAATAACTCCCTGCGGAACATCAACAGCAATTATGTTGTGGCGGCCTGGTGTCAATTCGATGTTCTTCTTACTCACCGGGGGAATGGTATGCACGGTCATGTTGTATTTGGCTGTTGGGTCGAGGAGCAGCGTGTCTGGCAACCCGTTTTTTTGAAGCGTGTGTACCATGTTGTACATCACTTTGTTAGAGTAGGCATCGTACAAAGTAATTTCGGTGTTGGTCTCATTGGGTTTTCCGTTGGCATCCAGCAGGTTGATCTGTGCTGATGTGCGATTGATGGATTGTGATATGGCTATTTGTAAAGACTGGTTGAAAGTAACCTGGTTGTTTGCGTTAATGAATGTTCCAACGCAGTCGAAATAGTTCATTTTGTCTTCTTCAATTCCCAACCCTATGATGAAAGGTTTAAGTGAAACGTGCTGTTTCTGAAGCAACTCTCCCGATTTGCAATGATCGCCTCCACAAGTCTCCACGCCATCAGTAATCAGGATGATGGAGTTGACCGTATTGTCGGTTGTGGCCGGAAAATCACCTGAAGACAGAAACAAAGAATAGGCTATGGGTGTCCAACCCTGTGGTTGAAATTTATCGAGGACTTCTGGAATCTTGGAAGCATTTCCCGGAGAAAACGGAACCTCTAATTGTGAGTCTTTACAATTGACTTCCGCTTTGGGGTATTGATGGCCGAATAAACGAACACCAAACTGCAATCGTGGTGAGGATTGTTGGATAGAGTCTGCCAAACCGTAAATCAGTTCTTTGGCGAGTTCCCACTTTGAGCGCCCTTCCCATTGTTCATTCATGCTTCCTGAACAATCTAACAGAAACAGGATTCTTTTATCGTTCTGAGCATGTTTTGGGTTCTGGGCAGATGTGTGAGCAATAGAAGAGAGGAAGATCACTGCAAGCAAAAGCAGTCCAACACCATGTCTCAGGTTCGTGTGCAGATTCTGAATGAGATATAAGATGGGTCGATTAAACATCGTTAAACCGATGGATGCAATACAAAGTAACGAAGAGCTGGCGCTACTTTATTGTGAAGTTTCACACTTAAGGTTTGTTACAATCCCTTAATAGTCGCCTATTGTCTCCTCGAGTTGCGACAATGCAAGTTCCCTTTCTTCATCATTAGGGGCTACACCATGCCATTTGGGTTTGTCCATCATGAAATCCACGGGATAACTCATCACGGTCTTCATGATAATAGCCACAGGTTTTCCTTTCCCGGTTTTCAGTTTGGCCAATGCTAGCGTGTCTACCACTTCCTGCATATCGTTACCATTCATTTCAAGGGTTTCCCAACCAAAAGTTTTGAACTTTTCTGCCAGATCACCCAGGCTCATCACGTCTGTCGTATGTCCGTCAATCTGAATGTTGTTGTAATCTATGGTGCAGATAATGTTATCCACTTTGTTGTGTGCCCCAAAAAGCATGGCTTCCCAATTCTGACCTTCCTGCATTTCTCCATCACCGTGTAAAGAATATACCAGGTGTTTATCGCCATTCATTTTTTTGGAGAGTGCTGCCCCCAAAGCAACGGACATGCCCTGCCCCAGCGACCCTGAAGCCATTCTTATACCGGGTAAACCTTCTTCCGTAGCTGGGTGACCTTGTAGTCGAGAATTCAGCTTTCTAAAACTTCCCAATTCAGATGGATCGAAATAACCGGCTCGCGCCAATACACTATACCAAACAGCAGAAAGGTGGCCGTTTGAAAGGAAGAAAACATCTTCGTTTTTGCCTTCCATGGAAAACTCGGTTTTGTGTTCCATTTCCCTGAAGTAGAGTGCCGTAAGAAAATCAGCACAACCCAAGGCACCACCGGGGTGGCCGCACTTGGCACTGTTGGTCATTCTAATAATGTCTCTTCTTACTTGCGAGGAAATGCGTTTGAGTTCTTCAGTGGAGTGCATGGTAGGTGGTTATTTCGGTATCCATCAAAAATAATTAGATAACCACGTAGATTTTAGACCTGTGCGTTGATTGTGGAAAGATTGGGCCATGCATTGAGGCCTCTAACAGACCTTAGCTACACCATTCAGTCACTTTTATGATCGTTACTGGTAGTTTGAAGATCGGTAGCAGTTTTTCTTCGATCCGTAGCGGTATTTCGGAATTCAACACCGGTATTCATAAGATCGTTGTCGATCATTTTTGGGTCTGATAAGGTCATTTTGCAGTCGGAAGCGGTCGTTTTTAGGTCGGTTCCGGTAGCCATAAGGTCATTTCCGGTATTTAGTAGGTCTTTTACAGTCGCTTTTTTAGATCGCGAAAACGCCAAAAGAATCTGCTAAATGGCTTGAATCTATTGAGTTTCACTGTTTTAGGTCTGAGAACCTTGCCTCCGCGTTGATTCGCCTTTATCGTTAGGTTGTTTTCCTGGTTAAACAATAGCCCCTATGTAGTTCCCAAAATTGGTTCAAAAGGGCTAAAGCGAAACTAAAGGCTATCCGTAGCCACAGGCTACGCAGAGCTTTTTCGCTACGTGGAGCGGTGGCATCCACGATACTTCTCGGAAGGTATTTAATACATCGAGGCCTGAATAAGGCGGAAAGGAAAGGTATCCGTAAACTTAAAACCCAACGAACATTGCCATTTGTTTAACTTTAATACGAGATAGATCATGTTATCAGGTATTCAAAAACCATGAACAAAGCACTGCTGATATATGGACTGAGCCTCTATTGCCTTTTGGCAACGGCTCAACTTAATGGCAATTATACCATTAATCAGAACCACCCTACCTCCAGCACCAATTTCAGGTATTTCAACCATGCTGTTATGGCATTAAACCAGCTCGGTGTTTCCGGCCCGGTGGTGTTTGATGTGGTTAGAAGCTCCGGACCCTACGTTGAACAAATAAAGATTGATTCTGTTGCGGGTGCAAGTGCTACCAACACCGTATCCTTTATTGGCAACGGGGAGATATTGACCTATGCTCCTTTTAATCCAATCAAGCGCCACATCATACGCCTTTCGGGAGCAAAACATTTGGTGTTTGAGGACTTAATTATTAAGGTGGACCATGCCGCCACTTATGGCTGGTGTGTGCAGTTTAAGAATGATTGTGATTCTATCAGGTTCAGCGATTGTGTGGTGGTTTCTAAATCAGATTCTAATAAAAACACTTATGTGTGTTTTGCGGGTAATAGTAATGATTCGGATTTGTTGGAGATGGAGACCGGCCCTGCTGTCCAAAACCTGACAATTGATAGCTGTGTGGTGCTTTTTGGTTCCTATTCATTATTTAACTCGGGGCATTACTTCCATCTTGGTTTGGGTACTTATCCCGAAAATGTATCGATCACCAATTCCCTACAATATAGATATAGCATTGGAGGAGTTTTCTTGCGGTCAAATTCTAATCCCGCGATTTGCAAGAACTATTTCATATCAGACTATAGAAACTACTTTGCAAGCGATGGTGTTAAAATAATGCAAGGTGAATTTGGTTACCAGATTGCGAATAACGTTTTTTTCATGGCGGGGCAAAACGGAATCCAATCGCGACTCTACAATTTATATACAACCGGAAATTTATTTGGAAACATTATCAATAACATGATTGGGTTTATCCAAAACAACTCGACAGCATACTTCAACGGTATCTTCCTGTGGAATACTGCTAAGGTTAACGTTTTGAGCAATAACGTTTACAATAAAAACGGCCTACATACCTATGGAGTGCAATTATTCAGCAACTTTGAGGAGGGGGTCAATGTATTAAATAATAGCCTTTATTGCGCATCTGGAATCAGTCGGGACTATCCCCTAGTGGTGCCCATACAAGGGTTTGGGGACAGCATTAACTCTATTGACTACAACAACTACTATTCGGATGATACAATTATTTACGCCTGGGATGGGAAGGAATACGCCAATTTAGACTCCATCCGCCAAATTCTGTATCACACCGACCAAAACCACAACTCCATCTCCGTCCCTCCCGGCTTCTTCTCCCCCACCAACCTGCACACCAACTCCCCCGATCTGGATAGTGCGGCTTTCCCCATACCCTCCATTGTAAGCACCGATATTGATGGCGAACAGCGGCATGGCGGTTTCCCCGATATTGGGGCAGATGAATACACTTATGACCCCAACAACCCCTACTGCAGCAGCTATGGTTTCACCACCCGTTTGCGCCATATAGAGCAAGTTTGTGTCGGCTCCGGCTGCTATACTTCAGGCGATGATGGCGGTTATGGAGATTACACCCACATTTCAGGAAAATTCAACAGGGGCGGCACCTACCCCATAACCCTCACACCAGATGGAGGCGGCAACATACCCTGGCCCATGGTTTGGCGTGTCTGGATAGACCTGAACCACGATGGCGATTTCAAAGATTCTTTAGAACTGGTGTTTAGCGATATGAGTAAAGACCTGAACCCAGCCACCGGCAGCATTACCATACCGGCAAACGCGGCTACGGGGCCTACCCGCCTGCGCATACAAATGGGCGATTCGCTTTATAATGAATGTGACATTATTGCTTTGGGCGAAACCGAAGATTACAGTGTTATACTTTCTGATCCTTATTGCAACACAGGTGCGCAATCGACCGCCTCTACATGGATCGAGCAAATATGTGTAAATGCCGTGTGTATCGCTTCAGGGAACAATGGCGGTTATCGGTTAGTGAACACAGCACAAAACCTTAATGCTGGAAATACCTTTTCCATTTCTCTAACGCCCGGTTTTTCACTCTCTCCATTTCCAGTCTATTGGAAAGTGTTTCTGGACGGTAACCACGATGGCGATTATTATGAAACATCAGAATTGTTGTTCAGTTCAGGAGCATCAAACTCTATTGTTACCGGAATCTTTACGATCCCGCCCGATGCACTCAATGGCCGTACTCGATTGCGATTCGAAATGAGTGGTGACAGTATTAATACACCCTGCAATCCTATATCACATGGGGAGGTTGAAGTTTTTCAGATCGGGATAGTTGGAGGGCAAAGCTTGAAATTGGCTATAGGTGAAAACAACGAAGATTTCTCCCAACCGCCCCCTACAACTGGATTTTCCAGGGTTGCCATTTGGCCTAATCCTGCCAGCAGTCACCTATTCATAGATGTTGGCGATTTGTCTGTTGCACAAGTCAGGGTGTTGGATTTCTTAGGAGGCGAAATGTTTTCCGAGGCTGTCAGTACCCGTTCAAATAACCCTATTCGCTTGAATACAACCGATTGGCCCTCGGGAATGTATGTTGTGGAAGTAGTTGGCTCGTCTGGCAAAGTTTGGCAAGAGAAGATAATTGTGCAATGATCCATTCAGCCCGCTGGTCTTCACCCCCTCCCCTAATTCGTATCTTTGCGCTCAAATCAAAGCGCAGTAAAATTGAAAGAAACTACTGTTTATCAGCCCGTTAATAAAGTCAGAATTGTTACGGCTGCTTCTTTGTTCGATGGCCATGATGCGGCCATCAACATTATGCGCAGAATCTTGCAGGCATCGGGTGCTGAGGTGATTCACCTGGGGCACAACCGATCGGTGAAAGATATTGTTGATTGCGCCATACAGGAAGATGCACAGGCTATTGCTCTTACTTCTTACCAGGGTGGTCATACCGAATACTTGAAGTATATGTACGACCTCTTGCAGGAAAGAAACTCAGGCCACATCAAAATTTTTGCTGGCGGTGGAGGTGTAATACTGCCAGATGAAATCTCGGAATTGCACGATTATGGGGTAACCCGTATTTATTCACCCGATGATGGCCGTGAATTAGGCCTGCAGGGTATGATCAACGATTTATTGCAGCAAAGCGATTTCCCGGTTGGCAAACAAGTGAACGGTGAATTGGCCAAACTGGAAGCCATGAATCACCAGGCTGTCGCACGAGCTATATCATTTGCTGAAAACTTTGAAGGAGATACTTCTGCCACGTTGGGTGAGGTGAAACAAAAAGCAGAGAATTCCACCATTCCGATTCTTGGAATTACAGGAACAGGTGGGGCCGGAAAATCCTCGCTGGTAGATGAACTCATCAGAAGGTTTGTGGCCGATCAGCAGGACAAAACTATTGCCATTGTTTCAGTTGATCCGTCAAAACGAAAATCGGGCGGAGCTCTTTTGGGCGACCGAATTCGAATGAATGCCCTGGATAGTTCACGGGTTTTTATGCGCTCCATGGCAACGCGCCAGAGTAACCTGGCCTTGTCGAAACATGTGAATGATACGCTCGATATTTTAAAGGCTTCCCGTTTTGATCTCATTATTCTGGAAACTTCCGGAATTGGCCAAAGTGATACGGAGATTGTGGACCATTCGGATGTATCGATGTATGTGATGACCCCTGAATTTGGGGCTGCTAGTCAATTGGAAAAGATCGACATGCTCGATTTTGCGGACATAGTGGCTGTCAATAAATTTGACAAACGCGGAGCGCAGGATGCTTTGCGCGATGTGAAAAAGCAGTTTAAACGCAACCACCAACTTTGGGAAACCGATGATGCTGATCTGCCAGTTTTTGGCACCATCGCTTCGCAGTTCAACGATCCCGGAACCAACCGTTTGTATAAAGCGCTGATTGAATTGGTCAATCACAAAACGGAGTCGAGTTTTAAATCTGAATTGGAACTGCCCATCGGTGATTCGGAGAAGATTTACATTATACCACCCAAGCGCGTTCGGTATTTATCGGAGATTGCAGAGAACAATCGTGGCTATGATGAATGGGTGAACAACCAGGCCGAAACTGCCAATCAGCTTTTTGCTCTGGCCAAAGCCAAAGCCCTGCTGGAAGATGAAAATGCTACACAAGCCATTACGGATAAATACGGAACCATTCGTGAGCAGCTAACTCCTGAAAACAGAAAAGTGATTGACAATTGGGATGAGCGCAAAGTGGCTTATGCTGCAGAGGTTTTCACCTATAAGGTTAGAAACAAGGAAATCAAGGTGAAGACCAGCACTAAAAGCCTTTCTCAGTTGGATATTCCTAAAATCTCGTTTCCGAAATACGAGGGATGGGGTGATATCTTGAAATGGAATTTGCAGGAAAATATTCCGGGAGAATTTCCATTTACTGCTGGCGTGTTCCCGTTTAAAAGAGAAGGCGAAGACCCAACCCGAATGTTTGCCGGTGAAGGTGGACCGGAAAGAACCAACAAACGGTTTCACTATGTTTCGTTGGGTTTACTCGCTAAAAGGTTGTCAACCGCATTTGATTCCGTAACGCTTTACGGGGAAGACCCTGATTATCGCCCGGATATTTACGGAAAGATTGGGAACTCGGGTGTTTCAATCTGTTGTTTGGATGATGCCAAGAAACTCTATTCAGGTTTTGATTTGTGCAACCCGAAGACTTCTGTTTCCATGACCATCAACGGTCCGGCTGCCATTCTTTGTGGGTTTTTCATGAATGCTGCCATCGATCAGCAATGCGAAATGTACATCCAGGAAAATGGTCTGGAAGAAGAGGTAAAACAAAAGATTGAAAAGCATTTTTCCGAAAAAGGAACCACTCAACCGACCTATCAGGGCGATTTGCCGGAAGGAAACGATGGGCTCGGTCTCATGCTCCTTGGTTTAACGGGTGATCAGGTTTTACCGGCCGAGGTATATGCAGAGCTGAAAGCCAAAGCGCTGTCTTCCGTCCGTGGAACCGTGCAAGCAGATATTCTGAAAGAAGACCAGGCTCAAAACACGTGCATCTTTTCAACTGAGTTTTCGCTGCGTTTAATGGGTGATGTTCAGCAATATTTCACCGATCAACAGGTTCGAAACTTCTATTCTGTTTCCATCTCAGGATATCACATTGCGGAAGCAGGAGCCAACCCGATTTCCCAATTGGCATTTACCCTCTCGAATGGATTTACCTATGTGGAGTATTATCTCTCACGAGGCATGAATATCGATGACTTTGCTCCGAACCTTTCGTTCTTTTTCTCCAATGGAATTGATCCTGAATATGCAGTGATCGGACGTGTGGCGAGAAGAATTTGGGCGAAAGCCATGAAACTGAAATATGGAGGTAACGAGCGCTCACAAAAACTGAAATATCACATTCAAACCAGCGGTCGTTCCTTGCATGCCCAGGAAATCGACTTCAATGATATCCGAACAACGTTGCAAGCACTTTATGCTATTTATGATAATTGCAATTCGCTGCATACCAACGCTTATGATGAAGCCATTACCACTCCAACCGAGGGTTCCGTAAGAAGAGCCATGGCCATTCAAATGATCATCAATCATGAATTGGGCTTGGCCAAGAATCAGAACCCATTGCAGGGTGCGTTCATTATTGAGGAGTTAACCGATTTGGTGGAAGAAGCTGTGCTAAGCGAGTTCGACAGAATCACTGAAAGAGGCGGTGTTTTGGGTGCCATGGAAACCATGTATCAGCGCAGCAAGATCCAGGAAGAGTCGTTGTATTACGAAACGCTGAAACACACCGGGGAATATCCCATTATTGGCGTGAATACTTTCCTTTCTTCTAAAGGGTCGCCTACCATTATTCCGGAAGAAGTGATTCGAGCCACCAAAACCGAAAAGGAATACCAGATTTCAATGTTGGACGCCCTACACGAACGAAACACCGATCACTCCGACCAGCATTTGGCGGCCCTGCAAACCAAAGCGGTGCAGAATGAAAATCTTTTCGAAGAGCTGATGGAGGCCACCAAGTTTTGCTCACTAGGGCAAATCACGCACACTTTGTTTGAAGTTGGTGGGCAGTACCGAAGGAATATGTAAAGGATGTTCGAAGCCTTAATCGCCAAGATTCAATCGGAATTAGAAAAACCTCTTCCAGGTTGGGAAGCTCAATTCAAAATGGCCCCATCGGTTAGGCCAAGGGTTGAGGATGATGCACTCTGGTTAAAGAACGCGATTCCTGCCGGTGTTTTGGTTCACCTATTTCCGGTCGAAAACAAACCACACCTGGTTTTGATGGAGCGGAATAAATACCCGGGTGTGCATAGTGGCCAAATTAGTTTCCCCGGAGGAAAGCACGAAGAGTCAGATCATTCGCTTGAACACACCGCAATTCGGGAAGCCGAAGAAGAGGTAGGGATCTTGTCTGGTCATGTACAAGTGCTCCGGGAAATGACGAAACTCTACATTCCGCCAAGCAATTTTCTGGTTACTCCGATTCTTAGTTTTTCTGAATTAAAACCGAAGTTTATAAGGGAAGAAGCTGAGGTTCAACAGATCTTGGAAGTGGAATTGGACTACCTGTTTCACCATGATCAGAAAGGAGAAAAAGAAATTACAGTCCGTGAAAACGTCAGTTTTGAAACTCCGTATTACGATGTATTTGGTCATACCGTTTGGGGTGCAACCGCTATGATGTTGAGTGAATTGGAGGCTCTTGTGAACCCTTAATGTGCGTGATCGCCCAGGTATTTATGTGGGTCCTTTTCGAATGCAGTTTTACATCCTTTGGCACAAAAGCCATACGTTTTACCGCCATGCTCTGTGATGGCTGCGATCCCATCATCGCTTGCCAGTTTCATTTTACAAACAGGGTCAATGGCATCTGAAAGTTGTGAAAGTTGGTATTTTGGCGCTTCTGTTTTGGATTCACCTCCACCCGAACAAGCAGTGATTGAAAAAAGAACAGCAATAGCCAACGAGAGAAAAAATGAATGCTTCATATCGAAAATCTAAGTTTGAATCTGGCGCAAAGATAATTTTCACGACAATAAGAATTAGTTTTCGGATAAGCTAACTTGCCAAAATGAATACGTTCCGAACCGAAGTGGTTGTCCCGCAATCTTCGTTTTCAATCAACTATAAATCAGAAATTCTGTCGCTTGGATCGTGTTTTGCCCAGCACATGGGCGACCGCCTTAGTCGATTACGATTTTCTATTTGCAACAATCCATTTGGAATGGTTTATAACCCCGCTTCGTTGGCAGGCAGTCTCGATTCACTTTTGGCAAAGAGAGAGTTCACCCATCAGGAATTGTTTCAGGCAAATGGGCTTTGGCATTCTTTTTCGCACCACAGCAGCTTTTCCGATATGAATGCCGAAAAGTGTCTCTCACGGATCAACTTTACGATGGAAGAGGCAATCAGGAAACTGGAAAGTGCGGATCTTCTGATCCTCACCTTGGGAACAGCTTGGGTTTACGAAGATGCTGAAACAGGCAGCGTTGTGAACAATTGTCATAAACTACCGGCTGCTCGCTTTCGCAGGCATCGGCTTTCGGTGCATGAGGTTGTAGCAACACTTTCAGATAGAATAGAATTACTGGAAGCCCAAAACCCTGACTTGAAAGTCGTTCTAACAGTTAGTCCTATTCGCCATTGGAAGGATGGGCCGGTTGAAAATCAGTTGAGTAAATCAACCTTGTTGTTAGCCACAAGTCAGTTGGTTGGGCAATTCGATCAGGTTGAATACTTCCCCAGCTATGAAATTGTAATGGACGAATTGCGCGACTATCGTTTTTATGCCAGTGATATGACGCACTTGAATGAAACAGCATTGAGCCACATTTGGGGAAAGTTTGCAGGAGGGTATTTTTCTGATAAAACCAGGTCGGTTGTGAAAAAAGTGGAAAAAGTGGCACGTGGCCTGGAGCATAGACCTTACAATCCTGAAACACAAGAGCATAAGACTTTCTTGCGCGGATTGCTAAGTCAAATTCAGGAATTGCTCACAACACATCAGATTGATGAATTAAGAAGAGACCATGAAATGCTAGAGGAGCAGCTAAGAGATTGAAGGACTATTTGTCACAATACTCTGCAATCAATGCAGTAGCATGTTCGTAGCCCAGGGCTGAAGCTTTATATAGGTCTGCACATAATGTTTCGGCCCTTTCAAAAATTTCATATTTGCAGATAGCTCTTTGGTAGTACGCCTCTGCAAACGTGCTGTCGATATTAATGGTTGACGTATAATCCCCGATGGCTGATCTATGATCTTCTAATTCCATGTAAACATTGGCTCGGCTAAAATAGGCGTGTGGGTCGTTCGGGTTAATTTTCAGGACCAGGCTAAAGTTTTCAACTGCCTCTTTCCAGTTTTGCATTACAATGTTCACGTGCCCCATATAAAAACGTGGCCCAATGTCGTTTGGATTGGCTTCTGCTGCTTTAGTGAAATAGACGAGGGCCTCAGCATATTCTCCTTCTGCGTATTTTTCGTGTCCACGTGTGTAATCGTCTAAATGAATCACTGCACCGCTCTGAGCCGAAAGCACATAAGATGCAGTTACAAGAAAGATTAGAGGAAATATGCGTTTCATGAAATGTTGTTTGCCTCGATTGGTACGTGAAGTCATCAACTTTGTTTAAAGATACCCGTTAGTAAATTTCCATCATCACCTTGTGGCCACCTGAATTTACGATATAAATGGAGATGGACATACCGATACCCACCTTTGCACCCCTTTTATGCCCGATCACCGTGCATACATACATGGGCGAACCATTCATATCATCGTAATCGATCTGCCATATAAAATCTGATTCCGCAGTCCAACTGATCACTGCCGTCAAAAGTCCATAGTAGGGCCTTTCAGGGTTAGATGCATAGGTGCCTAACACCGCCTCAAATCTGCCGTCAGTTGTAATGAATTGGTGTTCGAATCTCGGAAGATCCACTTTGGCAGTCCATCCTTCCTTTCCCGATATCAAACTTTTCATTGAAGTTCCTCGTAAGGTCGAGTATTTGTTCTGACGATTGTTTACGAGCGTGGTTAGTTGTATCCCAATTTTTTCAAAAGGAATACCACCCTCCTTTTCATAATAGTCAATGTGCAAGCGCTCATCAACCCAACTGCCAAAAGCATTCACCAATCCTTCATCGTTATATTCAATTCCAAATCCATTCTTCAATCCATCTTCAAACTGACCGCTGTAGAAATAGCCATCGCTCCAGAAATACACGCCAAGCCCGGACTCCAGATCGTCAGCATACTGGCCTTCATAACTGTCGCCATCTTGTGTTGTCATTTTCCCATAACCGCTCATAAGCCCGTTTTTCCATGTACCTTCATATTTGTCACCGGTTGAAAAAACATATACTCCATAACCGTTGTGGCAGTTGCCTTGTCTGCAACCAGACTGCGAAAAGCCCGCTTGGTTAAGAAAGCCTAAAATGAAAACCTGGATAAACAGCTTTACTGGTGGGGGCGTTTTAAATAGCATGAAATTTCCGGACGTTAATGCGTTTGGTTGTTCGGTGGATAGCAACTTCCTTGCCAGTAGCGGTGAGGTTCAACCATCTCAACCAAAAATAAAGATTATACCCCTATTCTTCCTACTTTCGTTTTTGTTGAAATCCGTTCACATCCTTCACTTCAGCATTGGCTAACTTAAAACCCTAGCACAACAAACCGCCATTTATGGCCTCAGCAGCATAGTCGGCCGATTACTAAATTATCTGCTTGTGCCGATGTATACCCGCGTTTTTCTCCGGGAAGAATTTGGCGTTGTTACCGAAGTGTATGCCTATGTGGCATTTCTCATAGTAATTTTTATGTACGGCATGGAAACCACTTTATTCCGGTTTTCTGAAAAACGCGATGAATTGAAAGGCAATGGAGCTGATATTGCATTTTCAACAGTTTCGATATCTGTTATTGTAAGCTCTTTGTTGTTAGGCGCATTTTTGCTTTTGGGAGATAATTTTTTTGCTGAATTGCTCAGGTACCCCGACCATCCTGAATACATACAGTGGTTTACAGCTATCCTTTTCTGCGATGCCATCAGTTCTATTGCGTTTGCCCGATTACGTTTACAGGACAGGGCAATCAAATTCGCAACGCTAAAACTTGTCAATATTGGTGTCAACATTGGCCTAAATCTGTTCTTGATTGTTGCCTGCCCCTACCTGGTTAAGTCAGCAGGCGATTCCTTTTTACACCAGTTTGCCGCCACCGTTTGGTCAGCCGAAATTGGTGTAGGCTACATCTTCATTTCAAACCTGATGGCCAGTGTGGCAACATTGGCACTCATTTTTCCGGAGTTCTTTAAAGTAAAGTGGGTCTTCAAAACTGCCCTCTGGAAAGACATGATGCGCTACACTTGGCCACTGGCAATTGCTGCACTCGCATATGTGGTAAATGAAAACCTTGATAAAACCCTGCTGAAGTTTTTATTGCCAGGTAGCACAGATGAGAATCTGGCCCAGCTTGGCGTTTATGGCGCCTGCTACAAGTTGTCTATTATGATGACGCTTTTTGTGCAGGCGTTTCGTTATGCCGTTGAACCATTTTTCTTCAAAGAATTTAAAACTGAAGGGGCAGAGCAATCCTACGCAAAAGTTATGACAGTTTTTGTGGCTTTCGGTTGCTTGATCTTTACCGGAATCATGGTTTTTCTCGACCTGGTAAAATATTTCATCGGGCCTGAGTTTCATGAAGGTCTGGCAATTGTTCCTATTCTCCTTTTGGCCAATTTGCTGTTAGGAGTTTATTTCAACTTATCAGCCTGGTATAAACTCACAGATAAAACCATTTACGGGGCTTATTTCAGCATTGCCGGGGCGTTTGTAACTGTTATACTCAACATAAGCCTCATACCGGTTTTGGGCTATTTAGGATCTGCCTGGGCTACGCTATGTTGTTATCTAGTGATGTGTGGTCTTTCGTACACAGCAGGAAGAAAACATTACTTCATTCCTTATGAATTTCGAAAACTTACAATACTACTAACAGTTGCTCTTGCATTGTGGTTTGGATTTGAATTGATTTCGAAATCTACAGGTCTCTCAGAATCGTATTGGCAATTTGTGTTGAGTAGCTTGGTTATAATTACACAAGCGGGAATTTCGTGGAAAGTAATTGGACTTCCGTCACTCAAATAGAAAAACTGGAATATGGAAATTGAAATCATAAACCACTCAAACAATCCGCTACCCATCCATAAAACAGTAGGAGCTGCCGGGTTAGATCTTCAGGCTTTTTTGGAAAACCCGGTGACCCTCGTTCCGCTTCAGCGTGAACTGATTCCAACCGGTTTATTCGTTGCAATTCCCAAAGGATATGAAGCCCAAATTCGCCCAAGAAGTGGCATGGCTTTTAAACACGGCATCACGCTACCAAATTCGCCAGCGACCATTGATAGTGATTATCGTGGTGAGTTGAAAATTCCAGTCATCAACCTTTCCAACGAATCTTTTGTTATCAACAGCGGAGACCGGATTGCACAAATGGTAGTTGCTCGGCACGAAACCGTTGAATGGAAAGCTGTAGAACAACTTCACGAAACCCAAAGAGGTATGGGTGGGTTTGGCCACACCGGCAAATAACAACAAACCTTAAAAAAGGTTAAAATGTACTACAACTGGAATTATTCAGTTAAATAGTGGATTCATAATTAACCATTGCCGACATTGGCTGATGGCTAATTGTTATAACTTTGCGGCTTCCCTTTCCCCTATTGAGCAGCATATTTATATAGACCTAACATGCAAAGAAATTTTACAGAAAAGTTTCTGCCCTTCGCTCTTCTTTCACTGGTTCTTTTTGGTTCGTGTAGTCAAACCAAGGAGTTGACCACCGATGTTTCGAAAGGCCAAGAAACAGAAAGTGGAACGGTTCATCGGGCAGATCAGAATGTACTCAAAAGCGAAGGAAAACTAATTGAAGCGGCTTCCGCTGCAGTGGTTGACGATTTTGAGGAAGCGGTGAAATTGTACAAAGAGGCGATTAAAGTCGATTCGAAAAACGATGCCGCAAGCTATGAGTTGGCAAGAATTTACTTCGAAAACCAGCTTTTTGAACTATCCAAAGAGTACATCAGCAATGCCATTGATCTTGACCCGAAAAACAAATGGTACCTGGGGCTGTACGCTGAAATCCTCACTCGAATGGACGATTACAAGGAGGCAGTTAAGGTTTACGAGCTTCTGATAGAGAAATTTCCGGGTGAAATGAGCTACTACTTCGACCTGGCATTCATGTATATAAAACTCGACAAATCGGAAGACGCGATAAAAGTTTACGACAAATACGAAAACAATTTTGGCCTGGATGAGAGCATTGTTCGACAAAAACAAAGACTTTACCTCAAAGAGGGTAACATTGACAAAGCAGCTGAAGAGGTGCAAAGGCTGATCGACAGAAACCCAAAGGAAATAAAGTATCGTGGCATGTTGGCTGAGATTTATGAAGCCAATGATATGAATGATAAAGCCATGGAGATTTATCATGAAATGCTTGAATTGGATCCGGGTAGTCCGTACCCCATGTTGGCGTTGGCTGATTTGTACAACAAAAAAGGTGATCAGGATAAATACTTGGAATATCTGAAAAAAGCCTTCGGTCATGATAAACTAAGTGCTGACGACAAAGTGAGAATGCTCTTTCCGTATTTGAATTGGGTAGAAGGAGATGAAGAAAAGCGGGCAGAAGCTTTTGAGTTAGCTGAAATTTTTATCGCCACACATCCTAACGATGCAAAAGCGTTTGCCCTCTATGGAGATTTGCTGTATCGCGCAACGGAAGATGAAAAAGCTCTGGAGCAATATCAAAATTCCATTGAATTGGATGAAAGCATCTTCAGTGTTTGGCAACAGACTTTTTATATACAGGCAGGCCTTCAGCACTATGAAGATTTACTTCAAAACTGCAAGGATGCGCTGGAGCTTTTTCCGAATCAACCGTTGATTTACTTTTTCCAGGGCGTTTCAAACAACCAATTGAAACGTTTTGATGAAGCGGTGGCCATCCTGAATATTGGCGTACACATGGTGGTTGACAATAAGCCACTATTAGCCCAGATGTATGCCAACCTTGGTGACGCTTATCATAGTTTGGAAGAACACATGATGTCTGACTCAAGCTATGAGCAGTCGCTGAGAAATGACCCTGACAACGCCTTTGTGTTGAATAACTACAGCTACTACCTTTCCGTGAGAAATGAAAATCTTCCTCGTGCGTTGGAAATGTCGAAACGCTCTAATGAGTTGGTGGAAGCCAATTCAGCCTTCTTGGATACCTACGCCTGGATTATGTATCGAATGGGCGACTACGAAGAATCCAAAACCTACATGGAAAAAGCGCTGAAGGCCGGAGGAAATGAAAGACCAGTCATCCTGGAGCATTATGGTGATGTTTTGTTTCAACTTGGTGATTTAAACGGGGCTGTTGAATACTGGAATAAAGCGCGTGATAAAGGACTGGTTTCTGATAATATCGACCGAAAAATTGCCGACAGGAAATTATACGATTAGCTTGATCGTTTTATCATCAAGTACTGGCACAACGATACCCTCAACTATTGATAAAAAGGAATTGTGCTATTGAGTCAATCTTCGAAATTTGGAAAACTAACTTTTGCGTTGGTGATCAGCGCCACGCTAATGCTAGGCACCTCCTGCAAGTCAACAAAAAGCACAACAACTTCAGTTAAAAAAGTTTCTCCCGAGAAATTGGTGGAGGCACTTGAACGAAACACCTACCCGGTCGAGTGGTTTTCAGGGAAAGCTAAAATCAAATATGCCGATGACAAACAGTCACAGAATTTCACGGCAAACATCCGGTTTCGGCACGACAGCCTTTCCTGGACTTCGTGTACTGGACCTCTGGGTGTTGAAGCTGTAAGAGTCTTGGCCAGTCCGGATTCTGTGAAAATTCTGGACAAGTTGAAGAAACATTACTACGCCAAAAGCTTCCATTTCATTGCTGAGTATCTCCCCTTTCCGTTTCAATTGGTTTCACTCGAAAACATCATTTTGGGCCAACCCTTGATACAGCCCGAAGGCAAGATGCGATCTGTAGTCGATGGCGATCAACATCTCTTAATCATGGAGGAAAAGATGGTGCGGACCTGGATATGGTTAAACCCAATCACTTTCAACATTACCCGGTTGAAAATGGAAGACCGAAAAACGCAAAATCAACTCAATATTACATTTGAAGATTACGAGGAAATTGAGGGGAAAACCTTTTCGAACAAACGGCAAATACTATTTATTGGTGAACACAACGTTAGAATGGATCTGGAATTCAATCGGGTTAAATTCAATCAACCTTCAGGATTTCCATTTGGAATTAGTGCCAAGTATGAACGCAAACAGTAACAGTTGAAGAGCTTTCGGAACATAGCAATTGTTGTTTTGGTGGCCATTGGCTTTATGGCTTTTTTGATACCAAAGGACGATGATCGTAGCCAACTTGAAAGAGAACGGCAAAAGTTGCTCAACCAGATAGAAACTTCGAATGAGTTGCTTTCTCAAACCAAAAAGAACAAGTCGAAATCCGTTAACCATTTACGTGCGCTTCAAAATAAGATTGAAAAACGCAATGCCTTGATTGCCAACCTAGGCAGTGAAGCGAGCATGATAGAAGCGGACATTCAGCAAAAGAATGAATTGATTGCATCACTTGAAAACGACCTGACCAGGCTTCGGGATAATTATTCGGCCATGGTACGTGCTGCTTACAAACATCAAATCGGTTTTAGTGAATGGATGTTCATTTTTTCAGCAGATGATTTTAACAAAGCCTTCAAGAGAATGCGATACCTTCGGGAATATGCACATTACCGGAAACAGCAAGCCGAATTGATCGGAAAAACCAAAACCTCCTTTGAAGCCCGATTAATTGAATTGGAATTGGACAAGAGCACCAAACAGAAACTTCAATTGCAATATGCTGGGCAGATATCCGAATTGAAAGATGAGAAAACGGAGGAAAACAGGTTAGTCTCAGGTTTGAAATCGAAAGAAAGCAAGATCAAAAGAGAAATTGCCGCCAAGCGTAAAAATGCAGACAAACTCCAAAAAGAAATCGAGGACATTATCAGGCGCGAAATTGAACTGGCAAGGTTGAAGGCCAAGGATAAATCTGGTTCATCATTGGCTATAACTCCCGAAGCAGCAAAACTTTCAGCAGGTTTTTCAAGCAATAAAGGCAAATTGCCATGGCCTGTGGAGAAGGGAATCATTATCTCCAGTTTCGGTGAACATCCCCATCCCGTGCTTAGTGGCGTGAAAACCAAGAACAACGGAGTGGACATAAAAACTGAAACCAACGCAACGGTGCGTTCAGTTTTTGATGGGGCTGTAGTGAGCGTAATGTACAATCCCGGATTTCAAACCGCAGTTTTGGTAAAACATGGCGACTTTTTTTCGCTCTACTCCAACCTTAAAGAGGCTTTTGTGACCAAGGGCGACAAAGTAACTACTAAACAAACCCTTGGCCTGGCTTATACCGAAAAAGGCGATAACAGCACAGAAGTTCATCTCGAAATCTGGAAGAGTACCAGCCAACTCAATCCTGCATTGTGGATTTATAGGTAGGAAACCGTAACTTTGAAGGCGATTTATAATCAATCACTAAAGACTAGATCATGACGAATTTATTCTTGTTTATGCCAGGCGGCTGGGAGATCATTCTCATCATCTTTGCCGTATTACTCCTTTTTGGAGGACGAAAAATTCCGGAACTGATGCGCGGAATAGGCAAAGGCATCAGGGAATTCAATGCGGCAAAAAGCACATTGAAATCAGAGTTGGAAGACGGAATGAAAGATTCTGACGAAACTACCACTGCTAAGAATTAAAGACCAAATCAATTAATAACAACCGCATGATTGCTGGATAATCGCCAGCGGTGATGCGGTTTTTCATTTCAATACCTTGACCTCAAGAAGCTCCAAATCAACTGTTGATCAAAATACCTGTACCAAGAGGGTATCCGAGTTATTGGATCGTATTATAGAGAAGGACGATCTCAATGCATTCATCGAAGTATATGGGGATGAAGCTTTGAGCAGAGCAAGCGAGATTGATAAAGGAACAAGAGGAGGAAAACTTTCAGGACTGGCTATAGGCCTGAAAGACAATATTTGCTACAAGAATCATGTAACATCTGCTGCCTCATGCATGCTTAACAACTTTGAATCAGCGATTTCAGCAACTGCAGTTGAGCGGGTGGAAGGTGAAGGTGCCATTATTATAGGACGACTAAATTGTGACGAATTTGCCATGGGTTCCAGCAATGAAAATTCGATTTATGGCTCGGCTAAAAACGCTGTCGATTCTTCCAGGGTTGCTGGGGGGTCTTCCGGAGGCTGTGCTGTAGCTGTTGCGGCTGACTTATGTGAAGTAGCCATTGGGTCAGACACAGGCGGCTCAGTTAGACAACCCGCTGCTTTCAATGGCGTGATTGGATTTAAGCCAACCTATGGCCGAATTTCCAGAAACGGGTTGATTGCCTATGCTTCTTCTCTCGACCAGATCGGTATAATTGGAAAAGACCTATCCCAAATTTCAGAGGTCTTTAATGTAGTGAAAGGGGAGGATGAATTGGATAGCACTACTGTTGCTGCAGATTCGGATGAAACTTCCCTTCCTGAAAAATTCTCTATTGCATTTTCTCCTGAAACAATTGAACACCCAGCGCTCAATCCAGTTATAAAGGCAGCGATCAATTCTTCATTGCAGGAATTGAAAGTGTCCGGGCAGACTGTTAATCCCATCAGATTCGAATACCTCGATTACCTGGTTTCAACCTATTACATCATTGCGATGGCGGAAGCTTCATCAAACCTGTCTCGATATGATGGAATGCATTATGGCCATAGGTCGAAGAATGGCAGCAGCCTTCAGGAGGTTTACACAAAGTCACGATCTGAAGGATTTGGCGATGAAGTGAAACGAAGGATCATGATGGGAACATTCGTTTTGAGCGAAGGATACTACGATGATTATTACCAGAAAGCACTGAAGGTTCGGGATTTGGTTTGTCAGGAGTCGGTCAAGATTTTCGAAGAATTCGACTTTATCATAACCCCAACCACTCCGGATGTAGCATTTAAACTTGAAGAGAAAAGGGATGATCCCGTGGAATTGTACCTGGAGGATATTTATACCGTTTACGCTAACCTTGCGGGTTTGCCGGCTATTTCGCTTCCATTGGGCAAGGACGAAAATGAACTGCCTTTTGGCATTCAGATTATGGCGGCAAAAAACGCAGACGAAAAATTGCTCCAGTTTTCAACATACTTTTTGCAGAAACTTGGGCGTTCAACCATTGCATGACTTTCTATATTAGTCAAATGAAATCAAAGATCTATTTAACCGCTTTTCTTCCATTGTTCTGGGCAAACCTTGCATTAGCTAATAATGAAGAGGTCCCAGATTCCTCAGCAAATCAAAATCAACCGGCCGAGATAATTGAAATTGCTTCCTACCTCGATAGCCTGAGTGCAAAACTGTTTCAGCCAGACCCATACGATTCGAACTATGTAAATCCTTTAGGTTTTAAAAAGGGTGAAATTCCTGTGTATTCCGACTCGGTTTATGCAGAACGCATTGGAAAGATTCCATCCATCATGCCCCTGACTTACAATGACTACGTCCGAAATTTCGTGCGATTGTATGTTGTGGACAGGCGGCCGCAGGTGGAGAAAATGTTGGGGATGCAAGCCTTGTATTTTCCAATGATCGAAGAAAAACTGGATGCACGGGGATTGCCGATTGAATTAAAATACCTGGCCATAATTGAAAGCGCATTGAATCCGAATGCTCGTTCAAAGGCAGGTGCCACGGGTCTTTGGCAAATTATGTACTCAACTGCCAAGTTGTTGGGGCTAAACATGAATTCTTATATCGATGAGCGAAGGGATCCGTTTTTATCAACCGATGCTGCGCTCGATTATCTTGAAGATTTGTATGCGGTTTATGATGACTGGTTTATGGTTATTGCTGCCTACAATTGTGGTCCGGGAAATGTGAATAAGGCCATCAGGCGTTCGGGCGGCCAGAGTAATTATTGGAAGTTGAGAAAGTATCTTCCTCGCGAAACCCGCGGTTACGTGCCAGCCTTTATTGCAGCTACATACGCCATGAGTTATTACGAAGAACACAATCTTCAACCTGGTCAACCGCTGTTCAATTATAGCCAGATCGACACGATACATGTGTACGAAAAAACCAGCCTTGAGAGAATCGCAAAATTTACGGAATCCGACCTGGAAGAGTTGGTTTTTTTGAATTCGGCTTTGAAGCACAAGATCATTCCAGCCACAAAAAGGGGATATGCGTTGAAGATTCCATTGAATTACCTGATGGCCTTTGAAAATCAGCGTGACAGCATTTTCGCTGAACCCAAATTGGTGGTTAAGGCAGAACCCAAAATCGTCACTCGAATTAAAACTTCAACACCTACCAGTTATTACAGCGGCAGCTCAACTACGGGAAAAACCAAATTGATTTATGAAATAAAGAATGGCGATAATCTGGGTTTTATAGCTGAGTGGTATGATTGCAAAGCGCAAGATATTCGCAATTGGAATGGTATGTATGGCAGCAATATTCGCGTGGGAATGAAGTTGAAAATTTATGTCTCGAATGCTGCTGTCACGAAATTCCAGGAAGTGAATTCCATGACGTTCGAGCAAAAACAGACCTTCGACAAATCGGGAAAGTCAGGCTCAACAACGGCAACGGCTGCTCCGGTAAAGAAAGATGAAGAATGCAACTGTGTGTATCATAAAGTGAAGTCTGGTGATACGCTCTGGGACATCGCTAAATTGTATCCCGGAGTAACGATCGAAAAACTGAAGAAATCCAACAACATCACCAACAGTTACAAGCTCAAACCAGGTATGATCCTGAAGGTTGAAATCTGATTCTTGAATGAAATTTACGCTTCACAAAACCTGGTTTCTTTTTTTTACCGTTGTCGGTTTTCTTCTTTTGGGAGGATGTGAAGAGTCTTCAGAAACTACTACTTCTGCAGCATTGTTGCCCAATTCATTGGGTGAACATGATGAAGTTTTGGTGATCATGAGCGAAACTTTGTGGAAAGGAGAAACGGGTAAAAACCTAAGATCACGGCTTACTCAGGCTTATGATGTTTTACCCCAGGATGAACCCACCTTCAAGGTAAGCCATATCACCTTCAACAACTTTATAAAACTTCACAAAAAGTATCGCAACATACTGATTGCAGGAGATTTAAGCGATGGGTCTGATCAATCTAAATTCACGATTGGTCAATGTGGGGAAGGAGTGGTGAATGATAATGCCAAGGCCTACCACATTTCCAAAAAGGTGTTTGCAAAACCTCAAACTATCATTCATCTGTTGGCGAACGATCGTCAGGAATTGGACCAGTTAATCGATACCAAACTGGATAAAGTGGTTGAAGTATTGCTTGGTAGCGAACTTCAGAAATACCACACTTCAGCGTTTTTTGGAGGAAAGAATGCTGAAATCACCAAAAGGATAAAACAGAAATTCAGCATTGAACTTCCTATTCCTTCTGATTGGGTGGTCGCAAAAGATGAGCATGAATTTCTTTGGTTAAGAAAAGAAACGCACGAAGTCAGCCATAGCCTCTTAATAACCGTTAAACCTCAAAATAAGGCATTCGAAAACGAAGGAATTAATGTGCGAAATGAAGTTGGCAAACGCTTCATTGAAACCGAAATTGAAGGCGCGTACATCGCCACTGATACTGTTCTACCGATCATTTCTAAATTCGTTTCACTTGGTGGCCACGAGACCTATGAAAACCGTGGTTTGTGGGGTGCAGTAGGTGATCACATGGGTGGCCCGTTTGTCCATTACTACATCAACGATGAAGAAAATGGGCGAATCATTTTTATCGAAGGTTTCGTCTATGCTCCCGGAACCACCAAGAAAAAAGCCATTCGGCAAATTGAGGCCATTATTGCCGGGGTGAAGCCATGAATTCCACTCGTTTGACTTTCTTACTTTGGTTGTTATGAATTCCGAATCCCCCGTTGCCTGCAACCTTGAGGCATTCTCAGAGCAGGAAAGCCAACGTTACGAGCAACTCTTCGCACAAATCAAGAAATCTATGTTGATGTTGGAGGAAAGTGAAAACGGATATCGACTGCATCTTCCCTATACCCCCAAAGCCTGGATGGATGTGGCCAAGTGGATTACCCTTGAAAACATGTGTTGCCCATTTTTTAGATTTGCCCAACAATTTGTTACGGAAGATAAAGTGATCATTCTGCACATATCCGGGCCAGAGGGGACTAAAGCGATTTTAAAAGAAGAGTTAAGGAAGGGGGGCTGCTGTTGAGCGTTAAATTATCTTTCAAGACCTATCTTCGCGGCTCAATAAAACGATATGAACAGAATAATTCAAATCACGGTTTTGTGTTTTTTAGCCTGGTTGAGTGCAGCTCCGGGTTGTAAGGATAAAAAAGGAAAAACGAAGGCAAACCCGGAAGATGCGGTATCCGTATTTTTTACCCATCTGAACGCCAGAGAATTTGAGAAAGCAAAAGAAATAGGTACGAACAATACCCGTGAGTATATCGATATGATTGAAAGTTATGTGATGCTCGGTGGAAACGCTACCCCCATTCCTTTCCAAAACGTGACTTGTGATGTGAAAGGAGAAACAGCAGTTTGTGTTTATTGTTGCAACCATCAGAAGGAAAGAGAAACTGTTTCACTTGTGATGGATAAGGGGAAATGGCAGGTTGATTTGACCAAAGATGAAGCCAGTGCGTTTAACCTAAATAAAGATGCGATCGGAAATGGTCAAATTCCTGAAGAAACCAAAGAAGCTGGTGGATTTGAATGATTTGGCGATTCGCTAAAAACTCTTTGTACAGGTTAGTAATTCCTGTTTTCTTATTGTCATTTGCATGTTTTGGTTGTTTTGATGAAAGTTCTTCATCCACTTCTCTGCCCCCCCCCGAAAGTGCAAAACTTACCCAAAGCGAAGTATCTCAGTTAAAGGCGGGTGACATCATTTGTCGCAAAGGTTTTGGTCTGGTTTCCGACCTCATTGCAGGATTTGCTTCAGATGGCAGTTCAATTTCTCATTGCGGCATTTTGGTTGTGCAAAGTGGCGAACTCAGGGTGCTTCAAAGTTTGTCGCCATCTTTTTCAGATAAAGATGGTGTACACCTTTCCTCTCTTACCACTTTTATTGGTTTGTCGCGAAAAGGCAGTGTGAAAGTCTTCAGACTAAACCAACCCGAAGAATTATTAGGAAAGTTGATGGCGGCCTCAGATTCAATTTCAAACGTGAAAATTCCTTTTGACCAGGATTTTGATTTGTCCAACACCAGTGAAATGTATTGCACAGAATTGATTCAATATTTGTTTCAACAGGCAGAAATTGAAATCCAGCTGGAATACCGAATGTTTGAAGAGCGGCCGGTACTGACCTTTCATTCTTTCACCGATGGAGATGAATTTGAGCAGGCTTGTTGCGAATAGGTTGTCCCCGATCATTTGATGGATTTCATCAGCTTTTCTTTCAGAATTTGGAACGAGTGCGTTGCCCCGGGAGTCAAGTCCGTGATGTATTCATTTTCCAAAAGGAATTCAATTTCGTTGATCAATTCAGGGTATTTCTTGATGGTTTTCGTGATCAATCTGAATGCCACAATGCGCACTGAAGGGGTTCTGTGAACCTGTTCACAGATACCGAGGCAGGTATCAAACAACTTTCCTTCGTGTTCTTCGTCACACTCCATTTTCTCCATGATCTTCATCAACTCTCGCTGATAACCATCTTCTTTGTCCCTGATCTGATCTATGTAAGTTGCCAAATGAGGTTGCAATCTGGGATCATTTTTTGCGATGCAATGCCCCACAATCCAGGTTGCACGCCACGCCTGGGGTTGTTGATTGCTTAAAGAAATCTGCACGGTGGGTTCAAAGAAAGATGGATTGTTGCTGATCAACTCGATCAATCCTTCCTTGTCGAATCTACAGGTAAAGGTTTCCTGGAGAAACTCGAGCGGGCGTTCACCCGAAAATTGAGGAGCAGGTTTCACTTTTCGTTCGGGTTTTCTGTGTACCAATCGGGATTATACTTCACAAAAGCACTGATCCACGCACTTCGAGAAAGGTGTAGCATGAATGGCCCGCCCACAACAATAATCACTGCAACCAGCAAAATGCAATGCACCTCATTGAATTGTTCGGTGGTTAAAATGTAGGTCAGCACAGCAAAGGCAACTACAAAAATGTTAAGCAGGTAGCTCATAAACATAGCGCCAAGGTAAAAACCCGGCTCCAATTCGTATTGTTGGCAGCAGTTTGGGCAATGTTCAGGCATATCACCAATTTTCTTGAGGTTGTATGCCGAGCTTTCAAACAGGTCACCTTCCTGGCATCTTGGGCATTTCAGCGCAAAAACACCATAGAGTTTCCATCCTTTGCCAAACATTTCAGTCTTTCTTTCTGCAGATAAAAAATAATTCCCGACCCGCTCTTTTCTCAATCGAGTTGTGCGCGGTTTCCATGGTTTCAATCTCAAAATGGGTTGAAAACAGATCTACATATTGTTGGCGATTACCCCCAAACGGTGGGTGATCTTCATTCAACGGATCATCGAACAAAAGCCCCACCAATTTACCACCGGGCCTCAGCAGTTTGTGCTGGTGTTCAACATACTGCTGCCTTAAATCCGGATGTAATGCACAGAAAAAAGTCTGCTCCAAAATTCTGTCGTATTGACCCTGGTGCTCGAAAAAATTGCCCAAATGCAATTGTTCTGCTGGAAAACCTTCAACACGTTCCTTGATGTTCTTTATTGCACCGGGTGCAATGTCCACCACGTTAGTGTTTGAGAACCCAGAATTGAAAAGATGTTCAGCCTCCCAGGCATTTCCGGCCCCGGGAATCAACACTTCAATAGATTTATCGCTCAACTGATCGATGTATTCCTTCAAGGGAGTTGATGGATAACCGATGTCCCATCCCAACTCCCCAAGCTCGTAGATTTCTTGCCAAAAATCTCTGTCTAAATTGATGTCTGCCATAAGGCCGGCAAAGGTCTGAAGTTTTATTCAATCATTACTTCATCGGCAAACACCCAGCATTTGTTGCCATTGCCTTTGTGCCATGGGGGACAATGCCCAATATTTTTACCGATTACTCGCACGAAACGCACTTTTGTAGGTTGAAAATTCATTTCAAAATCGCGAATGATAGCCCCCCACTCCTGATGATCGACTTCGTTTTTCACAATGCTCTTGCTGGTGAAATTTTCTCCATCTATTGAAGTCAGCACCTCCATCTCGTAGGGCATAAAAATCCATGAATTGATGTCTTGTAGAAAACCGGTTGTGATTTTTTGTATCGTTTCGGTTTTCCCCAAATCGATTACCACATCCATGTTTACCTTTTCGAAACCCTGCCATGCACCGGTCATAAAACTGTGGGTGCCTCTTATGTAATCGATCATGGCCATGTCGCCACCTGCAGAGTATTGCGAAGCATACTTGGTTTTCACTTCAATTTTTCTCCCAGGAGGTATTTTGTTGAATTTGGCTTGAATGGTTTTACTGGAAACTTTATTTTCTCCAATAGCAAAAGCTTTCAAAATGGTGGTTTCTGAAATAGGTATGGGCGCTGTGAAAATGGCCGAATTCACTGTAGGTTCCGATTCATCCAAAGTATAATGAATAGTGCCTTTACCATTTGGGGTTGATAACGAGAATTCCGTTTCTTCTGTAAAAACGCGATCCCCGTTGGCCACAAAAGGAACCGGTGTAATCAAGTTTTGCTCAATGCTTGAACCAGCAATATCGTTTTCTCCGTTACCCCAACTTTTGTTGGGTTCAGTACCCATTTCAAACTCCAGGATTCCTCCGGCCATGATTTCATCATGTTGAATAAACGAACGGTTCAAAGGCTGGCTATTCAGTGTTGCAGATTGGATATAAATATTTTGATCAGAAACGTTGTTTGCATTAACAACAAATTGCTTCCCATTTTCCAAATTGATAGTGGCTGATGGAAACAGAGGTGTTCCGATGATATAGTTGATATCTCCGGGACAAACTGGATAAAAGCCCATACTGCTCAGCACATACCAACTCGACATTTGCCCGCAATCCTCGTTTCCAGAAAGACCATCGGGTGCGTTTTGATATAATTCATCCAAAATTTGCCTGACACGTTGCTGAGTTTTCCAGTGTTGCCCAACGTAGTGGTATAAGTAGGCCATGTGGTGGCTTGGCTCATTGCCGTGCGCATACTGCCCAATTAGGCCGGTAATGTCCGCCTGGTCCCGCCCCGTGGTTTGTGAAGAGGCGTTGAAAATATCATCGAGGTGATTTGACAAAACTTCCTTGCCCCCCATTATTTCCATCAAGCCTTCCACATCCTGGGGAACATAAAGACTGTATTGCCAGGCATTTGCTTCTGTATAGTTGAAATTAACCTCCGAAGGATCGAATGGTGAAAACCACATTCCATTGTTTCTTGCACGCATAAATCCTGTTTCAGGATCATACAGGTTTTTGTAAAACTGGGCTCGTTCATAGAAACTTGTTGAAGAATCTTTCCAGTCAGGGATTGCCTCTGCCATTTTCGCAATACACCAATCATCATAGGCATATTCAAGTGTTTTCGAAACCGATTCCGATTCTTTTCCAGAAGGAATAAAACCAAGCTTTTTATAGTGTTCAAGGCCCAAATGATCTTGATTGGCACTTGCCATCATCGCTTCCATGGCCAAATCAACATTGAAACCGCCAATCCCTTTTAAGTGAGCATCGGCAATTACTGGAATGGCATGATACCCAATCATACAGCCGGTGTAGTTTCCTGCCAATTCCCAAATGGGAAGCTGACCACCTTGTTGATAGTGAGCCAAAAAGGTATTAATGAAATCGGTTGTTCGTTCTTGTTCAATAATCGTGTAAAGTGGGTGCGTTGCCCTGTAGGTATCCCACAATGAAAAAATGGTGTGGTGCCGATGATTTGTAGCCTGGTGAATTTTTAAATCCGTACCTCGGTATCTGCCATCCACATCCTGGAAAATGTTTGGGGCAATCATGGAATGGTAAAGTGCTGAATAGAAAATGGTTTGTTGGTCATCAGTTCCACCTTCAATTTCAATCTTTGAAAGCTGGGCTTCCCAGGCAGACCGTGCCTCACTTTTGGCTAACTCAAAGTCCCAGGCCGGGATTTCGGCTTCAAGGTTTTTCCGAGCACCTTCAACGCTGACAGCAGATATTCCAACTTTCAGTAGGAGTTGTTTTTCATTTTTCAGACCAAATTCGAAGCAAGCTTTCAAGGCATGGTGATTTGCTTCACGAATTCCGACTGAAAAGTTGCCATCAACAGCAACACCGCTGTTTGTAAAAGGCTGTGAAAATTGAGCAACAAAATAAACGTGCTGCTCTTTGGCCCAGGCATCGGATATTCTATAGCCCTCGACCTCAGTTTCGCTGACGATTCGTAATTGAGCGTCAATAACCTTGTCACGATGTTCGAGATCGAGAATTACATTTCCTTCATTTGATTCACCAAAACTGTACTGATGAAACCCACAACGCTCCGTGGCTGTAAGTTCCACACCAATGTTGTAATCGTCTAAATATGTTTTATAGAATCCCGCAGTAGCGGATTCGTTTTTCTTGGAGAACAATGAGCTGTATCCGGGTTCACCATCAGCACCATTGTTCAATAAAACTTCACCTGTTGTTGGCATAAATAGAATATCGGCATAGTCGCTTACTCCGGTTCCGCTCAGATGTGTGTGGCTGAAACCGTAAACCACCGAATCAGTGAAGTGATATCCTGAGCAACCATCCCATCCGGTAAGTCTTGTATCTGGACTCAACTGCACCATTCCAAAAGGAACGGTTGCTCCCGGAAAGGTGTGACCATGGCCTCCTGTACCTATAAAAGGATTCACCTTATCACTCAGCTTCACAGGTTGTTCCTCAGTTTTACATCCGCTTAAAAGGAAGACAGTAACAGTCAATAAGGAGGCGAAGATTGGAGTGGTTCGTTTCAAAACTCTGAGTTTTAATAGGTATCTCTCACTGTTTTAATTTGAAGCAATTGGTCGAGATGCAGCAATGGCTTATCTGAAGTGAATTCAATGACGCGTGATTCACCGGGCATCATGTCAAAGAAATTATCTGAGAAATGTCCATCATCATTTTCGAGATAGAGGTAAACACCTTTTGCCAAATGGTTAGCAGTCAATTCAATTTGCAAACCGCCTTCGGAAGGAAGGGTTCTTCTCGATATGGCTGGTAGTGGCAAATTCATGACTTTGGGTTCAATGAAGAATAGTTTCTGTTCACTTACTACTTTACCACCTTTTTTAAGTTTCACCCAAATGGCTGTTTGGCTTTTTGGAATTCCTTTCGTTAGGCTTTTGAGTTTTAAGGAATGGTAAACTTTGCTTGAATTTGGCGAAGCCTTCAATTGGTGGCTTTCCTCCTTTTTAGAACCGCCTTTAAAACTATTGACCTCAACTTCAATTGTCAGGTTCTGGGCTTCAAGGTCATCACTCACCACGGTGATATCGAGTTTCTTGCCATTCAATTTTGGGATAACCAGGTATTTCGAAAACGACCTTTTGGCTTGGTAATGAAGTGCTTTCCAGCGCCCGAAATAATCAATTCCTGACCACGAGGGTCCCGACCAGCAATCGTTTAATTGCCAGTAGAGCGAACCCATACTGTGCGGCATTCGCATTCTGTGGCTTTCAAAAGCAATTTTCAATCCTTTGGCCTGCACCAACTGGTTGAGATGAATAAACGATTCAAAATCCTTGGGCTCGCGGAACAATTCATCCATGTGAATCTTCAAAAGACGATTTCCCTTGTAGCTTTTTTGGTGAGCCTTCATTACCGCACTTTCGCGGTTCCGATCTTCTTCTTCTGAAAACGCCTTGATGGTTTTCATTTCAGGAAATGACTGGAAACCAAATTCAGCATTAAATCGCCCTACATTTTCGGCATAACCCTCAAATGGGTCTTCGCCATGCCACACGCCCCAATAGTGCATGCTGGAGTGGTTGAAGTTTTCAGGCGTTCCCCAGTTGCTTAATGGTGAAGTGGATACAAAAGGTGTCAACGGTGAATATTCCGCTACAATTTCCGGCAGCATCTTTTCGAACAAGTGCTGGTAGCCATGCCATAGGTCTATTGAATCCTGATCGTGAATGTTGTGCTGATTTTGCCATCCCCAATTATTCCAGGCCACTTCCACCTCGTTGTTTCCACACAAAAGGGCCAAAGACGCATGATTTCTCAATCGTTTCACGTTGTCGATAGCTTCTTGTTTCACGTTTTCATGAAAATGGGGATCGTTAGGATACATGCTGCATGCAAACATGAAATCCTGCCAAACGAGCAAACCCAGCTCATCACAGAAATCATAAAATTCGTTTGACTCGTAGATACCTCCGCCCCAAACTCTAATCATATTCATGTTGGCTTCCGTGGCTGCCTCCAGTAATTTGCGCTTTTGGGTAGATGAAATCCGGGTGAGTAAATGATCTTGCGGAATATAGTTAGCCCCCTTCATGAAAACAGGCACACCATTTAGTTTGAAGTAATAACTGGTGCCTGTTTTGTCTTTCTCTTGCACCAACTCAATTGTTCTTAAACCGATTCTCGTGGTTTTGGAACTAAATACTTCTTCTCCAGTAGACAAACTTGCTTCTATATTGTAGAGGTACTGCTGGCCCAAACCATTAGTCCACCATAGTTTCGGGCCGTTAATATCAAAACTGAGAGACACTTTATTCAATCCGGGATTGAGCAGAAGATTCTGCGTGAATGAAGTGTCTAACTCTGCAACTTTTATATGTAGGTTGATGGCCGATTTTTGAGTTGTTTCAATTTCGAGATTGGCTACCAATTTTGCCTTTTGTGGTGTTAGCTCAACTTGAATGACATGTAAATCTTTAATAGTCGCTTTACGCCAACCAGTTAATGAAACACTTCGCCAAATGCCAGATGTCACCAACCGTGGTCCCCAATCCCAGCCAAAATGAAATGGGGCTTTTCGTGTGAATACGCTCACTTTCTGATCAGCTGCATCGTTCCCTGCCGGTAGCTCAAACCCTCGCTTTGTATTCGCTTCAAACTTTGGGATATTCTCCTGCAAAGGCGCAGTGAACACTACTTGCAGTTTGTTTTCTCCTCGTTTCACCATTGACTTAACCGGAATTTCCCACGTTCGAAACATATTGTTCGTACGCAGAACAAGGTTGTCATTGAGAAAGATTGCTGCGTAGGTATCCAGGCCTTCAAACTGCAACTCCAGGTAGTCATGCCGAAGTAGTTCATCTGAAGCATGAAAAGACGTTTTGTATTCCCAATTCCGTTTTTCAATCCATTGAACGCTGTCTTCATTGGTTCTGTAAAATGGATCGGGAATTTTGTTCAGCCTAAGCAGATCTTCATGTACACAACCCGGCACTTGTGCCTGTAGCCATGTGGTGGTGCCTTGTTCACGGAATTGCCAGCCATCATGAAGTTCAACAACTGTCTGAGAAAAGCCCGAAAAGTGCAGACAACAAAGTAAAAGTGCAATAGCGTATTTCATAAAACTTTTGGAGGGCACTAAAAATAAAAAAGGCAACACGATCTGTGCTGCCTTTTTAGTTCGGTTGGCTGTCTTTGTTTAAGCTTCTTCCGGCAAACGTACTTCCCAATCTGCTGCAACCGGGTCAAGGTTTTTCACTTGTAGAATGGTGTTGTTGCTGTCAAAGCCAATTTCTGATGCTGCAATGACCTCTTCCCCTTCGGCATCAACTTGTATTTTCAGATTTTCGGGTTCCGCGCCTTCTTCGGCAGCGAAGTAGAACTCAAAAGTAGCGTTGGTAGCGTTGTTTCTTAAGGTGATCAAGGTTTCATTGTTGACCAATGTCAGGTCAATTTCAATTTTCAGGATTTCGTTGCCATCTACCGAACCTTGATAGAGTGAATAGGGTTGGCCGGTGGCATCGTTCAATAAGCTTTGATCAAAATAGACAGCCGCTTTGGTGGGTTGACCACAAACTCTGCTGCAATGGTAAGTGTGTTGAACATCAATTGGGTTTGTAACTCCAATTTGGCTGTATTTACGGCATCGCGCGAACCAGCCACTTCTCCCTTTTCTGCCAGTTGTGTTTGTCTTGCAAATTGATAATCGTTTTGTAAAGTTTGAAAATCGGTGATCACCGAAGGGGGAAAGTCACCTGAATGGAGGTTTAGAGCAGTAAAGAATCGCGTGATCAGGGTGTCTGCATTTTCAACCGACATTCGGGAATACTCGGTTACGCCCTGTGGGTAAAACTCCTGGTAGTTGCCCGATTGCCGGCCATAAGTATAACGTACCAAACCCTCCACATTGCTTACTTTCTTCTGAAAACTATCTATCACATCGTTCATGTCAATTGTTCGGCCTTCACGCTTGAAGTTGTTGAATATTGAGAATTGCCAAAAGGGTAATAGAAAATGAGAAGAGTAATCGTTTCATGACTTGAAGTTTATGATGGAATCACACGTTTTTTAAAGTGGTAATACTTAGTGACCACTTGGAGACAAAACGTAACCAGGGTTTTCTGAAATTAATGAATCTGGGTCGATTCTTTATTAATTCTGCGATATAAGCCAACGAACCTTACTGACTTTAGTAAAGGTTTTACCCTTTCGTTCCATTAAGATTGATGGGATGTTTAAGAAGGCCTTGGGCTGTTTACAAAGGATGACAGAACCTTTAACAAGGATGAGGAAGAATGATGGAGTAAAAGTTTTCATAGCTCTCGATTTTTATTGTGAACAATTGAATTTGATTGTAGCCGTAATAATGTTCTGACTCAAAAGTCCATTGTTCAGAGAGTGATTCATAGGACAGATTGAGTGATTTGTTGTAGAGATACTACGTTGCTTTGTTCAGTCATTTTGTGCAGATCGTATGGAAGGTGGACTTCGAAGTGGGGTTTTTCGCCCCATCTATTGTTGTTTGTTTGACTCATTAAACAATTTCATTCTTTTGTTTTGGTGGAATTCATCGATCCATGATAACAATTCAGAAAACCACCCGTATTACTGAACAGAGCTCGAAACTTGCGGGTGAATTGATTTGTTTTAATTTTGAGCCAGTTCTTTAGAAAGACAGCTTATCAAGAAAGACTGAGGGAAGGGCCCTATGACGTCTTGGCAACCTACGGGTAAAACCGGGAAGGTGCCAATTCCTGCCTCGAGTAACATCGGGGGTAGATAAGTAAACAACATTTACCTCTCTACGTATCCCTTTCCATAGTTTATTCTCAGCCTTGTTTCCAAAGACATTTTTTGGTCAAAAACTTTAATGCTATGGATTTGAAAGAAATTTTAAAAAAAAGAATTCTTGTGCTTGATGGTGCTATGGGCACAATGATTCAACGCCACAAACTAGAAGAGGAAGATTTTCGGGCAGACCGTTTCAAGGATCATCAAAGCCCTTTAAAAGGAAACAACGATCTGCTTTCCATCACACAACCCGAAATCATAAAAGACATCCACCGGGAGTATTATGCGGCAGGAGCCGACATTGCCGAAACCAATACTTTTAGCGGAACTTCCATCGCCCAGGAGGATTATGGATTGGAAGACATTGTGTACGAATTGAATTACGAATCGGCTAAAATCGCTCGCGAAGTTGCTGATGAATTCACCGCTCGCGAACCAAACAAGCCCCGTTTTGTAGCTGGCTCCATGGGTCCAACCAACAGAACTGCTTCCCTTTCCCCAGATGTAAATGATCCTGGTTTCCGAGCCGTTACATTCGATGAACTTAGGGATGCTTACACCGAACAGGCCAAAGGTTTGATTGATGGTGGTGCAGACATATTAATGGTAGAAACCGTTTTCGATACTTTAAATGCCAAAGCAGCACTATTTGGTTTGTCAGAATTATTGGAAGAACGCAACCTCGATATTTCAATCATGGTTTCGGGTACGATAACCGATGCCAGTGGTCGCACCCTTTCCGGACAAACGGCAGAGGCTTTTCTCATTTCAGTTTCGCATGTTGATTTACTCAGCGTGGGATTTAATTGCGCTCTTGGAGCCAAGCAACTTAGACCTTATTTACAGGTGCTGTCTAAAAAGTCCAACTTCCTGGTTAGCGCACACCCCAATGCCGGTTTGCCCAATGCATTTGGTGAATATGATGAAACACCAGAGCAGATGGCCGAGCAAATCAAGGATTTCCTGGATGAAGGCCTCATTAATATTATAGGTGGGTGCTGCGGCACAACGCCACCCCATATTTCGGCAATTGCCAACCTTGCTGCCAAGTATCAACCAAGACAAGTGGAAGAACCTGTTTTGGTTTAATCAAACAAACATTCAATTCTAAAAGAAGTGACAGAAACACATATTCCGAATATGCGGCTCAGCGGTCTTGAAGCCCTTACTATCCGGCCCGATTCCAACTTCGTGAACGTTGGCGAACGAACCAATGTGACCGGTTCGAAAAAATTTCTACGGCTAATCAAGGAAAATCAGTACGATGAAGCGCTCAGTGTAGCCATCGATCAGGTTCGTGGTGGTGCGCAAGTACTCGATGTCAACATGGATGAGGCCATGATTGACGGCAAAGAGGCCATGGTGAAATTCTTAAACCTTATTGCTTCAGAACCCGAAATTTCTCGGATTCCCATCATGATCGATTCTTCGAAATGGGAGATCATCGAAGCCGGCTTGAAATGCTTACAGGGAAAGGGAATCGTGAATTCCATCAGTTTAAAAGAAGGCGAAGAAAACTTCATCGCTCAGGCAAGGAAAATTAAACGATACGGAGCAGCCACCATTGTGATGGCTTTTGATGAAGATGGACAGGCCGATTCATACCAACGAAGAATCGAAATATGCGAACGTTCCTACCGCGTTCTGATCGACAAGGTCAAATTTCCAGCCCAAGACATCATTTTTGATCCGAACATATTTCCTGTTGCTACAGGAATTGAAGAACACAACAACAATGCTGTAGACTTTTTCAAGGCCACCAAGTGGATCAAAGACAACCTACCCGGGGCAAAAGTCAGCGGTGGTGTAAGCAATGTCTCATTTTCATTCAGGGGTAACAATCCGGTGCGTGAAGCCATGCATTCAGCATTTCTGTATCACGCCATTGGTGAAGGTATGGATATGGGCATAGTGAACCCTTCTATGTTGGAAGTGTATGCGGACATTCCCAAAGACCTATTGGACAGAGTTGAAGATGTTCTGCTCAACAGAAACCCGGAATCAACAGAACGCTTGTTGGAGTTCGCGGAAACCGTTAAGGGTTCCGGTAAAAAACGGGTTGAAGACCTTTCTTGGCGCGAAAATTCAGTTGGAAAAAGGCTGGAGCACGCACTCGTAAAAGGCATTGTTGATTTTATTGAGGAGGATACAGAAGAAGCAAGATCTCAATTCGATCGACCCATCCAGGTGATTGAAGGTCCGCTGATGGAAGGCATGAACGTGGTAGGCGATCTGTTTGGCTCAGGGAAAATGTTTTTGCCCCAAGTGGTGAAAAGTGCAAGGGTGATGAAAAAGGCGGTAGCCTATCTACAGCCTTTCATTGAAGAAGAAAAAGATGAAGGTTCTTCTTCCTCTGGAAAAATCCTAATGGCAACTGTAAAAGGAGATGTGCACGACATTGGAAAGAATATTGTCGGTGTTGTTCTAGGTTGTAACAACTACGAAATTGTGGATATGGGTGTGATGGTTCCGGCAGAGAAAATTCTTGCAAAAGCCATTGAAGAAAACGTGGATGCCATAGGGCTAAGCGGTTTAATCACACCTTCATTAGATGAAATGGTGCATGTGGCAAAAGAGATGGAACACGCCAATTTCAATATCCCTTTACTGATCGGTGGGGCAACCACTTCCAGGATTCACACAGCCGTTAAGATTGAACAGCACTATAAACAGGATCAAACGGTACATGTACTAGATGCAAGCAGATCGGTAACAGTGGTTGAAAGGTTACTTGGAGACAAGAAAGCTGATTTTGTAAAAAACACACAGGCCGAATACCAGGAATTAAGGGAAAGACATGAAGCTAAACAGGGCATAAAAAAGTATGTTTCATACGAACAAGCCAAAAGCAATAAACTTCAATTGGATTGGCAAAGCTACACACCAACTGCCCCGAGTTTTTTGGGCACTCGCCATTTCGAGGCAATTGATTTAGAAGTCATTTCAAAATACATCGACTGGACACCTTTCTTTACAACCTGGGAATTGAGGGGGAAATTTCCAGCAATTCTTGAAGATGAGATTGTAGGAAAACAAGCAACAGATTTGTATGCTGATGCCAAAACTATGTTGAAAAAGATCATTGAAGAGAAGTGGCTTCAGGCTAATGCGGTGGTTGGTTTCTGGCCAGCTGGTGCTGAAAATTCAGACAACATTTCAGTTTTTCATCCGGAAAGGTCAAACGAAAAAATCACAGCTTTCCACACACTTCGTCAGCAAAATCAAAAAGCTCCGGGACAACCGAATATCTCGTTGTCTGATTTTATCGCCCCAAAAGAAACTGGGGTAACGGATTACATTGGTGGATTTATCGTCACTGCTGGAAAAGGAATCGAAAAAAGGATTGAAGCCTACGAAGTTGAGCACGATGACTACAACAGCATTATGCTAAAAGCATTGGCTGATCGTTTGGCCGAAGCTCTGGCAGAACACATGCATGAACTAGTACGGAAGGAGCTTTGGGGCTACCAACCTCAGGAACATCTTGAGAATGACGATCTGATTTCAGAAAAGTACCAAGGCATACGTCCAGCTCCTGGGTATCCTGCCTGCCCGGATCACACAGAAAAACAAACCTTGTTCGATCTTCTGGATCCCGATCGAAAAACAGGAGTAACATTAACTGAAAGCTTCGCCATGTGGCCGGCTGCATCGGTAAGCGGTTTGTATTTTTCGCATCCTGATTCAAAATATTTTGGTGTGGG
>PVBE011975494.1_pt1 | contig 51031 bp, 51 predicted proteins | sample 1631181 | NCBI WGS metagenome assembly PVBE01 (sample SAMN08397723, study PRJNA350692) | Marine metagenome, whole genome shotgun sequencing project. | isolation source: water | place: Pacific Ocean | collected 2012-04
CTCAGCAGACCAGCCTTTAGCCTTCATGGCAGCAATCCATCGACCGGCGACTACGCCAACAGACTGACCTGCTGATTTCTTAGCCTGAACTGTGTTCAAGCCGTTCTTCGTCAGACTGTATTCATGAGTCCCAGCGGCGACCTTTGCATCCATCTCAGCTTTCTGCTGATCGGCGATCTGCTTGTCGGTGAACCTTAAGGTTCCGACTCCCCTCGTTCCTGCTACCAATTTGGCTCCCGAAGGGGTAGCGGTGATTTCCTTGTTGGGCTTTTCACCCAAGGATTTCTTGGCAGTCCGAGGTGTGGCAGAGCCACTAGCCATTGCATCGGTATATTGACCATGCAGTTGGCGGTAGTTGTCCCCTAAGACGGCGATCTGGCCGTCTATCACAGCTTGCTGTGTGGGGTCAATCGATGCCGCCCTGAGGTCAGATAGACCTTTGGTCTCCAGCAGGTAGCTTTTGGTCAACCCCTCTGCCTTGGCAGAGAGATTGGCATACTTGAACTGAGCCAGATCATCTGAACTAGGGTCCAGAGGTGGCACGACCAGTCCGACTGGTACTGCCGTAGGCAGACTAGCTGGTGCTGGCTGGGTTGCTGGATTCACCAGAGGTGGAATCTCTGTCGATGCAGCGACCATGTTGGCCACTACGTCTGGTGCTATTCCGAGTTGAGCAAGGGTAGATGCCAGATCGACACCTCCCTGAGTTGGTGCCTCTGGGGAGGCCGTTCCTGTTGCATTAGTAGGTGCAGTTGTTTGCATCTTCTTGTTCCTTGTATTTGTAGTTGTGTTGATGCGCAACTTTAATAGCGCATAGGGCGACTACTTTGCCGTCCTACCCCTCAAATCCGTTTCCCCATGCCGTTTGTAACCTAATAATCATTATGTAAGGGGGGTGGGGAGGGGGGAACGGGCTTTTGCCCCAGCCATCCTTTATACCCCTTTTCGGAAGTTTCCAGAAATATAGAATTGCAATAGGGGCGTGCTGAGAGGCTCCCAGTGTGCCTACAAGGCCACGCAGGCTTTGATACGTATTCTGGGTTACCTTTTACCCAATCGGGGCGTATAGGCCAAAAAAAGGGGGTGACCAACCCCATTGGCCACCCCCACGCTGATATATGACTACTCCCTTAATGAGCAGGGAGGAAATAGTGGAAATTTAGATTCATCTGTCAAGTGCCCTATCAGCTTCTTTTCTTATCTCCCTCGTCTGCTCGTTTATGAAAATCGTCAATGGCCATCTTTTTCTTGCAGGAAGCGAGCCACTCTTCATCGATTTCAGCCAAATCCTTTTTTATCTTGTCCAATTCCATATCTGCGTCTGACGGAATTTCTATGCTATGCAGGAAAGCGGGTGTGGTTGCGCCTACATAGGCACCTTCCATATTGAATCTGTAGTATTCCTCGGCCTCTTCCTCATCCATATCGTCCTCCATCAGTTGCTTTATGACCTTGGTATGGCTATATACGATGAAGGTTTCTCCAAATCTTTCGGCAACGCCTATGATGCAGTCGTTAAAGCCGTCCATCCTCTTTAGTTTCATGTCTGTAATGTCCATATAATTTTTTGAGTTGGGGGACTAAAAGCCGAATCCCATGGTTGTTGTTGTTCTTTTATTGATAAGTTCTACGTATTCTGGGTTTAATTCACACAGTATTGCCTTTCTGCCGTTCTCTATTGCCACCCTGCCTGTTGTACCACTACCGCCAAATGGGTCAAGAACTGTGTCGCCACCCTTGCTTCCTGCCATAATACAGGGTGTTATGAGGTCTTCGGGGAATGTGGCGAAGTGGGCATCCTTATATGGCTTGGTGGCTACAGTCCACACATCTCGTTTGTTTCTCCTGAAGTCGTCTGGCATATATGCGTCTCTTTCCCTACATAGATCGGGGCGAGCCTCTTCGTATGTGCCATCCCCTTTGCCTTTATTGTCTTTTTTCTTTCTTCTCTTGAAGTCATCTATGTTCTCTGGGGAGCATGCTTCCCTTATGGATTCAGCGTCATAGTAGTATTTGGGGCTTTTGCTTAACAGAAAGATGTATTCATGTGACTTCGTGCACCTGTCTGTAACGCTCTCGGGCATGGGATTGGGCTTATGCCATATGATATCCTGTCTTAAGTACCACCCATCGGCTTGTAGCGCAAATGCAACACGCCATGGTATTCCTACTAGGTCTTTGGGTTTTAAACCCTGACCACCCTTTGCGTAGATTCCCTCACGTTTATCCCCCATTCCTTGGCGCCCAGAAGAGGTGCGTGAGCAATTTCCTGCGTATGAGTCACCTATATTGAGCCAAAGTGTGCCGTCATCCCTTAGGACTCGCTTTACCTCACCAAATAATTCGACCATTGTATCGACATAGTCTTGGTAGTTCTCCTCCAGACCTATCTGGGAGTCTATTCTCTTTGCCCCACACTTCGGGCACTTGTCGTGTCCTATGATGTCCCTGTTGCCTGTACCCTTGTTACTGGCCTGCTTGGAGTCAGCAAAGTTCTTTTCATACGCAGACCTGTCTGCCAAGTGGTCACAATCTGGGTCTCCACCCTCCCATGTGGCCGTTCCGTAGTCCCTTAAGCCCCAGTATGGGGGGGAGGTCACACAGCATTGCACTGTGCCATCTTCTATCGTCTTTAGTGTTTGCCTGCAGTCACCAGTCAGTATTTCTAGCATTCCTATTCCTATGTTGGGGGTTCATATATCAGGCACGCAGAATTAGAAAATTAACTGCCGTGTCAAGCGTTGACTAAAAGTTTTTTATATACATGCTTTTCGTATGGCACAATTACCCTATCTAGTAAAAGAAAAGTGGACGAAAGACCCCTTTTCGGAAGTTAAGCATATGGGTGCATACAAACCAAGGGAGTTCATTGAGCATTACTACAAAAATTACGGCACGGGAGGATTTAATGAGGCACTGAGGCATCGCGAAGCCGCACAAAGGAAGGGTCAGGCCAGCCGTGCAGTGGAAGGCAACGAGTGGTTAGATCAGTTCCCCAGTGTCCAGCCCGACTATAACAAACCTATTGATATATTAGCTTTCTCCAACAAGGCACTTGATGAACCTTACCCTCTTATATTCGGGCCATTCAAGCCAGACCCAACATTGACGGATGAGCAAAACGATAAAATCTGGTCAGACAGGGAGCAAGTTGAAGCCATTGCCGAGTTGCAGGACAAAGAACGGAAACAGAAAAGGCTCAGTGGTCTCCAAGTCCCCGGCGCGGGGGTATTCGCGGCCGCAGGCCCTAATCGGGTCTCTGATTATGTTGGGATTTTTACTGGCGAACTAGGAGGAAATGGAATTCCAATGTCGTCACTTGATGAGGCGCTTAGGACATTTTCAGACTCAAAGGCACGGGATGTTGTAGAACACGAGGTCGGACACGCCGCTTGGGGAAATACATATAACAATGACTACGACAAAGACATTCTCGGCGGAAATGAATGGACATTTAAAGCACAGGAAATGGATCAGTGGCTTGCTGACGCCAAGCGTAAGTGGGTAAGCTCAGACAAATACAAGCATGACGGGCCGTGGAACGAGGAGGATTCAAAAGACGCCCTAAAGGAGTACCTGCAGCCAAATAGAAACGATAAAGGTTCTGAGATATATCAGGACATACAGAACTCTAATGACTTTGAGAAGAACTTTGAAAAGCTGACGCCACTGTTTCTTCAGCGCATGCAGGAAGTGGTGCAGACGGATTCGCCAGATAAAGAGGTTTATGCATAACATGTACGCGATAACGTACCACTGGGGCAAACCTTGGTTTTAGAAAAAAAAACTTAAGGTAATGAGGTTGGGGGAGATGCCCCCGCTGGTTCACTCCAGCGGAGGCTGGGGCAGGTTAAGCTGAATAATCTTCAAAAACCAGCCGTATCCCTTGGGGGAAGGAAAGTAATAAAGCAACCCCCTAAACCCCAAATCGAGTTTGTTGTTCATGGTCAGTTATGGGGAGTAAGACCCGTAGGGCAAGAACTATTTTAAAGGTTTTCAAGAACCCACCCATAGATAGCCAAGTCCTCCTCAAGTAGCATAGACAACTGCTTGCGTTTGTATGTGGGAGAAACAGGGAATGGGGTTATGTTGCATTGCACATCCCTGCCCAGCACCTTGCTTATTCCTTGGAAGGATTTAGGTAAATGCTCAACCGCGCCCACGTAATCATATCCATTGTGAAGGTGAAGCAGGCGAAATAGCTCAGGGATCATTGTGTATCCTTTCGCCGAAACAACTCCATCATCTACAAGGAATTTATCAATAAAGTCCTCCATGGACATATCCATATATTCTTTGAATATATTGATAAACGAATCTCCTCGTGGATCGCGTTGTTGGTGCTGGAATCCATGCAAATATGCCCACATCTCATATACGTGATCCACTGGCTCCTGTACAATGGTGAACCTCTTCCTGTTGTCTCCCTCCATCTTACTGGATGGAAACGGCCCAAACAGGAAATCAATCCCTCGGCTACCTTTACCTATACCATTGTCCTCTGGCGTTGAGTCACCTATGTACACCCTTTGGTCTGCATGTGTAGGTAGCGGATCATTTCCGTAGAGCATTACGTTCTCTGTGTCCTCTTCGCACACAAGGGGGTCGTGATATTCAAATGAAAACTTGGTTCCATTGGTTAGGGTTAGTTCGTAATCAGGATATGAGCGTACTGGGAATAAATGATAGATCATGGTTTTTTTATTTAAAACCGATGGAGTGTAGGTCAAGAATAATATATTGACACACAGTGAGGCTTTTGTAATCTCCATACATGAATCCACTGAAAATGTTTCCCTTCAATCTATTGTCTGACCCATGGAACCCACATAAGGCTCTACAGGAAATGACCATGATGCCGTTCATCCAGTTTCTTGCTCCGCTCATTGGTGGACTCGGAAGCGCTCTTGGTGCAGGTGCCGCAGGTCTTGGCGGTGCCCTTGGCAGTCTGGGCGGAGCCGCAGGAGGTCTATTGAGTAAATTACCTCTCCTCGGTAAGGGTGGTCTGGGTCTGGGGAAGATGCTTACTAACGTAACGGGAGCGCAGGGACTCGGTGGTCTCCTTGGGGGACCGAAAGGTATTGGTGGTCTCCTTGGGCAACTGGGATCAAAAGCAACCGCACTAGGTGGCCCAGTCGATCCAAATAGCATACTAAGCAGGGCAGGTCACGGAATCGGCGGTGCCATCGGTGATATCGGTGGTCAGGTCGGCAAAGGCGCTGAAGCTATTGGCGGTGCACCACAAAAGATGCTCGATGCATTTACACCCAATCCTGCAGACGCAGCCACAAGACCATTTGTTGATCCTACTCGCCCCACACTCGGGCCAAACCCACAGTGGGATCAAAATGGCGATGGAGCACCTGACTGGGGTGGTGTCAATAATCCACAAGCTCCAGCCGCACCAGCAGGTGGCGGAATGGGTAAAGCGGCAGAAGTCGCCGCCCCTCTTCTTATGAGCTTATATGGTCAGAACCAAGCGGCTCAACAGCAGGCGCTTGCCCAGCAACAAGCTAACGCTAATGCTATCATGAATTCCCCTAGTCAATTCTCTTAATATGTCATGCTTAACTTTCTTGGTGATCTCTTAAGCCCTGTAACGGGCGCAGTTAATTGGTTGGGTAATCGCATTGGGGGTGGGGTATCGCGAATGCCTATCATCGGCCAAGGCGGTTTGGGTCTCGGAAGGGACATCCAACGCATAGGTTCTTTACCTAGTGCTCTTTTTGGTGGAAGTGGCGGGCAAACACCCCCTTATGTAACACCCTCTGCTGGCCGACAAGCGGCAGGAGGGGGAAGTAGCACTGTCATGGATGAGGGGAAGTCTTATGCTCCTCAGGGCAAAATAATGAATAGTGGCTTTCTTGGTCAGCTAGGTGGTTTGCTTGGCAATGTTGTCAACCTTGGAGCTAAGGCAGGCAACGTACATGACGCCCTCCTCCCAGCGGAACGAGGCCAGCACGCATTTACAGCCGCACAATTCGCCAACCCCCTCTTGGGAGATGTAGGTAACCTATTTCATGGTGTTGGTGATATGTTTAGTGGCAGACAGCGACCACAGGCGGGTGCTCCAGCGCCGTCCTCGCAAGGTGGCCCGAGCAAAATCGAGGAACTCAAGAGAGAACTCAAAGCCGAAGAAGAAAAGCTAAAAATCCTAGATGACTCCAAAGGTATCCTTAAGGAACAAAGGGAATTGATCGAGGGCATTGAGGGTGGAGAAGAGTTTGAGGGTCTTGGTGATGTTGGCGATTGGACCACTAGCCCCACCGAAAAAATCGGCCCTGATACATCAATGTATGGTTCACCTGATGAGGTTTCTGATCCTTTCGGCCCACAACGACCCACACAGGATGAAATAGCTCGTGAGACCGAAGAGTTTTTGCTTGGGCGTTACCCAGAAATGCAAAACCTCGATTCAAATGAAATCGAAGTATACTCGCAAGGTGGGTTGGGAGGCACAACAGAGGCCGAGCGGGATGCCTATGAATTAGCGGAAGACCCAGTGTATAATCAGGCTACCGCCCTCGTTGATGCAGCAACCAACGGAGAGCTTACATCCGAAGAGATAGCGACTTTACCCCCAGAGGCACAAGCGCATCTTAACGAAATTCAAAGCCGAGGTAATATTCTGCAAGGCTCTGCGCAGTCGCGGCCAAACATACAGGCAGATACAGGTGGCAACCCATTTGCACCTACTACTCCTGCGCCGCCTGCTGTAGTGGGTGGTGTTGGTCCCACGACTATACCCCAATCTCGTTTAGGTTCGCCTAATGCTACAGACACATTTAATGAGCGTCCTATCCCTGAAGACACTCGCACGCTAGACGAGTTGCTGAATCTCCAGCCTGCCGATGAAGACTTTGAGCCAGCTAATCCTTTTGGTGGAAGCCCTAGCGTTGTCACGGGAGAGACCCCAGTTTCGCCTGAGGCAATAAACCCATACTACATGGATGCGGTTCCGCCTGACCCGAATGTATTTGCTCCCCAAGTTGACGAATCCCTAAGAGGCTCCGTTGACCCGCAATTAATGATGGATATCCTAAATGATCATCCATACCCAGTCCCTCAAAACCCAGTTCCACTTGAGGGATATGTGCCCGCACAGGCAGTTCCAGCAGATTATGGTCCTCCTACGGCACCAAACCCCTATGCGACTCCACCAGCAAACCCAATACTAAGCGCTGAAGCCGCGAGCGATCCCAATATGCAGGCAAACACAGTAAGCCCTGAGCTTGATTGGGTTGGCACGAGACTGTTGTCTGGTGGATCACCCGAAGAGGTTGCGATGGAGATTCAGGCAACATTCCAAGACCCACAGCAACAAGCGGTATTACTTTCCGTCCTTGAGCAAATCATGAATGAGTCTGCACCTTCTCCCGAATTTCCAATAAACATCGATGGCGTACCAGAGGCACCTATTGATTATAGCACGGGAGTTCCCCAGACACTGCCATCTGGATCAATTAATCCAGCAGGGTACTAATGTTTTCATGGCGCAGGATCAAACAATGGATTCGCGTCTTACGCATAAGTAAACCGAGTCTAAGGCAATGGCTAAAGATGCTCGTTGGGTTAATTCGCCTAATGTGCGGGCAAAAGCCGAGCAGGCAGGAATGGAATAAACGCATGAGGGCATGCTACATGTGTCCTGTATATGACCCTGTACTCAAGAGATGCGGCCCATATAGTGGCACATTGGGCTGTGGGTGCTATACGCCCTACAGCAATATGTCTGGAAAGAGGTGCTGGGGAAGAAAAGAATACGGAGAATCATTTGGCTGGTGACACATGATATTGAAACCAAGTGGATAAGCCTTGAGGAAGCGTACCCCCTTTTCTTTTCCGATGGCAGTTGGGAGCTTAACAAGATGGATGGATACACTTTTAAAAACTTCATTGAAGGTCATGAGCAATACAAGTACATTGGCACATATAAAGACAAAGAACTCTTAGGGGTAACCGCAGTCCTACAGGGAACACCCACAGAAGTACATACATACATACACCCAGAGCACCGAAGGGAAGCACCCCTCATTCACAAAAACCAATTTAAATTCATGAACGACCAAGGTAGTGAGAAATTTGTAACATATGTAGATTCAGGGAATCGTGGTGCAATTAATTACTTGGTCAATCGCCACGGGTTCCGTGTTACAGAATCCCTTGGGGAGATAAAGCGTAACGGCATTCCCCACACATCCTATAAATTAGAGAGAGGATAATATGGAGGAGTTGATCAAAAATTACGGATTGCCCACGGCCATGCTCGTAGGTTTAAGTTTTTTTACCATGGCCATCGTTAACTTCCTGAAGGCGTTAATTACCAAGGAAATCGCCGATCTTAAACATAATCAGGAGCTTCTAGCCTCGGAACTACGTGCGGTGCAAGACGATGTTGCGCGGATCGAGTTAATGTTGCGACTCGCCCATGACTACAAACACTCTGGTGGCCCAACTCCAGAGATGTCCCGCTTGGGCAAGGCAGGCACAGATGCGGAGTTAAGATAGCGTTGCGTTTTATCGTTTTACGTACACACTTTACTGATATGCCCAACGAATCGACACAATGACAAGAGAAGAATATTTAAGATTTTCCCTAGGCAGGGAGCCAGAGACCTCAAGCGGACATGCGATGCGGGAGCCTTCGCGTTATGTTAATGTGGTTGTTGATGGAGGCAAGCAAGCAACTCGCCCCATAGACGCATGGAGCCTAAAGCCATTAAGCGACACCGCCGAAGGTGCCTTACTCGACATGTATCGAGCTGCCGAATCCATGAACCCACAAACATACGCAACGGGTCGCACGGGATTTACTTCAGGTCGCCCTTCGTTTGTCGGTGATACATATGAGGGCATTAAGTATATGGTTACCCACCCATCTCAGGCTTTTCCTGCCATAATCCAAGGCATGTCCCCAAATACGGAGGGGGGTCTCACCAATGCATCGCTGGCACTGGCAGGAGGACTCCTAACATCACCGAGGCTGGCGCTTAAAGCCAAGCACGCCACTACCGCCACGGGCAAAAAAGCAAAAGATGTTATTGATTGGATGAAGCCCACCCCCGAAGGCCGTGGCAAACCTATGTCCCGCAGGGAGTTTAATAAGGCTGGGGCATCCTCCGTTTTACCTGTCTTTACTAAAAAGGGGGAGGTTCCGTTTCCAGACAGGGACACCACGCTGCCCTTGGCATTGCTGCATCAAAAAGCACAGTATCAGCTTGATATCAGGGATGCCGTGAATGAAATCAAGGCCGGCAAAATGTGGGAATTATATATGTCTACGAGATTAGGGGAACTGAATAAGAGGGCGGATGGCATGCCAGAGTATTTATCTGGGTACAAGGAAATCCAGAAGGAACATGATGCCCTCGTGGATGGATGGTCGGAAGACCAAGCAATGGGAAACACACCCACACAACGGCACAAGAACCTTAATTGGGCAACAAAGGATGCGGCTGAGTCTGGCCTGTTTACCAAGCAAGAGATAGCAGAAATGATACACCCTCTATACGTAAAGTCAGAGAAGTGGCTTAAAAAAGACAAGGCAGTCAGAAAAAAGGCTTCGGATCGCATGAAAAGCGATATGAAAAAGTGGCAGGAGGAGAAGAAAGCAAGAAAATGGGAATTCGTCCGAGACCCAAGGAAGATGCATCACAAAGGGCCAATACGACTTCCAGTTACCACCAGACCAATCGTGCCAGATCATGGCAGGACTATTGACTTCATGATGCCAATAGAGTGAACCATTAAGTATTTCTTATAGGTTGATCACTGCGTAGCGGGGTTTAACCTTGAAATTCAGGAGTCCATGTATAGATTTTCAAGGTAAATGTGGGATTTGGTTACATTGAATCGATTGAATAATGAAGAAGTCGAAAGACGGAAAAGGCCAAAGCCTGTATACAAGAATGAAAAACCGAAGCCTTTTACTCTTGCAGATTTCAGAAAAAGAAAGGAAACGAGCTAAGATGATGGATCAGGTTACAATACTAATCATAGCGGGCGCAATGGGGATGCTGATCCTTATGGTACTAGCCTACTTTATACGATGAATGAAGAAAACACCACTGAAGAGGCGAACCCCATTGAAACGGACGGGCAGGCTGAATCCGATGTCACCACGCCGACAGAAGGAGGCGAAGGAGTATTCTCGGTCGAGACAAACTTTCCTGAAACAATACCCCCAATGCCAAGTGTGTCACCAGACAAGTTCAAGGGACATTCACCATAAGGCAGGCAGAGGCAAGAATTACCTAGCCGAGGATACGTGGCTGGCTGTCTGCAGGCCATGCCATGACGAAATACACCGCAACCCTACTTGGGCACGGCAAGAGGGTCTACTGGAGTGAACTTAGACTTATGTATGTGCACCACAGGCTCTGAGTCCTGATCGTCCCGTGGCTTAGATGGCCCGCCCTTGAACCTTCCTCCCCAGCGGATATCGGATACGTCATCTCTATCATACTTCCACATCCATAGCCCATTGGTGTTCTCCAGAAGGATAAGGGAGCTTATGCCCATCTTTGAGTAATCCCTCATGTGCATGATCTTCTTTAGGCTCATAATGAGCGTATCATACTTCTCCCACGAAATGTTTCTGCACCTGACCTCAACTAATCCACGCACTCTATTGGACAGATTACTGAAGACAGCAAAGTCTAGCCTGTATTGCAGTGGTAGTTTTTCAAAGCGGTAGTCATACTTATCAGCAAACCTCTGCATCGCATCCAGCTCAGCCGCCAGATGGTCTTTGGTCTCATACAGTGGTCTTGCCATTATATGATAACAGCATCAACACCGCCATCCTCATTGTCTATCAAGGTTACACTCGTGGCAAACCCACGTATTATACATCTTGGCTGAGAGTTTCTGTTATGTGACTCTGTTGCCACAAGGCACTTTATTGAGTTCACCCTGTGGCACATACTATCCCAGTGGATGGTAAGTATGTTCTTTTTCTCTCGCGCCGATGCGGGCTTATTGTAATGAAACCAGAATCTTTTAGTCTTCTTCTTCATTCAATAACCCCAACTTCACACGCAACGCTTGCAGGAAGTGCCACATATCAATAACCTCCTCCTCGATTTCATCTATGGTCACCCTATCGAACACCTTGCCCCCGTGCTCGTCTTGGCCTTTGTCGTATTTCTCTTTCGCAATACGCTGAAACCGACATAAAGACCAGTCCCTAAAAGATGTTGCGGTGAACCTGTGTTTTGGTTCGCTGGGTGCCATTACTGTAGTTTGGCTGAGAGTGACTGTAGAATTTCCACTTGCATCTCAAGTGATATATCAGGCATCGAAGTCTCTTCCAGCCAGTTGGCATATGCGTGTAGGTGAGAAGCAACATTTTGGTATCCACCAGCAAGCTGATTAAATCCATCCACAATTGCTTTCTTTCTGTCAGCAGCGCTTACTTGCTCTCCTGCTGTAGGCTCTTTATCTTCTGTTTCACTATCCGTAGGTGACGACATTGTTTTATTGGTTTTTGGTTATTGTTTAGCTTCGGTCTTATTTTGAAGCAAAAATATTCACATGAGCATTCTCCGTAATTATCATATTCCTCTAGGTCAACTAGGTGTACGTTGTTGGGATTTGAGAGGCTGTAAACTAAAAAACGATTAGGGGAGTCATATTGTTCAATCCTCACTCTTCCCTTCCTCCATCTTTGCCTCCATTGTTTTAACGACCCTGTTTGCTATTTCCTCAATAGACATCTCATCCTCCGAAAGCTCATGAAGAGCCTCAATTAGCACATCAGAGCAATCCTTTATCAGTGCGGCGGTGGATGCGTTGTCTACATCTATCTTACTCCTCAGACACCTAATGAACACTGACCCCGTCTCCCCATCTCTTTTACCAGTGAGGTGAACGTGCCAGTGTCCAAGAGGTATCATATCCCACAGGAAGCTTGCGCCAACAGGAACAAACTCCCCGCCGACTTCTTTGTATAACACATCGAAGTCGCTTTTCCTATCCTTCATCCTTGCCCGTCTTTTTTTTTCTGGGTTTCTTCTGGAAGTTAAAAGATGCATAATCCGAAGGCAACCCCCCACGCTTTGCCCAAAACTTCATGTGGGCTTCATCAACCAATTTCTTGGTCTCTGCCCACCAGCTATTTGATCGCGTAGACGTACTGGTCTCAGGAGGTTCTTCAAATGGGTCTTTGAGAGGCATTTAGGTGACCTCTTGACCCTTGCTCCCCAGAAACCTGAACTCCCTTGCCCTGTATCGTGTTATCACGCGCTTATTGCCCGCATCATCCTCGTAGTTGTGCTGGTCAATCTGAGCCTCAATAAACACAGGTTCGCCCTTCTTGGCCATCGTTATTATTTCTCCAAGCTTACCCCAAGCTTCACATCGCAGGAACATTACATCATCCTCCTGCCTGTCTGATACCGCTATAGAGAACTCGACCTTATTTACCTTTTCGCCAGCCCCAGTGGTGATTTCTCTCACCTCTGGGTCGGCAGTTAGGTTTCCCATTATATTTGCTTTAGCATATCCCTTCATCGTCCGTACCTTGGTTTATCTATTGTAGTTTGTATTGGTTGCTGATAATCACCCTCTTCGACATATTTGACGAATCGTTGTGTATCCTTTTGAAAATTCAATGGAGTTCCACCCACCTGTCCATTCCTGTTTTTCTGGATGGTGCATTCAATCCTATTAGGCTCTTCCTCATCGGGCTTCCATAACATCAAGCATACATCGCAGTCCTGCTCTAGTTGTCCACTCTCCCTGAGGTCTGATAATTTCGGTGCACGGCCATTAATTTCACTTTGACGATTTAACTGACAGAGCAAAAGAATTGGTATGTCAAGTTCTTTGGCTAATCCCTTCAGCGAGTTGGACATCTCGGCCACCTGTTGCTCTCTGGGTATCCTGCTATCTCTCGCCCTTATTAGCTGAAGGTAGTCGATGATAACAAGCCCTAGACCATTACTTGCCTTAAGCCTCCTTGCTCTTGCTCGTATCTGTGCAATTGATGGACTTGGTGCCTCATCGATCCAGAAGGGCGCAATCCTTAGCTTAGATTCCGCTTCATCTAGGGCTTTCTGTTGATTCTCGGTTACCATATTATCATCAATTGCCCCAATCGTGACACCCGACATCGCCTGCATCATTCTGGTCATTAATGAAGATGCTGACATCTCTATGCTTATGTAGAGTGTTGGTACTTTTTGATCAACCGCCGCCGCCTTCATGCAGTGCAGGCTGAATGCAGTTTTGCCAACGGACGGACGAGCCGCCACCAGCGTAAGCTCTGACCCCTTGAACCCTTTTAGTTTAAAGTCTATGCCAGCAATCCCTGATGTTACCCCAAGCTCTCCATTTAGTTCCCTCCTTTTGCTAATTGCCTCCATCGCAAGATCAACAGACTCGGAGTTGTCGTGGAAAAATCCCTGCTTAAACCTATCCTTTGATATAAGCATAAGTTCGGTGTCGAGGGTCTGGATTAGCGTATCAACCTGAATCAACCCGCCCTTTACTCCCTCAAGTGTCTGGTGGCAAAGCGAACGAAGTCGTCTACTGGAATAGTGTCCCTCTATTATTTCCGCCCAAGCATCAAAGTGCAGTGAGGTTTCAACCGCCCCACTAACATCATTTATGCCTTGCAGTCCACCAACTTCCTCTAGGAAGCCCATGCGATGCATTCTGTCCGATAAAGATAGCTCATCCACATCACCACCTTCCTCCCATAGTTGAACCAATCCCTTAAAAAGCATCTGGAACATTGGGTGGTAAAAGGTGGAAAAGGTAAAATCCTTATCCATGCATTTATCGATGCAATCCTTGTCAAGGATACAGCAGGCTATAACTCCCCTTTCGGCATGAAAGTCATTTGGGGGTGTATTATTATCAGTCTCCATTGTTATTTTCTTTCTTTTCTCTTTCGTATTGTTCTCTGTAGGCATCTGGGTCTCTTACCTTCCCCCAGTACCCCTTCGACTTAAGCCATTGTTCAAAACCTAAATCATTGTCAACCTTCTTTTTTGCAATCACCCTCGGGAGTCCTTTATCCTTCAGCCAAGTCCTACATGCATTCATCCAGCATCTATTCCAGTCAACGTAAGACTTACCCCCTGCGATTGCCCAGTCCCTAAAGAACTCAATTGCTGGTTGTGGTAAGATTCCCCACTCCCTTGCGTAATCAGGATTTTCAGGTAACCAGTTTTCGGTCATCCCAGTTCTTTTGGTACTTTTCTTTTTTTTCTTATGGTTCTTATTAAGTATAGGGGGGGTGTCCTGTGGGACAGGGGGGGTCCTGTCCTGTGGGACAGGGGTGTCCTGTGGGACAGGGGTGACCAAAAACAGGTTTGTACTTGATCCCCCTCCCTCCTCAAGAAGACTCACCAGCCCTCTCTCGTTTAGTTTTTTTAGGAGTTTCCTGACCGCCCTATCCTGCACCCTGACCTTTTTGGCCAGAGTGCCGATAGACGGCCAGCAAATACCTTCATCGTTTGCGTGATCACACAGGGCAAGCAGGAGGAGTAATTCACTCCCCTGTACGTCCCTGTTCTCCCATGCCTGTGATATCAGTCGTATGCTCATTGTATTCTTTCTTTAGTCTTTCCTTTACCTTATCCGCTATAGCCTCCCAGTCGTCATCTATCACGAGGTGAACCCCGCATTTATCTCCCCATCCCTTCATCAGAACCAGCTTCCAGACGATTTGGTCTGACAACAGAAATCCGCATGTGACCATCGAGTCAAGAAAGATTTTACTCAGGTTGTCTAGATCAGGCTTTGTGTTCATCGGAAGCCATCCTAGTTCTCTGTTCTTTTTTGGCTCAGCCTTCCTCCAAGGCCAAGTGAATACGGCCTTTACCATACAGGGCTTACTGAATGGCTCTTCTGGGCGGTAGGGGGCAAGCAGGGACACCCATGTGTCCCTGCAGGCTACCCCGCGCTTATCCTTGAACATTTGCCCTTGCTTGGTAAACCTCAGCGAAGCTTGTGCCGTGGTTTTTGGGGCAATGCAATGGAGAAACACATCGTGCTTCATGCGTTATCCCCCTCCTTGGCATTCCATTCCTCTAAGCTTTCAATGCGACTATCTATGTCTATTGCCCGATCAATTACTGTGATCAGCTTCTGGGTGCGTTCCTGCATGACAGGGAAGTTCCACCGCTTGGCGACCTCCGTGAATGCATTCTGTAGTCCCCAGCAGTCTTCCCTGCGGAATTCTTCGTGTTGGGGGTTCCTGTAAACCTCCATCCATGTCTTCAGTAGTGACGAAGGCATTGCTCCTGCATCCATTGCAAGCATTGCGATATCGTGCACGCAGTATGTCGGAAGCGGTGTGTCCTTGTATACATCGACTCGCTTCTCGGATTTTATGAATTCTCGATTCATGCCATCCACGGCATCCTTCATTAGCTCAGGTAAATCCCTGAGGATGTGAAGCGTGTGCCTTCGCCCAACTACTATCTCGGCAGAGAAGCAGAGGTTGTCGCACACGAACACTCGATTACCACACCCGAACTGAGCCTTAAAATGCATGGATGAGGAGTTCCTAATCCCCACAAGCCTAGACATTCCTGAATTTATCGAGCTGGTTAACTCCAAGACACCAAACAGATTATCTGTAGTCATCTTGTTTTTACCAAACACCCGATGCAGTGCATATTCTTCTCTATCAATTTTGTATCCAGCGGCATCAAGGACGCCTTTGGCTAGATCAACAAAATAATCATGTCGAATAGGTACGTGTGTTGATGACCTTTGTTTGGGGTCTTTGAGTTTTCTGAGGTCATCTATTTCAACGTGAGATGCCCCGCAGTGATTCATTAGTCCTTTCATTACTTATCTTCCTTTTCTTCTTTGGTTGGTTTTTCTTTTATGATCCGCCCCATTCCTTCTTTTACGGAGAGGGCATCCTTTTTCGTCATTAGTTCCCGCAGGGCTTTTCTGGCCTGAGGAATCGATACCCCATTCTTTTCAGCCCACAGGGAGACAATATTCTTCTCCTGTATCTTCACGGCAGTATCAAGCTCACTTGAGTCAAAGCCCTCAGCCCTTAATGCTTCCAGAGCTTTTTCGCTGTCGTATTGGTTGAGTTTTGTGCCTCTACCTAATTTATAACCTGTCACAAGGTCATTATTGTCTTTTAGTTTAGATCGAACAGTTGCTTTTATGCTTGCCGCAAACTTCTCATACATGGGAGCAAGGGCGTATATTTCCCCGAGTGCGTCAGGGTCTTTTGATAGTTCTTCTATATTATCCATATTGGAATCTAGTAGTTGTCGTGCTTCGGGGCAGTATGGTAGTGCTCTGCAATACTTGCATTGCTTTACTCCTGCTCTTCGCACGGCTTCTGGGTTTTGTATTGTTTTGCTTAGCTTATACAGCTTTTCTGTCCATTCCTCAACGAGGTCTCTTGTTAGCATCGACACAGAGTAGAGGGGATCGAGTAGTGGCGTGACTAGGGCAATAAAACATTCCTGTATGCTTTTGTTTTCCTGCATCACCAGTGACGCCAGTGTGAATAATTGTGGGTTGGCGTGTGCGGGAGAGTGTTCTCCGTACAGCATTTTATAATCCACTATTAACGCTCTCTTATACTGAGGGATTATCTCAACATAATCAGGCTTGCCACTAAGGAATGGAACGCCTTTCTCGTCTCGAAGCCACATCCGTTGCTCCTTCAGCTTATAGCCATCTCCTTTGATGGTTGTTTGCTTAAGGTTGGTAACTGCCAGTTTTGCATTGGTTATGGCTCTTGCACGCTCTGGGTCATCAATCTCCTCTATTGGCATATCCATTTCAGCCAGCGAGTGCCTGATGGTGCCTTCCTTTGACTCAGAGTATTCTATGTCTGGAAGTCCACGCTCAGCGAGGAGCTTGCCTTTGCATAGAAATAAACTCTCTATGCCCGATGCAGAAGGAAGACCCTTCCTCTCGTCAAGCAAATCCTCAGAATGGTTCGTCATTATCGTCTTCCCCCAGAGGCAGTTCGGTTACTTGGTTGGGTGTCATTGACTCCACTCGCTCCTCTTCGCTTGTCAGCGACTGCTGTTTCTTGGCACCATCCAAGGCATCCCTGAATGATCTATTCTTGTCGTCTATATTCTCTATATACCATGACAGTGATCTTTCGCTCAGGTCTCCAAGGGCAACCCCTTTGTTTTTGCCGAATGGAATCGCAAATGCCTTCCAAGCATCCAGATTAGACCCCACAGGCTTTTTTCTTGTATCTGCCTTGATTGCAGGCGAGGTGGCTTCTGCGGTTTTACCGAATCTAGGTTTAGGCTTATCCTCTGCGATTTGTTCAGTTTCTTTGCCGTGCGTGTTGGTGGCATCAGCATCTTTATTATCATCGATGCAGAACAGGCCATTGAGGGCATATTTGCGAGCATACGAACTTGCCGCCCCTGTGCACTGGGCAGGCGACATTCCCTTTGCATCCATTGGCTCCCGTGCGAGGGCTTCGCAACAAATTTCCCCGTCTGTAGTAAGTAGGGTTGCCTTAGACTTTATATATATATGACCCGCACTGCTTTCCTCAAGGACATCAGTGAGCGTGACCGCCGACTCGTGCTTAGCCAGCAATGGCTTTAGTGCCTCAAGGATGTCCTCGCAACTTCGATAGGTGTACCCTCCGAACTTGTTGGTTTGCCCCTTAGGCGCGTTTAACTCAGCTTGTATCGCTGAGAGTATTTTCCGTTCTTTCATGTTTCTCCTTGGTTAATTAAGGCCGTATATTCGACCGATAACTCCAAATCGTGTTAAATAACTTACGCAAGTCAAGTACTTAGGGAAACTTTTTTACGACAACATTTGGCTCTATTACTGCGATCAGGGCATGGACTATAAAAAAATAACCAGAAAACGCATTGACTGGGTATGCTAATTAATTAAAAACTGGAGGCTGAATTTATTTATCTACCTACCTCCTAAGCCCCCCAGTGCGGTTCTTATTCTTTCTCCCGCACGGGGGGCTGTTTTTTATTGACGATCAAATGGATGGTTTTAGGTTTTAAGACATGGATAATAAAAAGGGATATGAAGCAGAGAATGTGTCGGACGCGCTCTGTGAAGCCTTGGAGCCTCTATTAGGGGAGTTCTTGGACGGATATGTCCTGATGGGAATTAGGGCAGACAACGAAAAGCGACTAGTGATAATTAAGCACGGCCCCAAGGACATACAGTATTCGATGCTGACTGCTTTAGCGGCCGCTAAGGATTGGAGTGGATTATGAGCTGGGATATGTTTAGTAAATTCCCTCCACCTTTGGTGAGGTGTTTAGCTCGGAGAAGGTTATCGGGTAGCCATGTGGTTGCGTTATCGGATGAGGAGATTGCACTAGGCTCCGATCTGCCTCTTTCTCGCGTAAAAGAAATCTCAACTAACCTAGACTGGAAGAGAGTAAGTATTTCAGATGCAGAAAAGTTCTGCAAGGCATGCAACTTTGATATATTTGATTCAGCAGACAGGAATCGAGCTAGTGCATATTTACGAAAGGGAGCTAAATTTCTTTACTTACGAGCATCTCCGTACTGGTCAGAGACTTTTCTGCCATTAATTAAAATGATGCAATCAGCAGGAATCAATGGCTAGGAGGGCAAATATAACAACATCCGAGTTGAATGCACTATTAAGCAAGCATAACGGAGATAGGTCGCTTGTGTCAGAAGAGTCTGGGTTGACGCTTAAGTACATTAGTAAGCGAATACAAAAGGTTCCCCAGTTAAGGGCATTATGGAGCAATGCATCGCCACTTGACCCCAAGAGTCCTGATGCGGAAACAAGAACCCCTCCCCGAGGAAGTGATATGATTGCAGACAAAAGAAGTGTGGATGTGTGGAAAAAGAACGGCAGGGACATATTTATGACAGAGGTAGTTGATATGTTGTCTGATCCAGCGAATGCATCAAAACTGGATATGTTCAAGGGATTTGCGGGAAACGTGGGGTTACATATGGCTCGTTGCCTAGAGATGACACAGAACGTCAACATACGGCAAAACATAACGCTGTTTGAGGTAGCGGAAAAACTGAGAGACCAGCTAATGAATGGCGGTCTGGACGAGGAATCTGAAATCCTGAAGACTCGCCTGTATTTATCTTGCTGCGAGCAACAAGGCAAGTTTTACGACAGGATGCTCAGGGGAATGGAGTCGCTAATTAAGATGACCGAAAAAGAGCAGACCCAAGGCAAAAAGAAGGCTGGTTTTAGGCCATTAAGTGAACTTAAGGAAGCAGAGGAGACGATGGATGCCAAAGCCGAGTAGTGATACCAAGGAGGTTGTTGATATGATGCTGGAGCTTGAAGGCTTACAGAATCATGCTGATCTAGTTAATGGTTACTGGGAGGAGTTTGAGGGTCGCCACGAAACCCAAATGGAGTCCCATCCATGGAAGCTGAAGTATTACATAGCACTAGCCTTTGCCGAGGGCGTGGCCAAGGGGCTAAAGCACCAAAATGGCCAAGCAGAAAAAGATTGATCAAGACGCCCTGCTTGAGCGATTAGGCAATGTTATCGAGGGCGAGCAGGCGGAATCCGATCCACCTCCTTGGTCTCCGTCTCTCTCGGAGACACAGCAGTTAATATTTGATGACCCATCTAATTACATACTTGCATATGGGGAGAGGGGAACAGGGAAGACTTATGTTTTAGGTGGACACAAGCTCGCTAGGCATTGCTACGAAAACTTTAATGCACTTGCGTTGTGTATCGTTGGTGTAAAGAGCCAAGCGACCATGGGTGGGGTTTGGCATAAGCTTCAAACCGAGATACTGCCTATGTGGCGAGATGGCCTTGGGATTGAGATTACTGACGAAAGGAGGGACGAGCAAAAGAACTTGTATGTCGATATGCAAAATCGATATGGAGGCTTCTCTCGTATAGTTGTTATATCTGTTCCATACGGGGCATTTATACGGGATAGGATAAAAGGGTTTGAGCCTTCGTATGTCTTTATTGATGAGCTAACCAATCTTGATACTGACGATTATTTTAATGCTGTAGTGCAACAGCTTGGTCGCAGGCCAGCAATACGGGGGCCACAGCAATACACAGCCGCATGCAATCCCGCAGGCCCGTCACATTGGGTGTACAAGAGGTTTTTCGAGTTGCCATACGGGAAAGATAAGGATCAGGAGTGGAATAAGGATTACAGTGTTTACCACCTAAAGATCGAGGAGAATAAGGATAATTTGCCAGCGGGATACTACGACAGGGTTATGGAGGCTGTGTCCGATGATCCTATTGAGGAGGCCAGAATGATCCGTGGCGAGTGGGTTGACCGCCCGCTGGGCGATGCGATATTTAGGCCATACTTTATTAAAAACATCCATGTCCTAGGGGGCAAAAACAAGCAGATACTACCAAACCCTGATTACCCGATAGTGTGTGGATGGGACCCGGGTACAGTCAATAATGCCATAATTTTCCTTCAGTGCCTTGCTGGAACAGACAAAACGATCTGGACATGCTTCGATGAGCTTGTGTGGGTAAACGAGAAGATGCCATACACAACAATGGTTCCATTGATAATGCGAAGAATGCGATACTGGAATAATCGCATGGATGCCAAGTTTACATATGAGCACATAAGCGATAATTCCGCCTTTAATCAGTTTAGGGCAAAAACTGGAAGCTATGACGTTATGGATATCCAGAAGATATCGATGGAAAAGGCGGAAAGCTTTGAGATGGAGCCTATACGCATGAAGGCGGCACCAAAGTTTAGTGGATCAGTTGAGGCTCGTGTAAGACTAATGATCGCCAAGCTTCAAAGAGAGGAGTTTTTGATTTCTGCATCCTGCACTGCGGTAATAAAGATGTTCTACAACATGGTTTCAGAGAAAGGAGTAAACGGGAGATACGACCCATCACTACCATTTAAGCCTCGCAGGAGCATTTACATACACCCATTCGATGCACTTACATACCCAATGATATATTACAGCACAAGTGCCATGCCTCCGCATTCACGAAGTAAGTCTGAAATAATTGAAGTCGGTGCTTGACCCCCCTTACCTTTGGTTACACAATTCTAAAACCATGCGAAATCTAGATAGTATACATATAGACATCGAGGACAACGAAGAGGTGGCAGACCTATTTGCGGGATGCAAGGCGGGACACGAAATCAGGGTAACACTTCAGGCAACAGTTACCGAGTACACCGAGGATCGGGTATCTGCAAGTATTGACGGCATCGAGTCTGTAGACAAAACAGGTGGAGATGAAGACGAAGACGAAGACGAAGACGAAGAGGACACCGAAGAGGTGGCCTACTAGTGTCAATGGAAATGATACATCCACTTCTGCCTCAAGGGTTATTGATGCCCACTACAACGAGAAGGGCGTAAGGGATGTCTGGACGCTTGATAGAGTTGAAAGAATGGCTAGGGCGCTTAATATCACAGTCCCTGAAATTTCTAGCATCATTGCCTACCCGCATTCGATCTTTCTGGACAGACTTAAGAGGCGAAAGGTGAATGGTCCTGCACGTGTTCTATTGACACTAATCGAGCACGCATTCCTGTCGGGAGTCTTACCTGACACTATAGACTTATTTAATTTCAACGAAAATGGTAGACCTAAAGATACTTAAGGAGACAGGGTGTACGCCCGATAGGCTGAGGGAAATATTTACCGCAGAAGAGGGTGGACCCAATCACAAGGTCAAGGAACGACTGACGGATTTAATTGAATCCAGAATTCACGAGGGGGTGATGTTTAGTGCCCGCCACGCGAACCTGCATATGTCTGTTGACTTGGCATGGGATTCACTTCCTATAAATAAAGCAACAATACCCTTACTTCAATATGCGCAGGGTAAAATAGACATCAAGGGATGTGCTTCTGAGCTTGAAACTTTAGACTGTGCCGAGCAATTCTGTGATTACGATGAAGAGGATGAGCTTAAGTCAATAAACGTAATGAGGCTCTATGAGGTCTCGGTTAACCTTATCCGCTCATATGTAACACGCAGGGTTGCCGCTCAGGTATCCAGATTCAGCAATCTTTTCCCATTCTTTAAGTTCGATCCACGAGGTACATCCACAAAGGACAAGTTGCGTGGTGATGTATTGTCCCAGCGGATCGAGATAATGGCCGACCAGTTTGGATACAGGCATCATTTTGGCCAAAGTATTCGTGATATGTTCTTGTACGGGAAGACGATAAGTTTCCCTATTGAGGGATGGACAAGGGATGTTAGTTGGAGGTATGCCCCCGACCCCATAACAGGGGAGTCAGAGAAAGAATCGTATGTCGAAAAGGAGGGTGTGGCGTTTGTGAAGCCTCACCCCACAAGGGTTTTCTGGGATAACTCGGCTCCGCTTCCACACATCAACGATAACCTCGGGCCAGACTGGATTGGATATTGGGACATAATCAAATACTCAGATATGCACAAGAACCCAGACTACTGGAATACCGATAGCATAGAGTACACAAATAACCTGATTGGTGTATACGATCAGAATAAGAACTTTTTTCAGTATTACTTCGACTCGGGAAACCTTACATTCCCCAAACTGAAGGACAACTTCTCATTCCACAATGAGCGCACCGCACATATTGGTGTGTACTCAGCGGAGGAGAGTGATAAGGGTATGTTTGTTACTAACTTGTTCATGAAGATCAACCCAAAGGCCGAGGGTATTGGTGATTACCCGTTTGAGGTTTGGCTGAGACTTGTGGTGGCATCCGACAACACTGTGCTGTATGCCGAGTTCATGCCGTCAATACCAGCCATATATGGGGGTATTAATGAAAACGATGATCGGTTGGCAAACATTTCAATAGCACACGAAATAATGCCATTTCAGGATCAGATGAACAATATCATGACTTCCATGCTTCACCACATGAAGGTTGGCATGATGAAGATCATCGCAGTAGATCAGGATGCAATTGACCCAGAAGTCAGAGAATACATAAAGGATGCTTTGGCCGAGGATAGCTTTTACTCCAAGCCCAAGGCTGTTTTTTACTCAGGCACCAAGGCTGCTGATTTAGGCGTTAATGCTAATAACTTTATTAATATAGTAGATGTACAGCAGGAGTTAGCTGGTGGCATAAACCAAGGAATCCAATCAATCCTCCAACTACTTAATTTAGTTGAAAGGCTTCTTATTCTTTCACCTCAGGAACTTGGCCAGCCATCTCCCAGAGAGATATCTGCCACAGAGGTCACTGAGATAGCAAGCACAACAAACGCTTTATATTCTTTTATTTCAGAGGGCATCGATGACCTTAGGTCTGGCGCGAAGAAGCTTATATACGACCATTTGGTCACTTGCTCCACGGAGGAGTTTAATGTTCCAGTGAAGGGTCGGTACACTGTATCGATAATACAGGAAGCAGGATTTGATGTAGAGGACACGGGGGACTTGGCCGAAGTACCAAGACGCAGGAATGTAGTGGGTACACCAAGTAGTTTAATACATGAATACATGTTTACATCCAGAGATGGAGCAGAAAGACCAAGAGATGTACAGTCCGCACAAGTTCTAGGCCAGCTACTGCAACAACTGCTGCAGTCTCCAGAGCTTGCCCAAATGATTGGCAAGGACAGGATATTCGATATGCTCAACGAGGTATTCAGGATGAGCGGCGCAGGCTACGATTTACTCCTAGAAGGGGATGAGTCAGACGACATGGATGCTACAATGGGTATGCAGAAAGAGCAGTTTATAGATTCTTTGCAACAGGAAATTCCAAATGTCATGCAGGTGTTGCAGGAATTAAACCAACGAGTAAGCGGGATAGAGCAGGCGGCAGGGATTGAGCCGCCCCAACAGGAGGGCGCACCAGCCCCACCTGAAGGCGCACCACCCGTGTAACATACAACAAAAATCACAATGGATACGGAACAGGATATTGAAGAACAGGTTGCACCTGAAGAAAGCACTCAGGAAGAGGAAACGCAGAATGAGGGCACTACGGGTGCAAACATTTTTAATGCACTGTACGATGCAGCGGAAGAAGAGCCACAGCCCGAAGAGGCGACTGTCCAGCATACGCAGGGGCAAGACGTAGAGGAGCCTCCTAAAAAGAAGGTTAAGAAGATACACAAGAAGGAGGTTATCGACCCAGACATTCCTGAGCCAGAGCAACCTACCAAAGCCGCCCAACCTGCTCCCGCCCAGCGTCAGCGAGACCCTTTCATTGATGAACTACTCCCAGAGGAGAAGGACCAGCTTCGTGTTGCCCAGTATGTGGCCAAAAAATCAGGCAAGGCTGAAGACCGAAAGCTATACGAGTTCTTTAAGAAGCAGAAGGATTACATTGACGGAAGACTGAAGGATGATCCAGATATAGACTTAAGAGATGACCACGAATACCAATCGTTTGTGTCCAGAGAGCGACCCGATATAACACAAATGCAAATGCGTGAGGCCGAGCGCGAAATGGTAATCGAAGAGGCTGAACGCAGAGCACTTAAAAGGCTTAGCCCAAAGATTCAGCAACAGGAACAGCAAGCCAAAAGGGCACAAACAGCACCCGAGGTTAACCAGCTTAAAGAACAAGCGTCCGAAAGGGTGTTTGATATCGTACCTGAGCAAATGGCCGAACAGTTTAAGACTAATACGCCTGAGGAAATCCAAGCATCCAACCCATATGAATATGAGATAGTTAATACAGCTATCACTAATGCCTCTCAGTTTGCGTCTACTTTTATAGACCTTTCTAAGGGCATGGAGAGATTTGATGAACAAAACCAATCCCATGCTTTAATCAGGGACTGGCTTGCTGAGGAGCAGGATCAATACATAAACTCTGGCCAAACCAAGGATGAGTCTGGAAGACCATTTATGAGGCGAGAAAGGTACTATCAGTTGCCACCCGAGCAACAAGCGTCTTACTGGACTTGGACAGACGACCAAATTATTGGTCTTATGTACGACAGGGCCAAAGGCCAAATGTCCGAGGCATTGGAGGATCACCAGAAAAAACTATCTGCTTACGGCAAAACTTCTGGCCTTAGTGGGCAATTGAGCCAACAGGCTCCAGCCTCGTCTCCTCGCCCAATCCGCTCTACTCCAAGGGCTGGGGGCACTCCTGCTTCACAGTCACCCCCCGCTGAATTGACCCCTGTATCTATTTTGGGAATGTAGTTATGTAATATAAAACTCAGTTTTAGCTATTAAGCCCTAAGCCATTAATTGTGGTTCAGGGCTTTTTAGTGCACTTTTTCGAGAAATCTTTGGTGCACGTTAGTGTTGTGACCTATTTTTGTTAAATAGTTTTTTTTACTCACGTATAATAATAACACAAAAGTCACAATATAATGGCACTAACAGACATCACAGGCGCTCAAACGACCGCCAATTCTACCGATGGTGGTCTTGTAAAAGGTGGCAGTCTACCGCGCATCGTCAAGGTTGACTCCAGCACAGGATGCACCTTAACCCGAGCACAAGTCAAAGGCTTGACTCCGAACGATTTCGCCGCCCTTGCCAATAAGGAAACCGATCTCGCTCGCGTAATCGCAAGCGCCGCAGAAGCTAAGGCTCTCGGCGTGGAGGAGCGTGGTCTAACCACACTACTTACTTCCTCCGTAACTAACATTAAGCCTTTACTTAATAAGGTAAACGTAGCTGAGCAGTCAATTATCCTGCCTTACATTCAGCGCCGTCAAAAGAGTGTTATCAATGCTAACTACTTCTTGGTAACTGGCGGTGGACTTGCGTCTGACACATCAACTGCAGGGGCATTGTCTACCTACAAGGTAATGAGCGCACCTACACACACAAGCCCCGGCCAAGGCGAACACGGACAAGCTGCTGGCGCACTTCGCGCAGGCGACTGGCGTGTAGATGTAACATTAGGTAACTCTGACTGGAAGTCTCCGATTACAAACATCGAGCGATACTTCCTGCCGGGGTCTTATGTTGTGATTTCAGGCTGGCGTACAGATGCTGAAGGTGGCACAACAGGTGGCTCCGATGCATACGATTCCCAGTTTGAGGTTATTGGCGCCAAGCAGAAATCTGGAACAACAGACGAGGCTCAAGTGCTTCTCCGTCCAGTAGGTCGTGATCTTGCACACGGAGGCTCGACCATTACCGACAGCCACACCCTTGATCACTACAGGCCAGAAGTTGGTGTATTGCAAACTGTTGCAAACAACGTAAATGACTATGAGGCATGGTGTTACAACCAGCCAACCGATTTGTCGATGCGTCTGATTGTAAACTGGCTCCAAACGACTCGCGAATCTCGCATTGTCAATGAGGAGTACAAGGAAACACTATCCAAGATCATGGCAGGCAAGGTTAATCCCTTCCTAAACAGCATGATCTACAATCCTCTTGCTGAGCAAAACCGCATCGCGGCTCAAGTCTCACAAGATCAGTGGACTCGTGCAACTTGGTACAACCAGCCTATTGGCTCTGAGCAGACTCCAGAAAACTATATGTCACTTCCTGCTGTTACTGATCCAGAAGACGGATCATGTACGCTGGAGTATAAGTCACAGGCTCTGGGAATCAAAACGCTCCTGTACGAAGGCAATCGCATCAAGGACAACCTTGGAAACCCACTCAGCTTGGATTCCGTGTTTGGTGATTTGTATTACCTGAAGCGCAATCGCGAGCAAGATGGCGACCGAGTAAGTGTCATCGACTGCATGACTGACCGCATTACGGCAAACCTCATTTTTGAGGCAATGAACAACTATTACAAAACCAAGTATAGTTGGGACGTTACCCGCAATGTGGAGATTAATCAGAAGATCACCCATGACGGCATTGTACTGTTTAACTACAATCTGTATGACATCCCTGAGGTTGGCGTCCAGCTTGCAGTGTTCCATGATCCATTCTTTGATGATTTAATTAACATCACCAGCGGATACAATGGCACAGGCTATGATAATGCCGCATCCGAGAACCGCTCACGCACTCTATGGTTCTTGGATTGGTCTGACATCAAGATTGGTGTCGCTGGAACCAACTCAGTTACACGCAAAAGCCCAAATCCTGACATTGATCGTTTGTATCGCTGTCGCATGGATTCAGTGGAGCGTGAATACAGCCTTCGCTCAACAAAATGGACAACCATGGTTGATCGCCCACACAGGCACCTTATTATTGAAAACTTCGCAGAAGACATTCGTGTGACTGCCAAGGGACCTGATCAGTATTCCGCCATGACTGGCACGACTGATTCAACTACCTCGGGCATCTACAGCTCCTCTGGTAGCCTCACCTACAACGCACCTACGCTTGAGGGCTTTGACGCCGATAGCACTGATGCTGATGAAGGTGGTACAGGCCAAGGCGCTGGCTCACAGGATGTAACGTAATAACCTTCATCCCGTAACCTATCCATAAGCTCGCTGGGCGTTAGTGCATTAACGCCCGCGAGCCGTGGGTTACGTAAGTGAAATGGCTTATCTTTACACCGAACGAGCAAATGCAAACTTTGCCGTAAAAGGCTTAAGGTTTGACTCTTATTTACAAGGCAGGACTTGGATTGGTTTTGCTTCCGTTGCGCAACCTATTGCTTCAGCGGCACTTTCGTATCCTCAGATAAAGGAAATTTCCGAGGAGCAGTTTGAGACCTTAAAAAAAAACAAGCAAAGTCAATCTCAAGCTTCACTAACAGTCAGTCCCGATCCAACACGGCCAATAACTGCACAACCTGTGGCGGTTGAAGAACAGCCTGCAGGTGACCTTTTAATGGTGGGGGATTCCGATGGGTGACACAGGATTAATGGTCTTCCAGCTAGTTACAGGGGTGGTAGTCGCTGGAATGGGCTTTACTATAAAGATGGTATTTGGGGAAATAAACAAGAACGAGTCTAGGATAAATGTCCTAGAAACGGACGTTGCTGGCTTAAGGGAGCGAAGTAAAAGTATTTTCCAGAGACTTGATAGTATCGAGCAAAAACTAGACAGACTATTAGAGAGGGATATTTGATATGATAACAGGACCCATCGTCAACACCATGATCGGCGCTGGCATTAAGCTGGGTGCTAATTTCATAAACTCTTGGCTTGCTGGGAAGGAAGAAACCCAACGCATCATGGCGGCTAGGGATCAACGCATGTTTGATGCGGCCGTGCTACAGCAAAAAGAAAGCGCAAAAGACCCATTTGTAAAGGTAACAAGAAGGCTCCTATTCATGAGCCTCACAATGACCTATTGCTTTCTTTTAATATACTACGCCCTAAACCCCAGCATAGAGTATGATGTAATCATGCCAAAGAGCGGAGCCGATGGGGGAATCTTCTCATTTATATTCGGCCCAGCCAAGGAGTTTCACGTAGTCAAGCTCACAGGAGGCTTGCTTTTGATGAGCTTTATAGATTTAATGTTTATGGTGGTAGGATTCTACGCAATACCCTCCAAAAAGCGATGACTTGGCAAGAATTTAAAGATACAGTACGAACCTTTTTACTGGTTGATGCCTCACGAAAGGGCAGGGGGATACAGAATTACATCAACCAACTCACAAGGGCATCCCTGATTGATTTACAGCGATATGTACCCGAGTTGCTTGTCACGACCATAGAAACATATCGTGCCCCAGAGGGCATTACGGACTGGGACATGACAAAGCAGTATGCGTTTGGTGACCTAGTATCAAGAAAGGATGTGGGTCTTAACACGAAATACGGCTCCCCCGTGTATCAGGCTATTCGTGCCCAAGCTGATGCGTCAGTATTGGCACCTCCTGTGGCATCTGACCCAACAACCTCAAGCTACTGGACTAAGGTAAATGCACTAAACGCAACAGCAGAGGGTGCACAGGAAGGGTCTTTTGATAAGCAATTTACCTTAATAAAGAAAGCATACATAAGGCAGTTCCCTTTATCCCCAACCAACACGCTAACCAAAAGCAGGTATCATGCTGTTCGGCAGTTGGACTGGGCCGACAGGTATAAGATACTTGACGGAAAAACACCACAACGAACAATAACCTTCGGCGATGATGGCTTTGTTTATGCGCCATCTCTGGGTCTGGACGAAAAGCTATTGATAGAGTGGGAGGGTGAAAATCATTTTACTGGAGCCAGTTACTTTGACACCACAACACATGACGCAGAGGAGGTTGTCTTTGATGAACGGGAAGCCAAGGCAGTTGCGGAATATGTAAAGGCTCATCTACAGCGAGAGGTGGACAAGGATTTAAATATGTATCAGTCCCACTGGAAGCAGTATCAAAAGGAGAGGCAAGAGATATATAGAGAGCGCAGGGAGCACAAGCCTTCCAACCTAACCGATCCTTACCCTGTGGCTGGCGCAACAGTAGGACCACAACAGATTAACTAAGATGGCATTTCCAACAACAACAGGACAGGCATTAGAGGACAGGCAAACCCTAAAGTCTTACTTTCAGTACGGGGACGTTCCCACGGAGGCTAATTACGCAACCCTACTTGATCAATTAGCAACAATAACGGAACTAAATGAGGAGCAGACCGCCCGAGAGGACGCTGATGATTCAGCAACAGCAGACCGCACCGCCATCCGATCCGAGTTTGCCGCCGCTGATGCCACCCTTCAGGCACAGATCGACACCTACGAAGACGAACTAGCCGCCCTTCAAGCCGATGATGAAACCTTTCTTGCACTAATTGGCTTAACAGCACTTGCCTCTGACCTAGGTGCGTTTCAGGGGACAACCATAGGTCCCAACAAGGATGTCAAGGAGGCACTTCAAGCACTGGAGTCTGCACACGAGGACACGGCACAAGACTTACTACAAGCAGAGTCGGACATAGGCACCCTGCAGACAACCACAGGGACTCTCACGACTAATCTTGCCGCCGAGATTTCACTAACCAATGACGAGATTACCGCGCATGCATCTAGACTGGCAACTCTTGAGGCAACAACCATTTTAGATAGCTTTATATTCGCATGTTCTTCTGAAATAGGAAATCTATCAACGGGAGATGTGAGTACATTCAGGATGCCATACGGATTCACCTGTACGGAAGTAAGGGCTTCCCTTATAACCAATACAGCATCCAGCGCAGTATCCCTAAAAGTATTTGTCGATGGCACGGCAATCACCGACCAAGTAGACATAGCCGCAGGCTCAAAGACAACATATCAAGCGGGGGTCGCATCCACTTTCCTTTTAGGACAAAACTCCTCACCTCAACCCATAGCCATGGACTCAGAGGTAAAGGTTAATGTAACCTCCGCACCCACAGGGGCATCTGGCCTCAAGGTCACACTTGTTGGATATGTAGGTACATGCGCAATCAATGTCGTTGGTGGCTCAGTAACTTTCCCGATAACCTTCCCGCTAGGAACAGTTAATACCTTGATAACCTGCACAGGGTAGTTCCCGTGGCTATACATATCATAAATAGCTATAGGTTTTCTCCTTTTGGACTAGCTCTAGCTGTAGCCGCAGGCGGCATAGCCATCGGCGGGTCAGCAACAGCAACCACGGCTTCCACCCAAACTGCTCAAGCCCAAGGCAACATTGGCCTTAACGGGTCAGCAACAGCAAGCGTATCGCACGTAGCAAGTGCTACAGCAACTGGTAATATTGCGGTATCTGGTAGCGCATCAACAAGTATATTAACTACTGCCTCAGCAAGTGGAGGTATAGTGATTGGTGGGTCGGCGACTGGATCAGCGCAAGGTCTAGTGCTTAACCCAACTGCCACAGGTGGTATATCTATTACAGGATCGGTTATTGCGGCACTAAGCCAGCAAGCAACATCCAGCGCAGGGAATATTGTGGTTACGGGCGAGGCATCAGCAGTTGTGGCGGGTCTTTCACAAACAGCAAGTGCGTCTGGTGGGATCGTTATTAGCGGTAGCGCAACATCATCGACAACCTGTTGGCCATTAAACTTCCCAGTGACATTCCCATTACCTTGTGGTTCGGGAGCGACAACAGTCAATCCAGCCGCAACAGGCAACATTGTGCTGTCTGGCGAGGCAACCCCATCAACCGCTATTGGCGTTACGGCATCCGCAACGGGTAGTATTGTCATAAGCGGATCAACGATAGCCGTTCTTGCCTCCTCGGGTACTTCAGCCTCTGCCACTGGAAATATAGCAATAACAGGATACGCTTTGGGCGTAGTTTCAAGCGGCAGTAGTGCGGTCACAGCTACTGCATCTGGTGGCATTGTTATAAGCGGATCAAGTACCGCAACCATTGGGTCATCGACAACAGCATCTGCCTCTGGGGGAATAGTGATAGGGGGCAGTGCTACAGCAACAACGTCCACAGCCTCCTCTGGATTCACAATATCAACAATAGACACCGAAGCTAACATTCTTGCCCTTACTCCTGCCGATGGCACAATAGCTTACGGCACCGACACATTTAACTATTATGTATACGACTCCAGCGTTGGCTGGGTAACATTCTCGCCATGAGCACTCTAAATACCTGTACATCCTCCACTCGTCCAGCCAGTCCGTCTGACGGCGATATGTTATACGAGACCGATACCCACAGCACCATAATCTGGGACGACACCGCATCGGCATGGAGAGAGTATAAACCAACAGTAGCACCCTATGTTTTGGATGGCAGTAATACATTGGATGTTACGCCAGTAATACATTTCGATGCTGGCAAAATAAACGGAGTGGACACCAGTGGTAACCCATCCAACGGAGGCGATATTCCCGAATGGAAGAGCCTTGTGGGGACAAATTCCCTGCAAATTAACGGATCGTGCGACACGGGTACAAACATTCTCAATAAAGAAGCCTGCACACTGGCGGGTGGCACATGGACAAACACTACAACAAAAATGCCCGTTTGGGATGATGGCACTGGCACTGGAGCACTAAACTCCAAGCCATATGTATATTTCTATGACGATGAGTTAATATTCAAGGACACCATCACGGCCCATGGTGGGTATTTTCTCGCAATGGTAGTAAGCTCCATTGGCATCACTAGCCATGTCGGAACATTTGCCCACTACTCTCCCACGAGGTTTGCCATCCACCAGAACTACAGTGGAGGATGGCAGGGTAATGCTGGGTTAGTTCAGCGAGGCAATCAGAGTGGATTAATGAATTACGCCTTCAATACTCCCACCGGAGCCTACACCACGACAACCGCCCCTAATGGTAACGCAGGGAATGCCATGTCGGTATTGATATTGGACAGGCCAAGCATGGCAGTAGGGGCGCAGGCGTATCAGGATGGCGACCAAGCATATTCTGCCCTGAGTTATGGGCAACTGCCCGAGTGGTGGCATTCCTTCGGGGACTCTAAGGGATACTCATATCGGTGCTATCTATCAGAGGCGATTGGTTTTACAACAAAGAACAACTTAACCACAGAGTCTCATGATGTTGATGATGCAAACAAAAACAAAATACTGAGCTACTTTGACAGTAAGTATAGTCTGTCTAATACCGCATTCTAAACCATGAAGATAGTAAGATTCACATCCCTCGCAGAGGCGGAACTGGAGGCCGACAGGCTCGTTACCGCCCTTAACCTCCCTGCTACATATAAGTATGGCTCACCCTTCCAGCTCCATGACGACACATGGGCGCTCAAGGTTAAGGAGAATGGCTCATGGCCTGCCACCGATGTCATCCAAGGCACAATCGAGGATTACGAGTGGCCAGACCCCGAAGGCACTTGACAGCGTTGCGACAACAACCTATTTTTTCACACAAGCAATCAACTCCACTTAATTTTCCAACCCACTACATATCATGGCTCACGCATCCGCACAATTTGAAGACCTTATCGGCGACTACTTCAATTCCGCTACATCGGCATTCTCAACCAACCACAGCAGTTACAGCATCAGCGACCTGTCAGGTATTAATGGTGGATGGGGATCAGGGTATGTTAAGCTTGCCTTAACTGCAGACTCTAGTCTGGGAGCCAGATTCTCCTCCTTTAATGAAATAAGCGGTAATGGGTACCAGAGAGTTAGTGATGACGCAAATGGCGGTAGCTTTCTGTCCATGACGGCGGATACCACAAACAACGAATGGGAAAACCAGTACAACATTAGTTTCCCTCAGGCTTCTGGAAGCTGGGGTACTATTACATATGCGATATTCGTGTTTGATGACGGCAGTGATGACTTTCCTTTAATTGCGTGTCCTTTGGCAACCTCAACAGCAGTTGGGGCAAACACCACTCTGACCTTCAATGCTGGTGACCTGAAGTACACAATAGCTTAATAACATAACACTTCTGCTCCATGGCTAATCTTAACTTCGATACGTCAGTTACGGACTGGACTACCAATAGCGGTAGTGCCACAGCCGTACCAAACTCCATACCCAAGACTCAATTTGAGTCTATGCTGACGGCGCTCACGCCCCAGTCAGACTTCTTCGACCGCTCCATCGTAGTTAATGAGTCAGGCACAAGTACATATGATTTCCGAGTAGAGTCAGATACAAACACCAATATGTTATTGGTGGATGCGTCCGCTAATGGAGTAGGTATAGGTGGTACCGCTTCTTCTACTTATAACCTAAAGGTCACAGGAAAGGCTCAGATTTTAGGAGATGGAACTGGCTCAACAAACACCGAGTTAAGAGTCGAAGATACAGCCGCAAAAGCCCAAACAGTTATGTATGGGGAGACAGGTGTATATCAACATATGTCTACGGAAACAGGTGATGCAAGGCTTGCCTTGATTTGGGGTAGGTCTGGTACAGGTCAAACGTCCAATGCATTTGATATACGCAATGACGGAACTACTACAGACATATGCCTATATGACTATAACTCAGGCTTTGCAACAAACCCAACATACACCCCAATTCAGATCGACAACGCCACAGGCAACGTAGGTATCGGTGGAGCGGCTACGGAAGACACGGGCTATGCTGCCACCACCCTTGCATCCTCGATTTCGGCGGGTGCCACTTCAGTTGACTTAACAGACGCATCTGGATTCCCTACCTCTGGATATGCAGTTATAGCTACTGGTACTGACAGGGATTCGATCAGGTGGACGGGTAAGACTAGCAATACGCTTACGGGAGTGACTAGTGTCACCTATGCTCATGCCGCAGGTATTGTAGTTGAATACAAGATTAGGTATGAACTTACATCCCACGGCAACACTCTATTTACCAGCAACGGCCAAGGTACTGAAGTTGTCGTGCGAGACACATCCACCACGGGGAATGCCGCACTTTCGCTAGAGGCATATAGCACTTACGCAGTTATGGACTCCAATGGAGGCACTTCCACGCTAGGTCTTAGGGATATAAGTGCTATCACAAATAATTACTTTCGGGTCACTAATGATGGAACAGATACCGACTTTACGATTTCGGACTTCAATGACTCTAACAAAAGCGTAGGTAACACCAGAACCCCAATCCAGATCAACAACGCCACAGGCAACGTAGGTATCGGCGTAAGCGCCCATAGTACGGCACCCGTCATCACAGACGATTTATCAACTGGTAAGATTTGGGCGGCACGGAGTAGCGACATAACATTCAAGGGGCCATCGGCAACGGACAACCCTGCATCAGGGGAGTATGTAACAGCCCAACTGGCCGTGGATGGCACTGGTTGGGGTTGGTTCGATAAGGGCATTAGTGTTGCAGGTTCGGCATCGTGGTCAACCGAGAGTGGCGCGAACTCTCCCACATCTGAATACAGGGATATATTTAAGGGCATTGCAAAGGAATACACCCTACTAAATGGGGCAATTGATAGTAGCTCAACAGCCGACATCACTGTTGATGACACAACAGGATTCCCCGCCTCTGGTAATATCAAAATCGAGACCGAAGTTATATCCTACACAGGCACAACGGCCACAACTTTTACAGGAATCGGCCGAGGTGCGTCCAGCACAACAGCGGCGGCTCATGCGGATAACGCTACTGTCTCTTTCTCCATCTCCAACACAGTGTCGCTTATAGATGGCCCAGAGCAGTCCCATATAGCTATAGCAATCAGGGGTAATGACGTAAATGATTCATTTACTATCCTAGGGTCACCTTACCCAACCGCTACAGATGATGAGGGGAATGCCTCCGACTGGCATTACACTCCCATGAACCTCCTCCAAGTCACCAAGGAGAGTGTGGTTGTTAATGAGCACGGCAATGATATAGACTTCCGAGTAGAATCGGACACCAACGCCAACATGCTATTTGTTGATGGCGGACTTAACGCTGTAGGTATTGGCAATACTCCACTAACGGGGTACGAACTGACAGTTGACGGGCAGGTGCTCATAGGCACAAATACACTTACTGGTACTGGTGCAACAGATAATTCTAGTGGTGGCACTCCGTTTGATACTACATATGGCCCAAGCGGAACCCACCCTGCAGAAGTTATTATCTCACAAGGGGCAAATTCCACAGGTACTGGCCTTTTGGTGCAAAGTAGTGCAGCCAATAATGATTCTACATCAATAGATAATGCGACTGTCTCCATACAGGGGAACGGAACACCTTTGCTTCAATTTTTTGATACAAACGGCACGGGCAATATCAGTCACATTTACCATGCTGGTAATACCTTTAAGGTGGACTGGTCTATGACCAATGGAGATAACACCGACACGCACAACATACTTAAGGCTATGGCGAACAGAAAGCTATGCCAGACAGTAGGCTCGGGTACAAGTGACTCTGGGGCAATGGGCGTTCATGATGGAGTCGGTGATGCCGAGTCGGGCGACCAATCAGCTCAGTCAATAAGCTTCTACGTTGATGGCAGTAACCTCAAGGTTCAATACGTTGCATCTGATGGAACCACAGCCACCACGGGAACAGTATGTGCGTTAGCATAAATTTATGGATACGGATAAAATTGCGGAACAACAACAAGAACTGGAGACCCTTCTCCGCCAAACACAGGAACAGCTCACGGCACTACGAACGCAAGAACAACGAGTAATCGGCGGTCTGGCAGTGCTACAGCAAATGTCTGAGGCAAAAGAGGAGGAGAAGCCACCTGCTAAGAGAGCGAAGAAATAATGCTTCATGGCGAAAAAGAGATATGTACACAAGACCGCACGACCTGCCACAGGTGGTAAGCTGATAAAGACGGCCGCTGCAGAAACCGCAGGCATATCTAATTACGTTGAGAAGCTAAATTTTCGCAGGGATCAGGAAGGCGAGCTACGCCGAGAGGGTTGGGGCATCCTGCCGAATGGGGCAGAGATCAACGACACCGATGGGTTTGTTCGCTTGCTCCACGAGTTCATTGATCACAGCGGGGAGCCTCGATTGGTTGCCTCAAGCGGATCATCCCTCTATGCGTATGTACCAAACACTGGCACATATTACATGGCGGACACACCAGATGTGGAGGCAAGCCTTGTTATAACACAAGTATCATCCACCACGGGTGCAATAGAAAACGTGGGGATATTAAATGCTGGCTATGGGTATCAAGACCCTGTTTTGACCATGTCGGCAGGCACAGCGGTGCTTAGTGCGGTACTGGACTCAGATGGCAGGGTTCAGTCGGTAAATATAGATAACGCAGGGACTGGATATAGTGTCAATGATGTAGTCAATATAACAAACAGCCCTTATGCCATCGATCTGTTTGACAACACCTCACAGCATCAGGGGTGGAAAACAATTGCAACAGGTCTACATTACCTAGATGATGAAGCCAAAGGCGTCCGAAGGTGGGAGTGCGTGGAGGTATCAGGGTATTGTATCTTCAACAATGGCTACGACCTGCCTCTTATATATAAGAGTGGATGGGATAAAGCGCATCTACTGTACGGAATAAGGGAAAACTCCATTGCCAGTGTAGGGACTATACAAAGTTATGATGGCCGATTGGTTTGCGCGGACATTGCGGAAATTACGACAGGCATAGATATCGTTAAGGGTCACCCCAGTGGATACTATGGATGTGTCTACGACATGGATGAATACAATGCTGGCCAGATTGCCACTACGCGAAACCAGTATTCCATGCTATGGTCGGGGTATGGTGAGCCTTGGTTATTTAACCAGAGCCTTAGTGGGTATATCGATAAAAACTCCAATGAATTTATTATATCAGATTACGCTCAATCAATAAACGGAGTTGCCTCAACAATAAAGGTAGGCGATCCAGTTCATATTGCTGGTGCAGGAATCAATGGAGACAAGCTATCCCTTCAGCTATCAGGGAACAGTGTCGTTGCTGGCATTTCAGGCGAAGACAGCAATAATGAATTTACAAAAACAGACCACAAGTTTGCCAGTGGAGACAAGGTACGTGTTACATACATAGAAGGCGTAGGCCCACTCAACGGAAGCGACTATTATATAGCCGAGCCTACAGATGACACATTTAAGCTTACTGGTTCCAGAGTAAAGCCCGCTTCTGCGGTTGCGGTGTATTCGTCTGGAAAACTGTCCTTTGATATAACCGATGGGGGAAGTGGATATACACAGGCATCTCCTCCAGTAGTTAGCGTATTGGGTATATCAGGGATAACAATTGAGGCAACTGTCAACAGCTTGGGTCAGGTTAGCGATCTGGTTTACACGGGAATCCCCGCATCAACAGGTGTGTCTCCTGAGGTAACAATAGCGTACCCAGTATATGAGGTTGTTAATATTACTACCGACATCCCCACGATGTCTTTAATTAAGCCAGACCTAACAGATATTTACGAAGGCATACTGGAGGGAAGGGTTGGCCAAGTGGATACGATCCAAATCAAAAGAGAAGATGGGCTAAGCCAATCTGGCTCTACTTCCTTTTCCTCTGTCACATGCAGGGTCAAGGTAACGGCAACAGCCAGTCAGACAGTCACGATTGAGCATGACGACAACTCTGTGGCGGGTACGCCTCCCTCGGGGGTTCTTCAGGCACATGGACTGAGCACAGGAGACGTTGTTAATATTTCTGGCCTAGCAAGTGCACTGGACGGAATACCCATTGACGAGATCAACAAGGAGCATGTGGTAACAAAGGTAGACGATGATACATATACAATTCTTGTTAAAACAGAATCTGCGGGCACCGCAACCGAAGCAGTTGTATCAATAGAACAAATACTACCTGCGAAATATGAAGTAAATATAGGACGGGAGTCATATAGCCTTGAGACAGGCAAGGACATGACCCCCAAGGCCACACCTCTTCAGATCGCAACCTATTTTTCATCCAAGATCAATACAGACTCAAGTATTGTCACAGCCCTAGCATACGTAGATGGGCTTGACATTAAAGCTAAGCTTACGGGCGAAAAGCACACCATTACAGTTAATGATAATGATGCGAATGGGAGCATGACCAGTATGTCAATCAGGGAGTCCTCATTAGGGGATGCCACTGTAGCTGAGTCAAATGAGGCATACTTGGAGCTATACGGCGAAGCCAAGCCCGATATACCAGATGGTGCATTTGCCATCAACAAACCGCTCAAGGTAGAGGGAATAAAACAACAGGTAGATGTTCTATACATCCACTCAATGCACTTCGGAAACCAAACAGATGCCGGAGATGATGCACCAACAGGAAGTGAAAAATACGCAATAGAATTTATAATAGACAAGGGTCTTGATACTCAACGCCCCTACATACACGAGTACGACTATGGGGCATGGTACACTTCACATGTGTATGTAAACATATGGAACTTAGAGGCCAATATACTGGCAAGCACCCCAACAGTCACAACCACTCACGGGTGGATGTTCGCGTATGCTACAGACACCAAGAAGTATTACGCATGGGACAGTAACGCAGGTAGCCCAGCGTGGTCAACGGGGTACACTACCCCTCTGGCGAGCTGGGGATTAAGACCGCTCAATATCTTCAACTGCAACTTTGCATTAATTTGGACTGAGGGCTTGTACTGGAGCCTTAAAGCCGACCCATTGACCGCTGCAGTTGGAAACTATACTTTTACTCAATATACAACCAATGAGGGCTACCCCACCTTCTACTCATGGTCAACAACAGATGGACAGTTGGAAATCAGCAATGTACATGGCCCGTCTTCAACTTACTGGACGACTGGGACACCAATAGCCCCCGTTTTGACCGCAGTTAACGAAAGAACAGCGGCTGGCGCTGTGAACTTGGGGTCATATCCAAATTACGCTCCACCCGCAAACTGGTATAGCAAGGTTGCTGGCGCCAATGGCGCTGAGATCACATATGGCTTTTATATCGTACCAGACGAAGAATATGGATTGACGTATGTGATAAATTCGACAAACCAGACAATGGCGGGCTGGTACTGGTGGCCAGAAGGCGTCACCAATGACTCATACTACTATGGGCATGGCATCTACAAGTGGAAGCCCGAGTCATCAATAGAGCCTAAGGCAAGAGATTTCATGAAGCGCAGGCTAAGGCTAAATGCGCACGCCACTACATCTCAGGACTCAACCAAAATGTCTAGGTCAATAGACAATACTGGATCAATCATATATGATTACGATCTAGGCTCTGGGTATCAGGATTGGCAGGAGGATGGAAGCCCCATAATTAAGATGGAGCAACTCGGCGAGCATTTGGCATGCTACCGATCGGGTGGATATTTCCTTACAACCCAGTCGGGTAAGGTAGCGAATCCCTTTAGCTTTAGAACGAGGTATGTTGGTAGGAGTGTTCCCACGTTTAGGAATAGCATTATCAATGTCAACAACAGGACACATTACTACGCTGGGCATGCGGGCATGTATCAACTGTCACAATCACAGCCTGAGCCTGTGTCATCACCTCTCCTGACTACCGCTACAAATTTCTGGGAAAAGGTAAGCAAAGAGGAGTCTGAGTATATATTTACAGCAAGCAATCCCCTGACAAAGGAATATTTCTTGTGCACTCAGGACAGGACATACGGGATAGACTATATCGAGAATACAGTCTCCGAGATGGATTTTGTGCTAACTGCAGCATCAATGGCCAGACAGCCATCGGAGTTAATAATTCCACCTCCAAATGACCTCGTTGACCCTTGGTTTATTATGTCGATGCGAGTGGATGACAACAAGCTGTACGAGGGTATGGATGTGACTAATTTGTCCGCATCGGACTCTGCTGAATTATTTAGCGGAGCAACACCATCGATAGGTACGTTTACAGGGAATTTACAGGTGCGTTACGGATGGGGTCCGCCCGATGATAATCAGACGCTTGAAGCCAACCTTGGCACGCCCCAAGCCGCATCGGAGCATAGGGTTTATTACAGGGAGCTTAAAAACGGAATGCAGACAGATTATAAGTCCATTCTGCAGTCTGGGTTAACAACTTTTGGAGACACTTTTAATGAAAAGGATATGCGTACATATATCCTCCATGTAGCAGATAACGACTACACAGGCAGTCCAGTTCTTCGGATTTGGGTGTACACTGCATACACAACAGCATCCCCATCATCTTCCAGATACGCATTTGGCGAGGATGGGTCGGATACACCAATTACAATTACAGACATAACTGACGAAAACACCATACCTCTATATTTGCGTGCTCCCCTGTATCAGGACAAGATTGAGGTTACGGGCGTTGGTGCTCAACTCAAGGTGCTTGCCCGAACATTTGAAGTAGCTGGTGTTTTTGATAAGTCAGCACATCAGGTTATAGGTCAAGGTGGTTTCATAAATGTCCCTAGCTAAATCAAATCCAACATCCACACCCGTGGTCATCCCCATTGGTGATGTGTCATCCATACCTAGGCTACCAAAAACACTCAGGGATTTGGCTCCAGCAGAAGCATCTGACTACGAAGAGGAGATGAGGATTTGGTGGAGAAAGATAATAGACACAATCAATAGTGTTGCCCAAAAGGGATAATACTTGACCAATCTTACATATAGAATACCATACTACGCATGGCATACTCAACTCCGACAAAGCTGACGGATGGCTCTAATTCAGTAATAACAGGCGGATTGCTACCAGTTGTTACCCGCACCGCATTGGGTGCGCCATTGCCGTATGCAACAATGGATAGCACCATTGTTAATATCGCAAGTAAGTCTAATGACATAATAACTCAATTAGATAACTTAAAGACAGACCTTGAGGCATCAATCGCAACAAACACTACAAATATAACCAATGTATCAGATGCCCAGCTAAGTGTCCACTCCATGGGTAATGCAATGTATCCCGTTGGGTCAATATTTACATCTGCAACACATTCAACAGTTGCCGCAGTAGAAGGTCTGTTCGGCGGAACGTGGCTGGTTTTTGGTACTGGTCGTGTCTTGGTGGGGTATGACGCAGGGGCTACAGAATTTGATGCCGCAGGAAAAGAGGGAGGCGAAAAGACGCACACGCTTACGATAGCTGAAATACCATCCCACACCCACACATATCAAGAGGCAGTAGATAATGCAGACACCAGCGGGAGGAGGAATCCAAGGACAATTGATCAAAGGATAGATAGCAGCGATACTGGTGCGACTGGCGGCGGTGGAGCACATAACAACCTTCAGCCGTACATAGTCGTGTATATGTATAAAAGGAATTCACTGGCTTAAGGAGACGATATCATGAGTATTTTCAGTTCAGCAAAGAAGCAGGCTCGGCGGGCTAATAGCATGTCTAAGGAGCAGATGGCCCACAAGGCCGATCTTGACTGGAAGGGGTGGAAGCAGCGAGCCGAGTACCTGCAGGACAAGCTCGGGCCAATGGGTTCACCATGGCTAAAGGAGTCAGGCATGGCGGTTGCTGATAACTTCAATGATTCTTGGGGCAATATCAGTAACAGATTAAACACGCAGGACATATTTAATACATCACTTGCCCAGACAGGCGAATCAATGGCAGATGCCAACAGGGCATATTCCCAGACTGCTGGTGATATTTTTGGCGGAGGCTACGACAGGCGTACAGACAGCTTATTGTCTGGCCAGATTGACGCAAGAAACGCTCGCACCCAAGGACTGCTGGGTGACATAACAAACCGACTTTCAGGTGGAGGTGCTGGGGCACTATATGGATCACAAGCCTCCGATCAGGGTGGTGGTACAGGATTCCGTACAGCTTTCAACCCGATGGCCGCCAACGCTTTATTCAAAGCATCCAATGCTATCGGAGCTGCTGAAGAGAAAAACTACGGAGACCTGTTGACTGATAATACAACTCGCATGAGGCAGAAACTAGCCGCCATGCCTCTTATTGGTCAACACGAAGACGACACACTCGCAAGGCTTTCAGGAGGCAAGGCAGTAAGGGCATCCTTTGCTCCTACAACAGAATTTATGAATGCAGCTAAACCAATGAGGATTGAGTTAGGATAATGTCTTACTTGGATTCACTTGCACAGATAAGTAGTGCCTCTAGACCTATTCGTATATCCGTACCAGATATACAGCATGACGGCAGATTTATGCTTGCTGGCCTTAATCAAGGCTTTCAGTTGGAGCAACAACGCCAACAACAGGCATTAATAGCTCACAGGGAATCACAGCAAAATGCAGCAGATGCACGCAATACTGCAGTTGATAAGCTATATGAGGTTCTGCAAAAGAACCCTGATGCCCAAGTACCAGAAGGTTTAGGTCAATACGAGCAAGCTACAGTTGACGCATCGAGGGGTATGGGCGAACAGTTCCAGCAGCGCATGGGGCAAATGAACAAGTACACTGGTAGCCTAATGGAGTCCACCAGTAATTACGGCAAAGGACCGCAAGCCCAAGAGGAAGGGCTAATGTACTCAAGGTATGCCCCTAGGTCTTCAATCGAAGAATATTTAGCATCCAAGGCAGGCAAGAAGTTTACAAGAACTCCAGCATGGGCATCAATACAAGCCTCAGGCGGAGTAATGGGAGACGAGATACCCATCGAAGGCACAGAGGGATGGCGAAACCTCCAGCGTCACTTCATGATGACTTCAGGCAGAGACCCTGACGCAACCCTTGCGGCTCAAATGGCACCCCATAACGAGCGATACTTTAGGGATGTGGATATGTTACAGAAATTACTTACCTCTGGTTATTGGCCAGCAGGTGGCATTCCTGCGTCAGGCACCACAACACAACTACCAACAAACACTCCCACCCCCACAGGTGGCACAGGCACAGGCTACCCGAAACCCGACCAGAAAGTTAAAAACAAAGACGGAACATGGGTGGACACCGGTACCACAGTAGGACGCATTGGCGCACAGAGTGTTATGGCAGGCAGAGGACTAAATCAAGCGAGGAAATTCCCTAAAAGCCTGAAAGACCTACAGCAGGGCAACATAGCTGACGCCAGTAAAGACATAAATAGAAAGGTTGGTAAAGCTTTATCCGATGAAGCGAAGCTAGTAAAAAAAGGTCCACTGGGTAAAGCTGACGCAGTAAAACTAAAAGGCATCCAGACTGAGGCAAAGAATCTAGACACTACAGCCAGAAAAATACTAAAGCACAATAAAATACCTTTTGACGAAAAAGCCTCTCCAAAGAAGATAGCCCAAATGCTAAAGTCACACGGGGAAGCTGGAGACATTAAAAGCCTGCCCAAGGGCATAGACAAGAAGCTCAAGAAGCAGATTGGAAAGGGCGTGTTGGGCGGAGCACTGAAGAAGGCAGGCGTTGGAGTTATTGCAGGCGCAAAAGGCGGAACTTTTGGGGTCGCCATCGGTGTTGGTTCTGCATTATGGATGGCCTACGATTTATGGGGGCTAGTTGACGATTCAGGCGGATGGAAAGAGTTGGGTGGCGAAATAGTCGAAGGCGCGAAAGAAGCAGGCAGAAAAATCAAGAACGCGCCTAACGACATCTTGGACTACTGGAAGTTTGATAAAATGTCCGAATCTGAAATGGAAGAATCTAAAATTGAAGATTGATAGGCTAATGAATTATGCTGGAGCAGGGGCAAACTAATGACTACACGAAAGCGTATCGCCAGCAACTTGAAGAGGCGGGCAAAGATACATCTCAGTGGAGTGACAATTACCTAACTTGGGATTTAGGCCAAAAGCTGGAGCGGGATGGCCTTGATCCAGTCTCTGGTGGCGCTGACTTCCAGAGGCAGTATCTTGATTTAAAGAACAAGCCAGACCCCTCAATGAGCGGGGCATGGGGGATTGCCAAGGAGCTACCCAGAGGCTTACGTACAGGCGGATACCAAGCCGTAGGAACGGGCTTCGATATGGCCGCTCTAGGCTCAGCCAGATTGCGACCTCGTGACGAGGCTGTGCATGATTGGTTAATTGACCGAGCGGACATTCTTTCCGCCAAGGCATACGAAAAAACCCCAACCATAATGTCCCCATCGGATATCAGGTGGGATTGGGAACACAGAGAGGAAGTGGCACGGGGTCTTCTTGGTGGCACGGGGATGGTTACCGCATCCTTGATACAGGCACTAGGCGCAGGACGACTTTCTGGTTTGTTTGGAAAAAAGATCACAGATAAGTTAGTAAAAAGAATTCCAAAAACCAAGCGTGTCACAAGGAAGGTTGATGGGGTGGAAAGAAACATGTCTCTCCGTGATGCCAAGCGTGCGGACTTTGAGAACTTCTTTACCATGGGTGGTGTGGCCACGAACTCCATCGGCATGAATGCTGGTGAGATATATGGAGAGCTATACGAATCGACATTACTACCCAAGGATCACGAGGATTACATATCACCAGAAGCAGCAAGAGATGCCGCTACAGTTGGCGGTATTGCCGCCGGCGGATTGGATATGATCATGCCCGCCAAGCTCTTATCCAAGTTCCTTGGCAAGGGTGGTTTGCCAGCAAAGAGATATTGGAAGCGATTCATGGCATCTCTTCCAGAAAATGTAGTCTGGGAGGGTGGAGCTGAGGCAGGCCAAGAGTTTATCGGCATGATGGCCGAACGCTATGCTAGGGGCGAGGAAATGGACTGGGAGACCCTGTCTGGCATGGAGCGCAAGCAGTTGCTGGATGCTGGTATACTGGGTATGATCGGCGGAACACAGGGTGCGTTCTTGGAGTCCATGTACGAGGGCGATGATCCTCCGTCAACTCCAAATGAAATCGAGTCTGATCGCATCAAAAGGGAGGCAGAGACCGCTGTGCAGGCCGAAGCACAGCAAGAGGCTCAGAGAGCATTTGAGAATCGTGCCAAATCAAGAACATTTGAAGTAGGCGAACTCCTGACTGACATAAGGACAGATGAGGAGGGTGAATACATTGGCCCAGTAGATAAGAATACATCATTGGTGTCCCGAAAGGGTGAGATTAAGCAGATTCCTAATCGCAGGCTGGTCAGGCAGAAGGCAGTTTCCGATGACCAATCCATAGCCAAAGGGGATTATGTAACATATACATCACCTGAGGGCATAAAGATAGCAGGTAACGTAACGCACGTTAAAGCAGGAAGGGTATATGTTGCAGAAAGCGAATACGGAATACCTATTGCTGACGTAAAAAGACTCAGGTCATCCAATGAGGACGCAATACGAACATCTGTAGAGAAGGCAACTGACGGCAAGCAACTTGGACGAAAAGACCTGACCCGCATTCTTCAGCAAAAAGGCGTAAAGAATCCCTTTAATAGGAATAAAAAGCTTACCAAGTCTGCGAAGAAAAAGCTTGAGGAACTGGAGTTTAGTGATGACGAATACGTCTGGTCATACAGGTTCAACAATGACACGGGCAAGGCGCAAAAGGGTCACTGGGTAGAAGGTAAGTGGAAAAAGGGAAGAGGGACTAAGCAGACTATAGCCACGAGGAAGGCAGGCCAAGCACTTGCGGACAAGGAGTATGACAATGTACTGAAATTCATAGAAGCACAAAAGATTTCCGAAGCTGACCCCAACACAGATGGTTCTGTAATACTCAAAGATGCACCCGCAACTGAAGTATACAGGCATGCCCGTCAAAAGTTCTACACCGACAACAATGGTGAGTCGCCGGCCACTCTGGGATCAGCATGGAAGATTCTGCAGAAAAAACTAGCAGACAATAAGATAATAAAAAAGTCTGGCGGTAAGTGGCGAGGCACTACTGATACTGCTGTAGACACGGAAACCAAAGCGAAGAACGCAGAAGCTCAGTCGAATCGGCGGTTATACGAACAACTAACAACCAAAGTTATTATTCTCTCTGGCCCTGAAGCAGGCGACCCCAAGTTTGCGTCCGCAAGAACAGACACAGGCGAGGACGCAGACTACGGACTAGGGTTTGTTGGTGAATACATAGATGCCGAGCAGAAGGTTGTTATCCACACAATACAGGACGGGAATCACAATACATATAAGTTTGCCCCTAGATATATTACGATAATTTTGGCTACGCTGACCCCGAGAATGATGGAACGGGCAAGGCTATTGCCAAGCTGTATGACGACCTACAAGCCTATAATGATGGCGACTTGATTACTCGTATATTAAAAAACTACGATACTTTATTTGCAGACTACATAGTAACCCCAGACGAATTTCCAGAGCTATTAGAGGATGCGGAGGCACTCTTAAATAGTCACTTCGGAAGTAACATATGGGATAGAACCAAGGCATGGCTTGAGGGAGAAACCGAAGCCCAGCCTGCATCGCAACCTGCTGATACCTCTCCACTACGAAAGCTCACCGATGGGCAAATGGTTGTGGGTGTTGATGCCGATCCCTTAACAGAGGAAGAAACGCAATATCTTTATAAACTCCTGATGGCGGGCGATACTGCCTTTGCCGAGAGCAAAAAATTGATTGATGACTGGATATCAATATTCGTAGAAAACGGAGGCTCAGAAATAGGTATACTCAGCTCTCCTTCCCGAAAAGATGATCGTGACGAGTTGATTGAAGAAACGGGCGCCACCGAGCTTGAGCTATGGTATTACGGCTTTATCACAATGGCCCCGCTTGCTTTGGCACTAAGAAACACCAAGGGCAAAGTTCCCCAGAGCGCAGGTAAGGGGACAGCCCTTAAGCCGATCCTTGAGGAGTTTATCAAACTCGCCGAAGTGCTTGGTTCCTCACCTGCCACCGAGGCAAAGCCTTCGGCAGTTTCTCCACCACCCAATGTATTTGGAGCCAAAACAGGCAGGCCAATGAGGGCGCAAGCAACCAAGACATCCAAGAGGCAACGGGCGGAAAGTCTTGCAAAGAAGGTATTCAGTGAGGAGGGGCAGCAGGACAGTGGGGACAAGATGGTTGTTTCTGAGTATACATATGAATCATCCAAGGGGGTACATTCTACATTTTTCGTCAGGCACCCAATGATCAATGTCCCTTCGGCCAAGGGGTACTATTTTCATCCATCCGAGGTCTGGCATGCAAAGCGGGTAAACGCATACCCAGCCCCAGCCACACAGAGAGAAACCCTCACCCCAACAGCACTTGATACATATAACGAAGCGATGGATGGGCGAGAGGTACAGACGGGGGATGGACCGAGCCTTAAGTACACCAAGATTGACGGCAAAACCGCCATACATCTTGATGTCCCCGCAAACCAAAGGAGTTACTTTGCGAGGTATGGGGAGAAAAAACAACAGCCAGACGGGACAAAAAAGAAGCAGGTATTTTACATCCACACCAAGGATGGCCCTTTAAAGAACACGGCAGGCAACAATGTGTCGGTGCTCGAAAATGTACTAGACTTTTTAATGCTTGATCCTGTTTATCAAAGCACGAAGTCAAGCTTTGCTGGTTACGATGTAACCGCTATCAAGGTCGGTGATTATGTAGTCTGGGGAGCAAAATCGGTTAGCGGGGTTGTGGTAGCTGTATCAGATGCAGGTGCTCTAATTCAGGGACAAAAGGACTACGCCCCACTAGACGAGCTTACATTAAGCGAGGCACCAAAGGCTGGTTCATTCATGGACACACCCATAAAGGGTGTAGATATGGTATGGAACGACACGCGCCCTCCATTCGCAGGGATAAACATATTAAGAGGACAAAGCTACCTCACAAAAGAGGAGCAGGCTTACCGAGCCGTATACCTCAACTTGGTCGGCCCTGACGAAAACTACATACCAGCAGATCACCTAGTAGCCAACGAGAACTTTGAGGGCATTACGCCTCAGCAGATATTGGAGCGATTACACGCAGAGCCAAGGCAGATATTCCTCGATGGCAAATCCTTTGAAGAGCTATCAGGCAACGTCTCTTCCGCCCAATCTCCAGTAGAGCCATCTTTTGACCCCAACACCCAGAGCGACATAGAGAAGGCAGAAGCTCTGAAGCAAGAGGGTTTCGCCGAGCTTGATGCGATACTTGCAGATGCCAGAAATAGAATGCTATCGGCCCCGCCTATTGATATACTCCTTGACCCAAAGCTATGGGCGGCAATTAGCAAGATAATCAGGGGTCATATAAGTGGATTAATCGCCAAGATTATGGCGAAGCCTCCGCACGAAAAAGGAAATGCCGAGGATATATATCGCGAATTTGCCGTTGACCTCCAAGAGCAAGGCGAGATTGGTAGGGTAATAAAAGACGGGCAAATTCGGGAGGCATTGATTGCCAACTCCAAGGCGCTGTTTGCTGACGGACTCAGAGCCTCCAACATAAACCTTGCACAACTGCCACAGAAATCAATCTATGGTGTATTTGATAACGCTGAGCAAGCCGAGCAAGTATTTGATCAACTGGAGACGCTGGCCAGATTGGAGCTTCAGACCGCAGGATTGGTTAATGCAGACGGAGAGGGTCTTGTTATTGGTGAAACGCTCACCGATGATCAGTTGGATAGCCTCATTGAGCTTGAGAACAACGAGGAAGCAGAGGCGCTTAGGGCGAGGTACTGGCAAGTCGTAAAGGATAACACCAGCGCACTTGGTGCGACTCCAGCGATGTGGGAGTTGTGGGAGACATACGACTACCCCCTCATCCAAAAACACATGATCAATCAGGGTTATGAGGGGGCTGTCAGGAATTACATATTAAATCAATTTCACAAAAGATACGAAAGAACAGCCGTTGCACCATATCAATCTCCACAGCAAATTCAGGAAGCTGAAGCCAGAGATAATTACGAGAGGGGAATCCAGTACGCAGACCCCGATACATTTATCCAGAACCCAGTATCCCATTTCAATAAAGGGAACAAGGGGGAGAACCCAACGAGCAAGGAGCTGGATTGGAAGAGCATCCAGAGCGAGGCCGTAGTCCAGTTTAAGCCAGACGAAGACACAACACTTGGTGAGCTTGCTGAACATGTTATGGGCATGCTTGGGCATGTTGGTAGGTCGGCTGAAGATAAGATATCGGTAATGAATCGAATCTTGGATGAGACCGAGACAGCACGGGTGCAACATAATTTCGCCAAGGAAACCATTCCCCCTCATGAGCTTAAGGCACTTGATGTGATTGAGATGAACATGCATCGGGTGAAAGCGGAGTTAGGTAATGCCAATAAGGCTTCTGCGGATCACCTGCGATCCATGGCCGACATCATCAACAAGGGGCACCCAACATACACCCCAGCCCAGTGGAGGCATTTGGTTCTTGCCCAGAATAGCACCACAACACAAAGACTTGAGCAAGCGATCACGGCCAGCAAGTTCGCGCTTCAAACCCTCACTGACCAGCAAAATGAAATCAAGGGAAAATACGCTCAGGCATCTACGGACTTTTTTGAGATTGATCCAGCAACGAATGCGATGAGAAAAGGCCCGCTTGGGCACAATGAGGAAACAGGATGGGATGGCACAGCTAAGATAGGTGGCGCACTGTCGCAGGTTAAGGTAAATAAAAACGCCTTGATATATATCCCTACAACAGCGGGATTTACCACGGAAGCCGAGGATGTGCTTAAGAGGATCATTCAGTTAAAGAAAAACATATTTCAGTTAGAGAGAATTCCTTCTCCCAATGATGACATAATAGTCTCCCTTAAGGCGTTCAAGGCATCTTTGTGGCAGGCAGAAAGAGAGCTTCCAGCCCGTGCGAGAAACGCACCAATAATACAATCCCTTACTGATGCTGACGGCAACTTACTGCTCGATGAAAGCGTGCTACAGGATTCACATCTTCCTCAGGACGATAACATTGAGACTGCCCAAAGAGGTAAGATATTAAAAACCTTGGTTGAATCCATCTTTGCAGACTCTACAGGAATCGGTGGAGGCAGGTTTAAGAAATCGGCCAACGGAGAGCTTGTTGGGGACAAGGCTCTTGGCCCATATAAGAAATATGTAGCAATTAACGAGAGGATTGATGGAAAGGAAACTGGCAAGGTACATCTCGTTGGGCTGTATACCAATAAAAAGGAGAAGATCATACCAGAGGTCATCACGGGGGATACCTTGGTTGATGGCGAGCGTACATCTGCCATCAGGCCATCCCTCACGGCAACAGGAAAGCGTAACCTTGAGGGGTTTGAGTTTGTTGGATTCTCTCCCGATATGGAACTCGCCTATTACAGACCAAAGCTTAAGGTTGGCCAGCGGTCAGAGAACCAGCCAGCCAGTCAGGCTATTCCCTCAAGCTCCCGATACTTTAATACATTTACAAGGATCATGATTAACCCCCGTGGTCTTCGGGATAAGTCCAAGCAGGGGCGATCAATCGTAGACTTTATTGAGACAGAAAACGCCAGAAAGGGGAATAGATTTTCGTATGCATTCACTGGAGAAACCCAGACATTCCTTCATGCGCCCACAGTAAATAAGCTTGGCAAGGATTTTGTGTTTGAGAGCTGGACAAAATACATACAGGCCAAGCATAGGGCAATCAAGGGTCTTCCTGAGTGGCTTGATATAGGTGCGGACAAGAGGCAGATGGAGCGTTTCCGCACAATACAAACATTGAGGCTCTCTCTTAGTAATACAATAAACGAGGCACTGGATGTGACCGCGATGACCGACCCCGCAAGGACTCAAGCACTATGGCAGTCCGTGGCCGACATGAACAAGGCATTGAATGACATGGAGAATCGGGGGTCACAATATGATGGTAGGCCGTGGAACCCAAGGATCACAAACCCTGCCATAAAGAATATTGATATTGCCACTCCAAAGGACAGGGAAACCCGAAGGATAAACTCACACGCAACGCTGGTAAAAAAGGTTCTGGAAAACAAAAGCACTATAAATATCGGCACGAGAAACGTAAAAACTGATGAACTTGTTTCTGAACTGGAGCCAGCATACGAAGCAGAGTATAGAATTTCACTGGCATTGGCCGAGTTGGATTGGCTCAAAGAGAATGACAATAGGCCAAACACTGATCCAGAAAAGGCAGGTAAAATAGCCCTTGCTGAGCAGCAGTATGCAATTGCTGTTGAGGA
>PVBE011107194.1_pt1 | contig 50993 bp, 39 predicted proteins | sample 1631181 | NCBI WGS metagenome assembly PVBE01 (sample SAMN08397723, study PRJNA350692) | Marine metagenome, whole genome shotgun sequencing project. | isolation source: water | place: Pacific Ocean | collected 2012-04
CTCCAGGCTCAACGGCTCCTGTTGGCTTTCACCCATGCGGTGCCTCCGGCGATCATTGCTGCGATGCCCGCTGCGATGCTCTGAGGCCAGTTTCTTGGCACCTCTACCGAAAACCTCCCTGCTCATATGGGCAATGCGGGACTAGAACTCCACTGAGCATCGTCGCGACCTCGCCCTCATCGGACGTGACCCATCGAATGGGTCGGTGATACGATTGGACAGATCCCACGAAGAGCAGTTTACGCTGACGTTCACGCGCGGCGAATTCCACCAGTTGCTATACGGCGCGGTCATCTGGGATAAGCACCTGCACCATGTGTTCTGCGAGGCGTATGTCCCCAGCGGATCGGTTCAGTTCATCTTCACGCGGGCGGAACTCAAGACGCTCTTCGACTGCACCATCACCTCCCGCGATTGGGCCGTGGAAGAGAGCGACGCCCTGATCCACGACGCGCTTCTCGAGAGAATGGGTCGCGCCCTAGGTCTGAGCGAAGACAAGTGGCTCGACACGGACGAGCCGAAGTGCATCCTCAAGTCATCTCCGTCGTCGCGCGGCCCGTCGATCGCCATCTGCCGTCAGCGCCGCGGTCCGGTTGAGCATCCGGACAGTTGACCGCCGCCGTCCCGGAGGCGTCGTCGGAGGTGGCGGAAGCTGGATCGGGAGGTCCCGGTTCCGCCGCCAAGTCGCTCCTCGATGTCGTCCCCCTAATCCAATTTCAACATTGGTCTACCTTAATGATGCACGGGCTCTGAGACGCCCAATAATGGGCTCAACCGGAAGTGAACCGGAAGTGGTTCGCGTGCTAGCCGATTCGGGTCGAAAGCGGGTCGATTCATCGCGAAAAGGGGGCCCTTGCTAGCCGAATCGCGAAAACACGGGTTCGGGGGCCGTTTTCGAGGGTATAGGCGGCGTCGGGGCCTCGAATCGAGGGTAAACCTGGGGGGGCGAGCGCGTTTTTCCCTCCGAAATCGGCCTGATTCGGCCTGTTTTTGTAGACACGCTGTCGCCCAACCGGAAGGCTCCTCCGGGGGGCCGAAAGTCCTAGTCGGGAGGACGTTGCCACCTCGGCTCGGAAGCACTCCTTCGACAGGGGGTTCTTCCACATGGCCGACCGTCAGTGCATGGTTGCTATCGCCGCCCACGCCGCCGACATGGAGTTCAGCGCCGGCGCCACGATGCGCAAGCACGTTCGCGCCGGATGGGACGCGCACATCATCCAGCTGACCCTCGGCGAGAAGGGCAACCCGAATCTCTCAACTGTTGAATACGGCGCTCAGAAGCGCGCTGAGGCCGATTCCGCCTGCGGGGTTCTTGGCATCACTTCGCACTATCTGCCCTACAAAGACGCCGAACTCACCGCCACCGATGATGTCGCTCGCGAGATCGCCATTCTGCTCCGCAAGCTCCAGCCGACGGTCATCATCGCCCACTGGAAGGGCAGCATCCACTCAGACCATATCGCCGCCCACCACCTGGCCCATCGCGGCTTCTTCATGGCCGCCAACCCACACTTCGATTTGGGCCCAGAGAGCCCTAAACGGGCCCGCTGGGCGCGATTCTACTATGCCGACAACTGGGAAGATCCCGAGGGATTCCGGCCCTACACGTTCGTCGACATCAGCGACGAGATGCAGGAGTGGAAGCAGGCCTTCGACTGCTTCGCCATCGGCCGCGGCGAGGGCGGCTACCCCTACTGGGATTGGTACGAGGCCCGCACCCGCATCCACGGAATCGGAATCGGCACAGAGCATGCCCAGGCGTTCGCTGTGGACGAATCGCGGATGCGCGAAGTGAAGGAGATGCTATGATGATCCGCACTGTTGCGCTACTGGCGATGGTCGCGGGAATCGCGCATTCTCAGGGCGATCCCGCCGCTTTCATCGGCTTCGAGACGGCGGACGACCTCGCCGGCTGGAGCGCATCGGCCGGAGAGATCGGGCTGACCGGATCGCGCTACAAGTCCGGCGCTCAGAGCCTCCAATGGTCCTGGAACTCGCCCGACGCAACGCTGACGTATCGCGACGCGGCAGCGCTTGGGGAGCTGGTTGCTCCCAATGGGAAAGCTCCCGGTAGCGCGCTCGTCATGTGGCTCCACAATCAGGTCGCCGCTAAGAGTCTCATCCACCTAGAGCTGCTGGTTGGCGATGATGTTGCGGGCCGGTGCTGGTTCGTGATCGAGTTCACGGGCTGGCGTCCGCTGGGCGCGCCATATGCGGAGATCCTGCCTGACCCGATGCCGCCGATTGATGGCATCCGCATCCGCGCTCCGAGTGGGGAGGGGCAACTCCACTTGGACCGCTTCTCAGCAAACGCGGCCGTCGCGGTGCCGCGGAGCCACCAGATGCCGTGGATCGGAGTCGAGGGTGGGCTCAGCGACCCGAGTTCGGTCATGGTATCTGTTCGCGACCTGGCCGTGAATCGCCCGTGGCTTCCGGAGCGCGCGACTGTCGTCAGTGATGCGGAGCGCGTCGACATGGCGAAGGTCGCGGAGCTATCGCTGCCGGCGTTGTCGCGCTCGGGCAAAGGCGCGTCGCCCGAGCTGATGGCGGAGATCCGCCGCCAGACTGAGGCCTGGAAGATCCGCCGCGACGGTGACATTGTGACGGGCCTCCCGATCGACGGAGCCTCGTTCATCAAGCCCCCCGATGCTATCGATGTCGGGGAGTACATGGTCTTCTGCGGCAAGGTGAAGGACGCGTACTCGCAGGCGGCGGAGGGCGAGCAGCGGGACGAAGTCAGGGACACGTTCGTGCTGCTCTGCGAGCATTTCCTGGACCAGGGATGGGGCTACGGAAGCGGGCTGCGGGGCATGGGCAGCGGCTACGTCTATCGCGCCTATCCGCACGCTTTCTACGCCATGCGCGATGTGCTCGCGGAGGCGGGCCTGCTCCGCGAGATGGCGCTCGCGATCCTGTACCAACTCGCTGAGGGCGAGCCGGCGCTGGCCGAGGAGCCGTTCGCCAACATGGATCGGCTTCATCTCTCGAACCAGGCGCTGCTGCCGACGATCAGCATGATCCCGGATGATGTTGAGCGCCTGCACTGGATGCGCATCATCCAACGCTACTACAGCATGGCACTCGTGAATCCGAAGACGCTGGGGCCGGACGGGTCGGCCTACCACCACTGGATGCATCATTACGCCTACGCGTCGTATTCGATGCCTTTCCCGATTCGCGCCGCGCGGACCCTCGCCGACACCACGTTCCGCATCGCGCCCCGGGCGCACGAGCACATGAGGAGCTACGTGCTCGCGATGGCGTTTGCCTCGGTCAACCACATTCAGCCGCCGAACATGAACGGGCGCGCCGGCACGCCCCAAGGCCACAGCCTCGCCAGCGAAGCAAGAGCCCTCGCGGAGATGGGGACGCCTGATGGGACCGAGGCGCTTGATCGCGAGATGGCCGGCCTGTACCTAACGCTGACGGAGGACCACTCTACTGAGCCTGCCGCCGCGTGGCTCGCGGATGGCATCGAGCCGCTGAAGCTGACGGGACACAAGACGATGAACGGCACGGCCGCGGCGCTGCATCGCCGGGACGATTGGCTCATCAGCATCGTCGGCATGATCAAGTTCTGGCGAGGCGTCGAGATCTACGGCTGGCAGCAGACGAACAACTACGCGCGGTACGCCAGGAACGGCGCGATCTACGTTGCGCCGGGCGGAGAACCGCCATCGATCGAGGCGGGCGGGTACAGTTACGATGGCTGGAATTGGTGCCACTGGCCCGGCACGACGAGCCTGGTGCGGCCGCCGCATGAGATCTTCAATGGGTACGCGATGCATGCCAACCCGACGACCTTCGCGGGCGGCACGCGGCTCGGGGAGGACGGCATCTGGGGCATGGATTTCCAGGGCAAGGACGTGCACTTCAGGAAGTCCGCGTTCTGTTTTGGGAATCGAATCACCGTCATCACCAGCGACATCACGAGCGAAGAACCGCGGCCCGCGGTAACGACACTCCTGCAGCGCAGTTTGGCAGATCGGTCCGAGCCGATATGGATCGACGGAGCGCGGATCACCGAGTTCCCCTATGAGGCGCAACTCGATGACGGCGCGGCTCACTCCATCGTGGATAGCAAGGGCGTCGGCTACGTGCTGCATCCCGGCTCGGGGTCGCTACGGGTGCGGCGCGGGGAGCAGAGCTGGACGTACATGATCGAGAAGTGCCTGAGGGATGCGGACGACAACCCGATCATCAACTACCAGAAGCGGCAGTACCGCCACGAGACAATGGCCGAGAACGAGCAGTATTTCGAGCCCAGTGTCGGCGACTTCGCGCTGGCTTACATCGACCATGGCGAGAAGCCGGAGGATGGCGCATGCGCGTATACGATCCTGGTCAGCACGACGCCTGATGAGGCCAACGCGTTCGCCGACGCCCCGCCACGCATTCTGCAGTCGGACTCGCGCGCGCATGTGGTGGCGGACGAAGCAACGGGGACGGTGGGGTACGTGCTCTTCGGCGAGGGCGATCTGGGTGACGAGTTGCTGCGCTTCAACAGCCGACCATGCTTCGTGATGGCAAGGCGCGAGGGTGAGAACCTGCAGCTCAGCGTCGCGTCGACGGACATCGAGCAGGACGACCCCATCGCTCTGATGATTGCGGGGAAATGGCAGGCGGCGACGGATGGCGTCTCGAACAGAACTGAGGGCGGTGTCTCGGTGCTCGAGGTGCCGTATCGCGACTACATGCCAGTTGTAGTTGAGTTGCGGCCTGGGGAATGACGCGCGTGGAGAGGGATGGCGGGAGGACAGCATGGGAGACCCTGTGATTCGAGGCTATCGGGGCGCGGATGAGGACGCGTTGATTGGCGTGTGGAACGCGGCGCTGCCGCACGACCAGATCTACCGGCTGTCGCTCCGCCGGAAGGTGATTCTCGACCCGAACTTCGATCCGGAGAAACTGCTCGTCGCCGAGATCGGTGGCGAGGTGGTTGGGTTCTGTCTGCTCATTCTGCGAACAGAGCCGTTCGGGGGAGAGATGGATTCTGACACGGGGTGGATCACTGCGTTTGGGGCCCGTCCGGACCATCGCCGGCGAGGCGTCGGCGCCGCTCTGCTCGGCCGCGCGGTGGAGCTGATGGATGGGCGCAAGCAGTTGCTGATCTCGCCGTATCTGCCCAACTACTTCGTGCCGGGCGTCGATGAGAATGACCACGCGGAGGGGCTTCAGTTCCTGCTGAAGCGGGGGTTTGAGGTCACGTCCCGGCCGATGAGCATGGACGCGAATATCGTGCTGCTGGATTACGCGAAGTGGCAGGACCGAGAGGACAATCTGCGCGCGCGGGGCACGGACGTCCACCTGCTGGGCGGGACTGAGATCCCTGAGTTCCTCGCTTTCCTGCGCGACCACATGCCCCACGACTGGCTCCGAGACGCGCGGGAGCTGCTGCTCGACTTCGCCGGGCAAGTCGTCGTCGCGACGCGCGAATCGGAGGTGGTGGGGTATTGCCAGTTCCGTGGCGAGCACTTCGGCCCGTTCGGAGTGAGAGAGGACATGCAGGGACAGGGCATCGGCACGGTTCTGCTGGCGAAGTGTCTCGACACGATGCGCGCGCATGGCTTGCACAACGCGTGGGTGCTCTGGACGAGCGACGAGACGGCGGCGAAGGTGTACTTGAAGTTTGGATTCAGAGAGACGCGGCGGTTCGCGGTGTTGAAGCGGGAGCTTCCGTAAGCGCCCGAGGCAGCCGCCCGGCATCGCCGCCCTGGCTTACCTCTCCGCAAACCTCACTTCCCACTCCGTATCCTCGCTCACCGGCGACGTGAATCTCACCATCAGCACGGGCCCGTCCATCTCCGTCGCCACCTCCAACTCGCCCGCGCTCGCCTCGTCCAGCGTCCAACCCTCGGGCACGTGAATCCGCAGCTCATACGGATCATCTTGCGTCATCCGCGATGCCCCCGAAAGCACTCCGTCGTCCCAACTCAGCCCGCGGATGTCATACGCCATCTGCCGCACGTGCCGACTCGTCGACATCAGCACCGGCCGATCCAGCGCCTCCACGATCGCGTAGACTTCACAGTCCGGCGCGGAGAGGGTCCGCGTGAAGCTCTCGGCATGCGCGCCCAGGAACTGCTTCGACCAGAACTCGTAGACAAGATACTCCTCGTCCGCGTCCAGACCGAGATCCGCGAACCGGATCTCCTCCGTGATCGAAGTCCCCTCGCCGTCATAGTCCACGTTGAACAGCCCCACCACATGCCAGTCGCCAAACTCGCGCTCCACGTGCATGTCCCACAGCCGCGCTGGGTTGTTCTCGAACACATCCACGGCTCTCGCGGTATCCGGCGTCGTCGGCGCAACTCGCCGGATGATGTCCAGGCGATCCTCCGGCATCTCCTCATCCGCCAGCGGCTCGGCGAGGTGTACCAGATTCCCGCTCAGCGAGCAGTACGACGCGTGGGTCTTTGCCTGTTCGTAGGAGTAAATCCCGCCGCAGTAGACGTGGTAGCTGTCTGGGCTATTCCACCAGACCCGACCGTTCAGGAAGTACCGGCCGCTGATCTGGCGCGTCAGCCCGTGCGTGAATGTCAGTCCCTCGCCGCCATAGCCCTGGTCGCTGTCATGCCCGATGTGGATCACGTCGAGCATGTCATAGTTGATCCCCACCACGTTCATCCACATCAGACAGTATACCGGCTCCGGGTGGGCGTTGCCCGCCTCGCGCCACAAGCCCATGTCGGCTCGGTACGTCTCCGCCGAGGTCATGAACGGATCATATTGGCCGTCGAGCTTCTCCCATCGATTCGTGAAGTCCAGCCCATATGTCATCACCGCCGTCTTGCCCTCATACGCCTGCCGCACGCGCTCTCGCTCGAAGGCGATGACCTCGGGGTTACTGAAGTCGACCCGCCCATCGATGTAGAACTCCGGGTGGTCCTTGCTGATCTGCTCCGCCGCCTTGAACCAGAAATCCGGCTGACCATACCGTCGCGCCAGCGGAGTCGGCAGCCCTTCCCGGTTGACGGGTCCGTTCCGCGCGTAGCCGAACCGCTCCAGCCCCAGTTCGTAGACCTTCGCGACGCAGGCCTTGCGCCAGTCGGGGTCCTCGTATGCGTTCTCGTGCTTCGCCCGGTCGTGCCCGTAGTCAAACCCTTTCATGACCGCGGAGCCGTATGAGTTCCACGTGTTGAACACGTCCACCAGCGTCAGGTCGTATGGGTCGATGGGGTGGTCCGCCATCAAGTCGATCCCATGGTCCTTCGCGATCAGCTCTCCCAGCCGTTCCAGCCCATCCGTCCCCCGCTTGCCAAAATGCACCAGCATCCACTCGCCCTCAATGCTCGCCCCCGCCGGCATCGTCGCCCCCTCATAGTCCAAGTACGCCGCCGCGCGCGCGCTCACGTCATCGCCCGGCAGCACCAGGAATCGCCCCAACCCCTTGCTGTTACTCAGGCTCCCTAACACCACGCTCCGCCCCGTCTCGAGGTTCTTCGCCGCCGCGTACCACCAGCTCTCAAACTCCTCCAGTTCTCGGCCCCGCACCGTATTGTATGGATGCGAGTTCGCCTTCGCGTCCCCGATGATCGCCCAGTCATACACCGAGCGACCCAGCTTCACTTCCGTCGCCACCACCGGCGCCAGTCGCCCGACCTGCAACTCGCCGCCCGTGTTGTTCGTGAAACCGAGCCTCGCGATTGCCTCGTCGCCATCAGCGCTCAGCAGAATCTCGTAGGTGACGTCCAGCTCGCCGGGCTTCGAGTATTCCAGCGTGAGATGCGTGACCTCACCCAGCTCGTGCTGCTCCTTCGCGCGATTGACCTCGCGCTCGTACGTGGTCAGGTCCACGTCGAGGCCTCTGATGTGGAGCACGGGCCGTCCACCGATGAGCGCCGATCCGCTCGGGACGTGCGTGAGTGACCAGCGGGCCTCATCCGACCAGAGCGTCAACTCGAGGTGCTTGGTCTTGATCGTCTGCCCGCGGCCCGGCGCCGGTCCATCTTGGGTCTCGCCGAAGAACGCGTATTCGGCCGGCCCCATGGTCGCTCGCTGGGCGCCAGTGACGCGGATCTCGCTCACCACCAAGTGCCGATTGTCCTCGACTCCGGGCGTCACTTTGCGGTTCGTATGCCTCAGTCGCACGCCGAAGTACTCGCTCGGCACGGTCAGCGTCAGTTCATACGCGGACTCGCCTGGCTGGTCGATCGGGATTCTGCCGACCTCCGTCGCGGTGCCGTCCGCCCCGACTACATCCACGGCCGCGATGGGCGGCTCGCCGGCGATCCTCCCGGACGCCCTCACCTTCAGCGTCACCTCGTCGGCATCGCTCAGGAACCAGTCCCCCAGCTCCCCCTCATCCCAGAAGCTGAAGTGGTCAGCGTCCTGCAAGTGGCCCATCTCGCGAATCCGACACTCACCCGGTTGCAGCACGGCCTCACCTCCGCCCTGCGCTATCACGCCCGTGGTCACCACGCACGCCATCATGCCTGCCGCGATCAGTCTGATCATGCCGAGTGAATTCTCCATCCTGGTGGCTCTGGTCCAATTAGCCTCAAGCTTCCCCCATACCGCGCCACCCGCCTCCACGCCAGGTCTGCGTGACGACCGTCACTCTCGGAAACCCTTGCTTGTTACTATCCTATATAGTATATACTACTCAACGTAGTAATGCAGGAGGTGGGAACCATGACGAGGAACCAGGTCCTTCTTACAAGCGACGAAATGCCGGTCGCTACCCGCGCGCTGCACGGCCTTGCGCTCGTGCTGATTCTGCTGACAGCCTGCCGGTTCGTTTCTCAGGCCTGCTTCTACATGGACTGCCGCTTTGCCGGCGTCGAGATGGCTCTCGATCTTGGCCCCACCGTTGGCCTGGCGACGCTCACTGGCCTGTTCGTCTGGCTCGGCAGCTTCATCCAGAAACGTGCGGACCGCACCTGACCCACGGGCGCTTGCCGTCCGTGTCGCGTGGGTCGACTGGACCGCTCCCATGCGACGCGCGCCTCATCTCATCGCCCTGGCCTTCGCCGGCCCCTGCCTCGGGGCGCCAAGCCTCATCGTAACCTCCGACCCGCCCGTTCCCGTCGAGAATCTCATCCAGAACCCCGGCTTTGAGACCGGCGCCGACAACCAGCCCACAGGCTGGCGCTTCTCGACCGCTCGCCCGGAGATCTTCGATGAAGCGTGGGCGGACGGAGGCAACTCGGGCGACCACAGCGCGCGCGTGACCGCGAACTCCGCCGAGATGTCGGGTTACTGGAGTCAGACGGTCGAGGTCTCGCCGAAGCGCTACGTGTTCTCGGGCAATTTCCGCCTCGCGGCCGGCCGCATCCTGGTTTACGCCAACGCCGCCAGCCGCGCCGTCGATCCCCCTGTCGAGATCAACCAGCGTTTCTACGCGGGAACCGTGCGCGGTCACTGGCTCGTGCCGGTCTTTATCCCTCCCGAGGCGCTGACGGGGGCCGACGAGGTGACGTATCAGCCCTTCCGGATGGTCTTCGACGTGCCCGAGGGCATCACGCACGCCGCGCTGAATCTCGGCATGTACTTTGAGGCCGGAGAGGTCTGGTTCGATGACGTGTGGTGCGGCCTGGCCGACACGTCATTGATGATTCGCGTCGATCCCGACGGCGGCCAACTCAAGAAGCTGGTCGTCTACTCCAGCCTCGACGGGAAGGCCGTTTACGTCTCCCCCGATGGAGAGCCGCCGGCACTCGAAGTCACGCTCGACGACGTGGCCGCCGACGCCTCCTACACCGTCGTCGCGGAGATGGCCGACGGCCAGACCATTCGGTCCACCTACCCGGACGGAGGTGGTCAGTGATGCTGCGCGCCTGCCTCGTCGTGCTCATCGCATCCGCCTCCCACGCCGATCAGACCGTCACGGCAGGTGACCTGTCGCTGACCCTCGACAAGGCCGGTCTGCCGGTCTCGTGCGCTACCGACCTCGACCCGTCCCTCGTCTCTGGCCTGAGCTTCTACCTCCGCGAGGCCGCATCCACCGAAGCGCTCGCTTTCGCCGCCTCGGGTCTGTCCCTGGACACGACCTCCGACGTCCGCGCCGTCGGCGATGGTCTTGAGATCACCCTCACGCTCCGGAACACCGGCGAGGCCCAGCTCCTCCTTGAGACCGGCATCGACGTCGGCATCGCCGACGGCGCCGTCAGCGTCTTTGACGGACGGTCCGTCGAAGAGGCGCCGGAGGAGCCCTTCGGTGAGGACAAGTTCCTCGGCCGGCTCCAGCTCTGCGCCGCGTGGAATGACCGCGCGAGCTTCGGCATGGGTCTCGCCCCCACCGAACTCCGCTCGTGGTTCCACCACGTGTTCACCCCCAGCGACCGGGGCGGGACGCTTCGCACGGTAACTCGCCTCGTGCTCGATCCCGGCAAGTCCGACGCTGTGACATTCTTCCTCGCCGCCCGGCCCGGCGAGTTCGGCTTCTACGAGATCCTGGACGCGTACTACGACACCTACCCAACGTGGTTCGTCGCCGATCCCGACGTCGATCCTCGGGCGAACCTCGGTGGCGCCGAGTATCGCGGCTGGAACAGCAAGAGCGCCTTCTCTTCCGAGATCTGCCGCCGCCTCTACGCAGGCTGGGATTGGTGCTACGCGCCCTTCAGGCGCACCGGCGATATCTATGGCCATGCGGACCTCTGGGACTACGACCCGGCCCGCAAGATGTCCAACGACCGCGCTCAGCCTCGTGAGGACTTCCACGCCTGGCGCGCCGGTCAGTTCGCCAAGGGCAAGCGCGACGACGTCGCGTACATGTTCTACGTGCCCTCGCAGATCTGGTGCGAGCAGACCCTCGCCAACGCGCGCTACGCTGACGCCCTCACCGAGGACCCGGAGACGAAGACCTTCTTCTCCACCCCATGGGTCACGGGGCATGACAACGAACTTCGCGTCTTCCCCTACAAGACCAGCTATGGCGAGCAGAGCCTCAAGGACATGCGCGCCGTGGCCGAGGAACTCGACCTCCCCGGCTTCGCCTTCGATACAGCCGGCGGCGAGGCCAAGTACCGAGGGTCGGCGCTGCCCAATCTCGAGGGCCGCGCGTGGGATGAATCGGGTCCGTATTGCCAGGAGAACATCGCCGTCGCGCATCTCAAGCAGTTCGTACACTCGCTTCGCGATTCGCGCGGGTACAAGCTCGCCGTCGTCAGCAATCCCAACCCTCGCTGCGCCTACACCACGATGCTCTACGCCGACAGCGCCATGATGGAGGGCGAGCCGTGGAAGATCGATCGCGACTACGGCGCGTCGCTGCGTTGGATGGCGGGGCAGAAGACGCTCGTCTGGTGGGAGGGCTATGGTCTCGAGAACTTCATCCGCGCTGAGGACGCTCGGCCGGAGCAGGTCCGCATGCTCCTGCGCGGGCTCGCGGATTTCACGCTGCTGCAAAGCCTCAGGCTCGGCTACATCCCGCCGGCGAACTACACGCAAGGCGTCACGCGTCTGGTCGAGTGGCTGCCGACAATCACCGAGTGCGTCACCACCGGCTGGCAACCTGTCCCGGCCGCTCACGTTCCAGAACCGTGTTGGGTCACGCGGTATGGCGAGGGTCTGAATTCGCTCTTCGCCGTGGCCCACGAGACGGCCGATGACGTCAGCGGCGATGTGGTGATCGACGACGCCCGGCTCGTCGAGGGCGCGCTGCTTCTCGCTGACCACGACGGCTCCGAACGCGCCAACGCGATCCGCGACGGCAAGACCGTCGTGCCAGTCTCGATCCCCACCCGCACGCCCATCGTGCTCCGCGCATTGGGCCAGGTGACTCCTGCCTCCTCGATCACCGCGGCCACCATCTCCCAGACCACTGGCTTCTCGGAGCGCGAGACACGCATTCACCTCACCGGATCGGGCCGAGGAACGCTCCGCCTGAACGTGCCGCCCAACATGGAGGTCGCGTCCGTGACGCTCGACGGCCGCCCGCTGAAGCCCGCCGACCCCATCCGCTTGAAGCTCACCGGCGAACACGATGTCGTCGCTCGTTTCGAGTCACCCATCTTCGCCACACCCGACAGCGCTCTCCTCGACTTTCCGTTCACTGGTGAGAGCGCGCCTTCGTGCGCGATCCACGTCGCCGATGACGCAGGCGAGACCGAGCAACACCTCGCCGAGCGCTTGAGCCTCTACTTCCGCTACTGGCATGCGGACGCGCTGAACCAGAAAGAGCCGGTGATCATCCCAATCCAAACCGGAATCCCAGAGGACACGCCCGCAGTGCTCATCGACCTCGCGCCAACCGAGGGGAAGAACGTCCGGGTCGAGGATGGAGTGCTTCACATTGCGGGCGAGTCCGACGCGGAACTCCGCCACGCCTTCTTTCTCACGCTCCGCGCGCTCGACACCAAGTATTTCACCGCGCTCAAGTGCTACTACGCGGGATCTGGTATCATCGGCGAATCGCTCACCTGGGACGAAGCGCCGTGACGCTGTCCGCTCCCATCCGGCGCTAGCGTCCTTCGTTGCAGGCCTTTCCTGTCGCCATGCCCAACTTGCTCTCCCATGCTGACTCTCATCGCCGCCATCGGACTCACATCCGCCTCCGCCGAGCCCATCGTCGATCTCAGCGGCTCCGACCTGACCGGCGGCGCCGCCAGTATATACGGATCGCACCAACACGGCATCGACGATACGAACTGGGTCTACGCCCAGCCGACCGGCGAGCAGTCGTCGCTGAGCGGCGAGTTCACGCTTGCCCGGCTCCCGCGCGCGCCGATGTTCCTGTTCCTCACCGCGGTTGATGATGACTACGCGTCCAAGTGCGCCATCCGTATCAGCCTGAACGATGCCACGCTCTTTGAGGGTGAGAGCACTTTCAGCGACGCGCCGGGGTGGCAGTCGCTCCGCTTCGAGATCCCGTCCGGCACGCTGAAAGTCGGCGGCAACGAGTTGCTCATCGAGAACACGCACGCGGAGGGCAAGGGGGGCATGCCGCCGTGGTTTATGGTCGCCCGAGCGACCATCGCCGACCGAAGTTACAGGGCCCCGCGCCTGCAGGCGACGATGCCTCTTTCTGTTCGCCTCCCGAAGAAGCTCCGACCATTCCCCGAGCCCCTCGCTGAAGGCTCCGAGCCGGGCTTCAAGCTCCGCGGAACCAAGGGCTGGATGTGGACGCCCGAGCAGTATCTGGCTGAGATCCCCGTCCTCGCCGAATACCAGATGAACTTCCTGATGAACTGCTACGGGTCGCTGTTTGACTTCCGGCCGCACTGGGTCAACGAGTGGTGGACGCCGATGTCAGATGAGTTGAAAGCCGGCCTGATCCAGGTCATCGAATCATGCCGCGAGCATGGCATTACCTACTGCTTCGCCGCCCATCCTCAGCTTGCGTCGCCGCGCCCGATGGACCCGCGCAGCATGACCGACCGCGAGGCCTTCTGGCAGCGGTTTGAGTGGGCGCAGCAGCAGGGGGTGAAGTGGTTCAACATATCCATCGATGACGTGAGCTGGGGCGATCGCGGCGCGGCGGCCGGTGGTTCCGAGCACGCCGATCTCATCAACTGGTTCCTGGAGAGGCTCCGGGCCAACGATCCCGAGGCGCAGCTCACGATGGTGCCCGTGCCGTATTGGGGCGACGGCACCTCGCCCGACCACCGCGCCTATCTCGAATCCCTCGCCCGCGAGATGCACCCGGATGTCTACGTCTTCTGGACGGGCGACGCGGTCGTCACGCCCAAGATCACCCGCGCCGCCGCCGAGAGCTACCGCGAGATCGTCGACCACCGGCTCATCCTATGGGACAACTACCCGGTCAATGACAACGCGCCGACGCTCCACCTCGGCCCCGTCACCGGGCGCGACGCGGACCTGTGCGAGGTCATCGACGGCTACATGAGCAACCCGCTCTGCAAACAGAATCAGGCCAACCGCATTCCGCTGCTCACCTGCGCGGATTACGCCTACAACCCATCGGCGTACGATCCCGCGCGCTCAATCGGCCAGGCGATCGCTCACCTCGCCTCGGGGAAGAAGCAGCGCCGAGCGTTGGCCGACCTCGTCGAGGCCTATCCGGGGATGCTCATCTACGGTGGTGGCACGGGGATGAACCCCGTCCGCACCGAATTCGGCCGCCTCTCAACCGATCCGAAAGAGGCCGCTCAGTTCGCCCAGCGCATCCAATCTCTTGCCACCCGCTTCGCGACCGCCTTCCCCGATGACCACGCGCCCGCGCGAGCCATCCTTGAAGCCGACGCCGCCTGGCTCGCCGAGCAACCGTAGAGGAGCGATTCATCGCGCCCTGCCTCATGCGGTTCGTAGGTTGGATCTCCAGATCCGACGCCGTCGTGCGGCCCGCGAGGGCGCCCGTAGGCCACTGGGTCCTATCGACTGCGACGGAGGCCGGGCGTGGGGGAGCCGTGTTCTAACCTTCACACGCAGGTATTCCTCCTACGCAGAGAACTGCCGCCGCGCCCGCAGAGAATCGCAACGGAGGCGATCCCCGATGACTCGATCACTGAAGTTGGCAATGGCGTTCATGGGTCTGCTGACTCTTGGTGGCTGCTCATGGTTCAGTACCGGAGGGTTCCACAATAACACCCCGCCCATCTCGCAACAGCCGACCGTGACCATCGCAAATCCAGGCGACGGCAGCACGGTGGCGGGGACGTTCACGGTGAGGGTCATTGGTACAGTGCCCAGGGGCCCAGTTACGGTGGTCATAACCGTCAGCGGCCTCACCAAGACGATCAACTCGGCCACTGGCTCCACCACCTTCGACAGCACTCAATTGGCAGACGGCGACCATACGATCACGGCCGTCTTGACCGACGGTAATGGGACCACGGCGTCGGATAGCATCTCGGTCACGGTAGACAACACGACCGCCGCGCTGGCCATCAGCATCACCGCGCCGGCGGACGGCGACACGGTCAGCGGCATGTTCGACGTGACGGTGACGGGGCGAGTCTCCGTGCAGCCGGTGACGGTCGAGTTCGAAATGGACAGCGTGGGAGACTCCATCCCCACGGCTTCCGGGACGATCACCCTTGACAGCACGCAGGTGGCTGACGGCGATCACACGCTCACCGCGAAGATCACCGATGGCGTTGGGCGGACGGCGCAATCCAGCATCATGGTAACGGTCTTCAATGCCCCGCCCCCGACCATCGGTATCAACGCGCCGGCTGATGGGGATACGGTGATGGGGCGGCTCGACGTGGTAGTGCAGGGAACGGCTTCGCCGGCACCGGTCAACATCGATGTCACGATGGGTGGCATGATGCGGTCCGTCGCCGCGATCTTCGGGACGGTCACGTTCGACACCACCCAGTTGGCCAACGGTCAGCACGCGATCACGGCAACCATCACCGATGGCGTTGGTCGAACGGCAACCACCAGCATCAACGTGACCGTCGACAACCCCGCGGCGCCGACGATCTTCATCGACGCGCCCAATGATGGCCAGAATGTCCGGGGTCCGATGGAGGTGACGGTGATTGGCACGGCGACGGACCCGTTGACCATCGATATCACCTTCGGAGGCCTGACTCGTCGGATCACCGTCGCAATTGGCTCCGTCAGCTTCGACACCACGCAGGTCGCGAACGGCTCGCACGCGGTAACGGCAACCATCACCGACAACGTGGGCCAGGCGGCTACACACAGCATCAACGTGACGGTCGACAACTGAGTGGGGGCGCGATGAATCGTGCCCTGGCCGGTTCTTTCCTCCGCGCCCCTTAGCATTCCGGCCGCCCGTATGTATACTGTAAGTGTCAATGCAGTTCGCTGGGAGTCACCCGACTCCCGTTTAGCTTTGGCCAGGCGGCGAGACGTTTGGCGGACTCGGGTCGAGACCCGAAATCGCCCTCAACTCGCCGCCGGGCCTGTGAGCCGGGACCGCCCGCTGGCCATGAGGCTCTCGTGGCGCTCGCTCAATGAGCGAGACCACGCTTGCCTCACCTGGCGGGCGACCCGGCCCACCAATCACAACCGACCCACCAACGCTCCCGACGCGCAGCGTCCCCAGGGCCGCGGACTCACCTCCGATCCCTGCACAAACCGCGCGGAGCGTGCCCCACAGCCTGCGAAGCTCCCAGGGACCGGCTTCACGCGAAGCCGGTCTTTCTCGTTTTCCACCGCCCACTCGGAGGACTCCCATGACAGCTGACACCATCCGCGCCCTCATCGCCCAGCTCGCCACCGATCCACCCTCCCGGCCGCGCGAATCCGCCCGGCAACTCGAGGCGCTTGGCGAGCCGGCCATTCCAGCGCTGACTGAGGCGCTGGCGCACGAGAACCGCTTCGTCCGCAGGACCGCCGCGCGTGTCCTCGGCCGCCTCCACGCCGTCGAGGCAGTGCCGCAGCTCATCGCGACGATGGCGGACGACTACGCTCGCGCTCGACGTGCCGCGCTCGGCGCGCTCATCAACATCGGCTCCGACTCCGTCCCCGCCCTCCGAGACGCTTGCTCGTGCGACAGCCCGCGCATCCAACGCCTCGCCCTCACCGCGTTGCGCCGCCTCGAGGCCTGGGATTCGATCGACGTCGCCCGGACGGCGCTTGACGACGAGGATGGAAACGTCCGCCGCGAGGCTGGCAAATTGCTCATCCTGTCCGGCGATGCAAACGCCTTCGATGCGGCCGTCGATTGTCTCACGGATGAGGATGTTGCAGAGACGGTCGCTCATGAACTCGCGCAACTCGGTGAGCGAGGCCGGGACGTTCTCCTCGACGCAACGCAGGGCGAGGACCGCGTGGCTCGTCGAGCCGCAGCCGTCGCGCTGGCCAAGTCGGGCGAACCGAACGCCCTCAGTTCCTTGCTCGACAGCTATGCCGACGGCGAGATCCCCATGAATTGGGAGGCGCCTGGATTCATCGAGTCCGCTGCCGCCGAGGGGCATGAAGTCCCCTTCGAGCAGCTCATCGCTCAAGCTCGGGGCGAGGGCATCGATCTCTCCGAGCCGTGGGCGTTCCACCAGCAGCGACCTGCCGTCGAAGCCCTCGGCCGGATCGCCGACCCTCGAGCCGTGCCCGTGCTGTCCGAACTCTCGGCCAGCGAACACGCCATCCTCGCCCGCCTCGCCGCCGACGGGCTGGGGCGGATCGGCGACGCCGACTGCATCCCCCCACTGACTGAGGCCCTCGGCCACGATCACCAGTCTGTCCGAAGGCAGGCGGCGCTAGCACTGGTGGGGCTGCGGCAGGTCGCTCATGACACCGTGCTGGCGCTGCTGGAATCCGACAGCCGCGCGCAGCGAGACAACGCCGCGCACGTGCTGTCTGAGTGGGGCGCGCCGGCGTTGGGAGGCATGTTGGCTGCAGTAGAGTCTGACAACCCTCACGCTCGTCAGGCAGCGCTCTTCGCTCTCTGCGTCACTGTCGGCAAGCACCCGGATCTAGCGACCGAGGACATGGGCGCCGCCGCCGGCCGCGCCATGGGCGACGACGTCCCCTCTGTCCGACGATGGGCGATGGATCTCGCCGGCGGTCTTGGCGATGTCGCGCCGATCGCCACGCTTGTCGACCACCTCACAGACCCCGACCGCCAGGCGCGCCGCAAGGCCCGCCGGGCCGTCGCGAAGCTCGGCGAGGCTGTCCTGCCTGAGTTGTCCGCCCGCGTCTCCGCCTGCGAGGAGACCTGGCCGGGCCAGATGCTCGGCAAGGCTCTCGGCGCGCTCGGGGAAGTCGGCGTTCAGTGCGCGCTGCCGCTCGTCGATCATCCCAACCCCACGGCCCGTTACATCGCCGGTTGCGCGCTCGCCGAGAGCGGAAGCTCTGACGCCATGCCGGGGTTGCTCAAGCTCGCCCAAGAGAACGATCCCGACATCGCCGCCACCGCCATGTGGGGATTGAGCACCCAGTTTACGGATGAGGCCGCATCAGCGCTTGAGAGCATGGCCGCGAACGAAGCGCTCTCCCGCAAGTTCAGGCGTTGGGCATCGCGGGCTGCGCGCGCGGTTCGCGAGCGACTGCGGATGGTCGAAGAGGAGCCGCCCGACAATGGAAAGGGGTGAGCCCGGCGGCGGGACGCTGAGGCGAGCGCGCGACGGCGAGAGCGCGGCCGTCGCCAAGGTTGTCGAGGGCCTGCGCGGACGCATCGCGCGGCTCGCCGGCTACTACGCGTCGCGCTCGGCGGAAGAACCGGGCGATCTCGAGCAGGAAGCTTGGGTCGCCATCCTGGAGGCGATTCCCCAGCTCCGCTTGGATGTCGGCGATCCGCGCCAGTTTCTGATCCAAACCGGCCGCTGGAGGATGCTCAACCACATCACCAGCCAGTCGTCGCAGCCGCACCTTGGCATGCCCGATGACTGCGACGAGCCCGATCCGCCGACCGCGCCCGGCGTGGCCGCCACGAACCAGTTGCTGACCGGCCTCTTCGAGCGCCTCACCGACCGGCAGGCCGTTATCCTGCGCGCGCTCATCGCCGGCCATACCTCCGCCGAGATCGCCCGTCTCCTGGACTGCTCGACGGCCAACATCGCCTGGCACGTCACCCGCATCCGCGACACCTATCGCGTCCTCACCTCACCCTCCTAGTGAACCCCCATGGAAGGCCTCCTACCATCTCCTATCGAATCACCTCTCATTCGAGAGGAGCTTGTCCCATGCGCGCAGTGATGATTGCCTTAAGCGTTCTCATTGGCGTTTCCGTCTCAGCCTCAACTCTCACGCTCGCCGAGTACGAAGACAAGTGCCGTGGCGCGTGGGCGGGTCAGATGATCGGCGTGAGCTATGGCTCCGTCTACGAGTTCAAGTACCTGGGCCGGATCATGGAGGACGACATCCGCGAGTGGCAGCCCGAGTTCATCCACAACGCCATTTACCAGGACGATGTCTATGTTGAGATGACATTCCTCCAGGCGCTCGAGGACCATGGCATCGACATCACCAACGAGCAAGCGGGCAAGGCCTTCGCCGATTCCGAATATCCCCTCTGGCACGCCAACCGCTATGGTCGCGAGAACTGCCGCAACGGGATCATGCCGCCGCTGTCGGGCCACCCCGACCACAACCAGCACGCCGACGATATCGACTTCCAGATCGAGGCTGACCTCTTCGGGATCATCACGCCCGGCATGCCTCAGGCGATGCTCAAGCTTGGCGATCGCTTCGGCCATATCATGAACTACGGAGACGGGGTCTATGGTGGGATGTTCGTTGCGGGGATGTACTCGGCGGCGTTCTTCGAGGATGATGTCCGCACGGTCGTCGCGACCGGGCTCGCCTGCATCCCACCCCAGAGCGAGTACGCTCAGCTCATCAGCGATGTCGTCGCCAGCTACGACGCGGATACGAGCGACTGGCGCGCGTGCTGGCAGCTCCTCGAGGACAAGTGGGCCGCGGATGACCTCTGTCCGGGCGGCCGCGGCAACCTCTTCAACATCGACGCCAAGCTCAACGGCGGCTACATCGCCATCGGCCTGCTCTACGGTGAGGGCGACTTCGACAAGACCCTCGAGATCTCCACGCGTTGCGGTCAGGACGCCGACTGCAACCCATCCAACGCTGCCGGAGTCCTTGGTTGCATGATGGGCTACGACGGAATCCCGTCCCAATACACCGATGGCATCCCGGCCGTACAGGACGAAGAATTCAGCCACACGAACTACGACTTCGCGAGTCTCGTCGATGCCTGCTCCGGCGTCGTTCGCGAGATCATCGAGGCCAATGGCGGCGAGATCACCGGGCGCGCGGACGCTGAGTCGTGGGAGCTGCCGGACCAGGCATTCGCGCCTGAGAAGACCCTTGAGCAGTGGGTAGATGTCGACATGGATCTGCGCGTTAAGGTCACGCCCGGCGTGGTGGGCAAGCGCGGCCCGGTCATCGAGTTCACGCCGATCCCTACCGGCCGCCAGCACCGTATCATGCGCATCGATGAGCGCCATCCCAACGGCGTCGCCGCCTTCACCACCGGTTACCACGAGTCCGTCACGCGCGAGGATCGCAAGGCGCCCTCCGGGCAGCCGCTGGCCTATCGCGTCGAGGTCCGGCTTCCCGAATCTGGCTGGCAGTCCTCATCGCCTGTTGCGACATCGGTCATCGATCCCATCGCGACCAACGAGAGGGCCGATGAGAACCTCGCCCTTCTCGACTCCGCGTCTCCCGACGCCGCCGTGCTTCACCCCACCGGCGGCGGACTGAAAGACATCGGCGTCATCCGCGACGGTGTTGTCGTCGACCAGAACTACGACAGCTTCGACGGTCAGAACGCCGCCGCCGAGGACTGGTATGCCATACGCTTCGCCAAAGCAGCGCGCGCCAATGCCATCGAGTACGTCGAGGGCCAGAGCTTTCACAATGGTGGCTGGTGGCTATCGCTCACCGCTCAGTACCTTGACCTCGACTCCTTCGAGTGGCGCGATTGCGCGAACGTATCGTTGTCACCTGAGTATGACTTCGCCGACCACCAGGACGGCCGCGCCGATTACACGCGGTGGACGCTGACCTTCGACGAAGTCACTTGCGGCGGCATCCGGATCTTCGGCCGTCCCGGTGGCGACGCCAGTTTTACGTCCATCGGCGAACTCGAGATCTACTACCGTTAGGCGCGTTGCTGGGGGCACGGACGGGCTGTGTGGGGGGGGGCAACCAGAACCTGACGCTCTCCTACACGTCTAACTAGCTGACGGGCGAATGCGAGGTCGACGGATTTCTGGGGGGCGGGTTACTTGGCACGGAATCTGGCGGTGTGGCTGGTGCTGGCAAGCGGCATCTCGGTTGCGGCGGGACCCTCGGCGCGTGCCGACATGATCATTGAGGGCGTCCCTCCCATCGGCTGGGCAGTCGGGAAGTACTCGTACCACGTGGCGGCGCTCCACGCGGCGCTCTCGGTGATGGGTTGCCAGATGAGCTATGAGGAACTCGTCACCGTGTCCGGCGCGGGTTTCCAGATAGCCTACGCTCCTGGGCGGGCTTCCCATGTATTCGCGGGCGTGTGGCCGCCGGCGATGGACCACGTGCTCAGCGCCGCCGAGGCGGCGGGCGCCGAGGCGCGATGGGTGACGTTTGACCAGAACTCCGACGCCGCAAAGGCCATCTTCGAAAGTATCGATGCGGGGGCTCCGGTGGTGGCGTGGGAGCAACTCGGGGCAAAGGTCATCTTCGGCTACGAGGGCGTCAGCATCCACGTGCAGAGCTGCAACAGTCCTGACGGAACCGCGCAGGTCGGGCCGTTTGCGGTAGACGGCACCCGGCGCTCCGGCGGGGCCCCCGAGGTCGTCCTCCTGACGTACGAGCCAGCCCAGGAACTCCCCGAGATCGACTGGCCCGCAGCCTTGAGCCGAGCCATCTGGCTGGCGGATCGCGCGCCTGATGAGATGATGCACGATCGGTATGTTCTCGGATTCTCGGCGTACGACGCATGGGCTGAACACTTGCGCGATCTCGGGGCGACCCACGACGCCAACGTGTTGGACGCGCAGCTCATCGAGGCGCACGCCGCGACGGTTGGCGAAGCTCGCGCATGCGTGAGCAAGGCGCTGCTGCTTCACGAATCCGTCCACGCCGCCTTCGCGGAGGCCGCGAGCTTCTACGCCGCGGAGGCGGATATCTTCCGGCGCATTCCGAAAGTCATGTCCGGAGGCCGACCGGACCTCCCATTTTCCGAGCGCATCCAGCTCATGGCCGAGCGGCTTGGTACGGAAGCAGTGGCCTCGGAACTCGCGGAGATGGTGGAGGCCGCGAAGTGGGAAGACGCCCAGGCCGTGGAGGCGCTGCGAGAGGCGTTGACCGACCTCGGTCCGCCCGATGTGCCCATCGAAGCGCCGGAGCGAGTCGAAGCTGAGGACGCCCAGGCGCTGCATCAGCGCGGGCTGCAACTGAAGCGTGGCCGTCGGTACGCCGAGGCCGCCACTGTCCTGCGCGAGGCGATCGCAGCCGACCCGGACTTCGTCGACGCTCACTGGGCGCTCGCCTGGACGTTGGTTGAGCTGGGCGACACGACGGGCGCGAAGGCCGAGTTCGAGCGAGTGATGGAGCTGGCGCCGGGCTCGCCCAAGGCCGCCGATGCTCAGAACGCGGTCGACAGACTTGGCCAATGACCCGGCGTCCACCCAGAATCGAATGGGCCCGGCGTCGGTGCCGGGCCCATCCAGAGATCAGCCGTGGTACAGGGGGGGGTGTGGCTTAGACTACCGGGTGACGAAGACCTGGGTGAGGTAGTACGTTCCGTCAGCGGACTGAGCCACGCCCACGGCCGACTCGACCAGCCTTGGATCAAGGAGGTTCGCGGCGTGTCCGGGGCTTGCAAGCCATGCCTTCACAACGGTCGTGCATGGATCGTCATATCCCCAAACGTAGCCAACGTTCTCTCCGTAACGAAGCCAGGGAACTCGGTTGTCATCGAGGCGATCTCCGGCATTGCGTCCGAGCGAGTCGATGTGCGCGATGCACCGGCGACGCGCCTGGTCCTGGCTGTGCCAGCGAGCGGCGGGGGCGAGATCCTCGTTATAGATGACGGGGTTCAGCCCGTTCGCCACACGAATGTCGTTGATCTGATGGTAGACCTCCCGCTCGATCTCAATCATCCCGGCCCGCGCGCTCTGGCTTACTCCGAGGATTGCCAGTACGGCGATGCCTGCGCTTGCTGCGATCCGGGCTCTTCGAGTCGTCTTTCTCGCGGTGGTCTCCATCCGTCAACCCCTCCTCGTGTTCCCTGCTGAGTGGGGTTTGCCACGCCTCCTCGGATCGCGTGAGAAAACCTAATGGCACGAATGTGTAACGTTGCAGTTTGGTTGCACGCCGGTGGATTCGGGGATACAACGCGTGGTATATGGGCCCGGATCGACGGGGCAGAACGACAGCGGGGAGCCTCGATTCGAGGCTCCCCGCTTGGTGATCCGTGTAGGGGCGCGACTGATCGCGCCCTGTCGTCCCTACTCGTCCATCCAGCTCATCATGCCGCGAAGATCGTCGCCGACCTGGTTGATCGGGTGGTCGGCCTCGAGTTCTTCCAGCTTCGAGAATGACGGACGCCCCGCCTGGTTCTCGAGGATCCACTCGCGCGCGAACACGCCGCTCTGAACATCATCCAGCAGCTCGCGCATCGTCTGGCGCGTCTCGTCGGTGATGATCTGTTTGCCCGCGATCATGTCGCCGTACTCGGCCGTGTCCGAGACGCGCTTGCGCATCCCGCTGATGCCGAAGCGGTAGATCAGGTCCATGATGAGCTTCAGCTCGTGCAGGCATTCGAAGTACGCGATCTCCGGCTGATAGCCGGCCTCGACCAGCGTCTCCCAACCCGCCTTGATCAGCTCGCTGACGCCGCCGCAGAGCACGGCCTGCTCGCCGAACAGGTCTGTCTCCGTCTCCTCTTTGAAGGTCGTCTCAATGACGCCGGCGCGCGTCGCGCCAAGACCCTTCGCGTAGGCCAGAGCCAGCGCCATCGCGTTGCCGGTCGCATCCTGGTGGATGGCTACCAGCGACGGAACGCCCGAGCCCTGCTCGTAGCACTCGCGCACCAGCGCGCCCGGCCCCTTCGGCGCGATCATGAACACGTCGACGTCGGCCGCGGGGACGATCTGGTTGTAGTGGATATTGAAGCCATGCGAGAAGATCACCGCGTCGCCGGCCTCGAGGTTCGGCGCAATGTGGTTCTTGTAGACCACAGCCTGCACGTGGTCCTCGGTCAGGATCTGCACCAACTGCGACTTCGCCGCGCAGTCAGCCGCGGCCATCGGCTCGAAGCCATCCGCCACTGCCTGCTCGTAGTTTTCCGTGCCCTCAAGCTCGGCCACGGCGACGGTCAGTCCGCTGTCTCGCAGGCAGAGCGACTGTGCCCGGCCCTGAATGCCATATCCGATGACGCCAATCGTCTTGTTGGCCAACACGGCCAGATCGGCATCGCCCTCATAGTAGATCTTAGCCATCTTACGTGCCCCTCTCAGTGTTTGTGGGACGCTTCTTGCCGCGCCCGCTACGTTCGTTTTCGGGACGCCGGCTGCGCCCACTCTAGGGCGACGCGCGCCCTGTGTATATCCTGTCTTCGCCGCCTGCGTGCCACCACTACGCCGCTGAACCACCCTCGTTCGCGGTATCCGCCGAATCGCCCTCCGTCGCTTGCCACGCCCTGCCCGCCAAGAATCCAAACCCCACGCCACCCGCGATGAAGATCACCATGCATAGCGCGAGCACCCACACCTTGTCCAGCCCGAAGTATCCCGTCTCAGGGTCGTACCTCGTCAGGTGCGAATACAGGTGCCACGCCACGAAGAGCATCGGTCCCAGAGACGCAACCAGCCCGCCGCGGATCAGCGCGAGCTTGGCCGATCCCAGCTTCGACTTCACCACCGCGCCGACCGCGATCCCCGCCACGACCATCACGCCGGCCATGGCGTAAACCGCGGTCTGCACGGTCCGGATGTCGACTAGCTCGCGCATCTCTTCCATGTTCCCGCTCACGCGCCGCTCGACCCGATGTCGTTACGTCGCTCTCAACCCTCTCGCCAGAACCACCCGACCGGTTCTGACCAACTCGCGAATCCCATACGGTCTCAGCAGATCGATGAGTCCATCAACCTTAGTGCTCGTGCCGGTGATCTGCACGATCATCGTCTCGTCGCCGACGTCGTCGACCAGCGCGCGAAACACCTGTGCCAGCGCCACGATCTCCGGGCGCTGCGACGGCTTCGCGTTGATCTTCACAAGCGCCATCTCGCGAGGCACGATGTCGGTCTTCGTGTGATCCGACAGCGCCACCACGTCGACCAGCTTCATGAGCTGGTGCTCGATCTGGTCCATAATTCGCGGATCGCCCTCATCGTCGACGACGATCGTCATCCGCGAGTACTTCTCGCCGGTCGGATCGTCGTAGTTGGCGTCGATCGTTGCGCTGACGGCCAGGCTGTCGATGTTGTAACCTCGCCTGGAGAACAGCCCCGCGACCTTCGCCAGAACGCCGGGCCGGTTATTCACGAGCGCTGCGATGGTGTGTTTCATTATTTTCCACCCCCGGGGACGTCGTCGAGGTTCTCCCACAGGTCCCCGAAGGACCTTCCGGCGGGGATCATCGGGAAGACGCACTCTTCGGGCTCGACCTTGAAGTCCATGAAGACAGGTCGGTCGTTGATGCCGAGCGACCATTCGATCGCGTCGCGGACGTCTTCGCGCTTGGTGATCGTCCGTCCCGCGCCGCCGTAGGCATTGCAGACCTCGGCGAACGGCGGGTTGCCTGCCAAGTCGACGCCTGAGTAGCGCTTGTCAAACAGCAGCTCCTGCCACTGCCTCACCATTCCAAGCGTGCCGTTGTTCAGGATCGCAACCTTGATAGGCAGCTTTTCGTGTACGCAAGTTGCGAGTTCCTGGATGTTCATCTGGATGCTGCCGTCGCCGGCGATGTTGAACACCGGCATGTCCGGTGAGGCGACCTGCGCGCCGATGGCCGCTGGGAAGCCAAAGCCCATCGCTCCCAGTCCGCCCGAACTCAGGAACTGCCTCGGCTCGGCGCACCGGTAGAGTTGCGCCGCCCACATCTGGTGCTGGCCGACTTCCGTCGCCACGATCGCCTCGCCGTTCGTGACGTTGAAGATCTCGTTCACCACGTACTGCGGGTACACGCCCTCACACGCCGGGATGAACAGCGGATGTTCAGCCCGGTATTCATCGAGGTGATCTTCCCACGCGCCGCGCTTGCGCTCGTCAACCGCCTCCACCATCTGCGCGAGAACCAGCTTCGCGTCGCCCAGGATGCCAACGTCCGCGTCCCGGTTCTTGCCGATCTCCGCTGGGTCGACATCGATGTGGATGACCTTCGCGCCAGGCGCGAACGTCTTCAGATCACCCGTCACCCGGTCATCGAATCGCGCGCCGACCGCGATCATCAGATCGCAGTGGTTGATCGCGTATGACGCGTAGGCCGTGCCGTGCATCCCCGGCATCCCCAGCGACTGGCTGTCGGTCTCGGGGAACGCGCCCTTCCCGAGCAGCGTGTTCACGACGTAGATGTCCGTCTTCTTGGCCAGCGCCCGGATCTCGTCTCGCCCGTTGGCACTCACGACGCCGCCGCCGACGTAGAGCAGTGGCTTCTCAGACTCCGCGATCAGCTTCGCCGCCGCTTCGACCGCTTGCGGGTCGCCCTCGCCGGGCGGGTTGTACCCTTCCAGATCGAAGTTCCCGTTCGTCGGCTCGTCGTACCAGTCCACCTCCGCCATGGAAATGTCCATCGGCAGATCGACCAGGCACGGGCCCTGTCGGCCGGAGCTGGCGAGGTAGAACGCCTCTCGCACCGTGCCGATCAGGTCCTCTGGCCGTTTTATGAGCCGGTTGTTCTTCGTGATTGGGTTGGTGATGCCCGTGACGTCTGCTTCCTGGAACGCGTCGCGGCCGATCGCGGGCGTCTTCACCTGGCCGGTGATCGCCACCATCGGGATCGAGTCCATCATCGCGTCGGCCAGGCCGGTCACCAGGTTCGTCGCCCCCGGTCCGCTCGTCGCGCAGCACACGCCCACCTTGCCGCTGCGCCGCGCGTAGCCCTCGGCGGCAATGGCCGCCGCCTGCTCGTGACGCACCAGTATGTGGCGCAGATCGGGCTCATCATACAGCGCGTCATACACTGGGATTGTCACCCCGCCGGGGATCCCGAATATGACCTCAACTCCTTGCTCCTTCAGCACCTTCAAGAGCGCTTGCGCGCCATTCATCTTCGGCATGTCGTTTCTCCTATGGCAAACGGGAGTCCGTCTGGAGGGGCCGAATACGAAATCACGCAGTGATTGAGGTATCCGGCCCGCGTCCCGTGTCGGTTTGGCTATTCGCTCGGCGCCTTCAACACCGCGCCGGTGTGGGCCGGCTGCACGAGAGCTGCATAGCGGCTTAGCCAGCCCGTCTTGATCTTCGCCTCCGGAGCCTTCCACTCCGCCCGGCGCTTCTCAAGTTCCTCGTCCGAGACGTTTACGTTCACGCTTCGGTCCGGGAGGTTGATCGTGATCTCATCGCCGTCCTGGACAAGACCGATGGTTCCACCGGTGGCTGCTTCGGGCGATGCGTGGCCGATGCACGGGCCGCGCGTCCCGCCGGAGAAGCGTCCATCGGTGATCAGCGCCACGGTGTCCTCTTTGCCCATTCCCGAGAGGGCCGAGGTGGGGGAGAGCATCTCGCGCATCCCCGGTCCACCCTTCGGTCCCTCGTAGCGGATGACGACGACCATCCCGTCCTCAATCGCGCCGCCAAGGATGGCCGCCATGCACGTTTCCTCGCTGTCGAAGACCTTCGCCTTACCGGTGAAGTTCTGCATGGCCTCACTGACAGCGGACTGTTTTACAACACAGCCGTTGGGGGCAATGTTGCCTTTGAGGACTGCAATGCCACCCTCGGGCCGGTAGGCGGTCTCCTTTGTGCGGATCACGTCGTCGTCCATGATCTCGGCGGCTTCCATGATCTCCGCCGTCGTGTGCCCGGAGACCGTGGGGCAGTCGTTGATGATGTCGCTGATGGCCTTCATCGCCGCAGGGATCCCGCCGGCGTATTCCAGGTCTTCCATGAAGTGCTCGCCGCCGGGCCGGATGTGCGTGATCTGCGGCGTCGCGCGGCTGATGACGTCGAACTCATCGAGCGACAGATCCACGCCCGCCTCGTGCGCGATGGCCGGCAGGTGCAGGCAGGTATTGCTCGAGCCGCCCAGCGCCATGTCGATCCGCACGGCATTCTCAAACGCAGCCTTCGTCATGATCTGTCGGCTGGTGACGTTGTCCTTGGCGAGCTGCACGATCCGCTCGCCTGACTCATGCGCCAGGCGCGACTTCTTCGCCATCCCCGCCAGGCCCGTCCCGCAGCCCGGCATGCTCATCCCCATCGCCTCGGTCAGGCACGCCATGGTGTTGGCGGTGTACAGGCCCTGGCACGATCCCGGGCCGGGGCACGCGCACATTTCGACCTCGGCAAGCTGCTCTTCGGTCAGCTCGCCGGCCTTGTAGCGGCCGACGTTCTCGAAGGTATCGCGGACCAAACTGAGGCGCTTGCCGCGCAGATTCCCCGAGTGCATCGGGCCCGCGGTCACGACGATCGCCGGGATGTCCGCGCGCGCCGCGCCCATGAGCATCCCCGGCGTGATCTTGTCACAGTCCGTCAGCAGGATCAGCCCGTCAAACGCGTGGGCCTCCGCCATGGTCTCGACGATGTCGGCGATGATCTCGCGGCTGGGCAGGGAGTAGAACATCCCCTTATGTCCCATCGCGATTCCATCGCAGATCGCGGGCGATCCGAAGCTAAACGGCACTCCGCCACCCGCGCTGATCCCGTTCTCTACCGTGCGGCAAAGCTCCCGGAGGGTGAGGTGGCCGGGTACCATGTCCGTGAACGCGTTGGCGATGCCGATGAACGGCTTGTCCATCCCGCTCTTGGTCACGCCACAGGCGTACAGCAGCCCTCTGGCTCCGGCTCTTGGCACGCCCTGCTTCGTCCGGTCGCTTCGCATATCGGTCTCCTCAGGTTGTCGTTCTGCGCCAAATCGCTCGTAGGAGCGTGATTCATCGCGCCCTGCCGTCGCCGTGATCCCCCACATTACCACTCAATACGGCCCAAACGCAAAAAACCCCTCGCCCAATCGCTGGGACGAGAGGCTGTGGTTCATGCCCTCGCGGTACCACCCGGCTTGCCGAGCCCTTGGGCCCGACCTCCTCGAGCACGCTGTAACGCGCGAAACGCGCTCCGTTCTACTCGCCGCGCGGCAATAGGGGTTCCTGCCCCGTTGCTCTGCCGCTAGGCTTTCTTCGGAGTCCCCTGGAAGCGACTTTCGGCGGCTACCGACACCGGACCTCGCACCTTACGCCGGCTCTCTCCCGTAGGTCGGATCTCCAGATCCGACACTGACGTTGACGGTAGTTCCCGCCTACTCCTCTCCCAATTGGGAAGCTGACCGGGCGCAACACCACCCAGCCCTGGATGTTGGTGCGGCAGGATACCAGATTCGGTGGGAGGCGTCAAGGATCAGAGCCCGCTATTCATCCTCCTCTGGCGGGCGGAGGCTGATGACGTCGCCGTTGAGTCTTCCGCCGAGGTTATGGCGCCCGGTATCGGAGTCCTCGACGTGGCGGAGTTCCGCCGCGCCGTCGATGTCAGGATTGCCCGATGCGTTCGCCACGTTCAGGTCGGACTCGAAGAACAGCGTGATGTCGCCGTGTCCGCGGATCTCGGTCGCGTCCGTGCCGGCGATCTCGGAGTTGATGGCGTACGCGAAGTCGATGCCATCCGCGGCCGGGCAGCGGAAGACATCAGCCAAGCCCGTGTCGTCGAGTAGGTAGAGCGCAATGTCGTCCTGCCAGGTGTCTGCGCCGGGGAGCATGCCGTCGTTGTCGCGAGCGTGCCTCAACGTCGCGCGCGTCAGCGCCCGCAGATGCGAACTGCACGTACTGGCGTGCTCCTCGGCCATGGCGAGTTCGGCGATCGTGAGGCCCCGAGGCAGGCGTTCAGGCCACGCCCCGGCGTCTACGAACGCGATCGAGCCGTCCGGCCAGAACGGCTCCATGTCTGCGAGTTCCTCGGGCATTACCGCCGCGTTTCGCTCGGCGCCGCGCCACTCGAAGAGGATTACGAGCCCACGTTGGTCCCGCCAATCCTCCGGCATCTCGATTTCGTCAGCCAAGACGTTCATGGCGTAACCGTACTCCTGCTCGGGAGCGCCGGGGCACGCGAACAGGTCACGGTCGAGGACATACGGCTCGATGGCATCGACCCACGATGCCGCGGGCGGGAGCGTGCTGTCGTGTTCGTCAGCATACTCTCCGAAGGCTTCCGCGAGCCCGCGGAGGTGGTCCTGCGAGTCATACTTCGCCATGAAAGGAAGTTCGTCCGGGTCGTCGCCGGGCGTGATGGGCGCGCGCGTTGACATATACACGGGCTCCGAGCCAGTGGTGGCCTTGACGGATGCCAGTGCCTTAATCGACCAGGTGCCGTCCTCGGCCTCGCTCAGGGCGAGCTTCTGGTCGACAGCCCACGTGCGTCTGAGCGTGACTTGGGCTGTTCCATCCTCGAGTTGTTCGACGGCAGCGTCCTCGATTCCAAAGTTGATCTTCGTGGGCGCGAACATCAGCTCGGTGAAAATGCGGGCAAATGACGCTGCGAGCAGCCCGGTTTCCCCATCCTCCGTCAGGAACCCCATGGCCAGCGCGGGTCGCAGCGGATCGTCCGGGTGCACAAGCTCGACCGCCGCTTCCGTATCCCCCGCGCGACAGGCCTCAGCGTACGCCCGCGCGACGGCGGTGGGGTCGGTCCGGTCGATCTCGGGCGCGGCTTCGTCCTGGCAGAACCCACACAAGGGGGCTAGCAGCAGAGCCATCACGGTCCATACAGCCGGGTTGCTCATCCTCATCGCCTACCTCCGCAGTCGCTAGTGACGTCCGCGGTCAGGCTTCGACCTGCGAAGCCCTGACTCCTGCGGCGGGTGGCGTCAGGGACCCGCCTCAGCGGACCACCGGGTCCCACCTGCGCCCATCTCCCAGCTCCGCCGGCTCGAGTTTCCAGATGTACCAGGTCCCGGCGAATAGCTCAAAGTGGTATTCCCGCACTACGCCGCCCCCGTGGACCGTCACGTGCGCCCGGTTGGGTCCTCCCCTCGCAGTCTCGACGAGTTCAGGACGACCGGGCCCTTCCGGCAGAAGGAGATCCTCGCCCGAGACGTCATCTTCGGGCATTAGCTCGGGGTGGCGCAGTGCCGCCATCCCCGCCGCATCTCGCGCCACGAGCATGCGGAGCAGCTCATCCCGCAGCGCGGTAAGCTCGTAGTCGACGGAGGCTTCTTGCTCTTGAGCAAGCCACTTGCGTTCCTCCACCGCCCCCCTCGTCTGGACCCCAGAGAGCGCGAAGTACGCGCTAACCCACGCCACCACCGCCACCACCGGCAAGGCCAAACACCCCGCGATCCACCATCCCACCGGGCTGCGCCGTCTTACGGGCGCCGCGGCCGACGCTACCGGAACGGCCACTGCCTCTGCGACCGGCTCTTCCTGCGCATCTCCGGTCACCAGGCCCTCGGCGAACGCCTCAGGCTCGCCGAGGCCTCGCAGTACCGTCCCCACGGCCGCCGACTCATCCTCGCGGATGCGCGCCACTGCCTCCTCGATATGGCTGCGCGTTTCCGCCACCGCGTCGGCCCGTTCGGCTTCCGATAGCTCCGTCAGGCCTGCCTCGAGTTTTCGCAGATAATCGTCCACAGCCTTGCGACTCTCATCGGTGAGAGTTGTCATCCTCGGCACCTCCATGCAGACGATTCACAAACCCCGTGAGCTGCTTCCCCTCGGACCCTTCGAACTCGCCACGGCTCTTGCGCCAAGACGCGTCAGGGCGCGGGCATGGGCGGAGCGTCCCATTCGCGAACACCGCTGATAAGCCACTCCCCGTTCTGCCATTTGAGCGTGTAGACGTTCGCCGCGAGCACTGTCTGAGAGCTTCCCATTTGGTCGATGCCACGCAGCCCGTGCTCAACGGCGTCCGGCTCAAATGGAACAGGGCCGCCATCCGTGCGGACGATCATGCCGACCCCTGCGGGCATGAGGAGGTCCGCGCCGGTGACGCCTGCTTCCGCCACGAAGTCCGGGTGTAGCAACGCCTCGATGACTTCGGTTTCCCGCGCCTGGATTGCCACGGCGAGTTGCTGCATGGTCTCGTGTTGCGCCATCCACTGCTGTTGTCCGGAATCAGGCTTGGTAGGGCGAGTCCACTCGGGGATCTGGAAGATGATCCACGCCACCGGAAGCAGCACTAGGAACATACATCCCGCCCGCAATGTCGTGTTCGGGCGCCGGGCAGGGGTAGGCGGGAAAGGCGTGGGCGTGGGTCGGACGGGTGGCGGCAGGACAGCACTAAGTCCCTGGCGTCTTTCTCCGTCGTCGAAGTCGCCGTCGACCAGCCCCTCGGCAAACGCCTCCGGCTCTCCGAGACCCCTCAGAACCGTCCCCACGGCCGCCGCCTCATCCTCCCGGATGCGCGCCACGGCCTCTTCGATGTGGCTGCGGGTCTCCGCCACCGCGTCGGCCCGTTCATCTTCGGGCAGATCCGTCAGGCCTGCCTCGAGCTTCCGAAGGTACTCATCCACAGCCTTGCGACTCTCATCGGAGAGAGTTGTCATCCTCAGCACCTCCAAGCAGACGATTCACAAACCCGGTGAACTGCTTCCACTGGCCTGCGATCGATGTCAAGTGAGCGCGTCCCGGCTCCGTCAGCGAGTAGTACTTCCGCGGCGGACCGGACTGAGATTCGCGCCACGCCGCCGTCACCCACCCTTGGGTGCTCAGCCGCTTCAGGAGGGGGTAGATCGAGCCCTCGGCGATGATGACCTCACCGGGAGAGTTCAACTCCTGCACGATCTCATACCCGTAGCGCTCCCGCTCATCCAGCAGCGCCAGAATGCACAGTTCCACCGCACCCTTCCTCACTTGTGTGAGCCAGTCACCCTTCCGCATGGAGTATAGTGTACCACACGCTACCGTGTAATGCAAGGTACCGGGCGAATTGGTCCGCGTCAGCATCCGTTCCGTGCCAGCGGGTCTCCCGACCCGCTAGCCTTATCCGGGCCAACGACTAGCGGGTCGGGAGACCCGCTGGCACAGACGGCGACGGTGGCGCAAATCGACTATAGGGAGGTGCAGCCAATGGGGCTGTCATGCCGTCCGGAGGGGCCGAATGGGAGTGTGCGTGGCGCAGGCATAGGGTAACTCATCGAGTCTCCGTGCCTGCGCTTGCTCCATCCGGCCCTGGTGCTCTGGCCGTCTTGGACCGCGAGCTTCCAGCTCGCACCGCCGTCTGCCCGGCCTCTATTCCTCGCCCGAGTACGTCTCCATCACAACTTCCGTCAGGATCGCGCCCGCATAGTCAATCACGGCCGCCTCGTACACCCATCCGCCGCCGTCGATCCCGGCCACCATGACCGCGCGGCCCTCAAACGCCCTCAGGTCCAGCTCCGCGGCTTCCGGCGCGATGGCCGCCTGCATCTGGATAGAGGTGAGCCTCGTCGTTACGGCTAGCGCTTCGCCCTTCGCGACCCGCTGGAACTCGCCGTCCACGACGATTCCGAGCATCTGGTCGCGCAGATCCGCCTCATCAGCCGCCGCGGGTAGCTCCGCCGCGGGCTGCGCCGTCGCTGATTGCGTCACCACGCGGTCCGCCACCATACCACCAAACACTCCAGCTACAGCGAGAACTGCAAGGGCAATGTAGAACTGTCGCTTAGTCATCGCAGACCCTCCTTGGTCGTTGGGCGGATGCAATTCCCTAGCCCTTCGCAACCCTCACCGATCAGCGTCGGGCGTACCGTCCACAGTTCACTAGTGCATCCGAAACACGGAAAGCCACATGATCCCGGCCCAGAGAGCGCCCGCTCCCACGCCCCCTCCCAGCCCAAGATACAGATACAGCGCCCCGCCGCCGTGGTCCCGGTTGAGATGGGGCCATCGTCGGTATATCTCCTGCGCCGTTAGCACTCCCATCGTCGCCCCAATGACAGCCGCCGGCAGGACCATCAGTAATAGCCCACTCACATCCACGCCACACCTCCCCCGGCCGTCCCCGTCCCCTGCCGTTCCCTACACGTACTCGTTCGGGAACTTCCACGGGCTGCGGTACTGGGGCTTGCTCATCTTGATCGCGGCCTTGTCGCCGATCACTTTCTCCGTCTCCGGGTCGAACTGCACCGACCGTCCCAGCTTGTAGCTCATCAGGCTCAGCACCACCGGGATGTCGACCTTCACGTGGTAATCGGCGTTCACCGTCGGTTGCTCGCGGCTCTTGATGCAGTCCAGCCACTCGCGCTCGTGTCCGGGCGACGGCGGGATGCTCTCCTCGGGCGTCTCCATCCCCTCCATTTTGTCGCCCTCGGCGATGATCGTGTGGCTGCCATAGTCGCTGAATAGCGTCCCGTTCGATCCGTGGAAGTAGATCCCCAGTCGCCGCCTCGGCGCGCTGTCGCCGTGGAAGTCGAATCCGTAACTGTTCGTCAGCGAACTCATCCACGTCATCGTCGTCGTCGGATAGCGCCACAGCACCTCATGGTTGTCGTACGCGTCGCCGTCGTCGTCGAGGAAGTACCGCCCGCCCGTGCTGCACGTCTCCAGCGGGAAGCCTAGATCCATCGCCCAGACGGGGAGATCGATGATATGCGGCGCCATGCCAGGCGTCCATCCGCCGCTGTAGTCCATCCACGATCCGTGGTTGTAGGCGTTCGCCGCCAGGATGGGGTTGAAATCGCAGTGCGGCGACGGCCCGCACCAGAAGTCCCAGTCCATCCCCTCCGGCGGCGTGTTGACCTCGCTCTTGCCCACGCCGGCCGGGCTCTGGTTCATCACGTTGAAGGTCCGCACGGCGCCGATGTCGCCCAGATTCCCCGAGCGGATCAGCTCCACCACGCGCCGGTAGTTCGCCCCCGCGTGGATTTGCGTGCCAACCTGGCAGATCACGTCGTGCTGCCTCACCGCGTTGCGGATGGCGAAGCTCTCGGCGGGGTAGAGGGTCATCGGCTTCTGCACGTAGATGTCCTTGCCCGCCTCCGCCGCCGCGACCGATAGCAAGCAGTGCCAATGCGGCGGTGTCCCGATGATCACCGCATCGATGTCGGGTTGCCGCAGCATCTCCCGGAAGTCGCTATACGGCTTGCACGTGTCCGGATGCTCCGCAACCACCGCATCGCGTCGCGCCTTCCAGACATCGCACGCGCCCGTGACAACCACGTCGCTCTGCCCCGCGCACGCGTTCAGATTCGCTCGTCCCATCCCACCGCATCCGATGATGCCGAGGTGGATCTTCTCGTTCGGACTGGTCTGAGGCGTCGCCCGCGATGCCGCCGCGATCGCCGCCGCGCCAACGGTTGCCTGCCCGATGAACTCTCTCCGCGAAGGGGGTGCCATGAACATATCCTCCCTGGATACTTAGTCGTTCTCCCACCATTCCCTAACTTCCCCACCATCACCTACCCAGCAGGCCGTCGGGCCTGTTCCACGGAACCCGTCCACCATGGCTCGCTTCACCCCAACTCTCCTCGCCCTCGGTATCGGCACGTCCGCCGCCGGCGCTGCTGATCTCGATGTCTCTGTCGGCGAACCGTTCACCATCAGCGCGTCGCGCGACTACCACTGGTTCCCGACGCTCAAGCAGATCTCGTCCGAGCGCCTCCTCGCCGCGATTTGGTGCTCTTACGATGAGATCAACCCCGAAACCGCTCGCACGGCGTTCTGCGCCACCGATGACGGCGGGGCCACGTGGTCCGCGCCCGTCCCCGAGGCCGATGCCGGCCATTCATGGGCCCGCCTCGCCGACGGCTCCTGCCTTTGGCTCTCCTACATGACGCTGCGCATCTCCGATACAGTCGCGTCGTGTCGCGTGGGCCGCTCGATCGACGGGCTGGACTATCATTGGAGCACGGGCGCCGTCGATTTCTCGCCCATGCGAGTGCCCCACCTGACCAAGGGCGCCGCCCGCATGCTCTTCGCCCGCTCGATCCTGACCATGCCTGACGGGTCCCTCGTCGCGACCATGTACGGGCGCTTCGTCGATGATGTGCGCGACCGTTCCATCGTCGTCCGCAGCACCGACGGCGGCTCGCGCTGGCACTACCTCTCGACCATCGGCTACCTCGCCGACATTGGCGGGGAGGGTCTCAACGAGCCCTGCATAGCCGCTACATCCTCCGGTGATCTCGTCGCGATCATGCGCAACGAGTCCGGCGAGCCGCTCTGGACCGCACGGTCATCCGACGCAGGCAAGTCCTGGTCGGATCCGCAGCCCATCCCAACCGCCCGCGGCGTCTTCCCTGACATCATCCGGATGTCGAGCGGCCTCCTTGCCTGCAGCTTCGGCAGGCCCGGCTGCAAGCTGATGTTCAGCTCTGATGACGGCGCGTCATGGTCTGACCCCGTCGCTGTCTTCGATGGCCCGAGCACTTACTACACCGCCATCCGCGAGGTCGAACCCGGCAAGCTTCTCTACATCCATGATGTCATCCCCGGCGGCTGGAAGAACGAGCTGCCCGAGGGCCAGCAGAACGAGATCCGCGGCGTGCATATCACGGTCGCCGCACCGTAGGCGCCAGACCACATCGACCAGGAGACGCGCGTGGATCCGATCCCCATCGTCAAGCACTTGTCCGAGACCATAGGCATTCGCTTCTTTGGCTCCGCCGCCGAGCGCGAGGCCGCCGACTACATCGCCGGCCAGTTCGCCGGGCGCGGCCTTCAGCCCCAACTCGAGCCCTTCCGCGTCATGGGTTGGGACCTGCGCTCAGAGCCGACGCTGTCTATCACCGCTCCCGAGCCCAGCACGATCGCCGCTTACCCTCTCGTCTACTCGCTTGCCACCGGCGCCGGCGGCGTCGAGGGCACTTTGCGCTATGTCGGCAAGTGCCTCATCCTCGGCGTGCTCATGTGGGATCGCTACGAGGTCGTGGGCGGCGACGGCAGCGTCGCCGCCTGGGTGATCGTCCGCGAGAACGGCCCCGCCAGCACCATGCCCGCTACGCTCGATGATAGCGGCATGCCCATGGTCGTCATCAGTCGCGAGGACGGCGACCGCGTATCCAATTGGTTGGCGGCCGGCGAAGAGGTCCGCGTCCGTCTCGGCATCGATGCCGAATTCACTCCCGGCGCGTTGAGCCACAATGTCATCGCCGAGCAACCGGGGACGCATCCTGAAGACGGTTACGTCGTCGTCTGCGGCCACTACGACACCGAGTACAACTCGCCGGGCGCCATCGACAACGCCTCCGGCATTGCGGGCATCCTCGATATGGTCGAGCGTCTGGCGGACGCCGCGCCTCGCCGAACGGTTCGCTACATCGCCTTCGGCGCTGAGGAGCCGATGATGCTGGGTTCGTACTGGCACGTCCGTCGGCTGAAGGATCGGGGCGAGTTGCGCGCCTGCGCGGCCACCGTCTGCCTGGACATGATCGCCTGCAACGAGCCCACGTGGATCTGGGCGACCGACGGAGAGCGGCGGATCAAAGACCTCGCAGAGCGCTCGGCCAACGCGATCGGCATCCCCGAGAAGTACGGCCCCATCGAGTGGATCACCGACCCCTGGGCCACCAGCGATCAGTACCCGTTCCAGGCCGAGGGCGTCGGCGTCATGTGCTGCACGTGGCATGGCGATACCTGGCCTCACACGCATCTCCCGAGCGATACCGTCGCCGAGTTCGATTCTGCCGTCTACAATGATACGCTCGACCTGTGCGAGCCCGTCGTCCGCGACCTTGCGCGAGACCTCTAACGACTATTACTGGGATGTCAATTCATGAAGCCCGAGCCCCGCGACCCCAACATCCGCGTCACCCGCGCCGACATCGCCGACGCCGTCCGCGCCGTCGGCGTGGTGCCCGGCGACACGGCGATCTTCCACAGCTCGCTCAGCAGCATGGGCACTGTCGTCGATGGCCCTGTCGCTGTCATCGATGGCTTCGCCGATGCCGTCGGATCCGCGGGCACCGTAGCCGTGCCGACCCTCTGCCCGTCGAAACCCGAGGGCGACGCCTCGGCCATCGAGCGCTGGGATCCCGAGACCACCCCGTCCTACGTCGGCTTGATCACCGAAACCCTCCGCGCTCGATCGGGCGCGTTCCGCAGCGACCATCACACGCACTCCATCACCGCTATCGGCCGTCGCGCGGTCGAGTTGACGAGAGACCACGGCGCCGCCGGTCCTCGGCCCAGCCCCTTCGGCACTGGGGCCTTCGCGCGCGAGAGCCCCTGGCAGCGGCTGATCGACTGGAACGCCGCCTACTGCTTCATCGGCGTGACCTTCCGCGTCAATACCATGGTGCATTGCGTCGAGGCCACCCTCGCCGAGCGCGCCCTCGATGCCGCCGATCCCGACGCCCGCGATTGCCTCGCCGCCGAGTTGGCAGGCTGGGAGAAGCCCGGCCCGTACCCGAGCATCCGCGTCGAGGACCGAGAGACCATCGAGGAGATGCTCGCCGGTGAGGGCCTGATGACCTACGGCAAGATCGGCTCCGCGACGCTTCGATGTTGCCGCGCCGACGCGATGGTCGAGCGATGGGTCGCTATCGTCGAGCAGGAGCCCGAGCGCTGGCTGCCCGATGACTACATCGACTGGCTCGCGAAGTGCCCGCGATAGACGCGTCGCCCCAAGGAGATCTGCCATGCCTCGCAAGCACGTGCTCTTCTGGTTCGATGTCGAGGACTGCACCGTCACCCACAGCGACGACGCCGCCAAGCGCATCGCCCAGATCCTCACCAGCCACGGCGTCCGCGGGACGATGAAGGTCGTCGGCCAGAAGGCTCGGATGCTCCGCGAGCGCGTCCGCTACAGCGTCACCGATGCCCTCTCCCAACACGCGATTGGCTACCATTCCAACTGGCACGGCCTGCGCCCGCAGCCGGCGGAGTACATGGCGCCGTTTGACTGGCTCGAGGGCGGCGCCGAGTTCGAGCGGCGCGAGGCCGCTGGGATCGACGACCTCCGCGACGTGTGGGGACAGGATCCCGTCTGTTACGGTCAACCAGGCTCTAACTGGTCGCCGCAGGTCTTCCCAATCCTGCGCAAGTGGGGCATCCCAACTTACGTCAGTGGCTACGGCTACGTGGGGCTTTTTGCGCAGCCGTTCTACTACGGGGGAATGATCAACACGTCGCACATGTGGGGGAAGGACCGGCGCGGTCGCCAAGTCCGGCACATGTTCGGGCTGAACTTCGAACTGGGCGAGCCCGGCGCGCTCGACGAGCACTTGACCCAGTTCGCCGCCTCCTACGACGCCCTTGAGGACGGCGGCCTGATCAGCATCATGAACCACCCCTGCACCCTCGTGATGGAGGAGTGGTTCTCCACTAACCTGAAGCCCCGCGACCTCACCGAAGCCGGTTACGAGCACTTCGACTCGTTCGTGGGTCATGTCGTGTCTCGGCCTGACGTGGAGACCATCACCGCCGATCAGTTGCCCGATCTCTATCCCGACCTCGCGCGCGACCGCGTGTTCAGCGCGGACGAGTTGCTCGCGCTGGCGCGGGCTGTCGGCGAGCAGGTCAACTTCCAGGAAGCCGAAGGCATGAGCCTGTCGCCGGCGGAGTTGTTCGGCATGTTCACCCGCTTCCTCGCCCACGCCATCCGCGAAGGCTCCGCTCCGGCTGGGGCGGTCTGTCTGCACCTCGACGGCCCCGCGACCGCAGGCGCGGGCGCCTCGTCCGACGGTCAAGCCGGTCGCTCCGATTTCTCCGCCTCGGTTCTGCAGGTCGAGGCTTGGCTTCGGTCCACCGAGCGCCTGCCTAGCGCCGTGTCAGTCGGCGACCACGCTCTTCGTCTCGACGCCTACCATATCGCGCTCGCGCGAGCCCTCATTCACCTCATCGAGACCCGCGCGCTCCCCAGCGACGTTGACTTCGCACCGGCTGACAACCAGGTCGACCAACACGTCGATGAGGCCGGAGCGCGGAGCGGCTGGGCAGGCAGCATGCTGCCCGACGGCTTCGAAGCTCCCAAGCTCCTCGAGCAAGCCCGCCTCCAGGCGTGGACGCTGAAACCGGCCCTTCTGTCGTCGTCATAGACCAGGCATCCTCGCCGCTCCCGTAGCCCATCGACGAAACTCATCTTGACACTCGAGCGTTATACTACTATACATAGTACTAGCATGGGTAGTAGGACAGGAGCGTCAATGCCATCTCCTCGAGAACGCGGCTTCACTCTCATCGAGATCCTCATCGTCATCGCGGTCATCGCCGTGCTCGCCGCGATCATCTTCCCGGTGCTCCACTCCGCGCGCGACAAGGCCCGCGCGTCCACCTGCGCCGCTAATCTCCACCAGATGAGTCTCGCCATCGACGCCTACGCTTCCGACTGCGACGAGATGCTGCCGATCTCGTACATTGCCTCTCTGACCGGGCCGTATCGCTCCTGGCGCCAGTTCGCGCAGCCCTACATCCGCAACACCGACATCTACATGTGCCCCGCCGCTCAGGTCTCCGGGGCGAAGCTGGCCGAACTGCCTCCCGAACGTCGCCACGGCTACGCGATTAACGCTCTGCTCTCTCCGCCCGATCTGAGAGCCGTCGGCGGAAGCCACGGCACTCCGCTCGGCCTCGCCCAGATCGAATCACCATCTACCACGATCCTGCTGTGTGACGCCGGCTACAGCAACCTGCCCGTCGCGCTCGATTACTCCCGCTGCCTGTCCCTCGGGATGCAGGAGCAACTCCTTCCGAGCCGACGCCACAGTGGTGGCTCCAACTTCTGCTTCGCCGACGGTCACGTCAAGCGCCTCACCGAACCCGCCACCCGCACGCCTGACGGCCTCTGGAGCCCGGACTAGCTCTGCCTCTGTAGGAGCGGGTTCAGCCGCGACGCCGTTGCCGTTCTCCGCCTTTGTCGGAGCGGGTTCAGCCGCGACGCCGTTGCCGTCCCTGCCGATGAAAGGAGACATTCCTCGATGAGACGCAATCCTCTACTCCGCAGGCTGGCGCTTCTCGGCGCCGCCGCGATTCTCGTTACCGCCCTCCCGCCACCGAACGCCGCCTATGCGGCCCACGGTACGAGGCTGCGCAAAGGCTGGTACTACGACTGGGCCTGGCAGGGCTACTACCAGCTCTACCGCGTCAAGTGCCAGCGCGGCCGGACCTACACGATTCACGTCGTGCCCGAGACCGACGTGGACGACCCCGATCTCTACGTCGGGACCAGCGACCCCAGAGGCACGAACAGATGGTGGTGCTCGCCCTACAACTACCTCTGGTACTCCGCCCGCGGGGAGGGGAAGAAAGACAAGGTCACCTTCCGCGCCGGCTACACGGGCATGCACTACTTCTGTGTTTACGCTTACGCGCCGGAATGGACGGGGTGGTACGTGAGGGTCAAGAAGCGCTGGTAGTTGGTGTCTTGTGGCGTCGTGAGGGGGCTCGGACGCGTGCCGGCATCCGGGCCCCATGGCGCCGTCTTTGACTTCCAGGTTGCCCTTGCGTAAGATACCACCATGCTCGCGCTCCTGCTCGCCGCCTCAATAGCGTCAGCCTCGCCCTTCACAATCGGCAAGGTGAAGTACGGTGGCGGCGGCGACTGGTATGCCAACAAGTCCGCGCTCAAGAACCTCCTCCGCGAGGTCAACGAGCGCACCACGATCGACGCCGACGAGTCCGAGAGAGCTGTCACCCTCACCGATGATGACCTCGCTGACGTGCCGTTCCTCTTTATCACCGGTCACGGCAACATCCGCTTCACTGATGACGAGGTCCGCGCGTTGCGGGGGTACTTGCTCGGCGGGGGATTCCTGCATGTGGATGACAACTTCGGTCTGGACAAGTCATTCCGTCGCGAGGTGAAACGCGTCTTCCCGGGCCGCAGTTTGGTCGAGTTGCCTTACACGCATCCGATCTACCACTCGCTCTACGACTTCAACTCCGGCCTGCCCAAGATCCACGAGCACCATGGCGGCCCGGCGCACGGCTACGCCATCCGCGATGACGCCGGACGCGTCGTGCTCTTCTACAGCTTCAACACCGATCTATCCGATGGTTGGGAAAGCGCGGAGGTCCACAACGATCCACCTGAACTCCGCGAGGCCGCCCTCAAGATGGGCCTCAACATCATCACCTACGCCCTTACTCACTGACCGTCGCCGTCCGGCCTTAGAGCCCTCCGTGTAGGAGTTGCTTTAGCTGCGACACGCCAGGCTCGGGGATCTGCGCCCAATGCCGCTCTTTGCGCTATGTCCTGTCGTGGATCACCCTCCCCCCGCCCACCGTCAGCGCCACCTCCGTCTCGCCGATCCGCTCCATCTCCGCCTCGTCCGTGATGTCTCGATCCAGCACCACGATGTCGGCGAGTTTCCCCTCCTCGATTGTCCCCAACTCGTCCTCCGCAAATGCCGCTCGCGCCGCGTCGAGAGTGTATCCCGCCAGCGCGTCATCGACGCAAATCCGCTGCTCGGGATACCACGCGTCGGCCTCGCCCTCCGGCCTTCGATTCACTGCCGCGTCGATCCCCGCGATCACATCCAGCGGCGCCACGGGCCAGTCCGAGCCCAGCGCGAGCCTTGTCCCCGCACTCAGCAGCGACCGGAACGCGTACGCCTCCGCGCATCGCTCCTTGCCGATCCGCGATTCGCAGAACCTCGCATCATCGATCACGTGATACGGTTGCACCGACCCGACCACGCCCAGCTTCCCAAAGCGCTCCACATCCTCCGCCCGGATATGTTGCGCGTGCTCCATCCTCAGCCGCCGATCTCGCTCGCCGTTCGCCTCGACGAGCGCTTCCCACGCGTCCAGCAACTCGCTCACCGCGCGGTCGCCAATCGCGTGAACCGCTAGCTGCATCCCCGCCTCGTCAATCCGTTTCATCTCCTCCGCAAGCCACTCCATATCCGCACACGCCAGGCCCGACGTGCTCCCGTCACACGCATACGGTTGGTGAAACCACGCCGTACACGCTCCGAGCGACCCATCCACAAACGCCTTCACGCCCCGTACGCTCACTCGCGATGATCCGCCAACACCCGATCCCGCCCCGTAGGGGCGCGATTTATCGCGCCCATGCCGCACACCCGTCTCCCAATCCCCAATCCCCCAATACAGGTTCATCCTCACCGTCAGTTCGCCCGCATCATCCAACCTCCGATACGCCTCCAGACACGGGCCGCCATCGCCCAGCATATCGTGGACGCTCGTGATGCCCATCCGCGCCGCCAGCTCCAGCCCTCCCGGCAGCGCCTTCGCGATGTCATCCGCCGTCGGGTCCGGGATGTGCCGCCAGACGATGTCCATCGCCGTATCGGCCAACACGCCATTCGGCACGCCGTCCGCATCCCGATGCAGCGCGCCGCCCTCCGGATCCGGCGTCTCGGCCGTCACTCCTGCGATCCGCATCGCCAGCGAGTTCGCGACGGCAATGTGCCCATCGTATCGCCTCACGAACACGGGCCGATCCGCGACATACCGATCCAGAATCTCCGCCGTCGGGAACGCGCCTCCGAAGGTCAGATCATGGTCCCATCGGCCGCCCACCATCCACGCGCCCTCGGGCAGTTTCGCACCAAACTCCCTCAGCCGACGTCCAAACTCCGCCTCATCCTCGGCGTCCCTCAGGTCGACGCGCTGAAGCTGCAGGCAACCTCCCGCGAAGTGCACGTGGCTGTCGTGAAACCCCGGTGCCACGAGCCGTCCCTTGCAGTCAACCACTTGCGTGCTAGGCCCCCGCAACCCCTCCACATCCCCCACCGCAACGATTCGCTCCCCCGCAATCGCCACGTCTCCCTCGCGCGACACCCAATGCTGCCTAACTGGATCGCCGGGTTTCACCCGGCATCGCCGTAGCCGTTCCAGGTGCCCCGTCCACACCTTCCCATTCGCCAATATCAAATCCGCGTGCTCGCTCACTCCACCAACTCCGGCTTTCCAAACTCGCCATCCATCGTCTCCGGCAGCCGATACACGTTGCCGTCCTGATCGCAGAAGTAAAGCCTCGACTCCGACGGCTGGCGCCCATGCCCATCCGCCCAGAATCCATAGAAGTCCGGGTGCGCGTTCACCGGCCGGCGCACGTAGGTGTGATTGTACGGGCTGCCCGTCGTCATCTCGCGCGTCCTTGTCCAAGTCTGCCCCTTGTCCGCGCTCGTCCACATCGCGACCTCGCCGCCGGGGTTATACGGTTGCGGGCCCACTTCACTCGGACCGATGATCCGCCACAGGTCCTCGGATTCAGTGTAGAGCGACCCCGTGTCGTAGTTGTTGTCCGAGACGATCGAGCCTTGAATGTCCCACGCAGCTCCCGTCCACCGCGCCGTCGTCCACGTCCTCGGCATGTTCTCGGGGCCCGACTCGTACCCCAGACTCGTGATATACAGAATGACGGGGTTGCCGGCCGCGTCGAAGGTGATGTCCTTCAGATAGACGAGCAGACCATCCGCCGCGTAGTCATGCACGAGCGCCGCGTTCGCGGCCGTCACCACCGGCGTCTCGATCAGCTCCCCCTCGACGCTCCGCCACGTCTCCCCGAAGTCCTCCGTTTCGGCGTAGTACAAGTTCGTCCGCCAGTTCAGCCCCTTCGGCTCGGGGTGGTAGTTCAGCGCGATGCCGACCTTGCCGTTTTGCTCTCGCGTCACGCTGTAATGCCCCTGCTCGATGTGAAACAGCTTCTTCCCCTCATCCCACGTCACGCCGTCCTCGCTGCGCATCTGCCAGATCGTCCGCCCGCCCGCGTACCGCGTGTGCATGAATAGGAAGCCCTGGTCCTCCACCCACCACGGCTGCGTGTAGCTGAAGTTCGTCGTGAGGATGTGCTCGAACGAGTCGATCGAGTAAGGCTCCGCGCTGCGGTGGATGTGGCTCGGCCGACCGGTCCCGTGCGAACTCGAGAAGATCCAGATGTACCCCTCCGGATCGACCTGGATCACCGGGTTGTCGTGCGCGTCGTCGGTGTGCTTGTTCAGCAGCACCAGCGGACGCGGCACCTCACCCGTCTCGTGGTCGTAGTAGCTCACCATGTGCAGCAGCTCGTTCTTCTCCTTGAGCGTGCCGCCGTAGCAGAAAAACGTCTTATTGACCTCCGGCCGATACACGGCAAACGGACTGTGCTTCGCGCAGTAGGTCCCCAGTCCGCCGCTATACTTGTAGACATACTCGTCGTTGCTCGGCTGGTTGTAGTACCAGATCCCCCGGTACCCATCCGCGCGCTCGCCGATGGTCACGCTAGCGTCGGGGTCGTATTCGGCATCCGGCCCGTCCGCGAGGTTCTTCCAAACGCTCCCCGCCAGCGAGTTCGCCGCGAAGTGCGCGATCAATCCGTTGGTCAATGTCGAGTCTCCCTTCGGCTCCGTCACCAATTGCCGCACCTCATCCGCCGTCAGCGCGCGGTCGTACACCCTCACATCCTCGATCTCCCCATCCAGCACCCGATCGCCCGCCCCGAGCGCGCCGATCACCAGCTTCGCGTCGGACCTCGCGATCCGCCCCTTGGCGGGCGTCGTCTCGGTGAGCTTCCCGTTCATGTACGCCCTGATCGTCTCGCCGTCATACGTGCCGGCGTAGTGCGTCCACTGGCCAAGCTCTGGCAGCGGCGCCTTCGCATGGGTATACGCATCGGGCGCGTGCTGCACCAGCATCCGCATGTTCTCTTGGAAGAGGTAGAACGTGAAGAGTTCTCCCGCCGCCCCTCGCGACAGGAAAACGTGAGACCGCCTCTGGCTGTCGACCTCCACCCACGCCGCGAAGCTGAACTCGTCCAGGTCAAACGCGCTCGCGTCATCCACCACCGCGATGCTCGTGCGCCCATTGAAGCTGACGCCACTCTCCGGCTGCGCCGCCAGCCCTGCTGCCAATCCAACCAGTATCCCAATCATAGTTCCGTTGCTCTGACGCCCTCCGTGTACCGCGATCTCCAACCCTCGCCGGATGCGCCCAAGCTCGCCCCTTGCACCCAATGCTGCCTAACTGGATCGCCGGGTTCCACCCGGCATCGCCGTTCCCTGTCCCCTGTCCCCTGTCCCCTGACTCCCGCCGTCACCCCAGCCTCACCGGCATCTGCCCGGTCGCCTCGATCTCCCCAAACAGCGCCTCCACACCGGCCTCAATCGACTCGGGGCACTCGTCGTCGTACGTGCAGATCGCCGCGTCGCACTCCGGGAGACCGGCCATGATGTACGGGTTGCCGAAGTTCATCAGCACCACGCGCTTGCCCGCCCCCTTCGTCCTGCGGATCAGCTCCGCATACTGCGGCAGGATGCCGATGCTGTCCTCGTTGTAGCAGATCACTCTCGTGAAGATCCCGAAGATCACCGTCTCGGCTCCCATCGCTCTGTTGCCCGCTTCCGCCACCTCGTGAGGGCCCATCTCTTCGCTTAGCGTCAGCGTCCCCGCGCCAGGCAGACGCTTCTGCACTGCCTGGTAGAAGCGCTCGTACGTCGGCATGTGCGCGATGCCCATGTCCTCGTTCCAGACCACATCGCTTCCGTTCGCGATGACCACGCACTTGCTCTCATTCTCGACCCTCAGCGGCACGGCGTCATCGCTCAGTGCCGTGACGGCCTTCCGCGCCAAGTCCATCGCGAAGTCCATGTACTCCGGCGTCGCGACGCGCTCGGGGATTCTCCCGGTGTCCACGAGCCGCTCGTCAAACAGCCCGACCCATTGCTTCAGATTCATCACCCGCGCGCACGAGGCATCCACCTGCGCCTCGTCGATCCGCCCGCTCTTGACCGCCTCCACCAGCGCCGCGTGCGTGATGCGCGGCTCGGATTGGTAGTCCTGCAGGATGATGTCGTGTCCGGCGATCACGCTCAGGATCGCGGCCTCTTCGATACCATACTCATCCTTCATCGGCTTCATCGTGAGGCTGTCTGACATTATCAGCCCATCGTACCCCAGCTCATCCCGCAGGAGACCCGTCACGATTCCGCGCGAGACCGTCGCCGGGACCGCGCGATCCGGCTCGAACGCCGGGTAGTGGATGTGGTTCGTGCAGACGCCATTGATCAACCGCTGCGCGATCGCCGGCCGGTATGGCGCCCAGTCGATCTCGCGGATCTCCTCCGCGCTTCGGCTGTCCACCGGCATGCGGATGTGGGAGTCATCGATCGTCGATCCATGCCCCGGGAAGTGCATCGTGCACGTCACGCCGCGCGCATCGATGATGCCTCTCAGCATCGCGAGCCCGATCTCAGTCACGAGCTGGGGGTCATCGCTGATCGCGCGGGTGTTGATGATCGGGTTGCGCGGCTCCAGGTTCACGTCCAGCACCGGCATTCCGGGAATGTGGAAGCCATACGCCCTCTGCTCGAGGGTCTCGATGCGCGCCATCTCGTATGCCATTTCGGGGGATCGAGTCGCGCCGATGCGCATCGTGTTGCCCTTCAGCATCCCCGTCCCGCAGTCCGTGCAGGCGAACCCGAACGCCACGAGTTGCGGGAACTTGGCGAGCGCCTGCAGCCGGTTCATCTCCGCGGCGACTTCCTCCACCGGCTGGCCCTTCATGCCGAAGTAGAACGAGCCGCAGTGACCCGCGACGAGCATCTCCTCCAGCAGCTCCCGGTCCGGGAACCGCACCATGAGGAGTTGCCCGACCTTCTCCTCCAGCGTCATCGATCCGATGTCCCATTCGCTCACGTCGCGAACCTCCCAACAGCGTCGTTGCCGTCTCTCGCGTAGCACCGGCGCCCTCGCCGGTGCAGCCGTTTCCGTCGCCCGCGTAGCGACGCGGAAACTCCGCGAGTTTCCATTCCAGCCCGTCGAATCCCCGTCCTCCTCACAGCCTTCGCGTGGCAGCGGCGCCCGCGCCGGTGCATGCCCCCAAGGTCGTGCCTCTCGTCGCAACGAACCTTTGGACAGCCGCTCCACCCAAACCTCTGCTTTCCCTGTCGTCGGAGGTCACGCCGATGCCGACGTGCCGCCTTCTCATCGTCGCGGCGCTGCTTGCCGCTTCCTTACCTGCGTCGCTCGCCCAGGAAGAAGCAGCCCCCGCCCTCATCGTCATCAAAGGCACGCCGCTCGTGCGGTTGCGCTATGTCGCCGGCTGGCTGGGCGCTGAGATCGGCTACGAGGCATCCACCCGCTCGATTACGTTCATCCTCCGCGGGCACACCGTCCGGCTGAAACTCAACAGCACCAGCGCGTCCATCGATGGGAACGCGCTGACCCTCGTCGCGGCGCCGATGGAGAGAGACGACCACACCTACGTCCCGCTGGCCTTCATGGACCGCACCCTCCGGGTGCCCATTGAGTGGAATCCCGAGACCGGCGTCGCGCGGCTCATGCACCCGGACAGCAATCGTTTCCTCACCCTCAGAGACGGCGCCCCTCCCGGTGAAGCCGCGTCCACGCCCTCCGCGTCCGGCCCGCTCGACGCGTCATGGCTCAAAGTCACCGGCACGGCTCAACTGCCCGCGTCCGCTAGCATCTCCACGCTCGTCCTCAGCGATGACCTCGCCCATTGGGCGTACGTTGAGAAGTCCGACGCCGGCCAGCGCGTCGTCGACGACCGCAACCAGTCGCCCGGCACGTACCGCCTCTGCCGTCCGCCTTTCTTCGTCTCCGGCACCGACCGGCTCGCCTACTGGGCTATCCCCAAGCGAGGCAACGCCGTCCTCATTGTGGACGGCGAGGTCATCCCAACCGTCTCCAAGCGCCCGGGGATGCTCGTCTTCAGCCCCAACGGCATGAGTTGGGCGACGGCTAGTTGGGGCGGCGACACGCGCCGTCCCGAGTCTCGTTTCGCGACCGTCATGCTCGATGGCGCGGAGGTGGGGCGCTATTGGGACGTGGGCGTCCCCTGCTTCAGTCCCGATTCGGCTCACCTCGCCTTCTTGGCCGTCGATGCCGCGACGCAGAACCTCGTCCAAGTCGTCGATGGCGAGGCCGTTGAGGTCTCCGATGCGCCCGCGCTACAGGTCCGCTACAAGGTCGGGCCAAACCTCACGTTCCAGACCGACCTCGAGTACGCGTCCGACGGCACGATCTTCACCGTCTTTCACGCGAGACGCGGGTGGGAGGTCCGCGCCGGCTCGCGGCCGCTTGCTCGCTACGCCATGTCCAAACACAACCTTGGCGATACGCTCGCCGCGGCCGGACCCGTGCCTCTGGGCCACATTGTCTACCCCAGCTCACTAGTCGTCGCCGGTGACGCGCCCGTCGCGGCGTGGTGGGGGAGGGGCGAGCGGAACAGTCCCTGGACTTGCTGCCTCCGTGGGCGGAACGTGCCCGCCACCACCGAGTCCAGCCCGGCGGATGACCGCATCGTGATCTCGCCCGACGGCAAGCGCGTGGCCTTCCGCGTTCGCCACTACGAGGGCAAAGGCGAGGAGCGCCATCTCGCCGCGGAGTCGGTTTCCATCGACGGCAAGGTGGGGGGCAAGTACGAGTGGATTGAGTCGATCGGGTTCAGCCCCGACTCGAGGCGCTACGCCTACCGAGCCCGACGCGTCGGCGCGTGGCGCGACATGTACGTCATTGACGGCGAGGCCGCCGGGCCCGACGGCCGCGAGGTCTTCCTGCTCTGCTTCTCGCCTGACGGCGAACACTACGCCTACGCCAGCCAGCACGATTCCCGAGGCTTCATCGTCTGCGACGGAATCGAGTATTCCGTCCCGTGGTTCGACATCACCACACTCTCCATCACCTCCCCCGGCAAGGTCACCCTCACCGCCCTCGCCGATCTCTCCCTCATCACCGCCACCGGCACTACCCCCTAACGCGAGTGCCGTTCCCTGTCGTCAGCCCTGCCGTCAGCCCTGATGTCCCCCCCCCGTGCCGTTACCTCCCGTTACCTCTCGCCACCAACTGTTTACTGGCCCGCGCCTCGCCCTGTGGGGCATACCCGATTCACTGCATTCCGCGTTCCCCCCGAAGCACGGGGACATCCCAGACGCCGGGCAGGAAGTCGTGGACAGGGGGGTCTGTCCGACGCACCCGCCAGAGGTCCCGTCATGGCGAAGTCCAGCCCTCCTCCGATCATCACCCTCATCGCTGTAGCTGCCCTGATTGTCGTGTCCGCCACGCAACTCCCGGCCGCCGGCACGTCGCCTGATCTCCTGACGCCCAATGGCACCGCGCTTGTCCGACTGCGTTTCATCGGCCAGTGGCTCGGAGCACGCGTGGGCTACGATGCTCAATCGCTCACCATCACCTTCGCCTTCGAGGGGCGTTCAGTCGCCCTGCAACTCAACAGCCGCGAGGCGTCTGTGGATGGTCGGCCGATCCTGCTTGCCTCCCCGCCCACTGAGATCGATGGCGCGACCTACGTGCCTCTCGGATTCTTGGCGGTCTACCTCGGCGTTCCGGTCGATTGGGATCCTGTCCAGCGCGCCGCCAAGGTCACGCATCCCGTCTCGGGCGAGACCCTCACTGTCCGAGGAGACAGCCAGGGCGGCAGCGCGACCAGCGCCGCCCTCACCCCTGGCTGGGACGCGCCCGAGTCCGATGTCGCCCGTGCCGTCACGCCTCGTCGCGCGGATGGCCCTCGTTGGCTCCAGGTCAACGAAGTAGCCGACCTGCCCGCCCATGTTGACCCCGACTCTCTGATCGTCAGCGACAGCGGCGCGCACTGGGCGATGCTCGAAGACACCGGCGACGGCTATCGCGTCGTCGATGACCGCGGCCTTTCGCCCCGCGTCTACCGCCGCTGCCGCCCGCCCTTCTTTGCATCCGGCTCCGAGCGACTGGCCTATTGGGCCACCGCGAAGGACGGTAAGGTCCTGCTCGTCGTCGATGGGCAGGAGTTCCCCACGAGCTTCGCCCGCCCGGGCATGTTGGTCTTCAGTCCCAATGGCCGGCGTTGGGCGATCGTTGGCTGGCAGGGGAACCCCCATCGCACGGACGATCGGACAGCCGTCGTGATCGCTGATGGCGTTGAGGTCGGTCGCTACTGGGACGCGGGCATACCATGTTTCAGCGCCGATTCCTCGCGCCTCGCATACCTCGCCATCGACGCCTCGACCCGTGACCTGTCGCTCGTCGCCGACGGCATCGCGAGCCCCATTTCGTCGGATCCGGCCATCGAGCTGATCTACAAGGTCGGGCCGAACCTGAGCTTCCAAACTGACCTCGCCTTCGGCTCGGATGGCGCGCTCTTCTCGCTCTTTCACTCCGAGCGGGGATGGGAGGTCCGCGCGGGCTCGCACGTGATGGCGACCTACGCCCGGTCCAAGTTCCACGCGGATGCGACCGAGGCCGCCGGCGCGTTCCACATGGGCCACATCGTCTACCCCAGCTCGCTCGTCGTCGCCGAGGACGCTCCCGTCGCCGGTTGGTGGGCCAGGCCCCAGAAGAACAGCCCATGGGTCTGCTGCTTCAACGGTCGCGAGTTCCCGGTCAACGATGAGGTCAAGCCCGCCGATGACCGCATTGTGATATCGCCCGATGGCCGCCACGTCGCTTTCCGCGTCCGCCACTTCGAGGGCAAAGGCGCCAACCGTCGTCAGGTCGGCGAGTCCGTCTCGATCGATGGCAAGCGCGGCGACAAGTACGAGTGGGTCGAGTCGATCCAGTTCAGCTCCGATTCGCGCCATTGCTCCTACCGGGCCAGGCGCGTCGGCGCGTGGCGGGATACGTACATCATCGATGGCAAGAAGGCCGGGCCCGGATGACCTCCCCCCATTAACGGTACCACTCACAGTCTCATGGATTCGTTGCCTTCAGCCATGTCCGTAAGGCGAGGTATAACCGAGTCTGGAGGACATGGCTGGATCGCCTCAGGAG
>PVBE012374543.1_pt1 | contig 50985 bp, 48 predicted proteins | sample 1631181 | NCBI WGS metagenome assembly PVBE01 (sample SAMN08397723, study PRJNA350692) | Marine metagenome, whole genome shotgun sequencing project. | isolation source: water | place: Pacific Ocean | collected 2012-04
TGGGGCTGACCGTTCTCAGCCATAACCTCCGTCTGCTCGCCAAACTTCGAAATCAAAAGAAACGGGAGTCAGCCGTTGAGAATACGCCTAGAATCGCGGCATAATAAGTCAGAAAGTCTGCGAAGGGAGAAGGACATGTTCGCGGCTCTCCTAAACCTCAAAAGCGAAAAAGTCTGCCGACCCCGCCAACAAAAGCACCACAGACTTGACTTTAGATTTGTTCGTATCTATCTTGACAGCTGGATGTTTCTAACGTTTCGATTTGCTGGGTTTTCTCCCTTCATACATCGGCAACGGTCAAACACTTCTTGTACGTTTCAATCTATCGGTCTTCTCCCATTTTGTATTCGCATCATCTTATCTTCTTAAGGATGAATGCTGATGACTGCTAACAGATTCTTGAGGAAACGGCTCGGTTTCACGCTCGTGGAACTCCTTGTCGTGATTGCCATTATTGGAATCCTGGTTGCGTTGTTACTGCCCGCGGTTCAAGCCGCTCGTGAAGCGGCGAGACGGATGTCTTGTACGAACAATATGAAGCAGATCGCGCTCGCCCAACACAACTACCATGACACGTATAAGACGTTTGCCACGGCAAGTTCCTGGCAGAAAGGTCCGGACTCACGAGCCCAGTCGTGGTCTGAGAAAGTGATGTTGTTGCCTTTCCTCGAGCAGCAGCCTGCTTATGATCGAACCAATTGGGCTCAGGCGCCGTACGATCCCTGGGGTTGGCACGGCAATCAAAATATCCAGACGCAGAGCACGAAGCTAAGCGTATTCAACTGTCCTTCGAATCCAACGGAGCATCAATCGGGGCGCGCCAACTTCACGTATGCCGTCAACACTGGGACGTCGAACCACCCCCCACACCAGAACGGTAATAACCCAAATACGAACATTCCGCGGGGGAATGGGATGGTGGCCTTCATGCGTTACGACAATCGGTTTCCCCTTGGCGACACACGCCGGCATCCAAACGACCCGATGGTCAAGTTTGCCAGTGTAACCGATGGTACCGCCAACACGGCGCTCTACTCGGAATTCGTGATCAGCGATACGAACAAAAGGAACCGGTCGGAGGCGCGGCAACACAGGTATCAGGTAGTCAACCACTGGTCCAACGGCAACAACACAGCCGCCAGGCGTCAAGACTGCCTCCGCCAGGGCGCGAATTTTGACAACGATCGCTGGCGTATGCGTGGCGCAGGCTGGGCCTGGAGCTTTATGGGCGCCGGCAATGGTTACAACCACACCATGATGCCCAACGAGGTATCTTGCCACATTTTTAACGGTGGTGACGATTGGTATGGTCGCAACATGATGTCAGCATCTAGCGAACATCCGGGGGCCGTGAACGTCGCTTTAGCGGACGGCTCGGTAAGAGGCGTCGCGGACACCGTGAGCCAGGATATATGGTGGGCACTTGGTACGCGGAATGGTGGCGAGGCGGTTGGACTGCCCGACTGATGCACCGAGAGTCATGAATGCTTCGTGAATGAAAGCGAGCGAATCGTCTATCTGGCACTGATGTTGTTCGCGACATGTTCCTTTGCGGCGTGTCGCGAGCATCCATCAGCTGCGCAGCTGTCGCCGGAGACACCAGCTGCGCCACAGCCGCTTACTTTGGTCCCGCTACGCGTTACGCCGTTGGCACCCGAAGTGCCCCCACGGTTCTTAGATGTCGCACGACAATCAGGCATCGACTTCACTTTCTTCAACGACGAAGTTGAAGACCGGTTCTTTCTGCCGGAGGTCATGGGTGGCGGTGCGGCTTGGCTGGACTATGACCTGGACGGCCGGCTTGATCTCTATCTCGTCAACGGCGGGCCGTTGGAGAGTCCCGATCCGCTGCAAAGTGAACACGTAAATCGCTTATTCCGCAACGGTCGTTTTCGCTTTGATGACGTCACGATCGAGGCCGCGGCAGGGCACGGAGGCTTCGGACAGGGCTGTTGCGTCGGTGATTTTGATGCCGATGGCTTTCCTGATCTCTATGTGTGCAATTATGGCCCGAATCTGCTGTTGAAGAACAATGGCGACGGCACCTTTCAGAATGTCACCGACATCGCGGCGGTTGGCGACCCGCAATGGGGCACGAGCCCGGCCTGGGTGGACTTTAACGACGACGCGTTGCTGGATCTCTTCGTCACGAATTACCTGGACTTGAACATCACCAATCTCAAGGTATGCGAGTACAACGGTCAACGGGGTTACTGCGGCCCCGGCGACTACGACGCTGCCGCAGATCGTGGCTATCTCAACAATGGCGATGGCACGTTTACGGAAGCGTCCGAGGCATTGGGATTGACTGCCCCTAACGGCAAAGGCCTGGCAATTTCAGTCACTGATTTTGATGGCGACGGCAAGCCCGAGATATACGTCGCCAACGACATGGTTGAAAACGTGCTCTATCGACGCACAGGGTCCGGGCCTGAATTGCGGTACGAGAACGTGGCGCGGACAGCCGGTTGTGCCGTCTCAGTCGACGGCGTCAACGAGGCCAGTATGGGTGTCGCATGTGCCGACTTTGATGGAGATGGTATGGTCGATGTCTTCTTGACACACTACTACTCGCAAAAGAACACACTGTATCGCAACTTGGGCGACCTGCTGTTCGATGACGTCAGCCGACGAACGCGGATTGCAGCGACCAGCTTCGAAACCTTGGGCTTCGGAACGGTCGCCTTCGATTACGATCTGGACGGATCGCAAGATCTGTTTGTGGCCAACGGTCACGTGCTCGGTCCTGCACAAGAGCCCAACGAGATGCATCCGCAATTACTCTGCAACGATGGTAACGGCCGTTTTGACGACGTTTCGACGATCACCGGACCCTATTTCGAGGCGCTTTGGTTGGGACGCGGTGCGGCCGGCGCAGACTACGACAACGATGGCGACGTTGACTTGCTGGTCACTCATCTTCATCGCCCAGTCGCTTTGCTAAGAAATGAAACGCAATCCCCACATCACTTTATCGGGCTCGATCTTCGCCTGCCAAACCGGCTGTCTCCTTTGGGAGGACGCGTCGCAGTGATTGCCGGCAACCGGAGAATCGTCGTGCCGATTGTCGGTGGAGGAAGCTATCTGAGTAGCGGCGATGCGAGGCTCGTTGTGGGGTTGGGCAGATGGGAACGCGCCATCGATGTCGAAGTTTTTTGGCCGTCTGGCAGCGTCGAGCTATTTGAGGATCTTCCGATCGACCAGTACTGGCGAATCACCGAAGGCAGACAGCTGGTGGCTGTTCGACCTCCGGAAGACCACTGACATGACCAAGCGAATCATCGTTAGCATCTTGCTTGTCTTAGGAGCTGGCGTCGCTCTGTATGCCACCGTGATTGTCGTCCGTGCGCAGTTCGGATTGAACGCCGGCCAGGAACTTCTGGCACATCAGTTGTGGCCTCAGGCTCGCGAGCAATTGTCACGTTATCTTTGGTTACACCCCAAAGATGCGTCGGCACGAATCCTGATGGCTGAGGCTCTCGTCAAAGACGAAGCGTTACCCGCGGAGGACGCGGCCACTCGTGCAATGGGCTACCTGGCTGAGATTCCCGACAATTCGCCGTTGGCTGCGGAAGCAAGGCTTCAGCAAGGCCGCCTCTGCTTTCTGATCTTGCACAAACCAGGACGCGCCGAGCAACACTTGCGAAGGGCCATCGACCTTCAAGCGGACGCCTTGCCAGCCTATCAATTGCTCTGGACAGTGATGAATGCAACGGGACGCGCCGAGCTGAGTGAGGACGTTTTTTGGCGAGTTTTTGAACTGAGCCCAGAGCAGGAACAGCCGCTTCGAATGAGAGAATGGTACATGAACAACTTCTATCCCCTGACGGCAAGCGAGTCTCTTGATCGCATGATGGGCATTCTGGCCCCAGAAGAGACCCCCACGCGAACAACCGAGTCAGGGCGTTATCTCCGTTTTCGCAGCAATGAGCCCGAGGCACCGGTCAACCATGCCGCTGTCGCGCGATGGTGCCAGCAAGAGGGAGACCCGGAATTCGCGTTAAGGCTGCTGGACACCGCCGCGACAGAATTGGATAATGCGACGCAGGATCCGTTTTTCCTTTCAACTTATATAGCGACGTTGTTGGATCTTGGCGAACATCAGCGTGCTGAAGCGTACCTTCAGCAATGGCCAGAGACGGACCGGGGCCATTTCTATTGGAAATGGCGCGCCATCATCCTGGATGAGTTTGGCGATGCACATGAAGACGCCTGTAAAGCATATGAACGAGCTCTAGAGATCTGGCCCGGCCCGGTAGATTGGCGTTTACGACATCGCAGGGCTGTTTGCCTGGCAAAGATTGGAAATGAACGGCTTGCGGCAGAGGAACGTAAGCGACTCTTTGCAGTGAAACAACTCATGGAGACTGAGACCCACGAGCGTCTGCGAAATGTACTCGGCTCCGCTCAAGAACTTGCGAAATCCGAAATTGTGGATTTCTACCGTCAGCTGGGCCGCAACCGTGAGGCGGATTTTTGGATGGAGCAGATTCAACTCTGGCGGCGTGGCATATCACTCGAGGCCCTACCTGACAATACTCGCTCGCAATGAGCTAATTGACGTTGTTTGACTAGTTTTTTATAAGAGGAGAATTGACATGAAACGATGGTTGACGACACTGGCGATCTTGTCCTGCTTGGTTGCCTCTGGTTGCGGTGGGGGAGATCAAGGGCCGGCCGATCCAAGCACGACGCCGACGGTAGACGACGCTGACGTGCAGAAGACAATTGAAAGTTCCATGCCGCCCGACATGATGAAGAAGTACGGTAAGGGCGCCGGCTCGTCGGCCCCCAGTGGTGAGCCCGGCGGCGCGCCCTCCGGCGGCGCGCCCCCGAGCGACACAGAGACTCCGAAAGAGTAGTCGCCAGACGATTCGCGCGACTGACTGATTCTCCGCTTAGCAGTGTTCGATCTTTTATTGTCGTCTTTCGCTCCGCGAAAGCACGTTCCTTTCGCGGAGCGAAAGGTGACTATCGGACAGTAATTCCTCGAACGATCCCTACCCAAAGCCGCTTGCCTTTGCGAAAGGGTAAGCGGCTTTGATCTTAAACCGACGGAGTTCGAGCTGTGGGGCGTCGTCCTTCAGTGTGCGGCGTCGGTCTGCGCCATGATTTCATCGATCAGGTTCCGATGAACGTCGGTCAGCCGGAAGTCGCGACTGGCGTATCGGGTAGGTCAGCCGCTAAGGCGCTGGACAGATTCGACCGATCCACATCGAATCATCCACACTTTCCAAGTTCCATGCCCTTTAGTATCAATGGTTTGCGCGATTTCGCGACAATTCTCAATTGTCGACTACACTGGAATGTGGGGAGGGTGTTTGGGTGAGCTTACCTAGCGTCAGGGAACTTTGGCCGTTCAAAGTGTGTCAAAACCGTGCGCTCTACGGAATGACAGCACTTGTCGGCGATGTCCATCGATCTGTCGCTTGAATCAACCTGTTCCCAACACTGAGGCGAGAGCCTCTGGAGATTCCGATGTGGATGGATTTCATTCGCCGCCGCCGTCCACGAAAGTCGTCGTCTTCGCGTCGCGAACACAATCGCCGTAGGCAACGCAATCCGCAACGACGGCTACTCGCCGAACCGCTAGAAGAACGTCGGCTGCTGACCGTGTTTGGTCACCTGGCCAACTTGGCGCCGCCCGAAGGCTTCGTGTTGAGCAGCGTCATACCGCAAGATCAAGCGGGCAAATCCGTCAGCTTTGCAGGAGACGTCAATCACGATGGTTTTGATGACCTGTTGGTTGGCGCGCCCGTCGATAGATTCTCTCCCGCGGGCAGCGGTGCCGCTTATTTGGTTTATGGCAAGGCCGATAACTTTTCGAATTTGACCTTGGAGCTGACTTTCGAGCCCAATGGTTTTCCAATGTATGGGCTGGTGACTGCGGATCATGCCGGGTTCTCCGTGAGTGACGCGGGCGACATTAATGGTGACGGGTTTCATGACTTCATCGTTGGTGCGCCTTGGGCGGATCGCCCGCATCCCGATGGGCATGTGTATGGTAATGGCGAGAGCTATGTCGTGTTTGGTGGCGAATTCCTGCAGCGGCCAACGCTTTTCAATTTGGATGGCACCAATGGTTTCAAGATCATCGGCAACGCGCCGTACGATCGGACTGGGTATTCCGTCAGCGGCGCTGGCGATGTGAACGGCGACGGCTTCGACGATCTGTTGGTCGGCGCGCCGGTTGATGACCATTCTTTCTATGGCACCGGGCGGAGCTACTTGCTCTTTGGAAAACCGGAGGGGTTCACGCCGACCGTCAACGTCTGGCAGCTAGCAGCAAACGGCGATGGTCTCGCCCTGAATGGTATCGATTCTGAAGATCATATGGGGTTTTCTGTCAGTGACGCGGGCGACATCAACGGCGATGGCTACGCGGACTTTGCGATCGGTGCACCATTCGCCGACAAGCAGGTACAGGGCGGCTTACTCTCAGGCTCGGGAGAAGGGTACCTGATTTTCGGTGGCCCTTCGATTGAATCCAATGTGACTCAACTGGATGGCACGAATGGCTTTCGCATTGCGGGCTTTGCCTCGTACGATCGCGCTGGCTATTCGGTCAGTTCCGCGGGTGACATCAATGGCGACGGTATCGACGATCTGCTAATCAGCGCCCCGGCGGACCGGACCATTCCAGTTCATCCCGGTCAGACGTATGTCATTTTCGGAAAAGAGAGTGGCTTCGAACGGGTCCTGGATCTGGGCTCGCTCGATGGGACCAACGGATTCAGTCTGTTCGGGATCGACGGCGCGGACCACGCGGGTTGGTCGGTCAGCGGCGGAGGCGACATCAATGGTGACGGCATCGACGATCTGCTGATCGGTGTTCCATTCGCCGATCAGTACAGCGGCACGCTCGCCTTTTACGGTGTCGGTGAAGCATACGTGATCTTTGGACGTGACACTGGATTTCCCAATCGCGTGGTATTGGGTGCGTTGGGAAATGACGAAGGTTTCATTTTGTTGGGCGAGGTTGCCTACGATCGGACTGGACATTCAGTCAGCACCGCCGGCGATGTTAATGGTGACGGTTTCGACGACTTTATCATCGGCGCGCCTTCCGATCCCGACTATACGAATCGGCCCGGTCGCGCTTACGTGATGTTTGGACGCGACTTTACCGGGAAGAATCCGCAGACTGGCGATAGCGACTCCAACAGGCTGGCGGGAACCGATCAAGCGGAAGTTCAAATCGGCGGGCAAGGCGACGATCTGCTGATCGGCAACGGCGGTGCCGACGTCGCACGTGGCGGGCAAGGCGACGACACCATTTACCTGACCGATTTGACATTCCGCTTGTTTGATGGCGGTCGGGGCGAGGATACGCTGATGTTCACCGGCGGAGGTTTGAATTTGGATCTGTCGGCGGTTTACGACAACCGCTTGGTCGGCTTCGAGCATATCGACCTGACCGGCTCGGGCGACAATCATTTGACGATCGGAAATGTTCGCGAGGTTCTCAACATCTCCGACACGAGCAACCGCCTGGTTGTGCATCGGAACGCCGACGACACCGTTGATCTTGGCACCGGGTGGACAGAACAGTCCTCGGAGACGATTGACGGCAGCGCCTTCCGCGTGTTTACGCAAGGCGCCGCCGAGCTGCTCGTTGAAAACCTGAAGCCGACGCTCGACTTGAATGGCCCCGATGACGACGGTACCGATACGTCGGCCACTTTCACTGAAGATGGCCCAGCTGTCGTGATCACCGATGCCGACCTGACGGTCGCGGATGACGATCAGATTGTGTCGGCAACGGTCACGCTGACAAATGGGTTAGATGGCATCGACGAATCGTTGGCGATGACCGTCAGCGGAACGGGCCTTCAGACGACTTATAATGGGGCCACCGGTGTCCTTGAAGTGACGGGAACCGCATCGGCGAGCGTGTACGCCGCCGCGCTGGCGACATTGCGGTATCGCAACGCCGATGACGGTGCCGACGTCACCGATCGCGTGGTCACCGTCACGGTCAATGACGGACTTGTCTCGAGCGACGCAGCCCAAGCCACGGTCAGCCTGATCGCAGTCAACGATGCGCCGCAACTTGCCAGCGCGCCAGTACATCTGGGGACGATCAACGAAGACGACCAAGATACAGACGGCACGACCGTCGCCGCTTTGATCCCCGACGGCAATATCACCGATCCGGACGGCGCTGCCGTGGAAGCGATTGCCGTGATTCTGGTGGATCAGACCAACGGCGTCTGGCAGTTTAACACCGGAGGCGACTGGCATGACTTCGGACTTCCGTCACTAACGGCCGCTCGACTGCTGGGACCGACGGACAAGGTACGGTTTAGGCCGGTCGCCGACTACAACGGCGTGGCGACGTTCCGCTTCAAAGCCTGGGATCAAACGAACGGAACTGCCGGCGAGGAAACGGATGTGATCACCAACGGAGGTACAACCGCTTTCAGCACGGGCAAGGCCTCGGCAACTGTCTCGGTTACGCCGGTCAATGACGCCCCGATCTTGGACGACAGCCTTTCGCCGACCTTGACACCAATTTCTCGCGAGCAGCTGAATTCGGCGGGCGACCTGGTGTCCGTGCTCGTCGCAGGAGCCATCGAAGATGTTGATGGTCAGCCGCGCAGTTCGATTGCGGTGATTGGTGTTGATGAAACCAACGGACATTGGGAACACTTGCTCCCGGGTACGACTCTGCAGCAGTGGATGAGGATCACGGCGTCGGAATCATCGGCGCTGCTACTGTCCTTTGCGCGTCGAATTCGTTTTGTTCCGGACATTGGTTTTTCAGGAACGGCGACGATCACCTTCCGCGCCTGGGATCAATCAGTGGGCGGGGACGGGACTCAAGTTGATACCACGCAAAATGGTGGCACCACGCCGTTCAGCATCGCGACGGATACGGCAGAAATCACCGTTGCAGACACTGACGATCCGCCGACGCTGGATCCGGTCAGCTCGCCGCTCATCCGAAGCAGCACAGAGCCGTTCAATCTGGGCTTGACCAACATCACCGACGGTGGCGCGGGGACCGAGACCCTGACGATTTCTGCAACCAGCAGCAACCATGACGTCTTGCCGGATCCCCAAGTCATCTATACCGCACCCGACACGACGGGTCAGTTGCGGCTTTCTCCGGTCGCCGAAATGGGCGGTTGGTCCGTGGTCACGGTGACCGTGACTGAAGACGACGGGGATGCGATTGCGCGAGTGTTTGCCGTCAGTGTAGGTGATAATCTGCAGCGGTGGCAAAACCCGTTCGAGGCCAAGGATGTCAATGCCGATGGGGCTATTTCGCCAATCGATGTGCTGCAGATTGTCAACGAATTGAACCGGCCCAACCATGCTGATCAAACGGGCCGGCTGCCCAATCCTACTTCGCCCAATGCGCCGCCACCGTACTACGACGTAACGGGTGACGGATTTGTCACGTCGCGGGATGCATTGCTGATCATTAATTGTTTAAACAGCGCCGCGAGCGGTCAGGGCGAAGCGGAGGGTCCGTACGATGGCCTTAGCTGGTTGGCCGGAGCGACGGGCGCAAGTGTGAACTTTGCCGTTTCGTCCGTCGCGACTATTCCACAAGGTTCGCCAGACAACCCGGCGGTTCTTTCGAGCGGCACCGGCACAACCAGTTCGGACGTTGCTTTAACGAAACCGACGACGGTCGACGCCATCGCGCGGCATCGATTTTTCGCGTCTGGAGAACCATCACCGACCGACGATCTGGATTCGATCTTGGATACGCTAAGCGGCGACGAACTGGCCCATTGGTGGTCGTAAGCTAAGGTCTCCCAACTGTCGTAGTCGATGTCCTTATTGCAGAGCTTGGTCTCGCCGCTGCGCCGAATGGGTTGGCGCACAGATTGCCATCTTCGTCGCGCGCTGCGATAACGGAGCACTATTGAACCGTAGAATCCCTGTGCTCCGAGGAGGCGCCGCTGTCATGTCGCAAACCGACGTTCGTCCAGATCTTGAAGGTCGTATCGCCGTAGTTACCGGAGGTGCCAGCGGGATTGGCCGAGCCATCGCGGTTTTACTGGCAGAATGTGGGGCGCGCGTCTTTGTGGGTGACTACGATCCCGTTCCGGAAAACGCCGCAGCAAGCCGAAAGCTGAGCATCGTCGATCGTCGCTGTGACGTTCGGGTCGAGTCGGACGTGCGCGATTTGATCGAAGCGGCAGTCACCGCTGGTGGCGGGCTGGACATACTGGTCAACAATGCTGGCATCGGCCTGGTCAAGCCGATCATCGAAGTGAGCGAAGAAGAATGGAGCGCGTGTCTGGACACGAACCTTAAAGGTGCCTTTCTGGCAGCGAAGCACGCGATTCCGCACTTGATCGCGCGAGGTGGTGGGTCGATCGTGAACACGGCTAGTAACGCGGGAATCCTGCCACGTGCCCACGACCCTGTCTATTCGACCAGCAAGGGAGCCCTAGTTGCGTTGACGAAATGCCTGGCGCTTTGCCACAGTCCCGACCGCATTCGCGTCAACGCTGTCTGCCCGGGGCCGGTGGGCGACACGCGGATGATGAATGCCGACTTGGATCGCGTGCCGGATCGCGAAGCCGCGATTGGTCAGTTTATCAGGGCCAGCCCGTTGGCCCGAGCGCATGGCCGGATGATTGCGCCGCAAGAAGTTGCCGAAGCGGTACTCTACCTGGTCAGCGATGCGGCGCAGATGGTAACTGGAACGTTGATTGCGATTGATGGAGGAAAATCGTTGGGTGTCCCGCCCGTGGGCGATGCGTGACGATGGCCGCATCTCTTCGCAAGCGTTCCTGTTGTATACTGATCGGCACGATATTCCCGCATCCTTCTCACGCCGACTTTGAAAACCATGTCGTTGTTTGAGCAATCCGAGAAAGCGAGTCTTCGCAGCGTCCAACCGCTCGCCGCCCGGATGCGGCCGAGCACGCTGGCCGAATTTGTTGGCCAGCAACATTTCCTGGGCGAAGGTAAATTGCTCCGCAGATTGCTGCAGGCAGACCGGCTCGGTTCCGTCCTGTTTTACGGCCCACCGGGCACCGGGAAGACGACCCTAGCGAGGCTGTTGGCCACTGAGAGTCTCAGCCGTTTTCGCCAGTTGAGCGCCGTCACAAGCGGTGTGAAGGACGTTCGCGAGGTTCTCGAAGAGGCGCGTGACGAGGTAGCAACCGGCGGAAGGAAAACGGTGTTGTTTGTCGACGAGATTCATCGCTTCAACAAGACGCAACAGGACGCCTTGTTGCCTGACGTCGAAGATGGCATCGTCACGTTGATCGGCGCAACAACGGCCAATCCATTCTTCGCGGTGAACAGCGCCCTGGTCAGCCGCAGTCAGATCTTCCAATTTGAACCATTGGCAATCGACGAGATCAAGGCTCTTCTGTTTCGGGCGCTCGAAGATAGTCAGCGCGGACTAGGTACACACGACGTTGAATTAACGGACGACGCGCTTGACTACCTGGCGCGCGTTTGCGACGGTGATGCGCGTCGCGCCTTGGCGGCGTTGGAAATTGGCGTGCTTTCCTCGACGGGTAAACCAATTCACTTCGATGCCGCGTTGGCCGCCGAGTCCGTACAGCGCAAAGCGATTGAGTACGATTCGTCGGGCGATACGCATTACGATGCGGCCAGTGCCTTGATCAAGAGCATTCGAGGCAGCGATCCAGACGCTGGACTGTATTGGCTGGCACGGATGTTGGAGGGAGGAGAAGATGTCCGGTTCCTTTGCCGCCGGTTGGTGATCTTGGCCAGCGAAGACATCGGCAACGCTGATCCACACGCTCTGCCGTTGACGGTAGCAGCGATGCAGGCGTGCGAGTTCATTGGATTGCCTGAATGCCAATTGACACTGTCACAGGCGGTAACGTATCTGGCCTGCGCTCCCAAGTCGAATTCCGCGACTGTGGCGATTGGCGAGGCGATTCACGATATTCGAGAAGGCCGCTTGCTGCCCGTGCCGGTTCATCTGCGGGATACCCACTACCAAGGCTCGAAACAGCTCGGACATGGCGAAGGATATGAATACGCGCACGACGCCCAGGATGGCGTGGCGGAACAAGATTACTTGGGCGTGGATCGCGAGTACTATCGGCCCGTCGACCGGGGCTTTGAACGCGAGTTGGCAGAACGTCTGACGACGATCCGGAAGCGGCTGCGGGCCGCGAAAACGGAGCCGGAACCGTAGGCGATGCTAGCGTCGTAGCGAGCGTCAGAAATTCGTCTAGTATCGGGCACACTCTTCGTCTATTATCCCCCACGCAAAAAATCTGTAAATCGACGCATTCGTCAGGGAGGACGATGTGGATACGCTCAAGACCGCGATCGTAGTTGTTCTGTTGTTGGCCGTTCTGTATGGCGTTTACGTCACGCTGAACCAGCCCGATCAGGAAGTTTCTGAGGAAATTGCATGGGCACAACAACAAACGACTGAGCCGTTACAAGTCGACTTTGGCCAGACTTCTGCTGGTGAATCAACGGCGGTGACAGCCTCGTTGGGTGATTCCGCCCCTTGGAGCTCCGATCATGCGGCTGGCGATATGCACGTGCACGACAACACAATGATCGCCTCGACCAACTCAGCCGCTACCGCCTTGGCACCGACCGACTACGGCCAACCATCCACACCGAGGGCCGCCGCTACTGACGTGGCTGCGCCCGATCTGATCACGTCAACCAGTGGCGGCCCATCGAGTAGCGCCGGATCGGTTCAACCCCACAGTGCAGGGGCGTACGCTTCGCCTCCTCCACCTGAGACAGCTCTAGCGGTCGCGCCACCTAGCTCATCGATCGGATACGATCCCGCAAACTCGTCCCCGTCGAATCGGACGACAGATGCCATGGCCGTGCCACAACCCCCGGCGGATTCAACCTCATCGGTGAATGGGCTGTCAGAGCCGAATGTCGCCGCGCCCGCGGGCGCCTATGGCGAATCGTCAGGGTTGTCTGATAATCCACAAGTGACAGCGACCACTGAGCTGTCGGTCGCAAATTCCTACACGGAATCGGCGCCTTCGCCAAGCACCGTCTCAGTACCGGAAACCAGCCGAATCGACAGCGGTGTGGCAACGGCCCGCGGTCAGATCGAACAGGGCCAGTATTACGAGGCGCTACTAACCTTGTCGTTGGCGTACAATTCGCCTGGGATTTCGGATGAAGAGCGCCAGCAACTGCAAGGCTGGTTGGACCCGCTGGCAGGCAAAGTCATCTACTCAAAAGAGCATCTCGTCGGTGCCCCCTATCAAGTGCAGGCTGGTGAGACCTTGCAGTCGATCGCAACGAAACACAAAGTCCCGTGGCAATTGCTGGCCAACATCAACGGCCTCCGCGATCCGTCAGTCGTCCAACCCGGCTTGTCAATCAAAGTGGTTCCCGGACCTTTCCACGCTGAAGTTGATGTCGCGAACAACTCGCTAACGCTCTTCGCGGGCCGATTGTATGCAGGCAAGTTTGCGATTACTGTCAACGCTAACAATCCACCAGCACCTGGGGAGTATAAGGTGAATGACAAACAGCCGGGGCATTCGTTCTATGCCGGCGATGCCCAGACGCTGGGACCACAGGATCCTCAAAACCCATACGGCGGCATTTGGATTGATCTGGGCGGCAACGTATCGATTCATGGCACGTCGAGTTCTCCGGGACAATCCGAGCGGCTGGGCTGTATCAGCCTTATCGCCAAGGATGCCAACGACGTCTACGGGATTCTCTCACTGGGCTCAAACGTGGTCATTCGCCGCTAGAGCGCGTGCCGAATCACGGTAGTGGATTTTCGCCGTTTGGATTCGTGAAACAATGCGCCGCGGACGTATCGTGGTCGATGGTCGCGTCACTCGCCCGCCACGGCAGCTGCTTGCTTGTTTGTCTTGCCAACATTGCGATGCAAGCACCATGTCACAGCGGGCCTCTAAACGGTATGATTCGAAGAACTCATTCAACACAAGGACTGAAAGCATGGATCCCGAACTGAGCGGTCGAGCCGATTCGATTCAACAGCGCATTTTGCAGCTACGAGACAGTCTTTGACTACGTCGGCAAACAAGAGGTGGTCGCAGGGATTGAGACGCGGATGGCAGCGCTTGGCTTTTGGGACAACCAGGAAAAAGCGCAGCTGGCCGTCGGCCAATTGAAATCGTTGAAGACGATTCTCAAGCCGCTGGAAGAGACGCTTCAGTCGAGCGAAGATCTGGCGGGCCTACTGGAAATGGCGGCCGAAGACGAGGGATTCGCAACCGAAGTGGCGTCCGAGATTTCCAGGCTGGAGAAGGTCCTCGGCGAGCTCGAATTGGCCGCCATGCTGGACGGGCCCAACGACGCGGCCGGTGCCCTGATCAGTATCTATGCCCGCGACGGCGGAACGGACGCGAACGACTGGGCAGAGATGATGCTCCGGATGTACACCCAGTGGGCGCAAAAGAATGGTTACTCTTGCTCGCTTTTGGATCGTCAGGACGACGAAGTGGCCGGCATTCAGAATGCTTCGATCGCCATTCGCGGCCCGATGGCGTACGGTTACTTGAAGGGGGAAACCGGCACGCATCGTTTAGTGAGAATTAGTCCGTTCAACGCCGACGGAAAACGTCAGACGAGCTTTGCTGCGGTGGACGTGTCACCAGAGGTTTCCGATGACATCGAAATCGAGATTGACAAGAGTGATGTTCGCGAAGACACGTTTCGCGCCAGCGGCGCGGGAGGTCAACACGTCAACAAAACCAGCAGCGCTATTCGTCTGACGCACTTGCCGACCGGAACGGTTTCACAGTGCCAGAGCGAGCGCAGCCAGCACAAGAACCGCGCCACGGCTTGGAAGATGCTGCGTGCTCGAATGGCACGCGCCGAAGAAGAAAAACGCGAAGCGGAAGACGCGAAAAAATATAAGAACAAAGCGCGTGTTGGGTTTGGCTCGCAGATCCGAAACTACTTTCTGCACCCTGATCAACGCGTCAAGGACGCGCGGACCGGCCATATCGTGGGCAGTTTCAGCAGTGTCCTCGATGGTAACATCCAGGAGTTTCTAGACGCTTACTTGCGGTGGCGCATTGGCCGGGATGATACCTAGATAGGTGATCTCCACATCGTCACACACGGTATTGCCATGACGAGACGCGGCGAGTCCATCCAGTTCAAGCTCGCCGAAGGTGTGGGATTGCGTGCCACGTTCATTTGGCAATGCGATCGTTACGCGCATGTCGTGACGTTGATCGAACCAAAGGGTGAGCATACGTTGCTCGAATCGGCCGAAGGCAAACCAGACGACCCTTGGCCACCCAGTCCCGCCTTTCAGCAATTGAGCGTTCAAGAAACTTGCGATCAGCGCGTCGCTTTGCTTGTTGGCATGTCAGGAAACTGCCATTGGTCGATGGGCGTTGAAGTGTCCCAACCCCAGGGTAGCATTGTGTTCGACGTTGCCTGTCGCGTGAACGAATCAGTGGAAACTCTAGGCAGCAGTTATCGGGCCGACGGTTACACACTGGAGAACCCGAACACTGCGGTGGGTCGTTTCGGCGCGATGCGTCACGCCCTCGTTCTCGATTCCACACTGGGTCCGGTCGCTCAATCACTGTCGATGTCCGCCGATCAACTTCGAGTCGACTGCCTGATGGCACGTTCTACGATGCCACATACCGCCAGATGGAAGTACGCGGTGGCGCTGACTTGAGGCGAGCGGCAGAATTCGTCCTACAAGTAAGTTTCCATCTGCCCGTCGCCTTAAGGCGATCGTTGGCCTGCAGGCGGATGCCAATTCGATTCAGAGTTGTTCAGTTGTAGCAATTGAATCGAATGAACGGGCGAGTGGTTGACGAGTGCGGACGTTCACGTCCTGATGGAATGACACTGCGGCCAATGTATTTTTGGTGCGTGCATTGTCGTGGCGACCTTTGGTTCACGCCGCCGTCGAGATGGTCCGATATAAGGAAGAAAACCTCTCGCCAAAACCGTGGACGCCAATGCATACCGATCCCCGCAACTCGTATCTCGAATCGCAAGTTCTCACAGCTACGCCGCAGAAGCTGCGGTTGATGTTGATCGAGGCCGCGTTGCGTGCCGCCCGACAGGCGCTCAACTCATGGGAGGAGAAGCTTGACTCGGAAGCGAACATCGCGCTGATTCGCTGCCGCGAAATCATCTCAGAATTGTTAGCCGCCATCAGACCAGACGATTCAGAACTCACACGCAACGTTTCCGGGATCTATGTGTTTCTCTTCAAGACACTGGCCGAAGCGCAACTCCATCGTGATCGAGCTAAGGTAGGCGAAGCAATCAAAGTGCTTGAAATCGAGCAGGAAACGTGGCGTGACGTTTGCGAGCAGATGCCCAACGCGCCGGTTCCCAAAACCATGGTGGATTCGGCCTCAGGAGATCACATCCTCCGAGGCTGCCATCGTACTCGGCGATACCGTGCTCGGCGATATTGATTTGGAGGGCAAACCGTCCAGCGGGCTGTCCCTGGACGCATAATTCGTCCGGTATTATTTAGGGGCGCGTTCTGCCTTTATGATGACGGCTGTGACGTCGTCATCCAACTCTGCATTAGCAAAGTCGCACGTTGCGGCGTACAGCTGGGCCACAATTTCTCTTGCTGGTTGATCGCTGAAAGTTCGTATCACGTCCATCGCCCGCTCGATGCCAAAGAAACTGCTTTGATCGCGTCGCGTTTCGAAAACGCCGTCGCTGGCCACTAGAAGAATGTCGTTTCGATGCAAGCGAATTGGCTTGGATAGCGGAAACACCTCGTCATCAAGCACGCCAATCGGCACGCTGGCACTCTCCAGGACTTCGACATCGCCGTCTTGCCTGATCAGGTAGGCTGGATGCCCGGCGCTGGCATATTCGATGGTGCGTGATCGGCTGTCAAGGCTCACACAAAAGACGCTAGCGAACGGGTTGGTCCCTGAATCTCCCGCCAACAGCCGATTGCCCAACGCCAACATTTCATGAACGTGATTGCCGAGCACGGCGGCGGTTCGCAGATAAGACCTGATCGTGGCCGCCATGATCGCAGGGCCGAATCCGTGGCCCGATACGTCCGCCAGAACGATGGCGATACGGTCATCTTGCAACGGTACGTAGTCGAAGAAATCACCGCTGCAGCGTTCTGCCGGATAACACTGTCCCGCGATATCAAAGCCCGGGACGATGGGTGCTGCAATCGGAAGCAAATGCTCTTGAACCGAGTGAGCTGCCTCGACGTCGCGTCGAAGTTTGCGGACATCAGTCACATCCAAAGCGACACCGATTGCTCCGACAGGCGTAGAATGTTCGTTGTCCAGCGGTTGAACATGGGCGTGGTACCAACGACCATGCCAATGAAGATCGGACGAACTTGATTCTCCCCGAAGAGCGTTGCGATGCATCATCAGCGAGGGGTGCTCGAAGGACGGTGTCCGGGATGGAAACAGCTCGCTCAACTCTGCGCCGACAAACTGTTCGGCATTCAAGTTCATCGTCGCCAGTTCTCGACCGCGAAGCGACGTGATCCGAAGATCGGCGTCCGTCGTCCACAACATCGCTGGCAACTGTTCAGCCATCATTCTGAGCCGTTGTTCGCTCGTCTGAAGCTCGGCCGTCAGGCGATGACGCGTGATTGCGTAACGCAGTGTGCGAACCAGCAATTCGCTGTTGAACCCGTCCTTTACGATGTAGTCTTGTGCGCCTTGCTCGATCGCTTCGACAGCTACGGCGTCATTCTGGTTACCCGATTAGATGACGATTGGAACGTCTGACGCTGCGGCAAGCAAATCGTGAAAGGTCTCGATGCCCGTCGAATCGGGCAGCGTCAGATCGCAGAGAATCACGTCAAAACTGAATTCTCGAAGCAATTCGATCGCCCGTGAGAGGCGAATGGCATGTTCAATCTGGAATGCGTAGTTCGTGGATTCACCGAATGCGTGCTTTACAAGAACGACGTCGTCCTTGTTATCTTCGATCAAGAGAACTCGAATCGTGGGGGGCGGCCGATTGAAATTTGGCATCATGGTCCATCTCGAATTACATATTCATGGATAACCGGCCTGAGCAGTCGAGTCAACATGCCCCCCGCTGGAGCTATCATACTGACGTGCCGAATGTGAACCGATGCAATCGTTGGATCGGTTTGCAAACCGCCGAAGCCCGTTGCTGTAGGGGCGCTGAGGTTGTTGACGAGCATTCGATACGGCACGTCGTGCGTGGGATTCTGGTAGCAACGGAATGTGTCGAGTAGAATGTGTCAGATCAACTCAAATCTCTTGTTGAAGAGCGGAAATGCCTGAATCTCCTCTGCAACGACCGCCCGCCGCGCCCAAGGGCTCTGGGCTCTCGACGATTGCTGCGGTGATGATGTTAATGCTTGGGACATTATTTCTGCTGCTATTGCCCGGTCGGATTGGCTTCGCCATTGTCTTTGGTGGGCTGATATTCTTCGGCGTGATTGGATTTCATTATCTTGTCTGGGGCCGTTGGCTTGGCGAAATCCTACGACAGGCAGCCGATGAAGAGGGCAACGAACCCTAAGCCACACCCAAAGAGCAACCCATGTCGCACGATTGGCGTGACGAGCTGGACCACGCGATCGCCGACGGCGTTTCGGAGATCGTCGCATTACGACGTCACTTGCACATGAACCCGGAGGTTTCCGGTGAAGAGCAAGCGACCAGTTTGTATCTATATCAGCTCTTGGGCAACGATGGCTTCGAGGTTCGCCTGGGGCCTGAAGGCCGGGGCGTGATCGCCGATCTGCCCGGGGGCGAAGCAGCGGCGGCCGGGTGGCTGGCCCTTCGCGCGGACATCGACGCGCTTCGAATCCACGATACCAAGTCGGTAGAATATTGCAGCCAATGTGACGGAGTCATGCACGCCTGCGGTCATGACGCACACACTGCCGTCATTTGGGGTGCGTTGCGCGCCGTACGGCAGTTGCAGCAAGCCGGCAAATTACCATGGGCCATGCACGTCCGAGGCGTTTTCCAGCCGTCCGAGGAGACTTGCCAAGGTGCGCAGGAAATGATCATTGCGGGTGCCTTGGAGCAGGTAACATCAATTCTGGCAGTTCACGTCGATCCTTCGAGAGATATTGGGCACATTGGGCTTCGCGCTGGCGTGCTAACGGCCAGTTGTGACGAGATGACGATTTGTATTCGCGGACGTGGAGGTCATGCGGCGCGACCGCACGAAACATCGGACCCGATCTCAGCTGCCGCCCAGCTGATCAACTCGTTGTATCTCAACATTTCCCGCGCGACGGACAGTCAGGACGCCGTAGTCATTACGATCGGCCAGATTCAAGCGGGCGATAATGCAAACGTGATTCCTGAAGAGGTGATCCTGCGCGGATCGATTCGGACGCTTAACCGTGCGATTCGCCAGCAGACAATGGACCACATTCGCCGTATGGCCGACGGGCTGGGCCAGACCACAGAGACCGAGATCGAAGTGCACTACGGCATCGGCAGTGGTTCTGTCGTAAACGACGATCGCTTGATCGAAATGTTGCGGATGGCTGCCTCAGAGGTCGTAGGCGCTCGGGGCGTTGACGAAATTCCGCGGGCAAGTATGGGAAGCGAGGATTTCGCCTTTTACCTCGATCATGTTCCGGGCGCGATGCTGCGTTTGGGATGCCGTTCGGAATTAGCCGGAGGTGCTCCGTTGCATACGCCTACCTTCGATGTGGATGAACGCGCATTGCCGATCGGTGCCAGAGTGTTGGCACGAGCGCTGATTCTGCAGGCCGACCCGAAACGGGTTGCCGGCAACACCGTACCAAACTATCAAATCTGACGCCTGACTCACTCTGTCCACGCGAGCCACCCTTGCCATGACGAAACTCGACTTCACCCGCAACATCCGGCCTTCAATCGGTATCGAATTGGAACTTGGTCTCGTCGATGCCCAGACAATGGCCCTTTCCAGTTCGGTGGCGGATTTACTACAGGCCTTGCCTCAATCGGAAACTGCTTGCTACAAGCCGGAGTTGATACAATGCACCATTGAGATCAACACGTGCGTCTGCAATTCGATTGCCGAAGCCGACGCTGACCTCCGCCAAAAACTAACGGTCGCTGAACAAGCGGCCGAATCCTTGGGCTTGAGGTTCTGGTGGGGATCGACGCATCCATTTTCGCTTTGGAGAGATCAGAAAGTCACGCCCAACGAGCGTTATTTAGCCTTGGTCAATCTACTGCAGGAATTAGCGCGGCGGTTGGTTACCTTTGGCTTGCACGTCCATGTGGGGGTTGATAGTGGCGACAAGGCGGTCATGATCTGCGATCGCATCATGCAGCACTTGCCAACTTTGTTGGCGTTGACCTGCAGTAGCCCATCTTGGGAAAACCGTGCCACTGGCTTGCAGTCGCATCGCTCGAAGATTCTGGAGGGCCTCCCCACCGCCGGCCTGCCCACGTTGATGCGCAACTGGAGTGAATACGTGTGGCTGGTCAACCACATGGTGGACACCGGTTTTATCAACACAATCCGAGAAATCTGGTGGGACGTGCGACCGCATCACAACTTTGGCACTGTGGAAGTGCGTGTCTGCGACATGCCGGGCAATCTGACGGACACCATGTCGATCGCTGCGCTGATCCAATGCCTGGTGACGGCCCTTTCTGCCGAGATCGACGAAGGTACGTATCAACACGATTGCCATCCCATGATGGTCCGGCAAAACAAATGGCGTGCTTGCCGGTTCGGGACGAAAGCCCAGCTTGTCGACTCTTACACCCACGAAGTCCAGTCGCTCGGCCAAGTCGCACATAGGTTGGTACGTCGGCTCAAGCCGATCGCTCAGACGCTAAAATGCGAGGACGAGCTTAAACACGTTCAGGCGATGGCGGATGGACCAAGCTGGGCCGATCGCCAAAACGAAATCCTGGCTCGAACCGGCGACCGTCGCGAGATCGTCCGAGAGTTGACCGATGCGTCCCGTGTTGGTTAAGCGGGGCAAAGAAACCACCGTGGCAACGCCGTTGTTCGCCCCCTGGCGTGTCAATCAAACACTGATGTTCACCCGGTTCCGGTGGGATCAAAGTAGTTCGGTTCGGCCCCAGATTTCCACTTGATGTTGCAGCCCAAGCTGGGCACTTGAGGTTCCGGGGCGGGCTCGCCGGCGGCGATTGCTTTGACCGCTCGACGCAGGTCTTCGCCCGTGACAGGGATATCCGTATCAGGTCGACTGGAATCGAACTGTCCGCGGTAGGCGAGCTTCTGATATTTGTCAAAAACGTAAAAGTCGGGCGTGCAAGCGGCCCGGTACGCGATTGCAACCTCCTGTGTTTCATCGAAAAGGTACGGAAACGCATATCCGCGCAGTTCGGCTTCGTGCACCATCTGCTCCGGTGAGTCCGCCGGGAAGTTGCTGACTTCATTCGAGCTAATACCGACAATCGCCACGCCCATCTCTTGGCATTCGTGACCAAACTGAGCCAACGCGTCTGCCAGGTGTATGACGAACGGGCAATGGTTGCACATGAAGACAACCACAAGCGCTTTCGCTCCGGAAAACTGTGACAGCGATACCGACGTGCCATCAACGTTGACGAGTGTGAAATCCGGTGCTTTGGTTCCCAAAGCCAACATGGTACTAACCGTCTTGACCATCGATCGTTCTCCTGTGTGTTAGTTAACGCGGGAATCTAAACAGACAACACGCATTTGTCGTGGTCTGTTCCGCAAACAACTCCGGGTCAACACCACGAAGCTCAGCTAGGCTGGCGGAGGTGTGAACCACCAACGCGGGCTCATTCGGCCGTTGACTCCGCTTAGGGTGAGGCGGCAAGTAAGGAGCATCTGTCTCGATCAGAATTCGATCGTCTGGAACGATCGCCGCAACGCTCCGCAACTCCGTCGACTTCTTGTAGGTCACCATTCCTGCAAAACTAAGATACAAACCCAGTTCGAGACATTCTCGCGCTGTTGCCTCTGTTCCAGTAAACGAGTGCATCACACCCCGCAGCGGTCCGCGTGAACGCGCCTCGCGGAGCACTACGAGTATGTCTTCCTCGCAGTCTCGCATATGCACGATGAACGGCAGGTCGCGACGTTGCGACAACCGCAGATGCCGATCGAAATAGTCACGTTGGATATCCAGAGGCGTATGGTCCCAATAGCGATCGAGACCTGTCTCGCCTAATGCGACCACCTCTTGCTCGGCAGAGAGCGTGACAATCGAATCCCAATCGGTCGGCTCGGCCTCGGCACAGTAATTAGGCTGAATCCCAACCGCCGCCATCACGTTATCGTAATGGCGAGCCAGTCGCGTACATTTCTGGCTGGTGGGGACTGTTGTTCCTGCAGTCACCATCCTGGTTACCCCCGCCTGGACGGCCCGCTGGACAACCGCTGGCCGAATGTCGTCAAACTGATCGTCGTCCAAGTGGCAGTGAGTGTCAACGAACTGCATGCTTCATCCCAACGGTCTGGTACGCCAGCCGAGGCGACGATGCCGGCTGATCTCTGACCGAACTCTTTGCCGTTTTCCTATCACGTAATGTGCGGGCGGCACTGCGGATCAACCGATCGTCAGATTGGGCTGCTGGAGTTCCTGTAGCGATTGCAGGTGACCCTTGGCTGCCCCCAACGCTTCCTCGACGGCTGACTTGGCCGTCGGAGCAAGAGACAACAGTTCCAAAGACTCTTGAATTTGCAGGATCTTGTCCTGCTGGTTCTCGATCAGCTTGCCCAGCAGAAAGTCAAAACTCAGATCGTGATAACCCGTGTATTCCATCGGGAACGCACCGTAGTGAACATTGCCGCCCGCGCCGGAAATCATCTCAGACAGCCGATCGACTGTCATTTGTTCGTCCGCCGCAATGAGTTCGAGAGTCTGTCTCGCTCTTTCCTCACCGCGTTTCCATTCCGGTTGAGCATAGCTCACATACACCGCCAACGACCGGTGATGGAGCACGGCCAATCGGTTCAATACGTCAATTGTGTCCACATCGGTCATGGTCTGGAGTCTATGCCAACAGGTACTTTGCCGCTGCTTGCGCCCAGCGGTTAAGGACGTCCCAATTCAACATCAGGAGTGCCGTGGGGAGGGTCAAGATCCAGATGTAGAAACCTTGAAGCGACACATCGGAGAACACAAATGGTCGGCGGTCTTCCGGCTCGGGATCCATTGTCATCACTTTCGCGACGCGCAGATAGTAGAACAGGCTAATGGCTGTGTTCAACCCGCCCACGACCAGCAATACCACCAGGAACGTAGCAGGCTCACCAGCCGCAGCACTCAACCGGTAACCGTCAGCCAACGACGCGAAGATGGCGAACTTGCCAATAAATCCAGCCAAAGGTGGCAGGCCAATCAAGCTGAATAGGATCAAGACAAAACAGATCACCGTAATGGGACAACGACGAATCAGGCCAGCATAGTCGGCGATGGTTTCCGTTTGCATGGCATTACGCAAGAAGGCGATGATTGCAAAAGCCCCCAGGTTCATGAACAAATAGACGGTAAGATAGATTGAAATGGCCGCAATCGCCGATTCGGCCGACCGCGGATCGTACTTGACCAACACCAACATCGCGGCGACGGGCATCATCATGAAACCCGCGTGCGCAATCGTCGAATACGCAAGCAGCCGCTTGATGTTTGTCTGTCCGTACGCTGCCAGATTGCCAAACGTGCAACTGACGATGGCCAGCCAGGCAATCATCTTGGCCAGAAAGTCCTGCGATCGTTCTAGCCCATCGATCGCCGATATCGAAATGGCCGCGGGTTGTTGGTCGTTTGTGACGTGTTTGGTGGCTCCGATCCCACTCGGTGTGGGCTGATCAGAATGGCTTGGATGAGCCGGCGCTGCCTCTTCATCGGCGATTGAAAACAGGCCATTTGACAGACCATCTGCGGAGGTGATTCCGCCCAGTACGTCGTTGGTCGTAGCTTGCTTTGCGGCCAGTTGGTCGTCACTGCGAAACCCGGGCGAGACTCCGTCCGGTGAAATGCCGCCAAATCCGATTGCAACGCGGACCAGCAGTGCCAAGGCCGCTGCCTTCGACGCGACGCTCAGGAAAGCGTTCACTTCCGCAGTCGCGCCCTCGAAGACATCGGGGCACCAAAAATGAAACGGGACAGCTGACAACTTGAAGGCCAACCCAACCATGATCATTAGCGCCGCCAAGACCAAGACCATCATTTCACCCGGCTGCATCGTCGGAAGACGTTCGGACAATGTCAGCGCGATCGTGGGCAGGTGGGCCGTATTCAACAGCCCCGATACCAGACTAATACCGTACAGCATGACACCGGCGGCACCGGCCCCATAGATCGAATACTTAAGAGCAGCTTCGCTACCGACGCGGCGCCCCTTCATCATCCCAGCCAACACATAAGATGGAACACTGGCCATCTCTATGGCCATGAACACCATCAGCAAGTGATTGGCGGACGCCATCAGGCACATTCCCAAGGTCGCCCCAAGCACCATCGTATAGATATCCGGCCCGTCTTCGCGGTCAGGAATCCCAGACAGTTTGGTGAAGATCGTAAAAAGGAAGGTGAATCCCAGGAGGAGGCTGCGGATGAAGATGCTGAAAGGATCGTAAACCAGCATCCCCGTGAAGATTTCCATCCGCGCTACCGCCGCGGTTGGGACGCCCAGGTGTTGCCATGGTGCCACAAAACAGAGCGCCACCAAGCTGCCAGCGGCAGCGAAATAGAAGGCATCGACACGCCGGCCAAACCGAAACACACGCACCAACAACATCAGCACAATCGTAACGCACAGGCAGATTTCCGGAAGGAAGACGCCCAGACTGGAATCGGCCGACGGCAGGGAAAACAGGCTGCCGTCAACGGGTCCCTTGGTATCGACGATCAGTTGGCTAACAAGTTCGTGCAGGTTCACGGTTAGTCTATGCTCGATCTGTTATAGGGTCGCACGACTGCGGTTGGCGTCGTGGGCAATACGCGGTCCAGGTCAGCTTGGATCGAACCGGGGGCAACGAGATCATCACTGTCAGTTCGTAATGCCGTTGATGAGTGGTCGGCCTCGCCGCCGGATTCTTCAGCCTGGCGAATGTGTTCCGTGCGAACGGTCCAATCCGTCAAGTCGTCTACCTGGCGTTCAATCGTTTTGTCCATGTACTGCAACACGGTGTGGTACGGCAGCACGCCAAAAATGATTGCCAAGGCAAGCAGAATCCCGGCGATTGTATTTTCGCGCAGCGTGCTCGGCACTAAGGCAGCTTCGTGAGGACCTCTGTACTCGGCACCCAGGTAGACTCGCTGGATAGCCCAGAGGATGTAGCCAGCAGTCAAGACAACTACGCCGGCAGAAATGACGGCCAATACCACGTTGAATCGAAATACCGATAACACCACGAACACCTCACCGACAAATCCACACAGCCCCGGAAGACCTAAGCCGGCAAAGAAGATACCGATGGCCAGCGCCGTATAGACCGGCATCTTACTGAACAGACCACCAAATTCGTTAAGGTTCCGATGATGCACACGGTCGTAGACGACACCAACCATAAAGAACATGCCAGCCGAACTGATTCCATGTCCGATCATTTGGAACATGGCACCTTGGACGCCCATGTTCCAATAGTCCGGATTGTAGTACGGCGCCGCGGCGGACCAGACACCCAATCCCAAAACCACATAACCCATGTGGCTGACTGAACTGTAGGCGACCATTCGCTTGAAGTCCTTTTGCGCCAACGCGGCAAACGCACCGTACACCATGCTGACCACGCCAACCGTGCAAACGATAAACGCAAAGTCGTATCCGCCCATCGGACAGATCGGATAGCAGATACGGATGATCCCGTAGCCGCCCATTTTCAAGAGCACGCCGGCCAGGATCATAGAAATCGGTGTAGGTGCTTCGACATGGGCATCAGGCAACCACGTATGGAACGGAACTGAGGGGACTTTGACGATAAAGCCCAAAAACAACAATAGAAATGCCCAGTGTTGTGTCTTCCAGCCAAGGAGGGCTTTGCCGTTGAAACAGTCCGTATGCTGTCCAACCGCGGCCAGTGCCAACAAGTTGAAGGTGTGAACGGGCAGCTCGTCAGCCGGTTCGATGTATATGTTGGCCGCTAGAACCTCGCGCGCTCCGTCGCTGCGGGCCAAGGCGGTGACGACTTCCCTAACGCGCGCGTTTTCCTGGACGGCGGCCACCACATGATCGACGGTGTCTTCGTCGTCGTGCAGAGAGATTTCCACCCGGTTTTCTTCTGCTACGTAGTCCGCCGTCGTGTGCTCAAGTTCTTCGAGGGGCCCAAATCGTCTAATTTCGACGTGCAGCATGTCTGACTGCTTGCTACCCTTGCGCAACCAGCCGACTTGCCCCACGTAATCATAGACAAGGTTGGTACCGTAACCCAGTCGTTTCGCGGCCTCATCGGAGATGTTCAAACTCTCCCAGTCGGCCACCGCTACATTTGGATTCTCCGGATCCGGATGGGTTGCTTCGGCCACCTTGCGCAAGTCACTGTTGAAGTACAGCAACAAGATCGCGATCAACATCAAAACACTGCCGACCAAGGTGTACAGAAAGAACTTGAGCGCCGCATATTCGCGACGTGGTCCGCCCCAGACACCGATCAAAAAATACATCGGCAACAGCATGACTTCCCAGAAGACGTAGAACAGGAAGAAGTCCAGCGCCATGAAGACGCCCAGCATGCCGGTTTCCAACAACAGAAACAAAATACAATACGCTTTGACTTGCTTGGTAATCGACCAGCTGGCACCCATGGCCAAGACACTAACCAGAGCGGTCAGCATGATCAGGGGAAAACTGATCCCATCGATCCCCATGAAGTATTCGATATCGAATGAGGGGATCCAGGAAACGGTGAACGTGTTTTGCATGTCGCCACGCGCAACATCGAAACTCGTCGAATCAGAAAACAAGAACCCGGCAGTGGTCAGGCCCAGCACAATGATGGTAACTGCCAACGTGATGTAGCGCACCAGCTCGTCGCGACCTCCCGGCACAAAGGCCAATATGAGAGCTCCCAGGGCGGGCAAGAAAACAATCAGGGTCAGTAGCCAGAATTCGTCAAACATCGTTGTTCGCTATCCCGCGAGAGTTGGATTCCAGAAGAAACTAATCAACAGGAAGATCGTGACCGTTCCGATTACAATAAACATCACGTATTGCCGCAGACTGCCTGTTTGCAGACCACGCAGAGAGACGCCAGTCGCATACGTCCATTTGGCAAACAGGTTCACGGCACCGTCGATGAGCGTTTGGTCGGCCAGGTTCTCGAAGAACTGGGCGAACGCCCGAAAGCAACGTGCCAGACCATCGATGAACCAGTCGATCCAACGTTGATCAAACCCCGCAGCCAAACGCGATACGACATGAGTCGGTCGCACAAAGATCCAGTCGTATAGCTCGTCAAATAACCATTTGTTCAGCAAGAAGCTGTAAATCGGCTGAAACTGTTTCCTCACATCTTCCGCGCTAAGCCAGCCCAAGCCGTACATGAAAGTCGCCAACAGGAATCCCGTCAGGGCGGCGCCGATTGCCATCAAGCTGACGGGAAGCACGATCGCCGGCGCGTGTGCCGAGTGTTCGTTGGGCCAAACCCAATCCAGCATCACGCCATGGGCGTCGGCCAGCGTGTGGTCAGGCCTTCCCTGCTCAAGCAGTTCGACCAACGTAATATCGTGCAAGCTCGGTGTCATAAGCCAGACGGCGGCAATCGCCAACACCACTACTCCAATGGTCAAGGGGATATCTCGCAGGTGGACCTTCTTGGGTGGGTCCTGAGTCTGGCCATGACCAGTTTCGCCGTGACCATGATCATCGGCGACCGCAACGGGTGGCCGCATGAATCGCCAAATCGAAAGTCCCACAACGGCGGCCAAAGCGCCTAGAAATCCTTGCACGGGGCTCCAGGCGACGGTGATCGCCATCACTGCCAGAATGATCAGTGGAACATACATGACCGGCGGTGATTCATGAGCGTGGTCATAGCGATCCTGATCACGCGGCGTGCCGGCGAAAGTGAGGTACCAGAGTCGGAACATGTAGAACGACGTGATCGCGGCACCACCAGCGGCGGCGATGAAGAATATGCTTGAACAAGGGGAATCGTTGACTCGCATGAACGAGAAAGCTTGTTCGAGAATCGCGTCCTTGGAATAAAAGCCGCTGAACCCGACGCCTGACAAAACGCCGCCGCCAAAGAAGCCTGCGATAAACGGTATGCCGGCGCCTGCGATGGCCAGGCAGCCGACTAACATCGTGCAGGCAGTGACCGGCATTTTCTTCCGGAGACCGCCCATCTCTGACATCTCATTGGTGTGAACAGCATGAATAACCGAGCCGGAACACATGAACAGCAGGCTCTTAAAGAAGGCGTGAGTGATCAGATGCATCATGCCGGCCAACCAACCACCGACACCGAGCGCCAGCATCATGTACCCCAGCTGGCTGACGGTGGAATAGGCCAAGACACGTTTGATGTCCGTGGCAGTGATGGCAATCGAGGCGGCCATGAAGAGCGTGACACAGCCCGCCAGCGCGATCACCAGCAGCACTTCAGGTGCAAAGACAGGAAAAAATCGACCTACCAAATACACGCCGGCGGCAACCATCGTCGCCGAATGCACCAGCGCGGAAACGGGCGTGGGACCCTCCATCGCATCAGGCAACCAGACATGGAGTGGAAACTGTGCACTCTTTCCAACGCAACCGGCAAAAATCCCCAGCCCGGCCACGACTAACAGCCAGTAACCGTGCTTCGTAGATTCACCGTCGTGACCATCTTCGCCATGAGCATCATGACCAGCACGCCAAAGGGGAATATTCGTCGCCAGTAGTTCGTCGATCTGTTCCTCCGTCGGATCCTCACCAAGGCCACGAATCAACTCGCGCGCCTCGTCGCTCGCCGACAACAGCACCATTTCATCGGCGGCGACGGCCTGATCGCCAGCACGAACTTTGCTAAAGATACCTGGCTCGAGGACGTCATCGTTGTTGGTGTCTATGTCGCCGAAGGAGAACGTGCCCAGGCTGCTCCACAAGGCCATGAGACCGATGATCATGCCGAAGTCGCCGACCCGATTGACAATAAACGCTTTGTTCGCCGCATTCGAGGCGCTCTTCCGTTCGACGTAAAAGCCGATCAGGAAATAGGAGCAGATGCCGACCAGTTCCCAGAACACAAAGACCATCGCGATATTGCCCGCGACGACCAAGCCCAACATGCTGAAGCAGAAGAGCGAAAGATACTGGAAGAACCGGTGGTAACGGCCCGGCCGCTCTAAATGCGAACCGTCGGCGAGCGTCACTTCATGGTCGGTCACATCATGCAGTTCTTCATGCATGTAGCCCATCGCGTAGATGTGGATCAACGTCGCGATGAAGGTCACCATGCAGAACATGACGAGGGTGAGCGTGTCAATGTAGTAGCTGATGCTGAGACGCAAGTCACCGAATTTCCCCAAGACCCAGGGAGTTCCCAGGCCGGGTACGTTGTATTCGCCGCTTAAGGATCGCTTCGGCTTGTGATCATGACCCTCGTCGTCACCGTGAGCGGATGCCTCGTCATGGCTCGCAGCACCACCATGAGCAGCGTCATCATGAGCCGTTTCGTCTGATGCGTGCGTTTCTTCCGCGGATGGTGAGATTTCGACCGCGACCGGTCCCGATGGCATCTCATCAAGTTGTTCGACCACTGCAACCGAATCGACATCGTGCGAACCCGGCTTATCACTCCCTAGCCAAACCACCAACGCTGTGAATGAGCAAAGGGCCGCTCCTGCGATCGCGGCGACCGATATATACGCGAACGCTTCCCCCGGCTCATCCTTTCTTGGCCCAAAGACCAGGATGATAACGAAGGACGCCAGCGGCAGTAAGACCGCGACTCCTAGTAGAAACGGGAGCATATTAACAGCAGTGAACATCAGCCTCGTAGCTCGTCGGCTTCATCGACGTCGATCGTGGTGTGATTGTTGTAAAAATTCAAGGCGATTGCTAACGCGACCGCAGCTTCGGCAGCCGCCAAGACAATGACAAACAACGCAATCATCTGGCCATCCAAGCCCAGTGAGTCAGCGCGGAGGTACTTGCTGCCAAAGGCAATGAAATTGATATTTGCGCCGTTGAGAATCAATTCGACACCCATCAGAACACCCAACACGTTTCGCTTGGTTGCCATGCAGACGGCACCCGTCACAAACATCACCGCTCCGACGAGCAGATAGTGCGAGACATGAATAGGTTCGAGAAACTCGATCATAATCCGACTTCCGAGGCGCCTGCCCGCCGCTTGGTTCGGGCCATGTAGGCCGCCCCAATTAAGACCACCAACAGATGAACCGAAACGATGACGAACGGCAGCAAATAGCCAGACATCCCACCGCGTAAGCGTTCGTCCGACTGTTCGAGCTTGTCAGCGCGAACACCGGCGAAGGCCAGGCCAATTTGTGAAGTGGATTGCGTGTCAGCCACTGTCACCGTTGCGCGGAGGGGATTCGGAGTTCGCCAGTCTTCGACATTAAACGCTGCGAGCAGCAACATGAAGAGCAGCGATCCACCGACACCCAGCGCGACCACCCATTCGCCAGACCGAGGCTTCATCGAAACGAAGCGAGATTGGGCCGTGAGCATCACGCCAAAAATCACCAGCACCAGCGTGCCGCCGACGTAAATCATTAACTGCATCGCACCCACGAATTCGGCACCTGCCAAGAAGAACAAGCCGGCCGAAGCACCCAGTGACAGAATCAGGTAGAACGCCATATGAACAACGTTGTTCGAGAACAACACAGCCACGGCAAAACCGCACGTGAGCAGCGAAAACATCCAAAAGAAAAACGCGTGCCAGTCCATCGCAGCCAAGATCATCCGGCACCGCCCTTCTCGACTGACCCGCCGGACCTGTCCGCAGTTTTGCGATCTGTCGAGGGATCAGCAACTGCCTGTACTCCGTCGCCGCCGCCTTCCGCTTCGTCTGCAGCTTCTGCCGGATCATCTTGTTGAAGATCGCCGTCAGCCGTCTCGACCCAGCTTTCGGTCTGCGAGCCTCGATTAAAACCCGTCAGGTCATTGCCCGTGGGAGCATCAAAGAGTTGCCAAAACATGGCGCCCAGAAAACAGAGTGCGGCCAATGGAACGCAATACTTCAAGCACGTCGTCATCACCTGGTCAATCCGCAGTCGCGGTAATGTCCAGCGAATCCACATCATGACCGTCACGCCCACAAACCCTTTGATCAGGAAGTTGATGCATCCCATCAGGTTGGCCAAATAGGTGGAAAGGCCGACCAGAGATTCGCCCTGACCAAAGGACAGAACATTTACGAGCGTCGTGGCCGTGGGGCCGGCAATTGGAATTGGGCCATGCCAGCCACCAAAGAACAAAATCGCCGCCAAACCGCTCACCAGCAACATCGAACCGTACTCGGCCATAAAGAAAAAGCTCCAGCGGAGGCCCGAGTATTCGGTATGAAAACCGGCCACCAATTCGCTTTCCGCTTCGGCAAGATCAAACGGCGCACGATTCACACTCGCCACCGCACAGGTGAAGTAAACCCAAAAGAGAGCGAACGTGAACGGGTCATTAAAAATAAGCCAGTTGGTAAACAAACCCGATTGCATGTTGCCAATCGTGACCAGATTCATCGTGCCACAAATGAAGACCGGCACAACGACGCAGATCCCCAGCGGTACTTCGTAACTCACCACCTGGGCGGCCTCTCGCATGGCACCGAAGAGCGACCATTTCGACCCCGATGCATAGCCGGCCAAAATCACGCCGAAAACCTCCAAGCCCAGTACAGCCAGCACAAAGAAGACAGCCGAATTCAAATTCTGCGCAACCCAACCATCAGAGAAAGGTAAGGCGATGTACGCGCAAAAGCTGGCAGCGAAGCTGATGTAAGGTGCCAACTTGAACAGCATTACGTCCGCCTCACCGGGAGTGACATCCTCCTTGGCAATCAACTTGATGCCGTCCGCCAAGGTCTGCAACCAGCCGAAGGCACCACCGACACGCGTCGGTCCAAGCCGGTCCTGGATGCGACCAGATATTTTGCGCTCCATCCAGATGAAGATGAGAGCGCCGATAGCGACGACGTTAATGATTAACACGCAGTGAATCGTGGCGGCAGCGAGGTATGCCAGCCAGATTGGAAAATGCAGAGTTTGCTCGAAAAACTCGGCCACGGGCTTGAGTGGTCCTCGCTCGCCCATACGCTGAGAACATCAGCATGTGGCGAAATACACGATATGTTGTCTTATCAGTTAAACGTGGTTCCGCAAAACGACGCGGAGCCACCCTTTTTTGCTCACGAAGATCGTGAAATATGGCACAAAGTGTCCACGATCGACAAGCCCCCGCAGGGACAAAATCACAAGATTTCAGCGAGCCTGATGGGGTAAAGTGGTCTCCACGCCCGAATCAAGCAAGTCACCCTCGCGACAAACATGGCAGCGGTGTCGCAACCCGCCAGACGAAAGGTCGAGCGACCCCTCGCAACCGGTGCGTGTCGCACCGACGAGTAGCGTCCGCGGCGCTTTGTTTCATGAGTCCAAACGACGAAAAGCCGCTACAGTGATTCGGCAGGCGCTCTAGCGGTCGATTTCGCCCATCACAATATCAAGCGACCCAATGATTGCTGGTACGTCCGCAATCAGGCACCCGCGACAAAGCTCGGCAGTGACCGATAGATTGCAGAAGCAACTGCTGCGAGCTCGCACGCGCCAGGGAATCGAATTCCCGTTGCTCACTAGATAGAAGCCCATTTGACCACGGGGCGCTTCCGTTTCCAGATAGGCCTCGCCCTTGGGCAGCTTCGTCGTCAGCTTGATCGGAACGCCATAATCGCCTAGCGCTGTGCTATATCGGTCGATCGCTTGACGAACCAGATCGACGGCCTGAACAACCTCCAACATCCGCACATAGAATCGGTGCCAGGAATCACCCAGAACGGCGTCTTTGGGGACGGGCGGATAGTCGTGATCTTTCGGATAGTGCCCGTCTCTTTCCGCGATTATTTCAAAGGCGTAACCGTCGTACATTTCCGTGTACCGTTCTTCGCCATCACGGCGCAAGTCGTAATCGACGCCACTGCCGCGGAGGACAGGCCCGGTGCAGCCGTACTGAATCGCCAGTTGCGGCGACATGGTGCCGATATCAGCGGTCCGCTTGATAAAGATCGCGTTGGTGGTTAGCAGGGCGTGATAGTCCTGAATCACGGGTTCGAATTGATCCAAGAAATCCGAGCACCTCTGGAGCCAGCCGTTGGGCAGGTCGGCCGTGCAGCCACCCGGAGTGATGTAGCTGTAGGTCAGTCGCGCGCCGCACGCCTCTTCGAACAAGTCCAAGATTTTCTCGCGCTCGCGAAAAGCGTAAAGGAACGGGCTAAACGACCCCAAGTCGAGCCCATAGGCGGCCATGCCAACGAGGTGACTGGCAATGCGACCCATTTCGGCAATGATCACGCGAAGGTGCTGTGCTTTCTCCGAGAGTTGGTGGTCGAGCAGTTTTTCGACACATAGGGCCCAGCCGAGATTCATGTTCATCCCAGCCAGATAGTCCATCCGATCCGTATACGGCACCCACTGGCGCGGCGTCAAGTTTTCTCCAATCTTTTCGGCGCATCGATGCAGGTACCCGATATGTGGTTCGACGGCCGAGACAATCTCGCCATCGGTCCGCAGCACCAATCGCAGCACGCCGTGCGTACTCGGATGCTGAGGCCCCATGTTGACCAACATTTCGTCGGTCCGCACATCGAATTCAATGACCCGCGGGTCTTCCATCTGTAACGCCATTTTCCATGTTCCGTTTCTAAAAAACTACCGCCCACGAATCCCGTGGTATTCCAGCGGCATCTCGTAGTCCTTGCGCAGTGGATAGCCAACCCAGTCTTCCGGGCAGAGGATCCGCCGCAAGTCCGGGTGGTCAGTGAATCGAATCCCACACAGGTCGTAAACTTCACGCTCGTGCCAATCTGCCGTCCGCCAGATGTGACTGACCGAGGCAATTTCGGGAAGCTGGCCTTCCTGTTCATCCTTCCATCGCGGCAGCTTGACTTTCACAACCAACGAGTGCTTCTTCGAGATGCTGGAAATGTGATAGACGACCTCGATGTGTGGTTCCCAACCCGCTTTGGCCGCTTTCTTGGGATCCGCAATAAAGTAGTCCACACCGCTGATGCAGTTCAGCAGGTCGAAGACCAGCTCTGCGTCGTTCCTCAGAAACTGAGCAACTTCGACCAAACTATCTGGCGCGACTTCAACCCAAGGATCAATGGCGTCGAGATTCGAGCCTGTGATTTTTTCGCCAAATTGCTGCTGCAAACGACTTAGAAAGCTGGATCCGGTCATCGGCTTGATCTTCAAAAGAGAAAAAACGGAATCTGTTCTTCCGGCGGGGATCATCCGGAAACGAAGAACGTTGGCTATGCAGATATCGCCGTATCATCAACAGGTGGTCGCGGTACCGAACCAGGTCCGCGCGCAGCCCTCTCCCGACTGATGGCACGCACCCAATCCAAGTCACCACGCCTCCAGACATAGGCGAATCCCACAAGAAGTACGGCAAAGAAGATGACAATGTCGACAATCGTCACCCATGCGAGTTGTCGAGCACCACGATGTGCGATCGCATTGGCACGGCGAGTTTGATCCCAGTCCTGCGGGATTTCGCGCGACAGCGATTTCGGGATCTGATCGGTCGCCTGCGGATTGCGAACTCCCAATTCCTGATAAAGCTTGCGGGCAGGTGGCGTCAATTCAAGTTGAGCGTCCGCGACCTGGGCCGCCGGATAATGCGCGTCCATCAAGTGAGTGCTCTTACCAAAGACCACGGCCCAAGGAAAAAAGAAGGCAACTTCCACATCAAAGATAATGAACAGCAGGGCAACGACATAAAAACGCAAGTCGAACTGAACAAAGCTGGACCCGATGGGCGGTTCACCGCACTCGTAGATCTCAAGCTTCTCTACGTGCGGGTCCGCCGGGCGGACAAGCCGGCCAACCAGAAGATTGACGAACAGAAACAGAACGCCAACACCGGCAAACAAAGCCAAGTAGGCCACGATTCCGATCGACGTTGACATCAGTCCAATCCCCGGGAGGCTGCTGGGTGACAGAATAGATAGAACCGCAATTCTAGGCCCGTAATTCTAGGTGCCGGGGCCGGCATTGCAAGGTGACCAAGCCGGCAAGATAGCGAAGCAGCCTCAACGCCTCGCGGGGCCCGTCAGATGAGGACCCGAACAGATGGACGACGACAGTGGTCAATGCCGTTACGAGTCCTGCAAGCCGTTGGCGTCCTCTTCATGGCCATTGGGAATACTCCCCACCGTCAGCGGCTGGCGACCAGCGAAACCACCGTCGAACTCGTGCCAGTAGAGCACTTCGGGTTCATCATACCGCCAACACAAATAGACCATTCGCCCATCAATTCTGCTCGGAAAATCGACCAGTCCTTCCGTGGCACCTTTGGGTTCGACACCCAGCTGTGAGAGTTCACGGGCAAATTCGTTCAATCGCTCGATGTCCTTTTCCAGCTCCTGCTCGATCTGAGCGACTTCGTCTGCGTACGGATCACTGCTGCCAGATTCGTGATGGTCGTTAATTCGATTCAGCCGCTCACGACGTTCATCGACGTCTCGGGAGAGGGCAACCATGTCGCCGGCAATCGCGCGTACAAGCGGCAACATGGCGTTGGCTTCTTCGACCGTAAACAATTTGATCGGATCTTCAGTGTGATCAGACATGGTACCCACCAGGGAATCTAACGGTCTACTGATTCGGGCCGGCGTGAACCGGCTCGGGAATCACCTTCGAGTCCGCCACCGCCGTCGGATTTAACGTGGCGCGACCCCACGAGATATCCAGCGGCAAACGGGAAAAATCAACAATACAACCATCTCGGCTGTAGCAGCTGAGATCGTGTGTCGCACCCATGAAAATGCAATCCACGGGACATGGTTCGACACACAGGGCACAAAACATGCACTTCGAATAGTCAATGACAAAACCGGTAATTTTGAAGCCTTTGCCGTTCTCGACACGCTCCTTACCGATGTAAATGCAGTCCACTGGACACGCTTTTGCACATTGGTCACACGCAATGCACGTCGTCAAGTCATAGCGGTGGAAACCACGGTAACGCGCCGACACCGGAACCGGTTTCTCTGGGTATTCGAACTGCTCAGTAAACGTGCCGCGATCAGCGCGGTACGTGATCATCCAATAACGCAGCGTGACCCGCATTCCGCGAGCTACGGTCGAAACCGCGACCCAAATGTTTCGCAGCCAATTCAACATCTGCCTAAATTCCTGGACCCATTTCTTGGTGGAGACGGCTCGAGAGATATCTGTGATGAATTATAGACGCGTGTAGTTACGCCGCAACCGACTCACACCGGCGATTTTGCGCGAGACGTGTCACTCTGCACTACGCCTGATGCTTAACAAGCAGCCTGTTGGTCTTCCCTTGGACGGTCTTCCCTTTGACGGGCAACTGGGCGCGTTCGCGTCGCTGATCCACGAAGGCTCGTCACGTTGTCGAATCTTGCTCCGCCAGTTGGTCGTCAACAAACTGTCTCGCCGCGCAGCGCAGCAAGCCTCGCGTGGTGTCGTGAGCCATTACCTGCTTAAAAGTGCTGCTCTGCTCAAAGGAACGACTAGTTGTCGAACAACTAGTTACGGCAGGGACATGTTTTTAAAGGAGTCACAGGTCTGAGAAAGCCAGCCACTGATCGGAGGAGCACTACTCGGTACGGCATGACCAACGCATCCGCATGGCACCAATCAGTAGGCTTAAGTGCTGAATTGGCATCACCTTGTGCTCACGGGACTGCACCCCCCCCGATGGCTTGGTAAACTTTGCCGGCGAGGAAAGTGACATTGACCTTACGAATTCTATGCCAATCGTCAAAAAAATCCCTCGAAAATCCTCTCGCACCAGGCGGCTTTGCTTGACTAAGCCCTTGGAGCACGTAGAGTGGAATGAAGACTAAGAGTGCGCGTAAGCGATTTTTTGGCCCAGGTTTTAGTCGTTCAACGGGCGGTGGGCCAAGGTATCGCCATAGTCGCAACTATGTGCAAAGGAATGGCCAATGTTAGTTTTATCTCGCAAGAAAAACGAGAGTATTGTCATCAGCAATGACATTACGATCGTCGTCGTCGAGATTCGAGGCGACAAGGTTCGTCTTGGCGTCGAAGCACCCAAGGAAGTTCCAGTTCACCGTCGCGAAGTTTACGATGCGATCAAACGCAACGAAGAGCTTGCCGCCGAAGGCGATTCCGCTGAGGCTGGCAAGGCTGGCGACAAGTAACCTTCGGCAACCTTGGCTTCATCGCCCTCCCTCCTTTCGCCACTCCCTTCGTCCCGCCTGAGCCCGTCAAGGTAGCATCCCCACTTGACGCGATCTTACCGCAGTTATAATACGATCGTTCTGCAGGAGGGCGATTTGTCGCCACCAGACGGCCCCATCGTCTAGCGGTCTAGGACTCCGGCCTTTCACGCCGGCAACACGGGTTCGAGTCCCGTTGGGGTCATTTTTTTTGCGATCATCACAGCTGGCATGGCCGCGGCACAAATCCGCTTGCTAGCAAAGCGGTTCGCCCAACCGAACCGCGTAAGGCGAGACTCGTTGCCCCTCAGAAAATTGCCGTTCATCGCCATTGACGCAATTCTAGTGCTTTCCGTATCCTCTCGAGCCCGTTGGATTTAACCCAACGCGAAACCTCAGGTACGGATTCCTCCTTCTCTCGCACAACACTCATCTGGCGGAAACGAAGATGTCCGACATGCCGCGAATCCTGGTTGCCGTGCAGCTGATCGTCTGTTTGTGCGGTTGCGCGAGCTGGGATTCGCCGTCGGCGGCGGTCTCCTTCGATCTACCGAGTCCGCGAATGTCGCCCGACAGTGTGGTTTTGGAAATTGCTTTCCTACGAGTTCCCGTTGATTCTGCCGCCGAATTCGCCACGTTGTGGAACGAAGTTGACGAACAGCATTTGTCGAATGAGGATCGTCGTCGCCTGCAATCCAACGGTTTTCGCGTGGGTGTCATCGGAAAACGACTCCCAGACATGCTGCGGCAGCTGCTGGATAAGGCTGAGAGCCCTTTTGAGGCGACCGGTTCGAGCGGGGTGCTGAGCGAGGACATCTTTCAAAACCGACGCCGATTACCGGTTCGTGCGGGTCAACCCGCGAAAATTGTGGCGGTTCCAAAGGAGCAAGAACAAATTGCAGTCCTCCAGAACGAAGGTGGATATGTTCGCGGCGTCGAGTTTAAGAAAGCGCAGGGAGTGTTTGTGCTGCGGGCCTTCCCCTTGGGGGATGGGCGTGTTCGGATTCAGTTGACTCCAACGATCGAACATGGCCTCATGCGCAACCAATATGTGGGCGGCGATCAATCTTTCATGTTGCAGGCCGGTCGCGACACGCATGAGTTCGAAGACCTGCGGCTCGAAAGCCTGCTGTCTCCGGGCCAGACATTGGCGGTCACCAAGACCTTGGATGCCAAAGGATTAGGTAGCCATTTCTTCGCCGCCGATGCTGCCGCTTCGAGCAGCGGCTCGGTGATGCTGATCCGGCTCGCCCAAACGCAGCTAGACGACCTGTTTTCGCCCGATCTGGAAATGGTCACGACCGATTTGGAATTCGACTAGCGCAGCATTTGTCGCTGCACGAAGAGTTGGCTGCCGGATCGTCGCTGTTCGCTTCGCGAATATAACGTCAAGTAGTTGTTGTAGGCCGGAGCAAGCGAAGCGCAGCTCCGGCTCAAGATCGCACAAAGCGTTGGTTCGCCGGAACTGCGCTGCACTTGTTTCAGCCTACTCGGTTGAAACTCGTTACCCTCCACACTGGTCCGATTCCCTGGGGTCCGATTCCGTTGGCACCGGACGCCGATTGACGGGGATTGCGAAAATACCCCCTACAAAAGATAATCACCTAATTCCCAATTCGTCTCTAGGAGTTCCATCGGATGGCTTTAATCCCCCTGCGTACCCTGTTGGATCACGCTGCCGAAAACAACTATGGCGTAGCGGCATTTAATGTCAACAACATGGAACAGATCCAGTCGATCATGGAGGCGGCTAACCAAACCGATTCACCAGTGATCGTTCAGGCGTCGCGTGGTGCTCGTTCCTATTCGCAAGACGCCTATTTGAGGCACTTGATGCTGGCCGCAGCCGAGCTGTACCCGCACATTCCGATCGTCATGCACCAGGACCACGGCAACAGCGTCGAGACGTGCGAGAGCGCGATCGAGAACGGATTCACGTCGGTCATGATGGACGGTTCGCTCAAAGAGGATGGTGCCACTCCGGCCGACTTCGATTACAACGTTCGAGTGACTTCGGAGGTCGTCGCACTGGCCCACGCGAGGGGTGTGTCCGTGGAAGGTGAATTGGGTTGCCTGGGTTCACTCGAATCGGGTGAAGGCGAACAAGAAGACGGCCATGGTGCAAAGGGCAAGCTGTCGCATGACCAACTGCTGACCTCGCCAGAGGAGGCACAAGAGTTTGTCACCAAAACCAAGGTTGATGCGCTGGCGGTGGCCATCGGCACCAGCCACGGCGCGTACAAATTCACCCGTAAACCGGATGGCGACACTCTGGACATGCAGCGGATCGAAGACATTCATCGTCTACTGCCGAATTGCCACTTGGTGATGCACGGAAGCTCGTCTGTCCCCCAAGAACTGCAGGATATCATCAACCAATACGGTGGCAACATTCGCCAAACGTGGGGCGTGCCTGTGGAGGAGATTCAGCGCGGCATCAGACATGGCGTGCGAAAAATCAACGTCGATACGGATAATCGACTGGCAATCACCGGTGCAATTCGCCAAGTACTGGCCGAATCGCCCGAAAAATTCGACCCACGGGACTATCTGAAGCCGGCGCGTGAAGCCATGAAGCAGGTCTGTGTCGATCGCATGAACGCCTTCGGTCAAGCAGGAAATGCCAAAAAAGTGCGTGAAATGGTCTGCTGATTCAGGTATAATCTTCAATCAACGTGCCGGCCTGCCACCGGGTTGGACTCGAATACAAACTTCCAGAGGAATCGAGTTATGCCGCAAGGAAAAGTTGTTGCGCTTGGTCTGAATCAAACTGGAGTGATCGTCGCGGTTGTCTTGTTTCTGCTCACTGGACCGTGCTTTTTCTGGATACCATGGTGCATCGATTCCATGAAAGGTGATCCAGACGCGACGGAATAACTCGCAGCTAAGACATTTGGCAAACTGGTCTACTTCTCACGGAGAGCTTAGATTCATGGCAGACACTGGTAAAAACAAAATGGTCGCCGCCTTATTGGCATTTTTCCTTGGCGTCTTGGGCGTTCACCATTTCTACCTGGGATCGGTCACAACTGGCCTAGTCACTCTGGCAATTGTCATTTGCACCTGTGGGGTCGGCGGAATCTTACCGTTCGTCGAATTCATCTTGCTTCTGGTGATGAGCGACGAAGATTTCGACGCCAAGTACAACAAACGCACGCCTGAAGGCGTTGAGTTTGTGTTTATGAACAAATAGGTGATCTGATCCACATGCCAGCTCTGCTAGCCCTTTGGTTTGGTGTGCGCGCTCGCATTGCCGCATTTGCGGGACCCGGTTAAGATCCGCCGACTTTTTCTGGGCCGAATCACAGACGCGTCATGGATGATGCGAGGATCAGTTGCATGGAAGCTGCCAACAAGCCAGGGTTGTCGACGCGATTCGAACAGCTCGGTTTTGCTCGCGCCATCATTCGCCACGAAGGCCAGTCTCTGTTGGAACTGGCCGATCGCCTTGATGACGAATTCTGTGACGCGGTCCAGCGGCTAGTGGCCTGCCGTGGGAACGTGATCGTGACGGGCATGGGAAAAGCAGGTTTGATCGGTCAGAAAATTGCGGCCACACTTGCATCGACTGGAACACATAGCCACTCGGTTCATCCCGCCGAAGCGATTCATGGTGATCTGGGGCGGCTCCACCCTGATGACGTTGTCTTGGCCATCTCGTTCAGCGGCGAAACGGAAGAAGTCACTCGGCTCATGCCCTCATTGGTCCAACGGTCGTTGCCGGTGATCGCAATCACGGGAAACCAAGAAAGTACGCTTGGCCGCGCGGCGGATGTGACCATCGACTTGGGGCCACTCCGCGAGGCAGGTTATCTGGGATTGGCACCAAGTACGAGCACAACGGCGATGCTGGCAGTGGGTGACGCACTGGCGTTGGTGGTGAGCCGGATCCGGAATTTCTCTCCAACTGATTTTGCTCGTTTCCACCCCGGTGGCAGCTTGGGCAGAAAACTGGCCAAAGTGGATGACGTCATGCGGCCACTTGATCAATGTCGCGTGGCCTCGGATGGCCAAGATGTACGCGACGTTTTGGTCCAGACAACCAAGCCAGGTCGACGCACTGGTGCCGTGATGTTGACTAGTGACAGCGGAAAGCTATCGGGCATCTTCACTGACAGCGATCTCGCGCGGATCCTGGAATCTAACTGCGACACCACCTTCAGTATTCCCATTGGCAACGCCATGACGTGCGACCCCAGTTCCGTACGCAGTGGTACCATGCTGACCAGCGCGATGCAGTTGTTGGCCGAGCGAAAGATCAGTGAATTGCCTGTCCTTGACGATCAGGGGAGGCCGGTGGGGATGATCGATATTACCGATGTCGTTGGCCTTCTTCCCGACGCCGCCGCGTCAACCGAACTCAAAACGACTGCGGAGGGCGGAATTCCACTGCGTGACGCCCGCTCGGCATCGACGAGCACCGCAGACTTCCCGCAAACTGTTCCGTTTCCGAACCAACCTCGCGGTAGTTAGCTACATGAAGACCGAAGACCGCTGCAAGAACGTCGAGCTGATTCTATCGGATGTTGATGGCGTCCTCACCGGTGGGGGCATCATTTTCGATAATCAAGGAATCGAGACGAAACGGTTTCACGTTCGAGACGGAATGGGCATCGAGCTTTGGCAACGGGCAGGATTCAAATTCGGCATCCTCACGGCCAGGACATCGCATGTCGTGCAGTTGCGGGCCAACGAGCTGGGTATCGATGTTATTCGACAAGGGGTGGACGCAAAACTTTCTGCGGCCAAACGCGTCATTGAAGAGCTGGGTTTGACACCGGAGCAGGTCTGTTACATCGGCGACGATCTGCCGGACTTGGCGCTGATCCAAACGGTGGGGCTTGGCGTTGCCGTGGCGGATGCCGCCGCTGAAGTTCGAGACGCGGCCGTGCACGTAACAGAGTTATCGGGTGGTCACGGAGCGGTCCGAGAGACTATCGAGTTCGTCCTGCAACAAAAGGGACTGTGGGAAGGTATGATTCGGAAGTTTTCCAACTGAGTGATTGCTTATCTTCGGGGAACAGGGACACAATCCACCGTGATCTCACGCCTGATACGAACTGCCTTGACATTCGCCGTCGTGCTGCTGGCCTACCTAGCCTATGCGTTGATCGCCGCGCCGCTGATCGAGCCGAACATCGAAATCGTCTCATCGGAGTGGGAACCGATTTCTCCCAGCGGCGTCTCTCAGATCGATCTTACACTTTTTCCCGAAGGCGCCTGGGAACGCAATGAGCCGAAGGTCTTGGAGGCGAGCCAAGGGACATTACTGTTCGATGACTTTAAGCAGTTGGAAAATGGGGACCTTCGGCTGCCCCGTTGTACGTTGATTAGCTACGTCGACCCCCCCAAAAAGTCAGGACTCTTGCCCAACGGTGACCGCAGCAACGCCTCAGTACAGGCGCGCCCCCGGCCGGTTGTAATGCAAGCCAGTCAAGGCGCGGTGCTCAGGTTCGCTTCCCCGCCGAACTATACGCTGGGTAGGTTCGGCCACCTTGTCGGCGGAAAACTTCTGGGCGACGTGACGATCTTCAGTCCCGCTTCGAGTTCCGCTGGTGATGATGCACTGCACATCGAGACAACGAACATTCAAATCGATCAGAAACGAATTTGGGCCCCGTCGCTGGTTAGTTTTCGCTTCGGCAGAAATCGGGCCAGAGGGCGCGACTTTTCGATCCACTTGGAACGGCCTCAACATCGCGGGGGTCGTAAGAAAACCGCAATGGGGAGGATTCGATCGTTGGTGTTGGAGAATGTGGACCACGTGGAACTCCAGGTCGAGGGCGATCTGTTTGCGATGGTGACTGGCGATCAGCAGACAAGCGTTCAGCAAACGCCGGCCAGTCACCAAGCATTGTCCGCTCGGCGCACCACGCCCATCGAGATCAAGTGCCAAGGTCCATTTCGTTTTGACTTTGGTGCACAGATCGCCTCGCTGGAAGAACGGGTGGATGTGATTCGTCACAATTTGGACGGTCCCAGCGACCAGCTGAACTGCGAACTGCTCGAAATTCATCTGATGCCAAAGAACGCAGACGTGACGACATCCGTGCCGGATGGCCCTGATCCGGGTGCCTCCGACAATCAGCCCGCAAAATCACGACCTGGCGCGATGCAACCGAAGAAGATCATCGCAGTTGGTTTTCCCGTCATGATTCGCGCCCCGTCCGTTGGGGCGGGAGCGCGGGCCAAGAGAATGGAATACGATTTCATCACGCGCCGTGTCGAGCTGAGTGGCGATGAAAAGACGACGCTGTTCAGTGAACAGTACTACGTGGAAGCGCCGCGCTTGGAGTACGAATTGCTTCAGGGCGGGCGACTAGGTCGGTTGCAGGCGGCAGGACCAGGGCTTGTCCGAGGCCGAGTGGGTAAGGAAAGACGCCCTTTCGAGGCGACTTGGGCAGGCAGCGTCTCACTTCTACCGCAGGGCCAGAATAAAGTGCTCTCATTGGTCGGTCAGGCGAATCTCGAAATGGCCGACTTGGCGTCGTTGAAGGCCGACGAGCTGCACCTCTACTTGGTGGAAGTTCCTCGTCCAGGCAGTGATCAAGTGGACGTTCGCGCCGATCGGATGCAGGCTAACGGACATATTGAATTGGACTCATCGCAGCTGATTGCGTTTTTGGCGGACGCACAAATCTGGTTTCGCCAGCCCACGGCCGCGGAGATGGCTGCTGCAAAGACAGACGGTCCTGCTGGTGAGAATTCCAGTGGGTTGTTCGAAAGGCAGGCTGGGTCAGCGGCAGGGCGACCGACAAAGTTGCGACTCACAGCCGGTATGCTCCGCGGTCAAATTGTGTTGACCGAAACGCCCCAGCTGGAAGCGCTCGACTTGCAGCACAATGTCCGCGTCAACGAAATTCAACCCGTCGCCAAATCCGCGCTCGATATCGCCGCACAACGCGTTGTGTTGGAACGCGGCAATTCACCGACGGCCGAGCTGACTTTGAGCGGCGCGCCGGCACGCTTCTCGGCGGAAGGAATGACCCTGGATGGCGGCGTGATACGAGTACAGTTGGCCAGTAATGTGGCCAGCGTCGAGGGCCCCGGAAGTATGCTCATGTTGCCGCAGCATGTGGCTTTTGGCGCGGACGGCCAATCGAAGCCGTTGAATGTGCATTGGAAAAAATCGATGTGGTTCGACGGGCAGACCGCACGCTTCGATGGGGATATCGAAACGCGCGGTGGGCATGTGACCAAGGATCAAGACACGATCCAATTCGTCGCCACCGGCGAAGTGCTCAAAGTCCTGCTCAATCGTCCCGTCAAGTTCACCGATCCCACGGCAACCGACGTCGATGCCAGCCGATTGTCGTTTCTTGGCATGACGCGCCTTGATAGTCGCACCGTGGATTCAGCCGGTGCCGTTACCTCGATCGATTCCATGGTAGTTCGAGATTTGGTCATCGATCGCCAAACAGGGCGTGTGACGGGCGAAGGGCCTGGCAATGTCATTCATCGGGGACCCAATCCGAAAAAAAATCAGAATCAAACCGCCAGTCAACGAGGTGCCGGACTGATTTTCCTGCGAGTTGACTTCGAGAATCAAATGGTGGGAAATATCGACCAACGTGAAGTCGAGTTCCTCAACGGCACTCGCACTATCCTTGGCCCAATCACCGAGTGGAACCAATCGCTTGACCCTCAACGGCCCGATCTGTTGGGCGAGTACAGTGTCATTTTGACAAGTCGGCGGTTGGCTGCGGCCGACATGCGAGCCGTGGTTGGCGATCAACATGCCATCGAGATCGAAGCGACGGGTAACGCCTTCATTCGAGGTCGCCAATTCTCGGCATCCGGCGATCGCGTCTCCTACATCAAAGCCAAAGACCAGTTGGTGATAGAGGGTGACGGACGCACAAAATCGACCCTCGAATTTCAGCGGCAGAGCGGTGCGGCATGGCAGAAGCTGAGCGCCGAGAAGATCCTCTTTTATCCTCAGACAAGCCAGTTCGCTCTAGATAATTTCGAGCTCGAACTGGACGGTTCGGGGTTGTCTGAGCGATCCCCGAATCCCAGGACGCCAGCTTACCTGCCCGCAGGCTCCCAGCCCCCAGCAGGTTCTCCGTCGCCTCCCGCAGTGCCCCCAACTCAGGCCTACCGCAACCGACGGGTACACTCCTCGAATTAGGATTGCGACTCAGCATGGAAAGATCATTTGGCGAGCCAGCCCCGGCAGATTGCCCAGGCTGCAAATACGGTTTCGCGATCGGCATTCAGTGCCTATAATGTCACAACATTCGACTCTTCGTCGTCAATCGCCAAAGGAGCATTTGCGTGGCATCCGGCAACTATCTGTTTACCAGCGAATCCGTCAGTATGGGACATCCGGACAAACTTGCCGATCAGATATCGGATGGCGTGTTGGATGCATTGTTGGCCCAAGATCCGCTCAGCCGAGTCGCTTGTGAGACGATGGTCACCACCGGGATGGCCATCATCTCTGGCGAAATCACAACGAAGGCACAGGTCGATTATCAGAGCATCGTCCGCAACGTCATCCGTGAAGTCGGCTATACCGACGATCACATGGGAATCTGCGCCGATACGTGCGGTGTTCTGCTCTCGATCGATCGCCAAAGCTCGGATATTGCTCAAGGTGTCAATGATGATGCCGCGGCCGGAAAAGAGATCGGAGCCGGCGACCAGGGGTTGATGTTCGGTTTTGCGTGCAACGACACGCCCGAGTTGATGCCGTTGCCGATCGCCCTGTCACATCGGATCCTGAATCGATTGACTGAAGCGCGACAGAAGAACGAAGTCAGCTGGTTGCGTCCCGACAGCAAGAGCCAAGTCACCATCGAATACGATGGCAATACTCCCATACGCATCGATACGGTTGTGGTTTCGACCCAGCACTCGCCCGATGTCGAGAACAACGAGATTCGCAGCTTCGTGATCGATGAAATCGTCGTACCGCTGCTGCCGGTGGAGTTGGTCACCGATCAAATCAAGTACCACATCAATCCGACGGGTCGTTTCGTTACCGGTGGTCCGCACGGCGACTGTGGACTCACGGGTCGCAAGATCATCGTTGACACCTACGGTGGTTGGGGGCGACATGGCGGCGGTGCCTTTAGCGGCAAGGACCCGACAAAGGTCGATCGCAGTGCCGCTTATATGGCCCGTCACATCGCCAAGACCATTGTAGCTGCCGGATTGGCGGAACGATGCGAACTCCAGCTGGCCTATGCGATTGGCGTTACTGAACCGGTTAGCGTGCACGTTGACACGCTAGGAACCGGCCGTGTCGACGACAGCCGCATCTGCGAAATCGTGCGCGACCTATTCCCGCTGACGCCAGGTGGCATCATCGAATACCTGGACCTGCGTCGTCCGATTTTCCGTCTGACGGCCGCTGGCGGTCACTTTGGCCGGTCTGAACCCGAGTTCACTTGGGAAAGCACGTCGCGTGCAGCCGAATTGGCGGAAGCTGCGGGCACCGAAGCCGTGGCGCGCTAGTTGCCTCCTCTCTCCGCCCGACGTCAACTCTCCCTCGGGGCCCTCGGGGAGAGGTAAAGAGCGCGGCAATGCTCGTGCCATCATGGCACTACGCTGCGCGAATCAAGATCTCACCGCGTCCACCTTCGATCATGTCGCCGTGGTAGAGGTCGACTTCCATCTCTGACAGCTCGTCTGGCATTGGGAAACCAAGTCGCCGCAAATGTGTGAACATTAGCTGCAAGAATTCAGGTCGATAACGGCAGGCGTGGCGAAAGGTAGGCAACAACGGCGGCGCCGTCGACCCAAAGAACCCTAGCGTCCCCCGGTGCATACCCGCACCATGCCGAATACCGGTTTCTCCAAACGTCAGGACACTGCCGGCCAACATGTTGAAGCCAACCAGGTCGCCAGTGTTGCCGCCAATGGCCAGCATACCTCGTCGCATGGAATGACCAATCTCGTTGCCGACATCGCCGTTAACCAGAATCGTGCCACCGGACATTCCGCGAGCGCTGCCACGATATGCTGCGCCGATCAGATGTCCGGCCCGGCCTTGGACGTGAATCAGCCCGCCCTTCAGTTCGCCGCCGACCCAATCGCCCGCGTCTCCTTCAACGACGATGCAACCTCCTTGCATTTCGCTGCCGACATGTCGACCCGCGTTTCCGATCACGCGGATTTCACCTTCGGTCATTTTCGCCCCGATCCAATGGACTCCGGCCAGATCACCTTCCCAGTGCACAACGCCGTCACTGGGATCTCCTGACGCGCGAAAGTAATCGCCCAGCGGCACCTTGCGGTTGCCTAGGAAAACGGTGGAGCGTGCGATTTCGGCCAGAGATTTCGATCGCAGATGCTCGGGCGTCAGCCCTTCCACTTCCAACGGGACGGCAGCCGGCGATTTGAAGCTAAGACTGAGTACCATGCGTGTCAGGCCCTATGGTGCGGTGAAAGGTCGAGTATAGACTACGAGCATCGACATCGGTAGAACGACTCGAGTATCACGCGGGGCAAAACCTGATACAAGCTCTCTAGAGCGAGGATCTCAGATGCAGACGGGCGGAATGATCTTGTGTGGCGGCCACAGTTCACGGATGGGTTTACCCAAACTGGCGCTGCCGTTTGGTCCCGAACTAATGTTGCAGCGCGTCGTACGCATTTTGCGCGAGGTCGTTGAACCGATTGTGGTGGTGCGGGCTGCCGATCAAGACCTGCCGCCACTGCCGTCCGAAGTCATTATCACCGAAGACCGCCGTGCGTCGCGTGGGCCCTTGGAAGGAATGCGAGCTGGTCTCTTGGCGGCGCGTGGGATCGTCGAATCAGTTTACGCAACCGGTTGCGACGCACCACTGCTGAGGCCGGAATTTGTACAGACAATGATCGACCTGAAGGGCGAATACGAGATTGCCGTTCCCGTCAAAGGTGAATTCCACTTTCCCTTGGCGGCAGTCTATTCCATCGGACTGACCGAGACCATTGAGAAACAACTCGACGCCGACCAACTGCGACCACGGTTCCTGTTCGACTTGGTCAACACATTGCGTGTCCCCTGCGATGAACTCGAGAAGGTCGATGATGGCTTGGAGTCATTGCAGAACTTGAATTGTGCCGCAGATTACTTTGCGGCGTTGGCCCGGGCCGGGTTCGACGCACCGCCGGAGATCCATCGCCAAATGACAGATTGTTCCGCGGACGACTAGCGTGTGTGTCTCAGGTGCAGGCAATCCGCTGTGCGTCGTGCAGATAGTCGTCGGCCACCGGATAGTTGCGGAAGCGGATAGAATAGAACTGTTCAAACCAGTCAGCGATGTCTGTCTCGACATCATGATCGTACTGGGGCGCTACATGCAGCGTCTTGCCGAACAGATTCTCGCGAATGTCGCCCTCTTCGACGACGATGCGACCAGACTTGATCACAAAGCGAGGCATTTCGAACATTGTCTCTTTGTTTTCATGCGGCATGTAGATTGTGATATCCGCATCAGCACCGACCCCCAAGTGCCCCTTATTGTGTAGCCCGAGAATCCTGGCTGGGCCCGCACGTGTGATGATCGCAATTTCGTACAACGTGTATTCTCGCTCCAAATCTGCCAGGACGGAGGTCGCGCGGACGGTTTGATTGACGGTCTTGAGCACATCTTGCCGATAGGTGCGGTCCATCAACAAGCGGATGATCTGTGGATACGCCAAGAACGAACCGCCGTTGGGATGATCCGTACTCATCACCACGCGCCAGGGATCGTCAACCAACAGGTACCATTCCAGTCCAATCGCCCATTGCCAGGCGTGTACCAGGCTCTTGTTGCGATATTTGATCGGTGCGATCCCACAGCCCGACTCCATCTCCGTGTCTGCGCTAAACCACTTGGTCCCATAGATATTGGCTAGATAATAGCCCAGCGGTCCATCGCCAGTCATGCTGGTCGTTTCGCCAAACATGACCTGACCGACATCGACTGTGATTTCGGGATGCGCGTTGACGTATTCCGCCAGCGGTTCGACGCGAGAACAGAACGTTTCTTCTTCGCCTTCACCACCGCCGTAGCTGTGAAACTGAATGTGCGTCATGTGCCCGCGATGGCCCTCCAACGCCTTCATCGTTGCCATCGTGGTTTGCCAATTGCCGGGTATGCCCAGGTTGTTGCAGTGAATATGCACGGCATGCGGCAAACCCAATTCATCCACGGTTCGGGCCATCGATCGGATGATCTCACGTGGCGTGATGTCAAAGTGATCAATCAAATGGTCGACCGAATGCGCGTTGCCCGATGCATGGTGCTTCCAGACTTCGACGCCGCCAGGATTCACCAGCTTGGCAGCGTATCCCTTGGCCGAACCAAGCAACCAGGCGACAAACGCTTTCAAGCGTTCCGGTTCTTCTTCCTGAATGGACTTCATCACGTAGTGATTGTTGCCCATCAAAACGTAGAATCCCTTGTCAATGCCGGGCGTGTCTTCGAATTCCTCGTGGGCGTGGCGGGCGGACAAAGGCGGGACGGCGGCGTCGAAGGCGGTCGTGTATCCCAACCCCATGTACTTGTAGCCGGTGGCAAATGTGCTTGGAACGCTGCCCATGGTGCCGCTATGCGTATTGGCGGTTCGCGGGACCGGCGCCGCTTTCCGTTTTTCTTCCGGGCGCATTTTTCGCGCCATATTCACTTTGGGGCCTGCGATATGGCAGTGCATGTCGATGCCGCCAGGCATGACGACCAATCCACCTGCGTCCAACACTCGCGTCGGCACGACGTTGGGATCCGTCGGCGGATCCACCATTTTTCCATCTTGAATCCACAGATCACGAACCTGGCCGTCAATGCCATTTGCCGGATCGTACAGGTAGCCACCAGTGATTTTGAAAAGCGATCTGCTCATGCCCTTGGTTTACCGATCGGTTCGTTGATAATTGGGAGACGCGTCTATCATGGTCAGCTGACCGCAGTCCAACAACCGGGGATTGCCCGTCAACGGTCAACGACCCGCTCAGATTCAAGAGGAAGCTCCTGATGTCCGCACAGCCACAGCTGGAAGTCGCGCGTAAGCAGATCGAATTCGCACGCCAGTACACGCGATTCCTGATTGCGGACATGGAAGACGAACTGTGGTTCACGATCCCCACCGGTGGTGTGACTCATGTGGCCTGGCAAGTGGGGCATCTGGCGATGGCGCAATACGGTCTCTGTCTGTTTCGGATTCGCGGGCGTCAGTCCGAAGACGCTGAACTGATGTCATCGGCGTTTCGCAAAAAATACTTCAAAGGGACCACGCCAGACGCCGATCCCGCCAAGAATCCTGCGCCCGCCGAGATTCGCGCTGTCTTCGATGGCGTGTACGAACAAGCCCTTGCAGAAATGGCAGGCTATCGCGAAGAGGAGTTGCAAGAGCCGATCGACGAACCCTTTGCGGCGTTCAACACCAAGCTTGGTGCCCTGCTGTTCTGTTCGCACCACGAAATGATGCACGCCGGCCAGATCGGGCTCCTGCGACGGCTGTTGGGGAAAGCGCCAATCCGATGAGTTGGACGCGGCGAACGGGCGCTGGCGAGCGGGGAAGCGAACGGGGGACGATCGGGGGTCGGGCGGGGGACGATCGGGGGGGGCAAACGGGGTTGGAGGGGAGGCGATCAGGGGATGGCGAGCAGGGGATGGCGAGCAGGGGATGGCGAGCAGGTGCGGTTCGTCCTGATGATACCGGCATTGCGCGCTGGTCACCTCTCCCTCTGGGGTTTCTTCGCCGAATTTAGTGGGTGATTGTGGGCGTCAGATGGAGCTTTCCGCAGTAGAAGAGAATTCGAATTCGATAGTTCTCGAAGGATCGGAA